>Ga0209804_1000153_pt1 | contig 59847 bp, 51 predicted proteins | sample GraSoiAngelo_139_FD_185896 | JGI IMG/M metagenome (GOLD analysis project Ga0209804, IMG submission 185896) | Grasslands soil microbial communities from the Angelo Coastal Reserve, California, USA - 14_0929_12_20cm (SPAdes) (version 2) | ecosystem: Environmental > Terrestrial > Soil > Grasslands ... | reverse complement strand
TGCGCTGCGATCCAATGCTCAATTTTTTGCTGCTCTACGCCGGAGAGCTGACATGCCTTGCCCATACCCCCCCAGCATAAAGGGGGTCGGTCCACTATGTCTAGTTATTTGTTGGACACTACACTAGCGGTTTAAGAGGTGGGTATATTGGCGACTGCGATTGCTTTCAAGCTATTGCAGCATGCGCCAAGCCGCGTAATACCACATCACCGGAGCCGCAAACAGCAGCGCGTCGACACGGTCGAGCATCCCGCCGTGGCCCGGCAACAACGCTCCGGAATCCTTCACGCCAGCGCCGCGTTTAATCAGCGATTCAACTAAGTCCCCCAATTGCGCTGCAATATTAATTGCTGCGGAGAGCAACACAATCGGCAAGAGCGGTGGGTTCTCCAGCGAAAAGATCCCATCCCGCCGATCGATCAGATGCAGGCGCAGGAAAAACTGGCTGATCGGGCGCGCGTAGTCAAACACCAGAGTTCCCACTACCACGCTGGCAGCCAGGGACGCTAGCGCCCCTTCCCAGGTCTTTTTCGGGCTGATGCGCGGCGACATGGGCCAACGCCCCATGGAGCGCCCCACGAAGTAGGCAAAAATGTCCCCCGCCCACACCACCAGCAGAAAGTAGAAGACTAGGAATGCGCCGGCCCATTGTTCCCGCAATTGCACCAGGCATCCCAGCGGAACGGCGAGATAGACAAAGTCCGTAGCCGAGACCGTTGCAGCTGAGAACGCCTCTCGCAGGTTTGCCCGCCGCATTCCGATCACCCAAAAAAGAAAGGGAGCCAAGGCGGCGAGAAAGGCTGTTCCGCATCCGAAAACCGCAGTATCCAGCAGAGGATTGTCGTAGCCCGGAATCGCGATCAAGGCAAAGAACAAGCTGACGTACACATAGGTCGGCTTGCGAAAAGGCCGAACCTCATACGCTTCAGAGAGCTTCAGGAATTCACTGCTGGCGAGGAGTGCCACAGTCGCGGCCACAATGGCCAGCAGCCACACCGGGGCCTTCAGCACCAGCAGCAAAACGATGGGGATTAGTACTATGGCTGTGCCAACACGCTTGACGAGGTGCCACCTGCCGGCGTCAGCCACGTGCCTTCTTCACGGAGTGATCGCCGTGGGAATTCCCGCCTTCCACCAGGCCGCCATAACGCCGCTCCCGCTTTTGGTATTCGGCAATGCCTTCGAGCAGGTGCACTCCGCGGAAATCCGGCCACAGCGTGGGTGTGACGTAGATCTCAGCGTAGGCCAGTTGCCAAAGCAGGAAGTTGCTCAGGCGCATCTCGCCACTGGTTCGGATCACCAGGTCGGGGTCCGGCAAGTGCCGGGTGTAAAGGTTTTGCGAGATGGATTCTTCGTCGATTTGCAGGTGATCAAGTCCGCCATTTTGTGCCGCGGCGTGTACGATCGAGCGAAATGCGTCCACCAGTTCCGAGCGCGCGCTGTAGTTCAAGGCCAGAGTCAGGACCATCCCTGTATTGTGGGCGGTCGCCTTGCGCGCCGACTCCATTTGTTCCTGCACGGTCTCGGGAAGTTCGTACTGGCGGCCGATGTATTCCAGCTGGATATTGTTCTCGTTCAGGGTGGGCACTTCCTGCTTGAGGTACCGGCACAACAGACGCATCAGGAAGTCCACTTCGCTGCGCGGACGGCGCTTCCAGTTCTCTTCCGAGAAGGCATAAAGCGTGAGAGAAGGAATTCCAATGCGCGCTGCGGTTTCAACTGTAGAGCGCACCGACTCGACTCCGGCGCGATGTCCGGCGACACGTGGAAAATGCCGTCGGCGCGCCCAGCGGCCATTGCCGTCCATGATGATGGCGATGTGTTGTGGGAGCCGCTTCGGATCCAGCCGCAAGTAAGCTTCTGTCTCCTTGCGGTCCAGTCCGGCGGGGACTGTTGCCTGCAAGCGTAACCTCTGCTGAATCATGAAGCTAACACAGCGCTCGCAGGTCTGGCAATGCGACGCTCATTGGGCGGTATGAGGCCGCGGCCAGGATTAATTTGGAGTTGGCGCAGACTCTTCGGGCACGAGAGCGATGACCAACTTCTCCGTTCGTCGCAGCACGGTAACTTCGGTTGACACTCCTGCCGGCAAATCACTCAACAGACGGTGCAGGTCGTCAATACCGCCCACAGGCTTGCTTCCCAGGCCGACAATCACATCACCTTCGCGAAGACCTGCGCGCTGCACCGGGCTGTTGCCTTCTATCGACAAAACGACGACCCCGCTCTCGACTGCTAGATCGTGGAAGCGTACAAGCCGGCGATTGAGTGGCGCCGTCTGGGCGACGACTCCGATGTAACTGCGCCGAATCCGGCCATCCCGCAACAGACGGCTGGCTACAAACTTGGCGGTATTGATGCCGATGGCGAAGCACAGTCCCTGGGCCATCATGATGGTGGCCGTGTTCACGCCAACCACACGGCCGTCAGACGTCACCAGCGGACCTCCGGAATTGCCCGGATTGAGGGCCGCGTCCGTCTGAATGACATCATCGATCAGGCGCCCGGATTGCGATCGCAAAGATCTTCCCAGAGCGCTGACCACGCCAGCCGTAACCGTGTACTGGAAGCCATAAGGATTGCCAATTGCGATTACCAGTTGACCGACTCGAAGCTGCTGCGAGTCGCCGAGAGGTGCAGCAATCAGTCCCGTGCCGTCAATGCGGATCACTGCCAAGTCCGTGGCTGAATCGTCTCCAATCACGGTGGCTGGGAAGTGCCGTCCATCGTTCAACGAGACCTCGATCCGGCTTGCCCGATGCACCACGTGGCGGTTGGTGAGGATCAGCCCATCGGGCGTGAAGATGAAGCCCGAGCCACCGCCATGTGACTCTCGTTCACCCCGGCGCGTATTAACGTGCTGCGCGACATCAATCTTGACCACTGCGAGGCTGACCTTCTCCGCCGCGCCCACGACCGCGCGCGAGTAGGCATCCAGCAGGGCCGAATCCTGATCAGGAGTTTGAGAGAGCGGTAGGTTCGACTCTGGCGACCCGCTCAGTCCAGAATTCAAGAATTCAAAGTTCATGCCAGATAGATGAACTTCGATTCGGAAGAGATTCAGTGCCGACGACCAAGGACCAATGGACCGACGACCATTAAAAAACCGGGGCTCGAAAGCCCCGGCATGGAGTTGGCTGGTCGCCCGGATAAACTTCGTAAGATCAGTTTTTTTGCCAGGACTCTTTGATTACAAATCGCTGGCTACAGTTGCTTACTAGGCGCTCCTGCGCGGGCGCACCGTCAAATCGCGCACCTGAGCCACCACGCTCGACATCTGCATACCGTTCAGTTGCGAGATAAACGGCAGCAGTTCGGCGATAAACTGATCCTGCGTCAGTTCGCGGATTTCCTCCTCGCGGTTCCGCTCGCCGCCGCTGAGCAAGTCAGGCACCGTGACTTCCAGGGCCCGCGCCAGCCGTTCCAGCGAGGAAAGGGTGGGGGTGGCTTTCTCGTTTTCGATCTTGGAGACGTAAGTCCGCGGCACGGCCATGCGCATCGCTAGTTGGCGCTGGCTAAGCCCGTTACGCAGGCGCAACGAGCGGATCGACGTCGCCAGGTTCAGGTGACCACGCCCGCTGTGTACCGGCATGACTTGCGGCTCTGCGGGAGCGGCTGTAACCTCCGGTTCGTCCTCGTCGAGCGAAGTGTGGCACCTGCGGCAAAGATTGTTAGTTGTGCGGAATTGAACGAGAAGACAGCGGTCGCATCGAACAACTTCCCTGGAATCTACAGGGGCGAGGGTTGTAGCCATCTAGGTTTTGGGAGTTGCCAGAGCTGGGCTCCTCCTAGAATCGCGGGGAAAACGATTCCAACCAAAACTAAATCTGCGGGAGATGGCCTGTGGATGTCAAGCGAATTCTCGTAGTAAACAGTAGATTTGTCGCATTAAGACCAAAAGAATTGGGAAGAGAGCCCAGAGAAGATGGGTAAAAGACATGAATCATCGCGAATCAGCGTGGTGTTTACTAACTGAGTTCACCCAGTCAGAAAGTTTGCGCAGGCATGCGCTGGCGGTGGAAGCGTGTATGCGCTCCTATGCGCGCAAGCTGGGTGGAGATGAGCATCTGTGGGGCGTGGTCGGCCTCATGCACGACTTCGACTATGAGAAGTATCCCAGTCTGGAGGACCACCCTTACAAGGGAAACGAGATCTTGAAGGAGCGGGGCTGGTCCGACGAGATTCGCAAGGCGATCATGTCGCATGCCGAGTACACCGGCGTGCCTCGTGAGACGCCGCTTGAGAAAGCCCTGTTTGCTTGCGACGAGTTGGCCGGATTCATCACGGCCTGCGCTCTGGTCAAGCCGGGCAAATCGCTGGCGGAAGTTGAGGCCAAATCCGTACGAAAGAAAATGAAAGACAAAGCCTTCGCCCGCAGCGTAAACCGCAATGACATCGCCCAGGGCGCCGCCGAGCTGGGCGTTGACCTCGAAGAGCACATCGCGTTCTGCATCGAGGCCATGAAGGGAATTGCCGACAAGCTTGGCTTAGACGGAAGCGCGGCGAAAGCACAGACCACCTAGGCACCGCCGCGCCCGGCTGTGCCGGACGAACGTAGCGCCCTCAGTACGATGCCCGCGCCTCGCTGATGGGTTCTACCGCAGACACTCGGCAATCTTCCCGCTTGCAATCACCTCTGCAATTCGCGCGAATTCGGGGTACATTATGCGGTCTTTGTCGACTGTAGGAGACACCGTGCGAATCGCGGCATGCGCAGTCTGACCTCGTTTGCTAGTCTTGAGCGGAGCAAGGAAATCCAAACCCTGGGCGGCTGCCATTGCTTCGATAGCCAATACATTCCGGGTGTTCTCGACGATCCTCTTCAGCTTCAGCGATGCGGTCATGCCCATCGAAACGTAGTCTTCCTTATTCCCCGAGGTGGTAATCGAGTCCACCGACGCGGGATGGGCGAGGATTTTGTTCTCGCTGACCAGCGCCGCCGCGGTTACCTGTGCCATCATGAAACCGGAATTGAGTCCTGCCCCCGCCGCGAGAAATGGCGGCAAGCCTTCGTTGAGCGCGGGATTAACCAGCCGTTCTATGCGCCGCTCGCTAATTCCCGCCAGCGAAGTGAGCGCAATCGCCAGAAAGTCCAGAGCGAACGCGACAGGCTGTCCGTGGAAATTACCGCCAGATAGGACATCTCCCTGCGGCGCGTCCAACACCGTGCCTGTGGAGCGATCGCCGATTTCGCGTGGCCGCGCGAATACCAGCGGGTTATCCACTGCGGAATTGATTTCCGTCTCCATGACCTCCCGGCAGTGGCTCAGCGTGTCGCGCACCGCACCGTGTACTTGCGGGATGCAACGCAGGGAGTAGGCATCCTGCACCCGCTGGCAATCGCGATGTGATTCCCGAATCTGACTCCCCCCGAGTACCTTGCGCAAATTTTCCGCCGTTTTCAACTGCCCGGCATGAGGGCGCGCTTTGTGAATGCGTTCATCGAAAGCCACATCGGTCCCACGCAGCGCATCCAACGTCAAAGCACCGATCACGTCGGCTGAATCAACGAGGGTTTCGGCTGCCAAAAGCGCCAGGGTCCCAACCGCAAGCATCGCTTGCGTTCCGTTGATCAGGGACACTGCTTCCTTGGCTTCGGGCACAATCGGCTTGATCTGTGCCGCGCGCATGGCATCGCCGCCTGAAATGCGATTGCCTTTCGCGTCGAAGCACTCGCCTTCGCCAATCAGCACCAAGGCAAGGTGAGCCAGAGGAGCCAGGTCGCCGCTGGCTCCAACGCTTCCCTGGGACGGAACAACGGGTGTGACACTACGGTTCAGCATCTCGCAAAACGTATCCAGGAGGGTCGCGCGCACGCCCGATAATCCCTTGGACAAGGAGTTGGCGCGCAACAGCATCATGGCTCGCGTTTCTGGAATTGAGAGCGCATCCCCGACTCCAGCCGCATGCGAACGTAGCAAGTTAACCTGCAATTCGCGAATCTGATCTCCTGCAATCCGCACATCGGCCAGCTTTCCAACTCCAGTGGTGATCGCATAGGCGACCTTGTTGCCAACCACCAGAGCATCGACTACCGCTCGCGCGCGATCGACCGCCACGCGCGCCTCGGGATCGAGCAGAACTGGACGATGTTCCACCGCGACTTCTCGTATCTGCTCGAGAGTCAGGTCGTTGCCGTTGATGTGGAGAGCTTGCAAAGGAGTTTCTAGTTTCCGGTCAGCTTTTCTTGTCGTGTGTCATCCGAGCGACCCCGAGCGCACGCGAGGGCAGTCGAAGGACCCCTGCCTTGAGAATATCGCTTAGGTAGGGGTGCTTCGACTCGTGCGGCCAACACCGGACCGCCCTGGCTCAGCATGACAGGGCGATGCATACAGCAATTGTGACACTCTCTAACAATCAAAGACCCGGCCCCACACGGCCTACAGCGTCCCGAAACACACTCATGTACTTTTCCGGAATCATCTTTTTGTTCAAGTCGGCATCGGTCACGATATGTGTGGTCTCACCTTCTGCGAGGAGCACGCCATCGCTCCGCCGCACCGCTTCGTATCCGAAATGCACCACCGACTCGCGTACGTTCTTCAGATGGGTGCGAATGATGATCTCGTCGTCGTAGCGGGCCGGCACCTTGTAGCGGCAGCGTGCATCTACCACCGCGATGTAACAGCTGTCTTCGCGTTCCATCTCGCGATAGGAAAACCCGAGCTGACGCAGCAGGTCCACGCGGCCAACCTCAAACCAGATGAAATAATTCGAGTGATACACGACACCCATCTGGTCGGTTTCCGCATAGCGCGCGCGCACCCGGCTCTCGGAAATTGTTGGCAGCCCGTCGTTCCTCGTCATTTCGAAACCCAGCGCGGCTTGCGCTTCTCAAGAAACGATGTGACTCCTTCGCGGAAATCCGCTGTGGTGCGGATGCGGGCATTGTCTTCGATAGCCTCCGCCATTTGCTGGTCTAGTTGCGCGGAAATGAATCCGTTAATCAGCTTCTTGGTGGCACGAACTGAGGACGGACTGTTTTCCAGAATCTGCGAGGCCAGTGAATGTGCCCGCTCCAGCAGGTGTTCGGGCGCTACAAGTTCATTCACCAGCCCATAGCGACGCGCCTCAGCAGCATCGAACAGCCTTCCGGTAAGCAGCAGGTCGCGTGCGATCTTGTGGCCCACTTGCCAGACGAGAATCGAGGAAACAATCGCGGGCACAAACCCGATTTTCACTTCGGTATATCCGAACTTCGCCTCCGGGACCGCCAGTGTGAAGTCGCACATCGTCGCCAGTCCCGTGCCACCGGCGATGGCGGCTCCGTTGACAGCGGCAATGGTCGGCTTGGGAAATTCATAAAGCCGCCGGAAGATGCGAGCCATGCGGGCCGTATCCTTTACGTTATCATCGTGCGTCTTGCCTAATAGCCCTTTCAGTTCGTCCAGGTCCATGCCGGCACAAAACGCCTTGCCCGCGCCGGTCAGGATGATGACATGCGATGGCGAGCGTTCTATTTCGTCGAGCGCCGCCATTAACTCGTCGACAAGGTGAAAGCTGATGGCATTGCGCTTGTCGGGCCGATTCAACGTTACCGTGGCCACGCCGCCATCGTGCGCAACTGTGATCGCCGAGTAACTCATGCGTTGTGTCGAGTGCTCACCCAATTTGTTTATGACTGATCATCCTGAACCAAGCTAAGAAGCGCTTCAGTCAGCTGCGGAAGAACCAATGTACTTTGCGCCAATGCCCGCCGACGCCTGCAGTAATGCATCCAGAGATTTCAACGGCGGCAAATCAGCCCCGCGTCCGCGCAGCGCCTGAATGACTCGCTCCGTGGGAATATTTCCCACCAGCGCGTCCTGAGCGAAGGGACACCCGCCCAACCCCGCCAAGGCAGAATCGAACCTGCGGCAACCCGCGTCATAAGCCGCCAAAATCTTTTCCGCGGCTTGCTCGGGGCGACTATGCAGATGGACGCCAATTTCCAGGTAGCCATACTTGGCCCGCACCGCCGAGATTAGTTCGCCAACCTGCTCGGGAGTTGCCAGCCCCACCGTATCAGCCAGGGAGATCATGTGAATGTCTTCCGACTCCAGTAATCCGACAGCCTCAACAACTTCCTCCACGCTCCAGTCATCGCCATAGGGGTTGCCGAAGGCCATCGAGATGTACACCACCACATCGAGGTCCGCCTCGTTGGCCTTGCCCTTGATCTTCTCCAGCTCGTCGATGGCCTCATCCAACGCCTGCTTCTGGTTATTGCGCAGGAACGTGGGCGAGACGGAATAGGGAAAGCCCAGCGTGCGCACCGCGTTAGCGCCGATCGCCCGCTCCGCCCCTTTGTCGTTCACCACGATGCCGATAATCTCGACATCGTCAGGAGGGTCGAGTTCCTTCAGCACCTCTTCCGAGTCCGCCATCTGAGGCACCGCTTTGGGCGAAACGAAAGAAGCCGCATCCATGTGCTTAAATCCAGCGCTGATCAAGGCTTTCAGGTAATCGATCTTGATGTAGCTAGGGATCTGCCCCTTCAGCCCCTGCCAGGCATCGCGCGGACACTCGATAAGCTTCACTGCTTTCGACATACTCACCACGGAGACACAGAGACACGGAGCCCTTTCAGAGTACCTTTCGAACAATTCTGCGGCGCGTTAGCGCAGCTACATTTCAAGTTGATTATCAGCCCGACTCTCTTGACCGTCAGTTTCAAGTAAGTCAGTATCTGGGCTTCGTGTGCAGGGAGGATATGCTCAGCCCACTTCGATTCCAGGATCACCCTGTCCTCAATCACAACATCTAAATGATAGCCGCAATCGAGCTGGACTCCTTTGTAAGACACTGGCAGAGGAACTTGCCGTTCAAATCTCATCCTCCGAAGATGTAGTTCGTGGCATACGCACTCCTCGTAGGCGGACTCCAACGGGCCTGCACCGAGTGTCCGGTGTACTTCGATGGCTGCACCGATTATGCCTTCAGTCAGTTTTTCATGAAGAAGCTTGCTCTGTACCTCCGTGTCTCGGTGGTGAATCATGTTTGCAATACTCCCACCTTAAACTCTGGCACATCCGGGTTCAGCGCTGTGGCTTCCAGAGCCTGGACGATGGCGTCACGCGTTTCGATCGGATCAATGATCTTATCGATCCACAACCGAGCAGCGCCGTACCGCGGGTCAGTCTGCTCGTCATAGGTCTTCTTCACCGATTCGTAGAGTTCCTTGCGCTCCTCTTCACTCAACTTCTTGCCGCCACGCTCCAGTTGCTTAATCTTGATCTCCACCAGCGTGCCCGCCGCGGAGTCGCCGCTCATGACAGCGTACCGCGCCGTGGGCCAGGCGAAGACAAATCGCGGGTCGTAGGCTTTCCCGCACATCGCATAGTGTCCCGCGCCGAAAGACCCACCAATAATCACTGAGATTTTCGGGACAACGGAATTGGATACTGCGTTCACCATCTTCGCGCCCGCTTTGATAATCCCGCTCCACTCCGCGTCGCGGCCGACCATGAAGCCGTTGACATCGTGGAAGAAGACGAGCGGAACCAGGTTCTGGTTGCAGTCCATGATGAAGCGAGCGGCTTTTTCAGCCGACTCGGTGTAAATCACGCCACCGAATTCCATGCGTTTATGACCTTCGTGATCCACCTGCTGCGCATGTAATTTCTGGTTGGCAACGATGCCCACCGCGAACCCGCCAATCCGCGCGTACCCGCAGATGACTGTCTTGCCGTACTCGGTCTTGTACTCATCGAAACGGCTGCCATCGATGATGCGAGCCAGGATCTCCTTGGTGTCATAGGGGCGTGCGGGTGAAGAATCAAAAATGCCATAAATCTCCTCGGCTGCCAGGGCTGGAGCTAGAGGCTGCTTGCGATCCCACGGCGACTGCCGCCGGTAGCCCCATTTCTCGACGATGGAGCGAATGCGGGCGATGCAGGCTTCGTCGTTCGGCTCGCGAAAATCTGCGGTTCCGCTGATGGCTGAATGCATGGCCGCGCCGCCCAACTCTTCTGCTGAATACTTTTGTCCAATAGCGGCCTGCACCAGAGCTGGGCCGGCAAGGAACAGTCCGCTGCCGTCGGTCATCAGCACGTGATCGCACATTACCGGCAGATATCCCCCGCCGGCAACGCACATCCCCATGATGGCCGCAATCTGCGGGATGCCCATGGCCGACATCACCGCGTTGTTGCGGAACACGCGCCCGAAGTCATCGGTGTCAGGAAAGACATCTTCCTGCAGCGGCAGGAACACGCCCGCCGAGTCCACCAGATAGATGGTCGGGATACGGTTCTCGATCGCGATGTTCTGGGCCCGGATGACTTTCTTGGAAGTCATGGGGAAAAACGCGCCCGCCTTCACGGTGGCATCGTTCACGATTAGCATCACCATTCGTGTGTGAATGCGGGCCAACCCGGTGATGACTCCCGCCGCCGGCGCGCCACCCCATTCTTCGTACATCCCATGCGCCGCGTAGATGCCCAGCTCGAAGAATGATCCGGGGTCAGCCAGCAGGTTGAGACGCGCGCGCGCGGTCATCCGGCCTTTCGCGTGCTGGCTCTCGATGGCTTTAGAGCCACCGCCCTCGCGAATCTTTTCTTCTTCATTGTGGACGGCGGCCATCAGATCGGCCATCGCGCGCATGTTCGTTTCAAAACGTCGGGAAGTAGCGTCCACGCGCGATTCGAGGACATTCGAAACCGTCAGCGTACTAGGCTCGGCAGGGTCTCTACGGTCAACCATGGGTTCGCTACCCGAAACTGGTTACGGTATACCAGCAGAGCAGGGAGGTGCAAACCAGGGGGCAGGGGCAGGTCGTAGGTGGCAAGGCACACGTCGCTGCAGCAGTCTCAGGTGTCGGATCGCAGGCCTCAGGCCCCCAAACCAGTTGTCATCCTGAGCTACGCGCGGGATCTTTACACTTGCCACGAAGCACATTTGCCACAAAGCCTAATCCTGGTTGGCTCCATGGCGGATTCTTTCAGTGAGTTCACGAGTGGCTTCAGCGACTGGATCCTCAGTCACTGTATCCACCAAGCCGAAGCGCAGCGCGTCGGCGGCATGAATCTTCTCCGCGGCGATAAACATCTCCAGAGCCTTGGTTTTGCCGATCAATCGGGGCAGACGCTGGGTTCCACCCCATCCAGTGATCAAGCCCAGTGCAGCACCGCGATGACCAAAAATTGCATGCCGCGACGCAAACCGCCGATGACATGCGAGCACCAGGTCCAATCCGCCTCCCATGCAGTAGCCGTTGATTGCCGCGCACACGGGGGCAGGGAAGCGCTCGATTTCGGTCATCAACTGTTGGCCCATCCTGGAGAACTCGTACCCCTCCGGCCCGGTGAGTGCAACGATCTCCGCCAAATCCGCTCCGGCAGAGAAGAACTTCTCGTTTCCAGTGATAACCAAGGGCGTCGCCTCTGGCCGAAGCTTCCTTATTGCCTCACTCAGCCCCTTGACGCAATCACGGGTCAGACGGTTGGTGCCATCCGCCGACTCGAAGCGCAGAAGCATAAGTCCGTCGCGGCTTTCAAACGTGAAGTGTGAGGAACGATCAGACATTCTCGGCAGCAAAGAATACAGGAGTGGGGGCGGAAGGTCTTGGGTCGGGCTGCTTGTTGGGTTGCAGGATCTAACCAGCCGCTGGCACGCCGCGCGGCTTCACGTTGGCACGAATGAACTGGACGATCTCGTCCATGGCAGTGCCCGGCTGGAAGATGGCGGCGACCCCGGCTTTCTTGAGGCCGTCGATGTCCTGGTCAGGGATGATGCCGCCGACCAGCACCAGAACGTCGTCCATCTTATTTTGTTTTAGCAGGTCCATCACGCGCGGGACGATGGCGTTATGAGCGCCGGAGAGAATCGATAAGCCGATGACGTCCACGTCTTCCTGCAATCCCGCATTGACTACCATCTCGGGAGTCTGGCGCAGCCCAGTGTAGATGACCTCCATGCCGGCATCCCGCAACGCGCGGGCAATCACTTTAGCGCCGCGATCGTGCCCGTCCAGGCCCGGTTTCGCCACCAGGACGCGGATTTTCGCTTCCTTCGCCATCGCCTCAATTTAATCACAAACGGAGCGAACTTCGATGCAGCATTTCCGATTTTCAATTACGCGATTGCCAATTTGGACCTGCGGGCTATCCGGTTTTCACTCCTCAATTGGCAATTGAACAATCGGCAATTCTCTACATGGTTTTGATATCCATGCTGCGCCACAAATACCAGCAGGCTACGCTGCGATAGGGCGACCAGCATTTTGCGATCTTCTCCATCTGCAGCGGCTTGGGCAGCTTGCGCTTGTTGTAGTGCTTGCGGATGGCCATTTGAATGCCGAGATCACCGGTGGGCAGCACATCCGGCCGGCGCAGGGCGAACATCAGGAACATGTGCGCGGTCCAGACGCCGATACCTTTCACCTGTGTGAGCTTTTCGATTACCTCGGCATCGGGGAGTGCGGGCAGCTGGGTGAAGTTGAGTTCGCCAGATTGTGTTTTGGCCGCCAAGTCGCGCAGATAAGAGAGTTTTTGCTTGGAAAGACCAACGCCGCGTAACTGCACTTCCGAGAGCTTGAGAATGCCCTCAGGCCTGAGCGGCGAACCGGCCAAATCGGTCAAACGCTTGAAAATCGTTGCCGCCGCCTTTCCGTGGAGTTGCTGGTAGACGATGGCTTCGGCCAGATGGTGAAACACAGGCTCGTCGTAATTCATGCGGAACGGCCCGACGTTCTTGATGATCGAAGCCAGCACGGGATCAGACTTTCTTAGGTGCAGAATGGCTTTGCGCATGCGAGTACTGATTCAGAGAAGGTATGCGGAGACGCAAGAAATGCCGATCCGGGTTCTGGGACCATCCTGCCGAATTGAGCAGTTCCCGGCGGGCAACCTGATCTTCGCTCACTCAGCCTAAACCTCAGTGGTGCAAGACATCCTAGTTGGGGCAACGCGCGTCTCAGCGCTTCTCTTGGTGTCGATCCTTGGCGCGGCCGCTCAGCGTAGTCAAAACAGCGCCACACTGTCTTCCGCTAGCAACTCCTCCAAGCCAGAAACAGCCGCACCGGACCTCACCATGCAGGGCTGTGTGACAGGGCAGGAACGCTATACCTTCATCAGGCAGGCACCGGGGCGATGTTGCAATTGCTTGGGGCTGCCCCTCAGTTTGCTTCGGCGCGGGGAAAGTTGACGGAAATCACGGCTCGCGAATTGCCGCCGAAACAGAGTGTATCGGGAGAATTACCGTAGCTGCAAGTTAAGAATCTGCGAATTGTTGGTCAGAAGTGTCCCCTGCGACCCAGAGGCGCTCCCACACCGGAGAGAACTCAACCGCGGGCTGCCCCCCTGCGTCCCCGGCGACTCCACGGTATCCGCCGATGGGAGCGCCTGATCAAACGCCGCCCCCGGTTGGAAACAATCCGAACACTCCGGGAGCCAGTGGTACACCCAGCCCGGGAACCGGCAATCCGCGGCCGCAACCACCGCAACCACCTCCACCTCAGCCGCACCAGCGAATCGCGGGGCTCTAATCATGACCTCCCGGGTGAAGCAGCATAGCAATCCCGAGAGCAAGAATGATGCAGGAGACCACCGCCCGGAAGATGCGCTCCGGGATCCGGCGCAGCAGCGGTTGTCCAAAAACTGTGCCGCCTAAGACCCCCAGCGCCGACACCACGACGAAGGGCCAAGTGCGCAGCAGGTCGCTCCACTGCGATGCGATGTACACGGGCATGCGGAAAAAATCCACGAGCAGTGCGATCGCAGTCGCGGTAGCCACGAAGGATTCCCGGCTCAGGTCAAAGCCCATCAGGGCGGCGGAGCGGATGCCGCCTTGGTTTCCGACCAGCCCGCCAAAAACACTCGACAAAGCACCCGCGATCAACCCTGTGCCCCTTCCAAATCGCATTCGCGAGGCAAGGCCGGTCAGACTCATAAATCCGGCGAAGACCAGCAGAGCGCCAAGAACATAGCCCAACACAGCGCTCCTGAACCAGACATGAAGCAAAGCTCCAGCCAATCCGCCGGCAGCGCTGGCGATCCCGAAGGCTACTAGCACACGGCGATCCACGTGTCTTCGAATGAACCAGAAACGCAGGAGCGTTCCCGCCAGATGCGGAAAAGAAACCGCCGCAACCGCCAGCTTAGTACCGAGCCGCACGGCCAGCAGAGGAGTGAGGATGCTTCCGATGCCAAAGCCTGCGATGGAGGCGACCAATCCCGCAATCGCAGCGGCGACGAACGCAATGAGCTGGAAGAGCATAGAACTGGATGACCTTACAGGAGAGCTTTTTCTTTCAGGTCCAGAGTGGCTTGTCTTACATTCTCCGGTTTGCCCAAGTCGCGCCAATAGTACTCGTCGGCGCCAAAAGCCATGATCTTCTCTTGGCGGCCTGCAAGGTCTAGATAAGACGTAATGATGGAGAAAATGCCTTCTTCCTTCATCATCCTAAGAAGACGGGGAGAAATGACGTGGATACCGGAAAATGCCAGCGGCTTGAGCTGTCGCGATGCCCGGACCAGTTCATCGGGCTGATCGCGTCCGGCGCGACGGCCACAAAGCTGAAGCTGCTCGTCGAAGAGCAAATACCGGGACGTCTGGCGGTCCTGAACCGCTAACGTGGCGAGGGCCTGATTTCCTCGATGAAATTGAACCATGCGCCCAAGATCAATCGTGCTGATGACATCGACATTGTGCAGAATGAAGGGCTCGTCCGTGGAGTTCTTCAGAAAAAAGTAGGCAGCCTTTTTCAACCCGCCGCCAGTATCCAGCAACGCCTCCTCGCGCGAGACCGCAATCCGCATGCCGAAGTTGTGGTTGGCTTTCAGGTATTCCACAACCATGTCGGCGAAGTGATGCACGTTGATGATCACCTCGCGAATTCCAAAGTTATCCAAACGAGAGAGCGTGATCTCCAGCAGGGTGCGGCCGCCGACTTCCACCAGCGCCTTGGGACGACCGTCGGTAAGCGGCCGCAGGCGCGTGCCCAGACCGGCGGCCAGAACCATGGCTTTCATTTACCCAGGTTCTCCAGTTCAACGTGCCGCACCATCACCTCGAGTCCATTCCGGGAGCGCAAATGTTTCGCCAACTGCTCGGCCAGATAGACCGAGCGGTGCTGACCCCCGGTGCAGCCGAAGGAGACCATCAAATTCTTGAACCCCCGACTCTGATAATTGGCCACGCTGGCGTCCACGAGCAACATGACGCTGGCGAGATACTGATGCACGCTCTCCTGCTGGTTGAGATAATCGATCACCGGCGCATCTTTTCCAGTCAAACCCTTGAATCGATCCTCGCGTCCGGGATTGGGCAGGCTGCGGCCATCGAACACAAATCCACCGCCATTTCCGCTTTCGTCCTTCGGCAATCCGCGATGAAAAGAAAAACTGAAGATCCGGACTGCCAGGTTATCGGCTTCCGACGCCAGGCCCAGCAATTTCTCGGAGCGCAACATGCCCTGGAACGCGTCCGTCAGTGCCGGTAATGCAACGGGCAGCGTGACGTGATGGATCAGCCAGCGCAGGTTCTTCAGCGCATAGGGGACGCTTTGCAGAAAATGCGCTTTGCGTTCATAGAAGCCGCGAAAGCCATAGGCGCCAAGGGCCTGCATGATACGGACATATACGTAGCCATAGTAATACTGCATGAACGCGTCGCGATCGAGGGGCATCAATCTGGCCACACTGTCAAGGTAATGATCGAGCAACTGCTGACGCAGTTCAGGCGGCAAATCAGCCTTGGCGTCGTACAAAAGAGAAGCAATGTCATATTGCAGCGCGCCCTTGCGACCGCCCTGGTAATCGAGGAAAAACGGATGGCCACCGCGCAGCATGACATTACGTGACTGAAAATCGCGATAAAGAAAGTAATTGTGGTCGGCGCTCAGCAGGAATTTCGTCAAGCGGCCGAAATCGTCTTCCAGGGCTTGTTCGCTGAAGGCAATGCCCGCGAGCCTGAGGAAGTAGTACTTGAAATAATTTAAGTCCCACGCGATGGACTGGCGATCGAAACTGCCCCGGGGGTAGCACACCTTGTAGTTCAAATCGCGCCCGGCTTCGATCTGGAAATGCGGCAACACGGCGGCAACTCTGCGATAGGCTTCCACCACTTGCGGAGCGATATCACCGCCGATGCGGTTCTGGGAGAGGAAGTCAAAAAGCGTGGTGTCGCCCAGATCTTCTTCCAGATACGCCCCCTGGGCCAGATCCTCCGCATAAATTTCCGGCACCGGCAGCCCGTGCCGGCGGAAGTGCCGGGAAAATTCCAGGAAAGCGACGTTCTCCTCGCGCACATCGTACAAAATGCCGATGGCGCGGGATCTTTCGTTGGCTAACCGCAGGACCTTTCGACCCGAACCGCCAAGCTGGCCCTGCAGCGGCTGCACCCTTTCAACCGGCGAGTGGAAATGCCGCTCAAAAAGATTCTTGAGAACTTCCATGAGAATGAGTTCCGATGCAGTAAAGATAACACCGAACTCGCCATGAAACGGAGGTACGGGCGTCCTCGCCGTACGGGGGAAGGTCCTTAGAAAGAGCGCAGCCGAGACGCGTGTGCCTGCAAGCGGTGCACGGATTGCGGAGGCTGCTACGCGGACGTCGGTGTGAACGTTACTGTCGTGCTCGCAGAAAACCGCAGGCGTACATGCACGAAAGTAACCGCGTTTTTGCTGTGTTTTAGCACGGACGGGCCATTCCGATCAGGCTAACGGCTCGCTAGTATCACGGTTACGGAGCGCTGGTTTATGCTTGAAGATACAGTTCGTGACAGCCTGCTTCTTACTCTGGCCGAATATTACGAGAATAATCCGCGGGAGTTTTGCCGAATTCCCAAGACCGATCTCGCCTCGGCCTTGTTTCGCGAGACGGTGGCCGAGCTGCGAAACGAAGGCTACGTGGAAGAAGAAGTGCGCGGAGTAATCCGTTTCACTGACCGGGGATACAAGGCTTATAGGGCCGGCGTTCCTCTGTGTTATTTCAGCGAAAAATTAGCGTAAGAACCCTGGCGACCATCCTCGCGTTATCAATCCACAAAACTATCAGGATGAGTCGCCGGCCGTCCTTGTCGTTCCTTCTCTGACATCCGAAGCCCACTTGAGGCTGGAGCTTCTTCCGCATGCGCGACCATCAAACTCTTAGTTCCAGTCTGCTCCAGAGCCCGCAGCATGGGAACGGCTTCCGCAGGGTCCATAATGACCGAAACGGTCTGGGCGCTCGTACCACAGGCCGGGCACCGCAGTGGTTGGACTTCGAGCACGCTTTCAATCAGGCGTACCCAGGAAGCCACGAGGTGCTCACTAAGGCAGGCCGGGCAACGAACCAGTACTGGCCGGCGGAGAGCCTCCCGAACGTCGTTACGATCGGCGCCGGCCTCGAAGTTTTCGCGGTACCAGCGCTGGTAATGGTGTCTCGCCCACTGGCGGTCCACGTAGCCCGAAAACATGCCTCCCAGTCCCACGCGTGTGCTGGGATTGATTAAAGCCATGTAGATGTGGCCTAGCATCAGCGGAGTCGCCAACAGCGCCATCCCGACATGCACAATCCAGGAGACGAATGCGATTCCCGGAAGCCACAGCAGCACACCGGTCACGAGAAACACTGGATAGGTTCCCATGACCATCATGAAATTCAGCTTTTCCGCGGCGTTGAACTTACCTTGCTCGGGCAATTGAATACGACGGTTTACGGCGGCCACACCCATGAGGACAAGCCATTTCACGTCCGCCCAAGCCCAACGCCACGCTTGCCGGATATTGCCCAGATGCAGCTTGTAGTCGCGCAAGTTCCGCAACCCAGTCCAAAGAGGGAAAGTCAACAAGCCAACCCCGGCGATGCGGTGAATCCAGGACAAAATCTCGCGGGCCGGGCGCTCCGAATGCAGCCCAAAGAACAAGATCAGGGTCGCAGCCGTGAAATAGCACACCATGAAGGGAACGGCGATCGACCAGTGGAGTAAGCGTTCCGATCTTTGAAAGCGGAGAATCAACTGCGAGGGTGGAGCCGCGGGCGAAGGACGCGCGGGCCACACCGGCGCGGTAGCGATTGTGATCCTCGGGGTTGGCGAAGCCGGGGCGGCAAGATTAAGGCTCAGGATCTGGTTTTTCACAGGGGATTCCTCCTTCGGCGCCATCCGCGTGCCAGTAGCAGCGGCCGGTGCGCGACTTATTTCAACGAAGGTGGCGCTTATTTGCCGATCGCGCGTTGAGTACCCCACGCCCGTCGGCAGAAGGCCCCTTACCCCTTGCCTTTTTAGTGCAACTCAGGAACCTTTGCAGCATAAGCCTTCCGTACTCGGCGGGATCATTACCTAAGTGTCTGATTGGGGATGAATTAGGGACAAGAACTTACATGTCTCTGCCACATCGCTACCCACCCTCAGTGGGTGAGATCACGCAATGGCAGCGTGGTTTCAAACGGGTTGGGTCGGTCTAGGTGACGCTCACCTCGGTATAGATTCCATAAACCTGCCGCAAGGCCTCGCAGATCTCGCCCACGGTGGCGTAAGCGCGAACGGCATCCACGACGTAGGGCATCGTGTTGGCGTCGGAAATCTTACCGTTGCTGCTCGCCTTCGCTTCTTGAGAGGCGAATTTCTTCAGAGCGTCAAGACGACGGCGTACTTCTTCATTCGAGCGGCGTGCGCGCAGGGCTTTGAGTTTAGCGGTCTGCTGGCGCGCCACGGTTTCATCGATGTAGAGAATATTAGGCGGTTGCTCTGCAATTTGGAATTCATTGACGCCAACGATAATCTTTTCATTGGCTTCGACTGCACGCTGGTACTGGTAGGCGGCTTCGGCGATTTCTTTCTGAGGATAGCCGCGCTCGATGGCCTTCACCATGCCGCCCATGGCATCCAGCTTGTCGAAGTACTCGAACCCGCCTCTTTCCATGTCCAGCGTGAGACGCTCGAGGAAATACGATCCGCCCAGGGGATCGACAGTCTGGGTCACACCGGATTCATACGCGATGATCTGCTGAGTGCGCAGGGCAATGCGGGCAGCTTCCTCGCTGGGCAAGGCGAGGGCCTCGTCGTAAGCGTCCGTGTGCAACGACTGGGTGCCGCCCAGTACCGCTGCCATAGCCTGAATCGCCACGCGTGCGATGTTGTTCATCGGCTGTTGCCGAGGTAAGGAAACACCAGCGGTCTGAGTATGGAAGCGCATCAGCCGCGTACGATCGTTCTTGGCATGAAACCGATCCTTCATCACGCGATACCAGATTTTTCGAGCCGCCCGGTATTTAGCAATCTCTTCGAAGAAGTCGTTGTGCGCGTTGAAGAAGAAGCTCAGGCGCGGCCCGAAATCATCAACGTCAAGCCCGCGGCGCAGAGCCCATTCTACGTACTCGACTCCGTCGTACAGAGTAAAAGCTAATTCTTGGAGAGCGGTCGAACCGGCTTCGCGGATGTGGTACCCACTGATTGAAATCGTGTTCCAGCGCGGGATGAACTTAGATCCGAATTCAAAGGTGTCGACCACCAAACGCATGGAAGGCGCGGGCGGATAGATGTACTCCTTTTGCGCGATGTATTCTTTAAGAATGTCGTTCTGAATGGTGCCGGATATTTTCTTCCAGTCGGCGCCCTGCTTCTCTGCTACCACCAGGTACATCGCCCACAGTACCGAAGCGGGCGAGTTGATGGTCATCGAGGTCGTGGTCTTTTCCAGGTTGATGCCTCTGAAGAGGATTTCCATATCCTCAAGAGAATCGATGGCCACGCCGCATTTACCGACTTCCCCTTCGCTGGCGGGATGGTCAGAGTCGTAGCCCATCAGCGTGGGCAGATCAAAGGCAACCGACAGTCCACTGCCACCGTGCTCGAGCAGGTACTTGTAACGCTTGTTGGTTTCCTCCGGCGAAGCAAAGCCGGAAAACTGGCGCATGGTGTAAAGCTTGCCGCGATAGCCAGTGGCGTGAATCCCACGAGTGTACGGAGGCTGCTCTGGATAACCGAGATACTGTTCGTAGTTCCAGTCTTCGGGAAGGTCGGCCTGCGTGTACAGCCGGCGGATCGGCGGGCCGGAAACCGTGGTGTAGCGAGCCTGGCCGTGCTCGTCAACATTGATGCCCGTGGGAGCGCCGATGGGCTTCTCGGGGGCTTTTTCCAAAGTCGGACCAAGAGTCTTCTCAGCCCATTGCTTTTCAGATTCGGAGGGATGACGTCCTTCGAAGACATCAGCGATCGGCTGTTCGGCGACTTGTGGCTTGGAGTAGGGCTTCTTGGTATCGGCCATAGCGTTGTTAACCTTTGATGATAGAAGAGGGCCTAAGGTGGGGCAAGGTAACGACTGACCTGACCGACCGGGCGGTTGGTTGGGCGAACACTCGAGGGAGGCGCGTTGAACACAAGGTCCCTCGACTCGCCTTGCTGTTCGGATGACAAACTTGTTGGTAGAGACGGCGCTGGCCTCGTCTCTCTCACGCCGGAGACTACAATGAGACGCGGCAAGCCGCGTCGCTACTGCTGTTTGTTGGCTGCCTCCCACGCCTTCGCGTATTTCCACGAGACATAGACCGCATGGTAGAGGTGCAGGAGGAGGCCTTCGCGTCCGTCCAGGAAGCCGAGGCGAAAGAAATAGTTGTAGACGAACGTGGCCAGCGGGCGCAAGACGATGTTGACCACGCTGAAGCCGCGATGACCCGTGGCAACCGCCATCTCAGCCCCCAGTGAGGAATAGCGGTTCATATGGTCGATGTAGTCGGAGAGGGTGGGGTAAGAGTGGTGAACGAGCGCGCCCTTGAGCCTTCCCGCATATCCTTCCAGCATCGCGTCTTCGTGGACGAGACGGTCTTCGAACACTGCCGCACCGCGTCGAAACAGGCGCAGCTTGGGATCGGGCCAGAACCCGCCGTGTTTGATCCAGTGGCCAAGGAAGTGGTTCTTGCGATTTAGCCGAAAGCCTTTGATCGTGCTGGCTAGTACCCTCGTCTGATAGATGGGAACATCTCCCCGCATAGTCTGCCGGCCAAGCCCGAGGATGAGATCAGCGATCTGGGCAGCGAGTTCCTGGTCAATAGATTCGTCCGCATCCAAGCTCAAAATCCAATCTCCTGTCGCTTTCTGAAGAGCCGAATTCTTCTGAGCGGCGTAGCCCTTCCAGTCCTCAATGAATACTTTCGCGCCGTAAGAGCGCGCGATTTCAACCGTGCGGTCGGTCGAGCCGGAATCAATAATGATGATTTCGCCTTTGCCGTCGGCGACCAAAGGTTTCACGCTCTCCAGGGTGCGCGGGAGATTGGTTTCTTCCTTATAGGTGATGATGACGACCGAGAGCGTCACGGGGAGAGGATAAACCGCGCCGTGCCATAACAGAAAGGCCGAAGAAGGTTCTGGGGCGAATTCCCTGAGACGCCTGATGTGGGCCGGGCTAGATAGGGATTCTTCGACTCCGCTTTTGCTTTCGCAGAGCGAAAGCAAAAAACTTCGCTCGGATGACAAAGCCCTGTTTTCTCCGCGATCTCGGCTTTCCCGGCGGTAAAACTACACTCCAGCCCCGTCCGAGAATGTTTCGTATTCCTGGTCGAAATAGATTTCCAGTTCCGGGCTGAGGCGCTCGTGGGTGTGCTCCTGGAACTTCTCTCGCAGTTGGTGAATTTCGGCGGCCATTTTGATCAGGACGTCTGATAACGGGTCGCTGATCTGCTTGGGATCGGTAATCACCACGCGCTTGCCATTGCGCAGCACGATGTGGCCGGGAACGCCGACGATCGTCGAATTCTCCGGCACCGATCGCAGCACCACCGAGCCTGCTCCCACTCGGCAATTTTCGCCAACCGTGATATTACCCAGAATGCGCGCGCCCGCTCCGATCGTCACATTGTTTTCAATGGTCGGATGACGTTTGCCTTTCTCTTTACCGGTGCCGCCTAAGGTGACACCCTGATACAGGGTCACGTCGTCGCCAACAATCGAAGTTTCTCCGATCACCACTCCCATGCCGTGGTCAATGAACAGCCGCTGCCCGATCTGCGCGCCGGGATGAATTTCGATTCCGGTGAAGAACCGAATAATTTGCGAGTGAAAGCGCGCCAGGAATCGCATCCCGTGCCGCCAGAGCCAGTGATTCAGGCGGTGCGCCCAGAGCGCATGCAGTCCTGGATAGCAGAGCAGAACTTCCAGATACGACCGCGCCGCGGGATCACGTTCGAAAACCGCCGCAATGTCTTCCCGAACCGATTTGAAAAAGGTAATCATGCCTTGTCGTTCCCAGCGGCTGTAACTGCCAGGAATCCGGGTTTCACACAGCGACCGGCGTCATTTCCAGCGCCTCTTTGCGCAATTGGTCGAAGAGAATACTGCTGAGATAGCGTTCTCCAAAATCAGGCAAGACCACCACAATCAGCTTTCCGGCATTGTCCGGACGCTGGGCCACTTCCAAAGCCGCGACGACCGCTGCCCCTGATGAGATGCCCACCAGCAGCCCCTCTTCTTTGGCCAGCCGACGCGCCATCACAATGGCGTCGTCATTTGACACGGTAATGACCTCGTCGATGTAATCGCTGCGAAGGATTTCCGGAATAAAGCCCGCGCCAATACCCTGAATCTTATGGGGGCTGGGCTGGCCGCCGGAAAGCACCGGGCTGTCTTTCGGCTCAACCGCCACCACCTTGAAGCTTTTCTTCTTGGGACGAATGTATTCAGTCACTCCGGTCAATGTGCCTCCCGTGCCCACGCCGGAGATGAGAATGTCCACTCTGCCTTCAGTGTCTTCCCAGATCTCGGGACCGGTCGTCTCGAGGTGGATCTTGGGATTCGCCGGATTCGCGAACTGCTGGAGAATGTAACCATGGGGCGTGCTGGCCAGGATCTCTTCAGCTTTAGCCATAGCGGCTTTCATGCCTTTGGCTCCCGGGGTGAGAACAATTTCACAACCGAAGGCCATGAGCAGGACGCGACGCTCCAGGCTCATGGTGTCAGGCATGGTGAGGATCAGGCGGTAGCCTTTGATGGCCGCCACGAAGGCAAGGCCGATGCCTGTATTTCCGCTGGTCGGCTCAATGAGCACGGTCTTTCCCGGATGAATTTTTCCGGCCCCCTCAGCCTCCAGGATCATGCTGACGCCGATCCGGTCCTTCACGCTGTTGCAGGGGTTGAAGCTCTCTAATTTGGCCGCCACTTTGGCTTGCGAGCCATCAGTGACCTTGTTGAGGTAAACGAGGGGAGTGCGACCGATGAGTTCGGTGAGGTCTCTGGCGATTTTCACGAAGCGCTCCTCGGGCCGGACCAGCCCATCAAACCTGGGCCCCGGACAAGCCAGGATGAACAAGGGTAACAGGCCGAATAACCGCGGTTCAGAAAAAAATGCCCCGCAGCGCCGGAGCGTGCAGGGCCCGAGCGATGAACTTAGTTGCTTTGCGGCTGCTGCGGTTGCGGCGGAGCCTGTTGCTGCGGCTGCTCTGGCCTCGGGGCAGCGTAAGGCACGTTAGGCATCTGAGTCACTTGCCCGCTGATGGCGTCGGCGAGTTGAATGCCGTTGTGCAGCAGCGTCAGGCCTGTCGCACGGTCCAGTTCGACCCGCGATTTCTCGTAGGTCGCCTTGGCAGAGACCAGGTTGGACTGTGCCTGGGTTAGGTCGCGCTGTGCCTGCAGAACCAGGGTCGTGGTTGACGCTCCCAGAGCATATTTTTTTTGCTCGGCATCCAGCGATTGCTGGGCTAATGCGACCGCCGCCTGGGCTGCTTCCACGCTGGCGCGATTTTGCTGTACGGCGAACTGGGCGTTCCGTACCTCGATGCGGATCGTATTCTCAAGCTGCTGCATGCGCATCTGGGCCTGGCGATATTCCAGTTGCGCGCGGACCTGGGTGGCTTGCGCAGCGCGGTTTCGCAGAGGGATGGTCAATTGTAGTCCGACGCCTTTATCGGGGGCTGTAGAGTCAAACAGTTGCCCGAACGCGCCGCCATAGCTGACGTTGCGCGGGTTTCCGTTCGGGTCTCTGAAAGTTGGAGGAATGCTGTTCGGGTTCACGCAGAAACCTGTGCTGGTAGGGCTGCAGAGCGGGACATTAGGGTTGATATCACCGCCCACTCCGGAACCGCCGTAATAGGCGAACAAGCCCAGGCTGGGTAGGAGGGCGTTCCTGGCCGAGCGATTGGTAAGGTCGCGATTGGTTAGGTCGATGCGCGATTGGGCCAGTTCCGCACGATGGCTGAGCGCATCGTTGAGCAGGTCCTGAATAGGCACGACCGGCTCGTTGGCAGGAATATACATGGTCGAAGTCGGGATGACTTCCGCTTCGGCCAGTACCGGATCGACGAGCGTGCGACTGAGCGCATTTTTCATTAACAATTGCTGTAACTGCAGATTGGTCTGCGCGACAATCAGCGCCTGTTGATTAGTCGCCACCACGCTCTCGGCGCGTACCACTTCAATGGGCGCCAACGTGCCGATCTGGACTTGCTTCTTATTGTCTTCCAGTGTTTTTTGGGCAAGGGCCAGAGAATCCCGCTGAACTTTCACGTTCTCGTAGGCGTTGGTAAGGTCCCAGTAAATGTTCTGGATCTGATCCACGCTGGTAATAACCTGCAGACGGAAGGCGACGTCGGAAATTTCGCGGTTATTTTTGGCAATGTGAATGAAACGCGTATTGGGTACGAACCCGAGACCCTGCAGGAGAGGTTGTGTCAGGGTAAAGCGGAACCCTGAACTGAGCGACGGAGACAACAAAGAGAACGGCTGATTGGTGGTGATGCGGCTGTTGTTGAATCCCAGCGACAGGTTAGTACCCCAGTGGAAGCCCTGTTGGTAGGTGAAATTTGCAGTTCCGGTCTTCTGGGTCGTGAAAGGAACACCGCTGAAGGCATTGGTGGACTGCGAGGTGCTGTGATCCAGTTGCAGGGTGCTGGTAACCTGAGGATCGAAAGAAGGAATAGGTGACCCGGCACCCAACGCCGAAGTGACTAATCCGGATGTGCCCGTTCCAGCGCCGCCGGCTCCCGCCGTAGTTCCGCCAGCACCACCGCCTTGCGAACCGGTGGCACTGGTTCCTCCTATGCCTCCCACGCCTCCGCCCGGCGTGCCCTGCACCAGGCCGGTGTTGACGCCGCGCGTGGATTGGCCGGCATTGGCGAGCAGGATATCGGTATCTGCAATGGGCAGGTTGTAGCGAGCGATTGCGATATCGAGGTTGTTCTCCAGAGCCAGAGCAATGGCGTCGTTGAGCGACAGCATGAGCTTGCCGTTCTGCATGAGCTGTTCAATACGGGGTGTGTTGCTTAGATTCGGCGGCGACACGTTTCGCCCGGTGTACGGCGCAAGCAGGTTGGGAAAGTGAGACTTCGGCTTGGAGTAGTCGGTAAACCGAAACGGCGCCGACGGCTTCCGCGCCTGTGCAGCCGGTTGCGGTGTAGCCGGCGGTTGCTGCTGTGGCTGGGAGCCCGATGACGCAGGCTGCTGTCCCCAGCTAAGAGACATCAGAATAAAGGCAAAAACCAAAACCAACGCGGGGCGTACGGCAGAGGTCAAACGCGGGAATTGCATTCGATCATCTCCCTAGAATGAAAGCTTGCATGCAGACTGCAAAGATTCCTGGTAATCAACACGTACTACGCAAAATGTGCGGCTCTGGTTCCCATGTTTCGCCGCGCGCGCAGAGTATTCTCTGCGTCGTTTCTGTTGTTGCCTGGGGAATGCAATAGTATAGCTGACGCCTCGCGGGCAGTTTGTGACCGCCGACGCGCCTGCTGATAAAACTTTGTAAATCTCTGTAAACGTCTAAGATGACCCGCGCGCCGGGAGGATTCCAAAAAAGCTGAATGCGTAACCTGAAGGTCATCCTGTCCTACGACGGCTCGGAGTTTTTGGGATGGCAGGTGCAGCCCGATGCACCCACGGTCCAGGGATCGCTCGCAACAGCTATTGGACGTTTAACCGGAGAAAAGGTCCTGCCGCAAGGCTCGGGCCGCACCGATGCCGGCGTACACGCTCAAGCCCAAGTGGCCAGTTTTAACACCCAATCCACGATTCCCGCGGAAAACCTGGTCAAAGCGCTAAACGATATCCTTCCGCCATCGATTCGTATATTACAAGTAAAAGAAGTTCCGGCAGAGTTCCATGCCCGTAAGTCGGTGCGTGCGAAAACCTACCAGTACCGTATCTACCGCGCTCCGATTTGCCCGCCCTTTCTAGCGCGCTATGTCTGGCATTTCCCTTATCCGCTGGACGAGAAGGCGATGTCGTGTGCAGCGAAATACGTTGTTGGCGAGCACGATTTCACGTCGTTTGCAGCAGTCGATCCGGAGCGCGGTCTGGAGAGCGAAGAACCCGCCAATGTGCGAATAATCTTTTCCTCGGAATGGAAGCGTGAGGCGGACGAACTCATCTACAGCGTGCGAGGCAGCGGATTCCTTCATCACATGGTTCGCAACCTGGTAGGCACTTTCATCTTGGTGGGGAAGGGGACGCTAAAGCTGGGAGCTATTCCTGAGATCTTAGAGGCACGGGACCGTTCTGCGGCTGGGGCCACCGCGCCGGGCAGCGGCCTCTGCCTGGTATCGGTGGAGTATTGACCTTCTTCTTCACCGCCGAGTACGCCGAGATGGCCGAGAAAAAAATTCTTCTGCTCGGCGATCTCGGCGGTGAAATGGTTTTCCCAAATTCCGAACTGATCTAGACTGGGAGCTGCATGGCGACTGACCTGCAAATTGCTGTTCGCAAGGTTGTGTCAATTAATCCCGCCACCGGCGAAACGCTGCGCTCGTTTGACTCGGTCGGAGATGAAGACGTGCGTGGCGCGGTATCTCGCGCTCGCGCGGCACAACAGGGCTGGAATGCACTCGGCCTTCGAAAACGACTTGCCATCGTCCGCAACTTCCAACAGCTCCTACATGAGAAGAAATCCGAGGTCGCGCAGGTAGTCACGCGCGAAGCCGGCAAGCCGTACGTGGAGGCCTTACTCACAGAAGTGGCCGTTGTGCTGGACACGGCGGGTTTTCTCCTCGACAACGCCTACCGCCTGCTGCGCCCCGAGCCGGTTCCTCACGGCAGTCTGGCGATGAAGACGAAATCGGGTCTATTGTTCCGCGAACCTTACGGCGTGATCGGCATCATCTCCCCTTGGAATTATCCATTCTCGACGCCTGCGACCGAGGCGCTGGGTGCACTGGTCGCGGGAAACGCGGTTGTACTCAAGCCATCCGAGTTCACGTCCCTGTGCGGGCTGGAACTGCAGTCGCTCCTTCATGCCGCAGGCGTTCCCAAGAGTGTTTTTGATGTGATCGTGGGAGACGGCGCAACCGGCGCCGCCCTTGCCAACTCCGACCTCCACAAGCTCATCTTTACAGGGAGTGTTCCGACCGGCAAAAGAGTCGCACAGGCGGCTGCCGCACGCCTGCTTCCGGTTGTCCTAGAACTCGGCGGCAAAGATCCCATGGTCGTGCTGGATGATGTCGATGTAGACGTTGTCTCCAGCGGCGCGGTGTGGGGCGCATTCGTCAATGCGGGACAGGCGTGTCTCTCAGTCGAGCGCTGCTACGTGCACCGCAGCGTGTACGGCCGCTTCGTGGAAGCCTGCGTCGAGAAGACCCGCAAGCTGCGGGTCGGCAACGGCCTCGATCCGGAGACCGATGTCGGCCCGATCATCCACGAACGCCAGTTGCGCATCGTCGAATCTCATGTCGAAGACGCCAGGACGCACGACGCGCGGGTGCTGGCAGGCGGGAAACGTCTACCGGAGCTGGGGCCGAATTTCTACGCGCCCACCGTACTGGCCGATGTGACTCACGAAATCCGCATCATGCGCGAAGAGACGTTTGGCCCGGTGCTGCCGATCATGGCGTTCGACGACGACGAGGATGCGATTCGCCTCGCCAACGACTCGGAATTTGGCCTTGCGGCCAGCGTATGGACCCGGGATCGTGCTCGCGGAGAAGCAATGGCCGCGCGCATTTCCGCCGGCACCGTGATGGTGAACGACGTCGTGAGCTGCTTTGGCATCAGCGAGGCGCCGCACGGAGGCGTGAAGGCCAGCGGGCTCGGCCGCACGCACGGGAAATTAGGCCTGCAAGAGATGGTGCGCACGAAGTACGTGGATTCCGACCGGCTGCCACGTGTGAAGAAAGTCTGGTGGTATGGTTACGGCGAATCCTTCACGCGGCAGATGGAAGGCTTTGTCGATCTGATGTTCTCGCGCAGCCTTCTTGCCCGCCTTCAAGGGGCCCTGCGCTCGGCGGGGGCGTACGTACGCAAAGGTCGCCTCTAGTATTGTACAAAGGGAGGAATATGCCTGATCCCAAGCGTGAGATGTTGCGGCACACGGTGGCTACTTTGGCTTACCGCGGCGGCAAGGCAATCCGCGGCGCGCCCTCGAAATTTGCTGAATTTCGTTGTGGTGACACGGTCAGGACTCCCGGCAATATCCTTGCCCATCTCGGCGATCTGCTGGACTGGGCTTTGTCGATGGCCAACGGCAAGCGCGAATGGCACGACTCCTCGCCCCAGGCCTGGGACAAAGACGTGGACCGGTTGTTCAGCGCTCTGAAAGCATTCGATGACTACCTCGCCTCCGACGAGCTTCTGCAGGCTCCGGTTGAAAAGCTCTTCCAAGGTCCGATCGCAGATGCTCTGAGTCATGTGGGGCAGATTGCCATGCTGCGGCGGGTCTCAGGGACCCCGATTCGGGGTGAGAACTACTACGTCGCCGACATCACTGCCGGTCGCGTCGGCTCGCAACAATCCGCTCCGAAACGCGAGTTCGACTAAACCAGCGGATCTGGCCCTGTTACACCCCTTCGGTTAAAATGAAGAGCACCGAATCCGGCGGCTCGGGCCGCGCAAGAGGATAAGTCCTTTGGTCACAACCGAAATGGTACAAACTCCCCAGCAACTCCCTCATCATAGAGTGAAGATTAAGAAAGTCGGCCAGCGCTCCTGCAACGAGAAGGACGAGAAGGGCAAGTTCTGCGGTGGCCATCTCAAGCGCTGGTATTACATGAGCGACGTCGTCGAACAGGGATGTGGCGACCTTGAGCAAGCTTGGGGGAAAGATGCCGAGGTCTATCGCTGCGAGTATTGCAAAACTTTGTACTTGCCTAACCCGGAAGATCTGCGCGGCGTGAATGTTGCCGGGCAGGGGCAGATCTCGGTATTTGGATTGACCCTGCCGCCGAAAGAATGAGTCGCGCAAGCCGCCGAGGTAGTTGGGGTAATTCGAAGGATACTGTTCAAAGTCTCCGACCTGATGTGGAGTACGAAGCGTAGGCGACCGGGTTTTTGCCAGGCTGGCGCATAACCGCTCCTCCACCCACAAATAGTGTGAAGACCTCCGAGCTCATTTACGATTGGAACCAAATGCATCCGGCGTCGCTCAAGCCGGTGGGCCCGGTGCTGCTCAACGACGAAAGCCTGCGCGACGGCCTGCAGTCACCCTCAGTGCGCGATCCCTCGATCCAGGAAAAAATTGAGATCCTCCACCTCATGGAGGAGCTCGGCATTAATTCGCTCGATCTAGGTTTACCCGGCGCCGGGCCCCGCGCGGTCGAGCACGTGGAAGCGCTGGCGCGCGAGGTCGTAAGCCACAAGATGAAGATCCGTGCGAATTGCGCCGCGCGCACACATCGGAACGACATCCGTCCCATTGCGGACATCGTGCAAAAAACCGGCCTGCTCATTGAGGCGGCAGCCTTTCTCGGTTCCAGTCCCATCCGCCGCTACACGGAGGGCTGGACCGACGACTTTCTGCTCAAGACCACCGAGAGCGCGGTTGAGTATGCGGTCTCGCTAGGATTGCCGGTGATGTATGTCACCGAGGACACCAGTCGTTGCGATCCGGAAACGGTTAAGCGGCTTTATTCGACAGCGATAAACTGCGGCGCTCGGGCCATTGTCATCTGCGACACCGCCGGACACGCCACTCCCATGGGCGCCTTCGCCCTGGTGCGCTTTGTCCTGGATGAGGTGGTGAAGCCTTCGGGAGAGACGATCCGCGTGGACTGGCATGGACACTGCGACCGTGGTCTGGCGATCGCCAATGCCATGGCAGCCCTGGTCGCCGGCGCCAATTGCGTTCACGCCACCGCGATCGGGATCGGTGAGCGCGTCGGCAACACGCAAATGGACCAGATGCTGGTCAATCTGAAGCTCATGGGCCTTTCGCCGTGGGTGGAACAGGATCTGACCCGGTTAAAGGATTACTGCCACGCCGTGTCAAAGGCAACCGGCGTTCCGATTCCAGTGAATTATCCCGTACTCGGCGAAGACGCTTTCCGCACTGCGACCGGTGTTCATGCGGCTGCCGTCATCAAGGCATTTAAAAAGAACGACGTCGAACTAGCCAACACGGTCTACTCCGGCGTTCCTTCCCATTTTTTCGGATTGGAGCAGATCATTGATATCGGTCCCATGAGCGGCAAGTCCAATGTGATTTTCTGGATGGAGCGCCACGGCTTGCAGGCTGCTGAGGACCTGGTGGAACGCATCTACAAGCGCGCGAAATCTTCCGATCACACCCTCACCGAGGCGGAAATCCTGGAGTGCCTACAGCCTGCCAAAGCCCGCTGAGGGCCTGATCGACATGTCGGTCATCCTCAGAGCTTGTGACTTTTTTGATTTTGCGAAAATTCCGCCGCTGAAAACAAACAGTCTGCGCGCGAAGAAGTCGCGAATCTTCAATAAAGGCACAAACTCTCAGGATGACAAGGTGTGTGGAGTGATAAGCGCGGCGGCGGAGCTTCGCTCCGCCTGAACGGGCGAGACGCGCGTCCCACACGAGCTTTCTCCTCCTCGTCATTGCGAGCTCTTTCTCTCTTGTCATTCCGCGAGGCGAGGAATCTGCTTTTCTTGTATTCGCCACCAACAGCAGATTCCTCACCGGCTGAATCCGGTTTGACGGAATGACAAGCATTCAGTGGCCGGCAGTGAAATGCAGAGATCCTTCGCTTCGCTCAGGAGGCGAGGCTTCGAAGAATCTTGCAACGGTAATCCCTCGCCGAATCTTGAGTAATCTACAACTTGCCAAGGCCGCTCCCTCCGAACTTCCCTTGCGTTGTAATATGCCCATTGACCATGCCCCTCACCTCACGCCCGGAGGCTTCTGACCTTTTCCCGGCAGTACAACAGGAAATCGCGCGTCTCGTGGCCCTCGCTGAAGTCCGTTCCGCATTCGCGTGGTTCTTGTCGAACGAGGAGCAACTGACCCGATGGCAGCTGGAACTGGCTCGCATTCCCGCTCCCCCATTCGGCGAGCAAGCACGCAGCGAGTGGCTTCTGGAACATTTTTTCGAACTTGGCCTTAGTGACGTCCACTCCGACAAGGTGGGAAACGTTTTCGGCATTCGCCCCGGTGCCGGTAATAAGTACATCGCCTTGAGCGCACATGTGGACACGGTTTTTCCCGCAGGGACGCCGCTCAACATCCGCCAGCAGGAAACTCGGCTCTACGGCCCGGGTGTCTCGGACAACGGCGCCGGAGTCACCGCCATGCTGGCCGTCGCCGGAGCGTTGCGCGAGTCGCGCATCAAGAACTCGGCGCCGCTTTTGTTCATTGGGAATGTGGGCGAAGAAGGCGAAGGCGATCTACGGGGCATGAGGCATATTTTCTCCGAGCAGCACTGGCGCGATTCCATTGCCAGTAACGTCGTCTTGGACGGCGCGGGCAATGACACAATTGTTGCCGAAGCGTTGGGCAGCCGGCGCTTTGAAGTCATCGTGCGGGGCCCCGGTGGGCACTCCTGGAGCGATTTTGGAGCGCCCAATCCAATCGTCGTGTTGGCCCGGGCGATCGAGACATTCGCTCAGACACCGCTGCCCGCCTCGCCCAAAACCACTTTCAATATTGGGATAATTCGCGGCGGGACGTCGGTGAATTCTATCCCCGAGTCGGCCAGCATGCGAGTGGATATCCGGTCAACCTCGACGGTCGAGATCGAGCGCTTGGAGCGCGTGTTGCGTGCCGCCCTCGACCATGCCATCGAAAGGGAGAACATGACCATGGAGTCGCGCCACACCTCGCAGCGTCTCCCATTCGGCTTGAGCTCGGAGGTGGTGACCATCGGCAATCGTCCGGGTGGAGAGCTGTGTCCAGGTGCCCGCATTTTGCAGGTGGTCCGCGCGGCGGACGCGCACTTGGGCAATGTGGCGCAAGTGCAGCGCGCGTCCACCGATGCGAACATTCCGCTCTCACTGGGACGCGACGCAATCGCCATTGGCGGCGGTGGGACAGGAGGCGGCGCGCACACGCTGCAGGAGTGGTTCGACTGCCATGGCCGTGAAGTTGGATTGAAACGAATCCTGCTCACCCTGCTGGCGCTCGCCGGAGTCACCGAATGAGACTGGATCCGCGGTCACCGCGAAATGCGCCCGAGCGTGGGGAAAATAACTGGCGGCCGCGGTAACTCTTTGCCGAAGGTCCGCGTCTAACAACCTAGGAGATTTCTGGCCGAGCGCCTAATTTATCCCTGGCAGGTATAATCTTAAGTTCGACTTCTCGGGAGGAAAGTTAAGTATGGACCCGCGCGCTAGCGCTTTCTGGGTGCGTTTTAAGGCAAACCGCTTGGCCTACACGCTGACCATCCTGGTCACGCTGACGGTCGGCATTCTGATCGGCACGGTGATTTCCTATGGGGTGAAGGGCAAAGAAGGCCAGAACAAGGCTGCCGATGCCACCCCTCTCTCGGTCCCGGCGCCGCAGCAGCTTTCTAATGCCTTTTCCCAGATCGCCAAGCAATTAGAACCCAGCGTCGTAAACATCAACACCGAATCGACCATCAAGAATCCCCACCGGAGGGGAAGGCTACGGCCTGGTCCCGATAATCCCCATGTTCCGGATGGAGGCGGAGACGACGAGAATCCGTTCCAGGATTTCTTTGATCGTTTCTTCGGCGGCCAGGGTGGGCCGGATCCCGGTACTATTCGTGAGAAGTCGCTGGGCTCGGGTGTAATCGTCGACGGCAAGGGATACATCATCACCAACCGGCACGTGGTCGAGAAAGCCGACCGCATCCGCGTGAAGCTCCAGGATGACCCGCCGGGCGTGCTGCATGACGCGAAGGTGATTGGGACCGACACGGAAACCGACCTGGCCGTCATCAAGATTGACTACAACAAAGTGCTACCGCCCGCTAAGCTGGGCAATTCCGACAGCATGCAGGTGGGCGACTGGGTGCTCGCCGTGGGCAGTCCCTTTGGCTTGCAAGAGACGGTTACCGCAGGCATCGTCTCCGCCAAAGGCCGCGAAATTGTTCCCGGCCGCAACTTCCAATCGTTTATTCAGACCGATGCCGCGATCAATCCTGGCAACTCCGGCGGGCCTCTGGTCAACATGGCCGGTGAAGTGATTGGCATCAACACCGCGATCCTTACCGAAACCAGTTCCTATGCCGGCGTGGGCTTCGCGCTGCCTTCGAATACCGTGGTGCAGGTCTATAACCAGCTCATCGGTCCGGAACACCGTGTTTCCCGCGGATCGATCGGAGTCGAATTTTCTTCGCAACAAAATCCAGCCATTGCTCGTGTCTACGGAGTGAATGCTGGCGTCACCATTCAGAACGTTGTGCCGGGAAGCCCTGCCGACCAGGCTGGCCTCAAAGTTGGTGACACCATCACCACCGTCGAGGGCAAAGAAGTCAAGAACGGCGACGAACTGGTGGCTCAGATTGCCGGTTTGAAGCCGGGGACCAAGGCCAAGATGGGTTTCGTCCGGAACGGGAAGAAGCAGGAGACCACGGTCACGATCGCCGATCGAGCCAAGCTGTTTGCCGCCCGCCTGGGCGAGGAACAGGAAGGGAACGAGGAAGGACAGCCTAAGCCCAGCAAGCTGGGGCTGACGGTAGGCAGTTTGTCACCTGACATGGCCGACCGCCTCGGGGTTCCCGCAGGCAAGGGCGCAGTGGTTCGGGATGTGAAGCCCGGATCGTTTGCCGATGACATAGGGCTAAATCGCGGCGACGTTATCCTGGAAGTCAACAAGCAGCCCGTCAACAGCGAAGACGATTTCGACAGAGTCCAGGCTACCCTGAAGAGCGGCCAGGATGTCGTCTTCCTGGTCCGGCCCCGTGGCTCGGGACCACAGGACGGCACCATCTTCCTGGCGGGTACACTCCCGTAAGGTCAAGGCCGTTTGGGACTGGCACTGGACTCCTGAATCAGCGATGATTTCAAGGGTAATCCGGTGCCTGTTTCCGGCTGCAGCTTACAGCGATCAGGTTTCGAAGAAGTCGCATCTGAGTAGCTTGCGGTTTTGGCGTCGGTGAGTGGTTGGCGAGTCTGGATAAATAGCTGGGTTGAATCGAAAATTGGGAACCGAGTCCCATTAGGGACGACGCAACATGTTCATGGTTAGGACAACCGGACGATTAGTGGCCGTAGCATGTACCCTTCTTCTCGCGGGTTCTCTTGCCTCCGCCGAGACCCCGAAGGCCAGCCCGAAACACTCTGCGACAAAGAGCACCGCCAAGTCCAGCAGCCACTCGCGTAAAGGAAAGAAATCAAGAAAGGCCAGCTGGAAGCGAGGCCAGCAAAAGCCCGACACCCAGCGCGCCTTCGAGATCCAGCAGGCTTTGATTCGCGAACACTACCTGGATGGCGAACCGACGGGCGTCTGGGACCAAAAATCGCAGAAGGCGATGGAGAAATATCAGGCTGACAACGGTTGGCAGACGAAAACCATTCCTGACTCCCGCGCCCTCATCAAACTAGGCCTCGGCCCGAACCACGACCACCTGCTCAACCCGGAAAGTGCCATGACGACGCCCATCGAGGCACCGAAGAGTACCACTCGCTCCAACGTCACCGCAGATCCCGCTAGGACCAGTAGCCAGCCCCAGAAGTAGCATCCTCACCGGGACGAGATTATTGCAATCATTTATAGTGCCAACGCGGGACCGTTGGTGCAATGTGGCGTTGATTCAGCAGGGCCATGGGTGTCCCGACCGACCGAGGAAACGCCCAGTCCCTCAACGATACTCGTGTATCAACGGCTCTGGGAACGAGGTTGTCTTACTTCGGGTATCGATCGGCACATATCATGAACGACGAAGGATTCGACCTGGTTCGGATCGGGAATTCACGAATCCAAGTATCAACCGTTCAAGGATATTGTTTCCCTAGCGCCTTCAGATCTTTCACCGCTTCACTCCCATCGAGAATTCGCACGAATCCATGCTCTGCTTGATATTAAAGGGATTTGGTTCGAGCATTCTGTAGCTGTACCTGAGATCTTTTTGTTCGAGACAACTCAATACAGAGGTTTTGAGACCACCGGATTGGCTCGCGGGTGGCAGAACGCCGGGTTGGATTTCTTCGATGGAGCTCAAGACCATCGGTATTTCGTCGGCATGGAAGGAGACGCCCGTTCGGGCGTGAAGCTCGGCCAACCCGGGATCAATCGCGTAATCCAAACTTTCACTCTTGTGCGTTCGCAGCCATCTATGAAGCAGCCGGTGGGGTGGGACGGTGCGCTCGATGGCTGCGATGGACCCTCTGATGTTGCCGCCTTTTTCATTTTTGGAACGGTCTTTATGGCTTTAGTCTGTTCTCTTAATTGTCTGGGCCAGGACGCACGGCAAGGAAGCGTGGAAACCTGACCGATTGCTGCCGCCTTGAGTCTCACAAATCACCTCAACCACATTATTGACGTAAAGAGGCCATAGCTGCCAATCACGGCGATGTCATACAGGAGTCCCCGAGGCTACCGCTTCATCACCGGCTTCGGGAAGTATGGCAGGGGCTGCCCGGTAATTACCGCACGGGGATTGCCATCTACGAGCGCGTGCGCAATATCCTGCCCGCAGATTTGGGCGACTGCATCCCGTGCCGCAGACAGCCCTGGAACACGATGCTGGGTATCGTGAGCATCACTGGCCAGGACGTGGACCGCCTCGCGCTCCAGCAACCACAACGCGCTCCGACGGGTGCTGTCTCCCCAGTCGCCGGTAAACGCCGATGCCGTTACTTGCACGACAAGGCCACGCTCTACCCACTCCAGTACCCGTTGCGGACTCTTCTGCAGAATCGGATTGCGCTCCGGGTGGGTGAGAATCGGCACTAGGCCGTTGTCCGCCAGGCGCACCAGGTGATCGCCAATCTGCGGAGGAACGCTGTAGTTGCTCAGCTCGACGAGGAGATACTTGGTGTCGTCAATCGTATAGCGGCCGGGCCGAACCAGCACGTCCTGCAAGTTGTCGTAAGAGAGGTGAAAGTCGCAACCCAGTCCTATTCTTGGCGACTCTCCCACGAGTTTCTGCAGATGGGCCCGCGCTCCGTTCAGGTACTCGCGATCATAGGGATAGCGGTCGTTGGCGTGGGGGGTGGCAACGATGTGCTCGACTCCATCTTCCGCCGACAGACGGCACATCTCGCAAGCTACTTCCCAGGACTTGGGACCGTCATCAACTTCGGGAAGAATATGAGAGTGGATGTCGATCACGATTGAATAATAGGCCTCTCAGCGATCTCTGCGCTCTCGGCGCTGGAAATATTAGTGATAGCGCTCGCGCAAGAAATCCGCAAGGGCCTGATAGGCGGCGCCCAGCGTCTTCTCATCGGGCAGAAAGACAATGCGGAAGTGCTTAGTCCCGGCTCTTTGCCCGAATCCCGAGCCGTGCACAACCAGCACGTGCTTTTGTAGCAGTAGTTCTTTCACGAACACATCATCGCCCTCCGGAATATCGAGCTTCGGGAATGCATAGAATGCCCCGCGAGGAGGAACGCAGCTCACGCGCGGAGTGGAACTGCACCACTGGACGGTCCGATCGCGGCGCGAGCGCAACTTCTTGTTGACCTGCACGAGATGATCCTGGGGCCCTTCCAGCGCCGGCTTGATGGCGTACTGCTCAGGATGGTTTGCGCACAGGCGCGAGCGCAGCAGACGGTTAACGCCTTCAACGTATGGCTTCACCACGGCGTCGTCGCCGCTCACCACTCCCCAGCCAATCCGCCAGCCGGGAGCCAGGTAATTCTTCGACAATCCGCCGAAGGTCACGACCGGGACATCCGGCGCGACCGCCGCCATCGCAACATGCTGATCATTGTCGAGAATCAACTTGTCGTAGATCTCGTCGGCGAAGATGACTAAGTTGTGACGTCGGGCCAGTTCAGCCACCGACTCCAGCATCCGCCGCGAGCACAGCGAGCCGGTCGGATTATTAGGATTGATCAGCACAATCCCGCGGGTGCGTGGAGAAATCTTGCGGGTGACATCCGCCAGATCGGGCTGCCAGCCGTCGTCCTCGTTCAGTTCGTAAGTATTCAGCTCAACGCCGAGCTTGGCAAGCACAGCCGAATACAGCGGGTAGTCGGGCGCGGGCGTCAGAACGTTTTCGCCCGGATTAAGCAAGGCGGCGAGGCAGACGTCTACTGATTCACTTACACCGGACGTGATGAAAACGTCCTGGATGTTCGTGATGGCTTTTCGCTCCGCTTCGCCGCGGATCGCATCCAGCGCTTCCCTGATCCCCGAAGATGGAGCATACCCGTTCTTCCCATCGCGCATGGCCTTGTAGACGGCGTCAATCATGTGTGCCGGTGTCTGGAAATCGAAATTGAGGGGATCGCCAATATTCAGGGGAAGAACCTTGTGGCCCTGCTTGGTGACCTGGTCGGCGAGAACGGCTAAATCGCGGATCGCGTAGCGGACGTTGTCGAGGCGGGTGGCGGCGGAAATTTCACGGACCTGCGTTGTAGGCATCGATTGAACCCTCTGAGATTTATGCACCGCCGAGGTCGCCGAGGACGCAGAGAAAATCTTGGCGATCTCTGCGGCTCGGCAGTGAAATCTTTCTCTTATTCTGGCCGGTCGATCTGGGCCTTCTGGAGCCGGTCCGAGTAATCCACGTAAACCGACTTCCACTCGGTATAGAAATCGATAGCGCCGATGCCGCCTTCACGATGACCGTTGCCAGTGGCTTTCACACCACCAAACGGCAGGTGCACCTCGGCGCCGATGGTTGGCGCGTTAATGTAAGTAATGCCGGCGTGCAGATCGCGCATGGCTTTGAAGGCCCGATTTACGTCCTTGGTATACAGCGCCGACGACAGGCCATACTGAATGTCGTTGGCAATCTGGATGGCGTGCTCCAGGTTGTCACACGGAATGATGGACACAACCGGCCCAAAGATCTCTTCCTGCGCGATGCGCATCTTGGGATCGACATCGCCGAATACAGTCGGTTCCATGAACCAGCCATACTTGTACTCGCCATCATCCAGGCGATGTCCGCCGCACCGCAGCTTGGCGCCTTCCGACTGGCCGATTTCGACATAATCGAGATCGGTCTTCAGCTGCGGTTCGTTAATCGCGGGGCCCATGTCAACGGACGGGTCGAGTCCATTTCCGATTTTTAGAGCCTTGGCCCGTTCCACGTAGCGGTGTACGAACTCGCCATACACGCCTTTCTGCACGATGATTCGGCTGGTCGCGGTGCAACGCTGGCCGGTCGTACCAAAGCCGCCCCAGAGACCGCCGTCAATCGCCAACTCGAGGTTGGCGTCATCGAGCACGATCATCGGATTTTTGCCACCGAGTTCCAAGGAGCAGTGCTTGAAGTTCTTGGCTGCAGTCGTGCCAACGATACGACCAACATCAGTTGATCCGGTCAACGAAATGGCGCGCACCTCCGGGTGCTCCATGAGCGGCGCGCCAATGCGCGAGCCAAACCCACTGACAACATTCACGACGCCCCTGGGAACGCCAGCATCGCTCAGCGTGCGCACCAGGTTGAAGGTGGAAAGCGGCGTGTCCTGAGCGGGCTTGATCACACAGCTATTACCGCAGACAAGGGCCGGCAGCAGTTTCCAGGAGGGAATCGCCATGGGGAAGTTCCACGGCGTGATCATGGCGCAGACACCCAGCGGCTGGCGTACGGCCATGGCGAACTTGTTGGGCAGCTCGGAAGGAGTCGTGGGGCCAAACATCCGCCGGCCTTCGCCCGCCATGTAATAGGCGGTATCGATTGCCTCCTGCAGGTCGCCGCGCGTTTCCTTTAGGATCTTGCCCATTTCGCGCGTCATATCACGGGCGTACTCCTCCTTACGTTCGATCAGCATCTCGGCGGCGCGATAGATGACTTCGGCACGCCGGGGCGCGGGCACCAGGCGCCACTTCACAAAAGCGCGCTTGGCAGCGTCAATTGCTGCATCTACGTCTTCTTTGCCCGACTTCTGAAAAATGCCGACCACGTCCCGCGTATCAGCTGGATTGCGATCCTCAAAAGTCTCGCCGGTGACCGATTCTACCCACTCCCCATCGATGAAATTCTTAAGAATCCTGGGCCTGGTAGCTGAGCCGAGCATAGGGGCAGAGGTCACGGTATCAGTAGCCATAAAGCCTCCCTGGGATGATTCCTGAAAACTATTCATCGTACCGCCCGCTGGGAGGGGCGGCAAGTGACGCGGATTACGGGCAGCGGCTGGAAATTCGTGGATTCGCGGTATCAGGCCCGCCTCTTCAATAAAAGTGCAACTTCCTGCCGCGCCCGTTTCACTTGAGCAGCGCAAGTTATTGGGATCTATTGCTGATCTCTGTTTGGAGCGACGGCGGCTGTATTACTGGCCTTCTGGTCTCTGGTGGGCGATTGAGGAGAAAAACGGCCTTACCAGTTAGCCTCTCCGTAGGGCATGCGAGGCATTCGCCAACTCCATAGCGCCCATGTTGGTGATTAAGCTGCCTTTTTCACCTTCGGGGTGGCGACGGGCCGCATAGGTTGGTCCTGCTGATCCGGCATTGGTCGCTTCCAAGGTCTCGCAATGTCGGGCGGGGACGACAGCCAGTTACCTCAGTACCTGCCCTCGCCCAGGTTGCCGCTCTTCCTCCTGCAACCCTGTGATAACCTTCGATCTATCCCGTATTTTCTAGGATTTAACAGGAGTCTGTAGAGACTAGTGTCAGAGAGACGAAAGCCCGGCATTTACCTTGCTTGGAGGACCGTCACCTACCGCAGTGTGGTGTTGATGGTGCTCGCTGTCTTGGTGGTTTTCGCTGCGGCCCTGCACTTTGCGTTTCCACAAGCCACTCAGAGCGGAATAGAGCAGGCGGCCAAGCTGACAAGCCGGCTCTTCGAAGCCATTGCGGGCGAGGCGACTCCCGACAAGATAAACGCCTCCGGCAGCCGGCAGGCTCATTTCACCAACCTGGAAGGGGTGGTCAAAGTTAAGAAGGCCAATAGCAACAGTTGGCGAACCGCCGACTACAGCCTACCGTTGGAAAAGGGCGATGTCATTCAGACGACCTCAGAAGGTATGGCGAAAGTTGTATTTAACGATGGCACGAATTACACCGTTAAACAAGACTCCCTTATCGTCATCGAGGAAAATGCGGCCAACGACAAGCAGCAAACCAGGGTCGCCGTTACGGTAAACACCGGAACGGTGGACTTGGCCACCGGAACTTATGTGCAGGGGTCCAGTTCCAAGGTGAATATTGCGGGAGCCACGGCCTCCTTTGCACCCGATAGCGCGGCTATGGTTCGCAATGATCCTAAGTCCGACAAGCATGAAATCCTGGTGAAGAAAGGATCGGGAGACATCGTCCGAGGCAGTGAAACGGTCCACCTGGCTGATTTCGAGAAGGTCAGTTTCCAGAAAGAGTCCACAAAGATGGCCAAGAGCAAGGAGGTGGGTCCACCCACCCCGATCTCTCCGGCTAACATGGCCCCCATATTCATATCGGGGGAGAGCAAAGATATTGATTTCTCGTGGACTCCGATGGCCAACGCGGCGGGATATCGCCTGCGGGTCTCGCGGAATCCTTATTTCTCCTCTACGATTATTGATGCCAAGGTTCCCACCCCTGAGGTTCGAGCATCGGGATTAATGGAAGGCGCCTATTATTGGGCGGTCCAGTCCTATGACCCCGGGGGGAAAGAATCGGTGGAAAGTGAGAAGAACCGCTTTACCATCATTCCCAAGGGCAAAGACACGGTTGCCATGAACCTTGAGCTGAGTCCGTTTGTTCAACACGGCCATGTCATCGAGGTGACAGGCAAAACAGAAATCGGTGCCCGGGTTATGGTAAATGGAAGGGAAGTGCCGATCATCGGGGCGGATGGCTTGTTTCATTACTTCACGCCCCCGCTGCCGCTAGGGGAGAGTTTGATCACTGTCACTAGCCAGAACGCCCGTGGCGGTGTAAATACTCAGCAGAAGACAGTCGTAATCCAGTAGCGGCCTGACTCCCGGGAGGCAACCTAGCAGTGCAAGAACTTTCGTGTGCCGCCAAGAAAGACGATTTCCATATAGAATCTAGGGAGAGGTCCCCCTCTCCAGACAATCGGTGAGAAACCGGGTCATTTCCTGGTGCTAGCGGTGGGAAGACAAATTTAAGAGAGAGAAGTCTGAGCAATGTCATCGAACGGATTCCACAGCAACGCTTCGCGCATTCATAACCTGCGCTCGCTTTTCAGCGTATTTTCCAGCGACCTCGCGATTGATCTGGGGACAGCTAACACATTGGTCTACGCGCGCGGCAAAGGCATCGTGGTGAACGAGCCTTCCATCGTCGCCATCAACAAAAATACCGGCGAAGTTGAAGCCGTGGGCAAAGAGGCGAAGGAAATGCTCGGCCGAACGCCGGGCAACATCGTCGCCATCAAGCCCATGAAGGACGGCGTCATCGCCGACTTCAAGGTCACCGAGAAGATGCTCAACTACTTCATCCAGAAGGCGCACAACCGCAAAATGCTGGTTCATCCGCGCATCGTGATAGGAGTGCCTTCGGAAATTACGCAAGTAGAAAAGCGCGCTGTCATGGACTCGGCTTATCGCGCCAAAGCCAGCGAAGTGCATTTGGTCGAGCAAGCGATGGTGGCTGCTATCGGCGCCGGCTTGCCCATCACTGAGCCCAGCGGCAACATGGTAGTAGATATCGGTGGTGGTACCACCGATATTGCAGTTATTTCTCTGAGCGGCATCGTCTATTCGCGTTCCGTGCGCATGGCCGGCAACCAGATGGATGAAGCCATCATGAATTACCTGAAGCGGAAATATAACTTGCTCATCGGCGAGCGCACCGCCGAGCAGATCAAGATTGAAATCGGTTCTGCCTATCCGCTGGACAAGCCGCTGACGATGGAAATCAAAGGCCGCAACCTGATTGAGGGCGTGCCCAAAACGATCACTGTAGATGACAGCGAAATTCGCGAAGCGCTGAGCGAATGTGTTTCGACCATCATGAACGCGGTTCGTGTAGCCCTGGAGCGCACGCCTCCCGAGCTTTCCGCCGATATCAGCGATCGCGGCATCGTGCTTACAGGCGGTGGAGCGTTGCTGAAGAATCTGGATAAGCGCATTCGCGAGGAGACCGGCCTGCCGGTGTCAATAGCCGACGATCCGTTGTGCAGCGTAGTCTTGGGCACGGGCAAGATGCTTAGCGACTTCAAGCTGCTGCGTAAAATATCCATCGAGTAGCCGTCTCGAGTTTCGGGTTTCAGGTTTCTGGTGAGGTATCCGGAGCTCGTTCTAAGCGTAACTCTTGTTGAAACTTGAAACCAGAAACTGGGAACCTGAAACTGTAGTATGGAGAACCTGATCACACGCCACCGGAACGTGAGCATCCTGGTGGCTGTTTTGTTTGCGCAGGTGCTGGGCTTGGCGGTCCAGGTCAAACGCGCCGCCAATGCCGAAGATACCCGCTTGATTCGCATCTGGACCATCAGCGCAGTCACACCCCTTGAGAAGGCTCTGATCTGGATGCAGCAGGGCACCGGGGGCATCTGGCATAACTACATTTATCTGCGCGGTGTGCGCGCCGAGAATCGCGACCTCAAGCAGGAGATCGAGCGCATGCGACTGGAGCAGGTTCGTCTCTCCGAAGATGCTGAGCAGGCACGCCGCTTGCAACTGCTGTTGGGGTTCAAACAAAAGTTCATCTCCAAGACCACCCCCGCGCAGGTGATCGGCTCCAGCGGCAGCGAGCAATCGCGCTCGGTTTACATCGATAAAGGGTCGAAAGACGGAATTGAGCCTGACCATGCGGTCCTCACGGCTGATGGAGTTATCGGGAAAGTCTTGCATGTTTATGGCTCCACTTCGCTGGTACTACTCATCAACGATCAAAGCAGCGGAGTTGGGGTAATTCTTGAGAAGTCCCGCCTGCAGGGGGTCCTGCGCGGTACGCCGTTGGGTGGTGTCGCGGTTGAGAGAGTAATGAACGACGAGTCGGTACAACCCGGAGAACGGGTGATCACCAGCGGTGGCGACCAGATTTTCCCCAAAGGGCTGACTATCGGAACCGTGTCCCAGGTCAATGCTGGGGCCGATTCATTTCTGAACATTGTGGTTAAGCCTTCCGCCAATTTGAGCAAGCTCGAAGAGGTTCTGGTGGTCACAGGCGTCGAAACGAGGTTGCCGGCGGCCGGCGAGATGGCCGGACGCGTCCGCGCCGTGGATGTTCTGACCCAGCGCTTGCCCTTTGTGCCTGATAAGCCGGCAGTTGATCCCAAAAAAACAGTCGCTACGCCGGGAGCTCCCGCCCAAACCCCTATTGTCGGGCCGCAGGGAAACGTGTTGCGGGGTGCAACTCCAGGAACTGTGGGAACACCGAATGCAGCAGCGAAACCTGTCCCTACGAATCCGCTCACGGGCTCGAGGCCGGCGAGTCCAAGTGTCACCGTGTCCGGCAGGCCGTTGGTAGCTGAGCCGCAGACGGTGGTTCCCAGAACCCGGCAACCCAATCTGGGTGCAGATTTGACGAAGCCGGCCAGCGGACCTGGGACGACGCCCGCATCTAAGGTGGCAGAGGGTGGTGCGGAAGCTAACAAGCCGGCAACCGAAACAGAAGCTCCGAAACCTACCGTGGTTGCTCCCAACGGCCTGAAACCGACACCTGCAGCTGCGAGCGCCACATCTCCCGGCAGCGTCAAACCAGCCCTAGTTCAGAAACCTGCAGTAGTCCCGAAGGCCGCGCCTCCGGCGGCTAAGCCGGAGGACAAGAGCGCCAAGCCAGAACCGGCTCCGGTGCAGGATAAACCCCAGTAGCATGCAGATCCTCTACACTTCTCAAGAACAGGTTGAAGTATATCGGTTCAATCTGCCGGTAGCTGTCCTCGTGCCGCTAATCGCGCTCTTCCTGCAGGCCTTTATACCATCGCGTTTTCCGTTCTTCGCGATGTTTGATCTGCCCCTGCTGGTGGTGATTTTCTTCGCGGTGGCGCGGCGTAGTCAGATCGCGGGTCTGATCACTGGCGCTCTGATCGGCCTGCTGCAGGACTCGCTCACGCACCGGCCCATTGGCATTTACGGAATCGCCAAGACCGTAGTTGGATACGGCGCCTCGTCGCTGGGCGTGAGGATCGACGTAGAAAATGTCGGGGCCCGATTCTTAGGAACGGTTTTCTTCTACCTGTTCCACGAGGTCATCTACTTCGTGGTAGCCCACGGCATGGTCAGCCTGAGCGTACAGTGGAGTTGGTCGCACGAGTTGCTCGCGGCGATCGCCAACGCCGGCGTGGCCGTCGTCTTATTTGCCGTGCTGGACCGGCTCAAACAGAGAGCCTAACGGCAGTTCCCAGTTCTCGGTTCTCAGAAAGGCTACACGCCAGGCGGGAACTGAGAACCGAGAACTGACGTCAGTGACCTTCGTCACTGCGGCAAATGCCGTCACCTCCGTGCAGGCCAGAGTGGAGTTACAATAACTAAAACACCCTCCACAATCGCTTTGCCCAAGCGGGAAGTGTGTTGAACCTCGGAACGATGTCCGCCTGCTAGGAACGGCAACTGAGAACCGGGAACTGAGAGCTCATGTTAAGTCGCGACGAAAAAGTCTCGCCGATACGCCTCACTGCCGTGCAGTACATGATCCTCGGCATCTTTTTGCTGTTGGCCTATGGTTTATGGCGCCTCCAGGTCATGCAGCAAGACTTCTACGCGTTGCAGGCGGAGAAGAACCGCATCCGCAACGTTCCCATTCTTGCTCCCCGCGGCAAAATTCTCGATCGCGAAGGAAGGACGATCGTAGACAACTATCCGTCCTTTACCGCGCTGCTGCTGCGCGATCAGAGTCGGGACCTGAATGCCGACGCCGTTCTCATTGCCGAGGGCTTGCACATGACCCCGGAGGAGATACGCAGCCGTGTGCGTCATTTCGCCTCCATGCCCCAGTACCAGCCAATTTTTCTCAAAGAAGACATCACGCCTGACGAGTTGGCGTTCATTGAAGCGCATCGTAACGAATTGCCCGAACTGGACACGATCATGGCGTACCGCCGTTTGTATCCTCGCAAGGGCTTCATGGCGCACCTGATCGGGTACGTGGGCGAAGTGACTGAGGACATGCTCAACCAGCCTCAGTTTGAGTTCTACAATCCCGGCGACGTGGTCGGAGTCTCCGGCGTCGAGAAGCAATACAACCAGATGTTGATGGGCAAGAACGGATCGCGGCGTTCGGTTGTAACCAGCCGTGGAAAAGAAGTTCAGCAACTCGATTCAACTCCGGCGATTCCCGGCAAACAGCTTAAACTCACCATCGATGTGGATCTGCAGATTGCCGCCGAACAAGCCTTGGCCGATAAAAATGGCGCCATCGTCGCTATGAATCCGCACAATGGCGAGATTCTGGCCATGGTCAGCCGCCCCACTTTCGATCCCAACAACTTCGCGGTGCGCATCTCGCGTGACGAGTGGAACAAGCTGGTCACCGACGAAAATCACCCCCTGCTGAACAAGGCGATTCAGGCCCAACTGGCGCCCGGCTCGGTTTTCAAAATCATCATGGCCACTGCCGGCCTACAGGAAGGTATCGCGCAAGACATGAAGGTGAATTGTGCGGGCGGCGCTAGTTTCTACGGACGCTACTTCAAGTGTTGGGTGACGGCTGAGCACCGCGTCCATGGTGTCGTGGAAATCAGCAAAGCCATTTACCAATCGTGCGACGTGTTCTTCTACACACTGGCAGAAAAGCTGGGCATAGGTCGCATCGCCAAGTACGCAACCGCGCTCGGCTTGGGACAGAAAACTGGAATCGATCTTCCCCAGGAAGTGACCGGCGTTATGCCCTCAGAAGAATGGAAGATTCGCAACTTCAAGCAGAAGTGGTACGCGGGTGAAACCATCTCGGTCGGCATCGGACAAGGTGCTGTAGCCGTGACCCCTCTTCAGTTGGCCCGGGCCATCGGCGGTGTGGCTAGTGGCGGTGTTTTGAGGCGACCGCATGTTGCCTTCCCGGGAGATTTTCCCGGCAACGTGCTACCCGCTGCAGATGTGCCGGATGAAGTGAAGGTTCCGATTGATCCGGCTAACTGGCAGATCATTACCGACGCAATGGCGAATGTCGTGAACCCGATCGGGACGGCGCCCAGCGCTCATCTGCAAGGTATTGACTTCGCCGGCAAGACGGGCAGCGCCCAAACCATCAGCAACGTTGCCAAGGCGCGCCTGGCCAACGGCAAATCCAAGTTCAAAGACAACGGCTGGTTTGTCGGTGTAGAACCAAGGCGCAACCCGGAGATTGTGGTCTGCGCTCTGCTCGAAGAAGGTGAGCATGGGTATCTGGCCGCGCGCGTAGTCTCGCAGGTGATCAAGGCGTACGTCGAGAAGGAACGCCGCCAACCGAGCAAGATGGCAGGCAGCAAGCCAGTGAAGGTGGAGATTGCCGCAGTTTGGAACCGTGCAGGCCAGCGCGACGAAAAGGACGCCTTGCATGCCGGCAGGTTCGTGTTGGATGTGCCCAAGAAGCGCCTGCCCCTAGCGACGGCTGCACCGGGAGTGAACTAGTGGTGAACTAGCGAAGAGGGATACGTTCCGACGCCAGCGGAGAAGTTGGACTGCTATCGATACTTCTTCGCATCCGTATTCGCGGGCGAATCGGATGCTCGGCTCAGGACGAAGGCGATTTTGAGAGTTTAGGCAACGACCGACGACCAACGACTGATTCTCTATGGCACGCTATGTTTCATTTCGTGATTTTGACTGGCTGCTGCTGGGGTTTGTCCTGCTGATCTGCGGCATCGGCGTGACCGAAATCTACAGCGCCACTTTGCACACCAAATTCGCCGGCGCCCACATCAAGCAGATATATTGGATTCTCGGCGGCGTTGTGGTCATGTTCGCGGTGAGCTTGGTCAACTACCAGGCCATGCTCGAACAGGTGCATTGGATGTACATCGCCTCCATCGCCTCCCTGGTGTCAGTTCTGGTCTTCGGACAGAAATACCTCGGAGCCCGCCGCTGGGTAAAGATCGGTGGCAATCACTTTCAGCCCTCCGAGTGGGTGAAGTTGATCCTCATCCTGGCGGTGGCCCGCTACTTCGCCGACATGCGGCAAAAGGAGCTTTCCTGGCCAGACTTCATCAAGGCCGGAATGATTGTTGGCGTTCCGATGCTCATGGTTCTTGCCCAACCCGATCTGGGTACATGTTTGACTTACCTGCCGATCGCCGTCATGGGGCTCTTTCTTGGGGAGCTTCGGCTGAAGCAGGCTCTAACTGTGTTGCTATTAGCAGGTTTGATGCTCCCTATCGGATGGCGCGTTCTTAAGCCTTACCAACGGGAGCGCCTGACCAGCTTCATGAATCCGGACGCCGACAAGCAGGGATCCGGCTACCAGGTCATTCAATCGCAAATTGCTGTAGGATCAGGAGGTATCTGGGGTAAAGGAACTGCCAAGGGGACCCAAACCCACTTGGCGTATCTCCCGGTGCCGCAGACCGATTTCATCTTCGCCGCGTTTTCCGAAGAACACGGATTTGTCGGAGCCCTAGGCGTTCTGCTGCTATACTTTATAGTGTTGATGCGTTTGACGCAGAACGCGCAAACGGCACCCGACCGTGCCGGCACGTTCGTGGTTATGGGTGTGGTAGCGGTGCTTAGCTTTCATATCCTGGTCAACGTCGGCATGGTAGTCGGCTTTATGCCAGTTACCGGAATACCCTTGCCATTAATGAGTTATGGCGGGTCTTCCGTCCTGTTTATGTTTTTGGCGCTGGGTATTGTGATGAACATCCGTATGCGCCGCTTCGTGAATTGAGCAGGAGGAAGAAAGGCAAATACTTGCCGCAGTAGCCATTTGCGGCCAAATTAAGATTACGATCGCCCTCGCGTAAAGAGGGCACTCACCGGCCAGAAACGGAGCCAGAGGCCGGGTAGGATTCAGAAACAGCGCTGCCGGGCGGGTAAACGGCCCCCTCACGAGGTGAGAGAGCGGTCACAAACCTGGCGAGGCGCAAGTGCGATAAGTGCAAACGATTTCCAAGCTTGTACGAAAAGTTCCGTCCAGGGGTGTATCCCCCGGAGCCGGTCGTTGTGTAGCCCAGACGGCCTCTATCGCAGAGCTCGATCCTGCCTTGCTTTTTCTCGGCTCGTCCCGGTGAACTCTGCCGCCTAGCGGCCGCAGAACCGGAGTTAGCATGTCAAGAGAACTTTTTGTGTCCTCCACGCCCCACGAAACCAAGGTGGGTCTGGTGGAAGACGATCAGCTCGCAGAAATTTACCTCGAGCGCGAAAACGAATACACCCTCGCCGGGTCCATCTACAAAGGGCGTGTGACCCGTGTCCTTCCCGGAATGCAGTCAGCCTTCGTGGATATCGGATTGGAGCGCGATGCGTTCCTCTACGTCTCCGATTTCATGGAGCTGGAAGAGCATGACGAAGACGTCAGCGACATAGTCCCCGTCAACCGCGGGGTGCAGGAAGTGCGTCAACGGCCTCAGGAACCACCTCAGGGCGAACCGGAATCCTCAGCCTCACCCGCGGGGCCGACTTTCGTTATTGAATCAGAACCTTTGGAGGAAGAAGGCGTGCCGGAATCGGAACGACCGGTCGGCACTACTGCCGAGCCCGGCAATCCAGCTGAGGCCCAGGAGCGTGAACCTCGCAGCTGGCGCGGCCGCCGTCGTCGCCGTGGACGCCGTGGTGAACGCGCTTTGCCCGAATCGCGCTTTACACGTTCTTCGGAAGGCCCTCAGGAAGGCTCGCGCCAACCCGATCGTCCGACCCGCTCTGAATACGGACCGCCTCCCGGATATCAGCCCATCCTTTTGCCGGGAGAGTCGATCTCCAAGTACCAGCGTTACCAGAACCAGCAGGCCGCGCCTGCGCCGCGTGCGGAAGGAGAAGCAGCAAAGGCTACGCCCGAGTCAGCGACACTTCCGCTAGCCGAAGCCTTCCCACAGGATGAACCCATGTTCGCGGCTCCTGAGAAAGTAGCCCAGCGGCAGCCGGAAGCCGGCGAATATCAGGAGCCGGATGCGGACAGTGGACGGGAACCGCGCCCCGAGGGGCCGAGAGAACAGGCTCAAATTCGCGCGGCTGCGCATGTGGCCCCGCTGCAAAAAGAACGCGACGAAGACCGCTTCGAACGGATGAAAGTAGCTGCCGTTTTCGGTGGGGAAGTGGCGGAAACGTCCGAGGCGCCTAAAGAAGAAAAAGAAGAAGAGGAATTTCGCGGCTCTCATCACGACCATCCTGGTGCCGAGACTCAGCGACCTGCTTTTGCCCCGCCCGGCACCATGGAAGAAGAAGAAATCGAAGAAGAAGAAACCGACATTTCCTCCTACGTCGAAGATCTCGACGAGGACGCACAGTTCGAAGAACTCGAAGAAGAAACCACGGAAGCCGGTGGCCGGCGCGTACCGGCTGAAGAACTCGCGGCTGCCGAGGAAGCTGGCAGCGAATCGGCCGTTCCTGCCGAGGCGGGAGAAGCCGAATCCGCCGAAGAGGAAGCTGAAGAAGAAACTCAGGAATCCGAACTCGAAGAAGCTCAGGAGGAAGCGGAGGCGCTACTTGATGCCGAAGCTCGCGGCAACGGCACGGTGGACGCTCGCGCCGAAGTTCGTGCGCCCGCCGGCACTGCCGGATATCAGCAGCCGGCCCCACGTCCAGCATGGGATCGTCGTCGCGGCCGCCGTGGTGGCGGGGGTGGTCGCCGTTTTCGCTCGCGCCGCGACTTCCAGACTCAGCCCACACCGCTCATTTCCGATCTTCTCAAGGAAGGCCAGGAAATCCTGGTGCAGATTGCGAAGGAACCCATAGGTAAGAAGGGTGCGCGCATCACCAGCCACATTGCGCTGCCTGGACGATTCTTGGTCTACATGCCGACCGTGAACCACACCGGTGTCTCACGCAAAATTGCCTCCGAAGATGAGCGGTTCCGCCTGAAGCGCATCGTGATGAGCGAGCGTGAAAATGGCCATGGAGGCTTCATCGTACGCACCGCCGCCCAAGGCGCAGCCGAAGACGAGCTTCGGGCCGACATCCGCTTCCTCAAGGGACTTTGGAACGAGATCAAGAGCCGTGCGGAAAGCGGCAAGGCGCCGGCGCTCATTTATCACGATCTCAATGTGGTCGAGCGTGTCCTGCGCGACCAGGTTACGTCCGACTTCACCCACATCTGGGTCGACACGGAGCAGGAGTACGAACGCATCCTGCGTTTTGCCAACCGCTTCCAGCCCGCATTGATCAAGCGTGTAAAGCTCTACACGAAGGAGACTCCCTTATTTGAGCAGTTCGGCCTGACCGACGAAATCAACAAAGCCCTGAAATCGAAAGTCTGGCTGAAGAGCGGCGGCTACATCGTGATCAATCAGACCGAGGCGCTGGTCGCCATCGATATCAATACCGGCAAGTACGTCGGCAAGACCTCGCGCTTGGAAGACACGATCGTCAAAACCAACGTAGATGCGATCAAGGAGATTGTCCGCCAGATCCGCCTGCGCGATCTGGGCGGCATCATCATCATTGACTTCATCGACATGGACGAGCGCCGTAATCGCCAGAAAGTCATGCAGGCGTTGGAAGAAGCGCTGCGCAGCGATCGCGCACCCTCCAAGGTTCTCCAGTTTAACGATTTCGGCTTGGTGGCGATTACGCGCAAACGCGTCAAGCAATCGCTCGAACGCACGATCGGCACGCCCTGTCCGTATTGCACGGCGACGGGCTATGTGAAGTCAGTGAACACCGTCTGCAACGAAATTTATGTCGAAATGCGCAAGATCACGAAGCAGCTGGAGCATAGCGATGTGTTGCTGCGCGTAAATCCGGAAGTGGCCAAAGCGCTCAAAGCGAACAACGGTCGCTGGCTTACCGAGATGGAAGAACTGACCGGCAAGACTATCATTGTGAAGTCTGACCCGGCGGTTCACCAGGAGCAGTTCGACATCAACTGAAGAGAGCTTGTGGAGGCGGGTCTTCGACCCGCCTACCCTGGGTCAGAGACCCCGGGGGCCACACGCCTGAAATGCGATCCCCACCCGTTGTGGTCGTGAGGGCGGAGTCTGTGTCTTATCTTCCATCTTGCTCGCGCCTTCGCGGGTCTTCTTAGAGGCCTTGTGCGTCCCCTTCTTCGTGCCACGCTTGACCTTGCGCGCTGTCTTCTTGGTGGCCTGCTTGGTCGAGTGGCCAGCATTATTCACATCCTGCCCAGCCCCTTGGTTGGACTGTGTCGGGTCAGTCGACTGTGCTAATCCCACGCTTCCGATCATCGCAACCAGAAGCAGAACGAACAGCAATCTCTGTGCGATAGTGCGCATTGACATCTACTCCTCAAACCGCGGTACTACGGCCGCTCAGCAGGTTGATGATCAGAACGATCACGGCGATCACGAGTAGCAGGTGGATGAGGCCTCCCGCCACATGAAAGCTGAATCCCAGCAACCAGAGAATCAGCAGAATCACGAAAATCGTCCAAAGCATATTGCTTACCTCCCCTTGTCCGCCTTTCGATAGCACAATGTGGTGTTGCAGTTGTTTAACTGCGTGCTTTTCTTCTGGATGCAAGTACCTGGGCCAGAGTTCGCGTGAAAGTCTTTCAAGGTGCGCCTCAAGCCAGCCAGCTCGCAACCACAGGTCGTACAGAACTTGCTGTAGAACGTAAATGCAATCTCCCTCACCAGTCTCGTGATGGAAAATTTGCTTGGTGTTGGCAACTCGAAAGATGGAAAAACCAATAAAGCAGGGTTGCTGCCGTTTGCAGCTGATTCACATCAGGGATTACCGACTCGCCGTCAGTTTCTTAAGTCCCGCACGATTTCGCGCGCCGCATTCGCTCCCGAACCGCCCGTCAAACCCGCGCCGGGATGGCTTCCCGAACCGCACAGGTAGAGTCTCCGAATGGGTGTGCGATAACGCGCCCAGTCCAGCAGCGGCCGCATGGTAAAAAACTGATCGAGCGACAACTCGCCATGAAATATGTGCCCGCCTGTCAGTCCGAAATTATCTTCCAGGTCCTGCGGGGTGATGATCTGATGATGCACGATCAATTCCGGAAGGTTAGGCGCGTACTGTGCCAAGGTCTTGACCACAGTATCGCCGAGCGCCACCCGCTCCTTATCCCAGTTACTTTCTTTTAGTTTGTAAGGCGCATACTGCATATACACCGACATCACGTGTTTGCCTTCGGGGGCAAGGGACGAATCAGTTACCGACGGAATCGCAATCTCGAGATAGGGCGCGCGCGAGAAGTTGCCGTACTTCGCTTCGTCGAAGGCCCGCTCCAGATAATCGATTTCCGGGCCAATGTGAATGCGCCCGCTCAAAGCGCCGTCGGAGTGCCCTTGGAGCGCGGTGAACTTCGGCAAACCGGAGAGCGCGAGATTAACCTTGGCCACGGTTCCCGACGTCCGATAGTGCTGTAGCCTCTGCACGAAGTCCGGCGACAGATATGTCGGATCAACCAGCTTCAGTAAGGTGCGCTTGGGATCGGCATTGGAGATCACCGTTCTGGCAGCGATTTCCTCGCCGGTTGAAAGCACAACCCCGGTGGCCGCGCCGTCTTTCACGCGAACTTCGATGACTTCCACGCCAGTGCGAATCTCTGCGCCTGCCTGCCTCGCCGCTGAGGCCATTGCCTGCGTGATGGCTCCCATCCCGCCCTCCGCAAAGTAGGCTGATCCGGCAGGATGGCTGTCCCCGGCGGCGCGAATCAGAAGCACCAGGCTGCTGCCCGCCGACCATGGACCGAAGAACGTTCCAAAGATTCCGCGCGCCGCAATGGTTGCGCGCAATAACTCCGTCTCGAAGAACTCGGCTGCAAGATCGGCAACCGCCATCGGCCCCCAGCGCAATAGCCGGTACATATCCTTCTTGCCCAGCTTGCGGATGGCACGCCCGGTCTGCAGCATCGCCCATAAGTCGCCTTTGCTGGGATCATCAAGATTCGGCGGACTAAGCCGCAGCGTACCGGCAAGCACCTTGCCAATCTTGGCGAGCGCTTGTTGCAGCTCGGGATACTGCGCACCATCTTTTGGGGAAAACTTCGCGACCTCTTTCGCGGCCTTGCGGACATCGTTGTACAGGATAAGTGCGCGGCCATCGGGCGAAAGCGCAACCATGCCGACATCCGGCGTGATGAGCTTCAGCCCGTGCTTCTCCAATCGCATGTCGCGGACGATATCCGGACGGATCGGGCCCGCGCAGTGCGCCATGGCCGAGCACCGGAACCCGGGGTGAAATTCTTCTGTAATGGCGGCGCCGCCGGGGTGCTCTCGGCGTTCGATGATGAGCGGCTTGAAGCCAGCCTTGGCGAGATAGAAGGCAGCAACCAGGCCATTGTGTCCGCCTCCAATGACAACAATGTCTCGCTGCTCGGGCATGAGTTACGCCGCCCCTTTGAAATCTTTAAGGATTTCCAGGGCGGCCAGCCGTCCGTTCGCGCCCATAATTCCGCCGCCAGGATGGGTTGCCGATCCGCACATGTAGAGATTCTTGATCGGCGTGCGATATCGCGCCCAGCCCGGAACCGGACGCAGGAAGAAAAGCTGTTGCAGCGACAGCTCGCCCTGAAAAATGTTGCCTTCGCTCAAGCCGAACTCGCGCTCCAGGTCGAGCGGGGTCAGCACCTGCTTGTTGAGGATGATTTTCTTCAGGTTGGGCGCGTATTCGGCAATGGTATCGATCACATTGTTGCCGAAATCCTCGCGCTGCGTGTCCCAGTTCAACTCCGGACGTAGCTTGTACGGCGCGTATTGCACAAAGCAGGACATCACGTGCTTGCCGGGAGGCGCGACCGAGGGATCGGTCAAGGAGGGAATCACGATGTCAATGTATGGGCGGTGCGAAAAATTCCCGTACTTGGCGTCGTCGTACGCCTTCTCCATGTAATCGACGCTTGGTGAAATCGAGATGGCGCCGCGCAAATGTTCGCCCGGTCCTTTCAGGCACTTGAAATCAGGTAAGGCATCGAGAGCGAGATTCACCTTCCCCGAAGAGCCCCGGAATTTGTATCGCTTTACCTCTTCCACGAAGTCATGCGGCAATTGACCGGGCTCCATGAACTCGATGAAGGTGTGCCTGGGATCGACACTGGACGAGACAATATCCGCATAGATCTGATCACCATTTTGCAGTACTACGCCGCGTGCTTTGCCATTCTTGACAATGATTTTCGCCGTCGCTGCGTTTGTGCGAATCTCAGCGCCCGCTTCTTTGGCGGCTTCGGCGATGGAGTTGGAAATAGCTCCAGTTCCGCCGCGGGCAAATCCCCAGGAACGAAAAGCGCCGTCGATCTCACCCATGTAATGGTGCAGCAGGACGTACGCCGTTCCCGGCGAGCGCACGCCGAGAAAAGTGCCGATGATTCCCGATGCCGACATCGTTGCCTTGAGCACGTCTGTCTCAAACCACTGGTCGAGGAAGTCGGCCGCGCTCATCGTCATCAACTGAACTTGGTTGTACTTGTCCTCGCTGGGCATGTCTTGAAAGCGGCGTCCCAGAAAGACCAGTTTCATCAATTCGCGAGGGTTGAGCGTGGTGGGATCGGGAGGAACCATGGCGAGGATCGGCTTCACGAAGCGGCACATCGCCTGCATGGCCTTGCCAAACTCCTCGTAAGCTTCCGCATCGACTTTCGAGTGCCGCGCAATCTCCCGCCGCGTCTTGCCATGGTCATTGACGCGCCACAGATAATCGCCGTTTGGCATCGGCGTAAACGTCCCGTCGAGGGGAAGAATCTCGAGCCCATGCCGCGGAAGATCCAGATCGCGAATAATCTCGGGGCGCAGAAGGGAAACAACGTAGGAGCAAACCGAGAATTTAAAGCCTGGAAAAATTTCCTCGGTAACTGCCGCCCCGCCGAGCACATGCCGACGCTCGAGCACGAGCACTTTCTTCCCGGCTCGTGCCAGATAAGCGGCATTGACCAGCCCATTGTGGCCGCCGCCGATCACGATCGCATCGTATTTCGAATCCTTCGACACAGCACCCCGCGATGAGGTCTCACGGCGTCGTCCTCAGGGACCGGCAGTTCCCGAAGGATCTCGCGTGCACGGCCTGAGTCCTTGACGATACGCGCAAGATCCTTCGCCGCTTTACGCCCGCTCAGGATGACGACATTATGGATAATTGACCGCGAAAATGATTCCACATTCTACCGAGGAGTCTTGCTTTTGTCTGCTCACTTACACTGCGCATGACTTCCAGTCATACCAAGGTGTAAGTTGCCGCCTGAGCGCACGGCTGCATATAATCCGCGCGAGACACCAGTTCACCTTGAGGGATTGCCTTGCCGGTCGGAACCGCTTTCCACGAACGCACCTTCGCCCTTTGCCGCAGCCTCAACTATCGCGAATGGTCGGGATACTATACGGTCAGCGTCTACGAAGTGCACCACGAGCACGAGTACAACGCCATCCGCAATGCTACCGCGCTGATTGACATCACGCCGCTCTACAAGTACCTGGTTACCGGCCGTGACGCCACGAAGTTGGTGAACCGCATCATCACCCGCGATATCAATAAGGTCGCCGTCAACCAGGTGATCTACTGCTGCTGGTGCGACGAGCACGGCAAAGTCATTGACGATGGCACTATCACCCGCCTGGGTGAGAACAGTTATCGCTGGACTGCCGCCGATCCCAGTCTGCGCTGGTTCCGCCAGAACGGCCTAAACATGGACGTGCAGGTCGAAGACATTTCCGAAAGAATCGCCGCCCTGGCCCTGCAGGGACCAACCTCGGCCAAGCTGCTGAAAGCTGCAGCCGAAGCCGACATCGACAACCTGAAATACTTCCGCATGACCATGGGAAGAATTGGCGGTGTCCCAGTGCATATTTCCCGCACTGGATACACCGGGGACTTGGGCTATGAAATCTGGGTGCCGTGGGACGCTGCGGTAAGAGTATGGGATGCTCTGGTGGAGAAGGGAAGAGCCTTCGACCTGCACCCCGCAGGAATGCTGGCGCTCGATGTGGCGAGAATAGAAGCCGGACTGCTGCTGATCGAGGTGGACTACACCAGCAGCAAGAAAGCGCTCATCGCCTCCCAGAAATATTCACCGTATGAGCTCGTCTTCGGCCGTATGGTGCACCTGGAAAAAGAGAATTTCATCGGCCGCTCAGCGCTGCTGAGAGATCAGAAATATGGTGTGCCGCGGCAGTTGGTTGGACTTGAGGTTCACTGGACGGAAGTCGAGCGGCTCTACGAAAAAGTTGGACTTGCCCCCCAGGCCCCCAGCCAGGCGTCGCGTGTGCACGTGCCGGTTTACGCGGATGACCAGCAGATCGGGAAGGCTACTTCCACGACATGGTCGCCGCTACTCAAGAAGATGATCGCTCTGGCGACCGTCGATACGGAGCATGCGAAGCCCGGCACAGAGCTTCAGATGGAGATCACGATTGAAGCGATCCGGCTGAAAGTGGGTGCGACCGTGGTGAAGACACCGTTCTTCAATCCGCCTAGGAAAACCGCCGTGCCCGTGTAAGGTAAATGGCCCACGGAGGCACGGAGTAAAGCAACTCAAGTTTGTTTGTGCTCAGCTGAAACGAATCTCTCATAACATTCCGTACAGAGCCAATCGCGACCATTGGTGTAGCCAGCGCCAAGCTCTGGCTTATCGCTTTCAGCAAACTTCCAATGGCAAATTCGGCAAGTGAGTTCTTGCCATCCACCCTTGACCGGTTCGAACCTGTCGCTGTCGTCCGCCAATTTCAAGTCGGAAGAAATGGCGCCATCACCGCGACGAAGAACGATATGTGCGGCCCTAAACGACTTCTTTTCCCAGAAGAATCGTTTCGATTCAATGGCTGCGCGTTCCACATAACCTTTTCCCCAGGCCCGCCCATGAATGTAAACGGGCAGTTCCCCGGGAGAAACATGAGACTCATTCCAGGGGACTGGAAGCTCAGCAATCTTGCTGCGTAGTATTTCCAGATTTGCTCCCGCTTCACGCAGCATCACGGCGGCAAAGCAGCCTGCTTCGCGCAACAGGCCGAGCAGGAGGTGCTCGGCGCCGATGTGCCTATGGTCGAGACGTTCGGCTTCCTCAGCCGCATAGGCCAGAACGCGCTTGCCTTCGTTGCTGAAAGGGAGATCTATCGAGGTTGAAGTCTTGTTGCCGATGTGGGCGCGGGCTTCCAGCGTTTTGCAAGCGGATGCGTGAGAAATTGGCAGGTTAATCGTATGTACTAAGGCCTTATCTTCCCGAAGCAATCCTAGGAGAAGATGCTCCGTCTCGATCTATGGCGACCCGAACTGACTGGCCTCATACCGCGCAAAGAAGATGACTCGCCGTGCCTTTTCCGTATACCGTTCAAACATCCCATCACCTGCTCCATCTGCGCCATGTGCGGTTGCTCCGGCGCCAGTACAAGAATCCCGGCACTCCTGCCAGGACGATCGCAGTGCCCCAGAACGCTTCTGTCGGTCGAGTGACGATGGTATTCAGCGTCCAGGCCACTCCGATCAAAACGTAAATCGCGGGCACCCAGGGATACCCTGTGCAACGATAGGGCCGCGGCGCGTCCGGTCGCTTCCAGCGCAGGATAAACATCCCAATCACAGTCAAAGTGTAAGACAGAACCATTCCGTAGATCACGTAGGTGTAAAGCTGGTCGTAGCGCCCGCTGACGGTCAGCAGCGCCGACCATATGCCCTGGCCAATCAAGCTGAATGCTGGCGTACGCCACTTGGGATGAATCTGGGCCATGCGCTTGAAGAACACGCCGTCCTGCGCCATCGCAAGATACACGCGCGCGCCCGACAGCGTGCAGGTCGCCGCAGCGCTGAAACAAGAGACCGCAATCATTGCGGAGAGCCAGACTGCCGCCTGCGGAGAAAACAGTTGAGCGGCTGCTGCATGGGCAATGGTTTCGTGTTGGGCGACTTCCGTCAGGGGCAGCGCGTATACATAAGTCATGTTCATCGCGATGTAGATCACGCCCACCGCGAGCACGCCCAGAACCATCGCCAGGGGCACACTGCGCCGCGGCTCTCTGACCTCGCCCGCCACCCACGTGATGTATACCCACCCGTCGTAGGCCCAGAAGACGGCAATCAGTCCGATCCCCATCGCAGAAACTAATTGTGCAGGACTGAGCCCCATCGTCAGGCCACCCGCGCCTCGTCCGCTGAAGTGGCTCCAATCACCTCTTCCGATTGCGAAGCCCAGCACGACAAATGCTGCCATCGCCGCGAACTTCGCCCAAGTCGAGACATTCTGCAGCAGAGCGCCCCAGCGCAATCCCACGACGTTCACGAAAGTCAGTACGACGATCAGTAGCAGTCCGACCAGGTGCGCACGCGTGAAGGCGATGCCCGCGACTGCGAAGATCACATGCTCTTGCGAGATCAGGGGAACGATTTGTCCCATGTATGCCGCCGAAGCCACGGACAGCGCGGCAATCGTCCCGCCATTGGCGACGGCAAACAGCATCCAACCGTAGAGGAAAGCCATCAGATCGCCGTAAGCTTCGCGCAGGTACACGTACTGTCCGCCAGAGTCGGGAAACATTGAGCCGAGTTCGGCAAATGCAGCACAGGCGCACAGCGAGATCACTCCCCCCAGCACCCAGACCAGCAGAAACAGCGCAGGATGCGGCAGGGGTCCGGCAATATCCTTGGCAGTCAGGAAAATCGAAGAACCGATGATGCCGCTGACCAGCAGCAGCACCGAATCCAGCAACGTGAGTCCACGAACCAGAGTGGGCCCCGATTGCGACTCTGAATTCGTGGCGGGCCCTGCCGTTGTAGGCGAGTTCATGAATTATCCGATTCCCAGCTCGTCAGGCGACTCCAAAGCAGTCCCACAACGGCGGCAGATGACGGCAGAGCAGTCGCCGCAAGTGAGAGGATCGGTAACTTCTTCCGCGCAGTTGGGGCAATATAGGAGGCCGGGGTCCTTCTTCGGCGCGGGCTCCGGGCGGTTTGGCGACATAAGGAAGCCAAATGTAGCATAGAAGCCGGAGCAAACGGTTCCAAGCAGGGTGGCATGATGACGGATAAACCACTTACCCCCGACGAGCGGCTGAAAGAAGAATTCAATCGCTGGGCCGCAGCCGGTGAAGGCGAGAAGATGGAGCGCCATCATCGCGACATCACTGAGAAGACGATCCGGCTTATGGATTTGCGTCCCGGGGAGAGAGTGCTGGACCTCGGTTGTGGCTCAGGTTGGGCTACGCGTCTGCTCGCTCGCCTGGTCGGAGAAGGCCCCGAAGGCTTCGGTCAAGTCGTGGGTGTTGACGTCTCCGACGAAATGATTCGCCAGGCGCGCGCGGTTTCCAAGGATTTCGATAACATTCTCTACGTCTGGGGCTCGGCCCAGCAGATTCCATGGGAAGAGAACTTCTTCGACAAGGTGCTCTCGGTCGAGTCGTTCTATTACTACCCGGACCAGAACCGGGCGCTGGCCGAGTTGTTTCGCGTAATCGCGCCGCGCGGTCGCCTGTTCATCCTGATAAACCTCTATAAAGACAATCCCTATTCGCTGCAGTGGGTGGACAGGCTAAAAGTTCCGGTGCACGTGCGCTCGGAAGCCGAATACGTCGAATTGCTCAAGAAACACGCCTTCGAGAACGTAGCGGCCCGCCGCATTCCGGATGACACACCGACTCCCGATAACCACAAAACAACTTCCTTTCGGACTCTGGACGACTTACGGGCGTTCAAACGGATTGGGGCGCTGCTGCTGACGGCATCGAAGCCTGAGGTTCGCAATCCTGCGCCGGGATATACGATCTGCTAGCTACTTTTCGGCGCAAAATGCGGCGCCCTAAACCCCTGTTTTCGCATTTTCGACTGTAAATACCGTGCCCAAGTGTACTCTTTTTCTTGACGGAGCTATCCTGA
>Ga0209804_1000152_pt1 | contig 60074 bp, 47 predicted proteins | sample GraSoiAngelo_139_FD_185896 | JGI IMG/M metagenome (GOLD analysis project Ga0209804, IMG submission 185896) | Grasslands soil microbial communities from the Angelo Coastal Reserve, California, USA - 14_0929_12_20cm (SPAdes) (version 2) | ecosystem: Environmental > Terrestrial > Soil > Grasslands ... | reverse complement strand
GCAATTGATCGGCACCTCGCGCCAAACCGTGGCCCGCGTTTTAGGTGAGTTCCGCGATAAACAACTGGCACAGCTGTTCAACCCTTCTTATTAAGAATCGGGCGGGCCTGGAAAAGCCGGCCCCCGCCTAGTTTTACCCAAGCTTACTTTCCAGAAAACTCCCGTGCCCTCAGTAAGATCGCCGGATTACCGGGGTTACTTTACCCCTCCACTTGGCGCAGCATAAGCTCGGTTGCATGAAGCCGAAAGCCTTGATGATGTGCCGTAGCCCGCTAGCCCTGCGCCTTGTGGCGCGTGTCCTGGACGAGCTTGGCATGGTTCAGGACTGCTGCCCCTCCGCGCAGGAAGCCATTGAGCGATTGGCCCAGGGAAATTATTCGGCGCTGGTGCTGGACTTCGACCTGCCGGGTGGAGCTCAGGTGGCAAAGCTGGCGCGACTGGCGCCGGCGCAGAGTCGGCCCGTAGTCTTTGCCATGATCGGGCCTTCAACCGACATTGCGAGCACTTATCAGGCGGGCGCGAATTTCGTTCTCTACAAACCTCTGGAGTTGGACCAGATTTCCCGGTCGCTGCGTGCGGCGCGTGGTTTCCTGGGCGAAGATCGCCGCCGGTCCGCACGGCAGAAACTGGACACGGTGGTTTACCTGAGGTTCGGCAAGAGTCTGGCCATTCCCGCCCTGATGCTAGACCTTAACGAGGACGGCTTGTCGCTGCAGGCAGCCGACCCATTACCCGCCATGGGGCGGGTGCCGGTGCATTTCTTATTGCCGGGCAGCCCGCGTGCCATCGAAGGGACCGCGGAGGTCATTTGGGCCGACGACTCGGGCCGAGCCGGAATGTTCTTCAGTCATCTTTCACCAGCCACGCAGAAACGTCTCAGAGCCTGGTTATCTCGTAATAGCAGCAAGCCGGGGCGGGGCGCGCGAGTAAGCCAGACAACAATCGGTGTGCCGGCGCTTCAAACCTGATCCCGAGTTCTACTCTCCGCCATCCCGCGTAAGTCCGTTTGGCGCGTGCTAGACTCGCCCCTTCAACTCTGAGGTGATTCCGCAGCATGGGTGACGTGACTCGCCTATCAGCCTTGGCGATGGCGGAACTGGTCCGTCGCAGGGAAATTTCGCCAATCGCACTGATCGAAGCTCATCTTGCCCGCATTGAGAAGCTCAATCCGAAACTGAATGCCTTCGTACACGTGGATCAAGAGCGTGCCCGCCGCGACGCCCGCGCCGCAGAATGGGCGGTGCAACAAGGAGCCGGTCTCGGAGCACTCAACGGTGTGCCCATCAGCATCAAGAGTTCCATCGATGTCGCCGGGTTTCGCTGCGAGGCGGGAACCAATTTAAGAAAAGGATACGTTCCGAACCGTGATGCGACCTTGGTCAGTCGCCTGCGGGCGGCGGGTGCGATCGTCCTGGGAGTTACCAATTGCCCCGAACTTCTCATGGCGTGGGAAACCGACAACCTCATTTACGGGCGCACCAGTAATCCTTGGGATTTGTCGCGCACCGCCGGAGGCTCCAGCGGTGGGGAAGCGGCAGCTATCGCGGCCTGCTGTTCGGCGGCCGGAGTAGGCAGCGATGGCGGCGGCTCCATTCGCGTTCCCGCTCATTTCAGCGGCATTTGCGGTTTGAAGCCAACTCCGGGCCGGATTCCAGCAACTGGGCATTTCCCGAATTCTGTTGGTCCCTTCGCTCTGCTCGGCGTTGTCGGCCCAATGGCCCGAACCGTGGCTGATGTCCAGGCTTTGTTTGAAATCATGCAGGGCCCGGACGAAGGCGATCCGTGCGCCGCGCCTGTGCCTTTACGCAAGTACTCTCGGGAAGAAATACGAACGGTCGGGATCGCGTACTTCGAAGACGATGGGCGCACTCCCGTCACCGCCGCCACTGGCGCCGCAGTTCGCAGCGCGGCGCTCGCATTGGAGCAGGCTGGGTTCAACGTCAGCCACTTCCGTCCTGACGGTCTCGAACTGGCCCGCGAGCTGTGGTGGAAATTCTTCGGTATCGCCGGAGCGATGCTGCTGGGACCCATGATGGCCGGCCACGAACGCGAGATTAGTCCGATTCTCAAGGAATTTGCCGGATGGACCGCGGCCGAACCGCCGCACACCGCTCAGACCCTTCTCGATACCTGGATTCAGCGCGACACCTTGCGCACACAAGTTTTCACCCAGATGAAGGAGATCCCGATCCTCGTCTGCCCGGTAGCGGCGGTGCCTGCTTTCCGTCATGGCGAGCGCAGTTGGGAGATCGTGGGCCAGACGGTAAAGTATCTTGATGCCTGGAGCTACTGCGAATGGTTCAATCTGTTGGGCATGCCGGCTGCTGTCGTACCGGTGGGACCATCGCCTGAGGGCTTGCCGATCGGAGTGCAGATTGTGGGCCTCCCCTGGCAGGAGGAGTTGGTGCTCGAAGTCGCCACCCTTATTGAGAAGGGCTGTGGGGGGTGGCGGGAAGCGCCTATCGGTTAGACGCCCGCCTCGCTAGTATTTTTATACTACGGTACTCTGGCTGCTAAGAAGGTAAGCTTTCCGCCGATAACTGTTTTTCATCCCCGGCGGAATTGTGAGTCCGTTCGGCGCTGCTCCCTGAATCAGAATGCGAGAAGCTTTTTCCAATGGCCGGGTGCTGACCACGCTAGGAGTGTTTCTCTTCATTTCCGCGGTGTACCTGTTCGCCTTCCCGCAACCTAATGTCATCTATCCTGCAATGGTTTTGTTGCATGTGCTCGCCGGAGTGCTTGCGACAGCCCTGTTGATCCCCGCCCTTGGGCGTGCTTTTCGAAACCGGCAGGTCGGAGATTTCTTTGGACGCGCCGCCCTTACCGCAGGGGCTGTGGTAGGTCTGGCCTTGATCTACACCGGAACTCCGCGGGCAGAGTGGAATTGGCTGTACGCTCACATCATTCTTTCCGTAGTAGGCCTCGGGATTCTCTTCTCCGTCTGGGCAGGGAAGCGAGGCTGGCTGGTCGGCGGCACCAGTTTGGCAATCGTACGCGCGGCAATTTGTCTGCTTATGCTGGCCGGACTCGGTCGAATCGCTCAGTACCTGCGCGTCGCGCGCTGGCAAACGAGCGCGGTGATTTCGAACCCTTCCGACCCGCCTGCGAGCATGGATGGTGAAGGCGACGGCCCCAAGGGCCCCTTCTTCCCCAGTTCGGCGCAGGTCTACGGCGGCCAGAAAATTCCCAGCAAGTTTTTCATGGAGTCCGATTCCTGCAGGCGCTGCCATCAGGACATTTACAACCAGTGGTTCAGTTCGGTCCATCACTTCTCGTCGTTCAATAACCAGTGGTATCGCAAGAGCATTGAGTACATGCAGGACACGATTGGCACGCGCCCGTCGAAGTGGTGCGGTGGGTGTCACGACCCGGCGGTGCTCTATGCGGGCAAGATGGATCGTCCCATCAAGGAATTTGTGCATGCGCCGGAAGCTCAGGCCGGCCTGGGTTGCATGATGTGCCACTCCATCGCCCGGGTGAAAAGCACCATGGGTCAGGGCGACTTCTATCTGGAATATCCCAAGCTGCATGAATTGGCGGCCAGCCAAAACCCTATTGTGCGCATGCTGCATGATTTTCTTACTAACCTCAACCCCGAACCTCACCGCCGCGTGTTCCTGAAGCCGTTCATGCGGAACCAGACTGCCGAGTTCTGCTCTTCCTGCCACAAGGTGCACCTGGACGTTCCGGTGAATCACTATCGCTGGATTCGCGGCTTCAATGAATACGACAACTGGCAGGCCAGCGGGGTTTCCGGTCAGGGCGCGCGCTCCTTTTATTACCCGCCCAAGCCGGCGCAGTGCGCAGACTGTCACATGCCCATGGCGCCTTCCCGGGATGCCGGCAACGTGAATGGATTCGTCCACTCGCATCGTTTTCCAGCAGCCAACACCGCGGTCCCAACCGCGAATGAAGACCGAGAGCAGCTCAAGCTCACAGAAGATTTTCTGAAAAACGGAATCATGAGCGTGGATATCTTCGCGCTCTCGCCAGCCCGGGCGGAAAGTCAGCCGGGCGCCAACGCTCAAACCGAGATGGCCACCACCTTCGCTGTGGGCGAAGAAGCGGAGGCGAAAGTCACACCGGGAGCAACCGCCGAAGCTGCACCGGTCACCGCGCCGCTTAATCGTGTTCAGCCGGCGGTCCGGCGCGGCGACACGGTTCGGGTGGAGGTTGTGGTCCGCACGAAGAAGTTAGGTCACTTTTTCCCGGGTGGCACGGTCGATGCCTACGACACCTGGGTGGAACTCAAGGGCATCGACGACAGGGGTCAGACGATCTTCTGGAGTGGCATGGTCGAAGACAACGGCAGAGGGCCGGTGGAGAAGGGCGCACATTTTTATCGCTCGCTTCAGGTCGACGATCATGGCAACCAGATTAACAAGAGAAATGCCTGGTCAACCCGCGCGGTTGTGTACGTGCACCTGATTCCTCCCGGGGCTGCCGACACAATTCATTACCGCATCCACATTCCCCAGAACGCCGGCGGCAAGATCACCCTGCACGCCCGGCTCTGCTACCGCAAGTTTGCCTGGTGGAATACCCAGTTTGCTTTCGCCGGCGTGCCTGACCCGAATCGGCCCCGCCGAGACGTCACACCGAATCACGACGACACGAAGTATGTGTTCAGCGGTCCGTTAAAGGGACTTTCGGCGAGAGAAGAAAAAATCCCCGACGTTCCGATCGTCGCCCTTGCCGAAGATGAGGTTGCGCTTCAAGTGCTGCCCCCTAGTCTACCCCCGCCAGAACCCAAAGTGATGCTCGAGGGCAGCGATTGGCAGCGCTGGAATGATTACGGCATCGGCCTGCTTTTGCAGGGCGATCTGAAGGGGGCGCAGGCAGCATTCCAGAAGATTACCGAAATCGATCCCAAGAATCCGGATGGCTGGGTGAACATCGGCCGGGCCGCGGTGCAGGAAGGCGACATGGAGCGCGCTCGCAGCGTGCTTGAAAAAGCTCTGAAGACCGAGCCTGATCTGGCACGCGCAAACTTCTTCTACGCCAAGGTCCTGCGAGCCGATGGCAAGTACGACGAGGCCGCTCGGCATCTGCGCCGGGTGGTGGCGCAATATCCGCGCGATCGCGTGGCGTTGAACGATTTGGGACGCATCCTTTTTCTCGAGCGCCGCTACCAGGATGCGATCAAAGTGCTGCAGGATGTTCTCGCCGTCGATCCGGAGGATTTGCAAGCGCACTACAATCTCATGCTTTGTTACAACGGCTTGGGCGATGAGAAGCAGGCTCACGAGCACCAGGTGCGTTACCTGCGATTCAAGGCCGACGAAGCCTCGCAGGCAATCACCGGCCCATACCGGCAACTGAATCCAGAAGATAACAACGAACGCCAGGGCATCCACGAACACGTTTCTGTGCCGCTGGATCGCGGGCAGGCGGGTCTCCGACCCGCCCGACTCGAGCGCCACTCGGCTTACCAACGACACACCTCTTCTTCCGGGGCTTCCAGGTAATGCTTAATCGCGGTTCACGGTTCCCGCCAAGACACGGCTTCAGCCCTGCCGATTGCCGCGCAAGAAAGTTTGCGGCTCTAGCCGCGGCTACGATTTTGCTGCTCATCCACCCAGCACACGCGCAGCCCATCACCTTCCGCGATATCACTTCCCAGGCCGGCATTCGCTTCATCCACAACAATGCCGCGTTCGGGAAGAAATACCTGCCGGAGACCCTGGGCCCGGGTTGCGCCTTCATCGATTATGACAACGACGGCTATCCCGACATTCTCTTGATCAACGGCGAAGATTGGCCCGGCCACGCCAAGATGGGCCCGACGACGCTCAAGCTCTACCACAACAATCAAGACGGAACCTTCACCGACGTGACACGCAAGGCTGGGCTGGCCGTTCCCATGTTTGGCTTAGGTGTCGCCATCGGTGACTACGACAACGATGGCCACGAGGATATCTTCATTACTACCCTCGGTCAGAGTCACCTGTTCCACAACAACGGCAGAGGAACCTTCAGCGATGTGACCAAGACGGCAGGCCTGTGGGGTCCGCAGGAGTTTTCCACCAGCGCCGCCTGGGTGGATTACGATCGCGATGGCAAGCTCGATCTGGTGGTCGCTAATTACGTCGAGTGGTCGATCCAGGGCGATCTGTTCTGTACGCTCGACGGTACCCGCAAGTCGTACTGCACGCCGGAGTCCTACAGAGGCTCCTCCGCGCGGCTGTGGCACAACCTGGGTAACGGCAAATTTGAGGATGCAACCCAGAAGGCAGGATTTTGGGATCCCACCTCCAAGAGCTTGGGCATTGCCATCTTGGATTACAACGGCGATGGATGGCCTGACATTCTACTCGCCAACGACACTCAGCCCAACAAGCTTTATCTGAACAAGCAGAATGGCACATTTGAGGAGAGGGCGGTCTCGGCCGGAATCGCCTTCAGTGAAGACGGCGTGGCGCGTGCCGGCATGGGGGTTGATGCCGGCGACTACGACCGCTCCGGCCATCCCAGCATCATCATCACCAACTTCGCCAACCAAATGCTCTCGCTCTACCACAATGAGGGCAACGGCCTGTTCGTGGACGAGGCCCCGCGGTCGGAGGTCGGCCGCGCCACTCTTGTCACCTTGGGCTTCGGCTGCTTTTTCTTCGACTACGATAACGACGGCTGGCCCGACATTTTTGTCGCCGACGGACACATTGAGAATGAAATCGAGCGCGTGCAAAAGCGAGTGAGCTACGCCGAACCGCCACATCTTTTCCGCAATCTGGGTGGAGGCAAGTTCCAGGAAGTCACCGAGCAGATGGGGACTGGTTTCGCTGCACCCAAGGTTGCCCGCGCCGCTGCCTATGCGGATATAGATAATGATGGCGCGCTGGACTTGCTTGTCACCACGAATGGCGGCCGCGCCTACTTATTCCATAACCAAGCGGGTACGAACCACAGCCTGCGCATTAAATTGGTCGGCACAAAATCGAATCACGATGGCATCGGTAGTGTGGTGCGCGTCGCAAGCGGCGGCGACAAGCAATGGCAGATGTTGAAAAGCGGCTCCAGCTATCTGTCGCAGAGTGAACTGGTGCTCACCTTTGGCCTGGGCGGGAAGATCAAGGCCGATTCAGCCGAAATTCAATGGCCCAGTGGACAGGTGGACAAACTCTCCGACGTTCCTTCCGGCCAGACACTCACGATCCAGGAAGGCAGGGGCGTGATTTCAAGCCGCGCGTATAGGCCGCGCAAACCAGCACCTAAGACAACCGCGGCAGCGAGGCGTATGCCTTGATCTCAGAGGGCCACGGGTAAGCAGGGATGGATACCGAGCAGGGTGCATCCGTGCGAATCCGTGAAACAGGCGGCCATTTGATTTGATCGCCAGTCGCTGATGTAGACTGACTCGTCTCTATGAAATCGCCGAGCGTAACGGCCGCCCTCCTATTTCTCCTTGCGCTTACCCTTCTGGCGGCTGCGCCCCAAAAGGATTCCAAGGAGGTCAATTCCTCCGAGGCCGCGCGTCTTAACAATCTGGGTTGCGCCTACATGAACCAGCAGCTCTTTGAGAAAGCGCTGAAATCTTTCGAAGAGTCCTCCCGCCTTGATCCCAAGCTGGCGGTCGCGCGTGTCAACCAGGGTATCGCGTTATCGAATTTGCAGCGCGTTGATGAAGCGAAGAAGGTGCTGCATGAGACGGTCAAGAATGATCCGAAGGATCCGCACGCCTGGTACAACCTCGGGCTAATCGACAAGAACTCCGGTGACCCGGAAGCGGCAATCGATGCCTTCCAGCGGGTGACGGAAATTGACCCCAATGACCCCGACACATGGTATCTATTGGGCACGGTCCACCTGCAGCAAAAGCAATTTCCCCCAGCCGTCGATTCTCTCCAGCATGCGCTCAAGCTGAACCGGCTGCACGCGTCCGCCGAATTCGGACTGTCGCGTGCCTACCAGCAGTCCGGCGACACAACCGAAGCGCGCAAACATCTCACCCGCTTCCAATACGTCACGCAAAACAAGCTGGGCACGACGATGAGCCTGGCCTATGGCGAGCAGGGGAAATATTCGCGCGCGGAGGAATCCGCGGCTGCCCCGGAGCATGTGCCACCTGCCATGAAGGTCGAGTTTGTGGACGTCACGCAAAAGGCAGGATTAGCGACCCAATCTGCTCCCGGACAGGCGGAGGATCTCGCGTCTTTCCTCGGTCCGGGAGCATGTTTTCTTGACTATGACGGCGATGGCAAACTCGACATCATGCTCGCCGATTCGGGTCCGGTGGGTGGCCTTGGTTTATATCGCAATCTTGGCAACGGGAAGTTTGAAGATGTCACCAGGAAGGCAGAACTCGATCCGACTCTGCACGCGATTGGCTGCACAGCAGGCGACTACGACAACGACGGCGCTACTGATCTGGCTCTTACCACGAACCGTCGCGTCCTCCTGCTGCACAACGAGAAGAACGCGACATTCAAGGATGTAACCGAAGCTGCTGGGCTGAAAAGTGATGACCTGAACCTTGGGGTGACCTTCATCGATTACGATCACGATGGTGATCTCGACTTATACATCACTCGATTCATCAATCAGGCCGCGCCCGCCAAAGGAGAGCCGATCAGGTTACCCTACGACCAGATATATCCGGGGAACGCAATGTGGCGCAATAACGCTAACGGAACCTATAGCAACGTCACCGAATCGGTCGGGTTGCTAGGCCACGGCCCCGACATTGGCGCAGCCGGCACGGATTACAACAACGACCGCGCCGTCGACATTGTGGTCACCGGCTGGCATGGCGCGCCTATCGTCTTCGAGAATCCCCGTGAAGGGAAGTTTCCCGCGCGTGAACCGTGGTCCGCTCCTGTCCCCCCTCCCACAGTCGGCATTGCCGTTCTGGACTTCGACCATGACGGTTGGATGGATGTAGCTTTCACCCACGGGGACGCGCCTGGCCTGACGCTCTGGCGCAACAACCGGGGCAAGAGCTTCGAACCCGTAGCTCTGCCGGCAACCAATTGGGTCCGCGGCTGGGGCGTGGCGGCGCTTGATTATGACAACGATGGCTGGATGGACGTGGCGGCTGTCGGCGAGACCAAAGAAGGCAAGGGCGAAATCCGCCTCTTCCGCAATCTTGGCCCGGACGGTTTTAAAGACGTCACTACTGATGTTGGTCTCGACAAAATTCAATTGAAAGATCCACGTGCGGTTGTAACCGGCGACTACGACGGCGACGGCGCTACCGACCTCGTGGTTACCCAGAATCATGGCCGCGCGATTCTGCTGCGCAACCAAGGCGGAAACCAGAACCACTGGCTGCGGCTGTCGCTCAAAGGATTGAACGATAACAAGTCCGCGATCGGCACTAAAGTCGAAGTCTTCGCAGGCGCGAATCGCCAGAAGTGGGAAATCGCCGGATCCTCCGGTTATCTGGGCCAGAACTCGACCGAAATCATTGCCGGGCTCGGCTCGGCCGGAGAAGCGGATGTCGTACGCATGCTTTGGCCTACCGGGGTTCTCGAGGATGAAATCCAGATTGCGGGAAACCGCGAGCAGGAGTTCACCGAGATTGACCGCCGCGGCAGTTCCTGTCCCACGCTGTTCGCATGGGACGGCAACCACTATGAATTAGTTGGCGACATGCTTGGCGCCGGCGTGGTCGGCCACCGGATTGGGGCGGGGAAGCGCAATGTTCCGCGCCCCACCGAGTACATCAAGCTGGACCGCAACCAGCTTGGCATGAAAGACGGCAAGCTCAGTTTCCGCCTTATGGAACCGCTGGAGGAAGCTGTCTACCTCGACCAGGTTCAGCTACTGGCGGTCGATCATCCAGCTGAGTTCGACGTTTATCCCAACGAGTACTTCGCCAGCAACCCGCCGTACCCGGAGTTCAAGATCGTTTTCAGCCGCGGTGCTCAAACGCCTGCCGGCGCCTGGGACGAGCACGGGCATAACGTACTTCCAGACTTACTGGCACACCGGTATTTTGGCGATTTCGACCTGCTCCCGTTCCATGGCTTCGCCAAAATGCACAGCCTGGAACTCGACCTGGGCCAGCCGTACGGCGGCGGCCCGCTCTGGCTGCTGATGCATGGCGAGATTGAGTATTTCACCGCGACCAGCATGTATGCCGCCGATCAAGCCGGCCTGCAGCCGGTCGCGCCCTACGTGGAGGCGCTCGATTCACGGGGAAAATGGACTCGCGTTATAGACGACATGGGATTTCCTGCCGGCGGCGCCCGCACCATGACAGCGGACCTGACGGGCAAGTTGCCGCGAGGCACGCGACGCGTCCGCATCTGGACCAATCTGCAGATTTATTGGGACAACATTTTGATCAACCGCAGTAGCCAGCGACAGAACGCGCGAGTGAATCGGTTGCCGCCCGCTCGCGCCGACCTCCGCTTCCACGGCTTTCCCCTCAAGATCGAGGGCCGGCCGCCGGGGAACGTGAAGTACGTATACGAAAAGGCCAGTCCCACCGGTCCCTACACGCGTCCTGCCGGCGCCTACACGCGCTACGGCGACGTGCGTCCCTTGCTGGCCGCATCCGACGATCGCATGGCAGTTTTCGGATCAGGCGAGGAGATTGCGCTGGATTTCGATCCTTCCCGGCTGCCGGTTTTGCCGACAGGATGGACTCGAGACTACTTCTTTGTCGCCAATGGCTACGAGAAGGACATGGATTTCTACGCGTTCGAGGCAAACACCGTGACCCCACTTCCTTTCCGTGCCATGGGAAGTTACCCGTACCCTGACAACTCGTATCCCCTCGACGACGACCAGTTGAATTACCTGCTCAACTTCAACACGCGCTATATGTCGGGTAACGAGTCCAGAGGCTACTCATATAATTACGGTTCCCTAAAGTGACTTGTTATCCTGAGCGAAACGAAGGATCTGTGCCCTTCTTACCAGTCCTCGAATTCCCGAGCAGCTGATTAAAGAAGGTTTCAATTTATGTTGACAGTGTCTCCAACCACATAATCCAATATCCGCACGATGGCCAGTTCAGCAACCACATCAACTTCGAACCTTCCCCGCCTTAAGCGGTCCCTCACCCTTTGGGACCTGATCCTCTACGGAATAATTGTCATTCAACCGGTCGCCCCGATGTCAATTTTCGGAGTTCTCAGCGAGCGCGGCCGCGGGCACGTGGTCACCACTCTCTTGATTGCCATGGTAGCCATGCTGTTCACGGCGATCAGCTATGGCCGCATGGCACGTGCTTATCCTAGCGCTGGTTCAGCTTTTACCTATGTGGGCCAGGAGATCAATCCTGCGCTGGGATACGCGACCGGCTGGAGCATGGTCATGGATTACATGCTCAACCCGATGATCTGCATCATCTGGTGCAGCCAGCAGGCGCATGTGTTTGCTCCGGGACTGCCGTATTGGATGTGGGCGATCTTCTTTGGTTTGCTATTCACCGGGTTAAACATTCAGGGAATCAAGACATCGGCGCGGGTCAACACTGTGCTGGCTGCCGGGATGGGGGCGGTGGTAGCAATTTTCTTTGTGGCAGCGGCGCGCTATGTTTTCAGCAACCCCCACGATGGTACTGCGTTTTTCACGCGTCCCTTTTATGATCCGTTGATGTGGGATGCGAAGTCCGTGCTGGCAGCTACCTCGATCGCTGTACTTAGCTACATCGGCTTCGATGGCATCTCTACGCTGTCGGAGGAGGCGGAAAATCCGCGACGCGATATCTTGCTGGCGACCGTTCTGACTTGTTTTGTAATCGGAATCTTATCCGCGCTGGAGGTTTATGGCGCGCAGTTGTTGTGGCCGGCGTCGCAACCATTTCCCAACGTGGACACTGCCTTCACGTCTGTGGCAGGGCGGGCCTGGGCGCCATTGTTTGCGTTGGTGGGATTCACACTCCTGGTCGCGAACTTTGGCTCGGGTATGGGGGCCCAGATCGGCGCAGCTCGCTTGCTTTATGGCATGGGCCGCAGTCAGGCTCTGCCGCAGACTTTTTTTGGCGTAGTCGATCCCAAGCGACATGTGCCCCGCAATAATGTCATTTTCGTGGGGGTGATCGCATTAGCGGGCGCCATGCTGGTGAGCGTTGGCATCTTCAGTTACGGTCTGGGCGCCGAGATGCTGAACTTCGGCGCGCTGATAGCGTTTATGGGTGTAAACCTGGCCGCGTTCGTCCGCTACCACGTTCGCGAGGGCAAGAAAAGTCCGGTGTTGCCCTTGTTGCTGACTGGTTTGGTGATCGTGCTAGTGGTGTGGCCGAGTTCTAACTGGATCGCTTTAATCGTTGCTGGCATTGGTTTGGCGGTACTGGCGCTCCTCGCTCCGCCGCTCGCCGGCTTCACTATCTGCTTCTTTCTTTGGAAGAACCTCAGCTGGAAGGCGTGGATCGTGGGCGGACTCTGGATGTTGGCCGGGATCGCTTTCGGGGCTTGGAGAACCCGCGGCTTCCGCGGCAACCTGATCAATTTTGAGCTGCCGCCGGAAGAGCAATAGGCGCAACTATCATCTGAGCTTTCCATGCTTGTCATTCCAAGGAAGCGAAGAATCAGGCATGTCCAGATGAAGTCCCTGGTTGGGCCCCACAGATTCCTCGCTGCGCTTGGAATGACAAGGTTTGACTAGAATGACAAGTTACCGGGTGAGGACATTCCATCCGCTTACTTCAACCGCGGGCATCGCGTTGTCCAGTTCGCTGACCCGATACCTGGCCGTGATCTCCCGCTTCTCTCCCGGCATGAGTGAGATGTAGTTGTCCTGCCAGAGGACAGGCAGAATCTCTGGGCCGCTCTTGCCCTTACTAAGCTTCAGGCGGACAAAAAATGCCAGGCTCTTGCCGGGATTCTCCAAGGTAACGTGCGTCAGACCCTCTTCGCGTTTGCGTTCACTGTGGCTGCTCACCTTCAACGAGACTTTTGGCAGCTGACTTAGCGCCGTGTAGTCGGCGAACGAGGCAGTCGGCGTCACCCACCACGTTGATTTTTCCCAATCCAGCGTTTCCGGTTTGCTGGAGAGCCAGTAGAAATTCGAGCCAACCACTTTCCCCGTTCGATCTGCCAAGGTGAGGCGCAGGAAATAAGTTGGAGTCAAATCGGCCAGTTCGGGCAGCGTGAGCACTTTGCTGGTGCTGTCAGCCGCCGCGTCCAGCGTGGCATCTTGAGAAAACTTCTCCGTCATATCCAGATTGTAGACCCTGGCTGTGAGCTTCAGCCCTTCTGCATCCTGATACTGGCTGCTGACCACCCAGATTGAGCGGTCATCGTAGCCATAAACCGGATGCAACGCCTCCATGGATTTCTTGGCACCAAAATATCCGCCGCCCGGCCGCAAGTAATAGTCATACAGATGCCAGATCATCGAGGGCCAGGCATTGTTCAGCATCCACTGGATCACGCCGGTTGAGGTGTACTTGTTGCGGCTGTACGCCTCGTACATAGCGCGCACGCCTTCATACGCCATCAGCTGAGATTTCAGGGCGAAGTCCTGAACACTGTCTGACTTGCCGTAGCGTGTGTTCAAAGCTTCGGAAAAAACCTGGATGTTTTTGAATTCTCCCCCGCCGGCGTGATAGTCCCACCAGTCGTCGATCGGCCACAGGTGGTCCTTGCCCAACATCCGTTCCAGGCTTTCCAGGGGAGGAACGGCCGGTCCCATGCTGGTTTCGGTGTTGAATCCATAGGCGCCGCCACAGCCGCCGGCATTGCATTTCGGTTCAGCAGGTTGTCGCGCCGAGTCGGCAAGCCAGTAGGAGGGCGCCACATATTCGTAGGGCCCGGTCATTTTGACGCCGCTGTTGCCCGTCACCGCCGCCGGTTTCGCGGTGGCGGAAGACACCACGGGATTGGGCCAGCGCAACTCTCTTTCAATGGAAAGGTACATCTGCTCGACATCCGGCGGCGGGGGATTGTCGCTGCCGTTCAGCCACATCCCCAGGCTGGGATGGCTGCGCAGGCGATAAATTTGCGAGCGCAGCGACTCCTGCGCGATCTTGAAATCGGCATCCGACCACTTCGACCAGTGCTCCCAGTGATCGCAGCAGCACCAGCCCGCCATGATCAGAACACCCTTGCGATCGGCTTGGTCGAAAAACTCAGGCGTTTCCAGCTTGCCTTCCAGGCGGATCGTGTTCAGTCCCATGTCCTCGACGTAGCGGAATTCGTCTTCCAGGCGTTGCAAGTTCTCGCGCAGGATCATGTCCGGAGTCCAGCCGCCGCCACGGATCAGGATTCGTTTGCCATTGACGGTGAAGAGAAGCTTGCTGTTGTCGACGAGCTGGGAGGCAATTTCCCGGATGCCGAAGTAGGAATCGGCCTCGTCGGACACTCTTCCGCTTACCTCGAATTCCATGTGCAGCGGATAGAGATTGGGGGTACCCATCTGCGCCGGCCACCACAGGCGAGGATGGGCAAATGTAAGTTGGGGAAACTTCTCAGGCTCAAAGGCTACATCCCTCGCCTCACCCGGGCCGAGTTCGACCTCCTGGGAAAATTCCGTTTTTTCGATGTGCCCTTTCAATATGCCTTTGACCGGCTTGTCGGAAGCATTCTTCACTTGCACGATTACAGTCAATTGTGCGCTGTCATTGGCTGGCGAATTGACCTTCGAAACTACCGCGGGATAGCGCAATGCGACCGGCCCGCTGGCAGTCAGGTAGACGTCACGCCAGAGGCCCATGTTTTTGTCGGGAGGCGCAGGATTCCAATCCACGAAGGTGATTGCCAGGTCGCTTTCGGTTGGCGCAAACGCCTGGACCGCAACCACGTTTTCGGCGCCCGCATGCGCGACTCTGCTGATATCAAATTCATAAGTGCGCCACGCGCCCCCGACCTGTTCGAGGTCGGAGATTTTTTGGCCGTTGACCCAGATGTTGGCCCGGTAGTTGATCCCCTGAAAGTTCAACCAAATCGTCTTGCCCCGGTAGCTGGCCGGCAACCGAAAGGCCTTGCGATACCACCACGAAACCGCAAACGGGCTATCGGGCTCCATCGCAAGGTTCGAGAAGTTCGCGCCAATCGGATAACTGACCCCGGGGATTTGTCGCAAGTTCATCCCGAACGCTGGGTCGGGATAGACCTTGTCCTTCACCAGCGCCGCCACCACCGTCGTCGGCACAGTCACGCTGTACCAATTTTTTGGCTGATACGGGACGGTCGAGATGATTTCACCCCCATCCGGCACCTTGCCGGAGGACTGGAGGCTCCAGCCTCCTTTCAAAGCTAACTTGCCAGCGGCGGGGGTAGCGGCTTGGGCCTGACTCGTGCCGGGATGTGTCTGAGCAAATACGGCGTAGCTATAAAGCAAAAGGGCGGACAGGACCAACCCGTGCTTGGGAATAGCTCGAATATGCATGTCGCGTTCCTCGTAGATGATGCGCCACCAAACCCGGCAGGTAGCGGTTCCGTTGAACGATCATAAGAAAAGGCTCGAATGGTTGGCAGGGTTTTAGGTAAACACGCTTACGGATACGTTTCAATCGAATTCTTCTGCCCTCCCCGGTTCGCCGAAGGAAAGGGCGGCGCGCCCCTTGGCAGCAAGTCCGCGGTAAGACCGGAGTCATTCCCGTCCGCAGCAGTAGTTTATAATCATTCTCTCCTCCCTAATTTCTGGAGTGACAAGAACATGATTCGATTTTTGCAAACCCCTGGCCCGGTTAAGAAAATCGTGCTCGGAGGGCTGCTTTTGCTGATCTGCGCCGCGATGCTGGTTTACCTGATCCCTACCGGAGGCAGTTCTGTGCTGGGCGGTGCTCCCCCCGCGGGCATTGTGGCCACGGTAGACGACCAGGACGTGACCCGCCAGGATGTCATGAGGGTGGCCCAGAACATGTTGCGTCAGCAGTTTCCGCGCGGCAATGCTATGGCTTCGCAGCTGCTGCCCTTTTTCGCCTCCCGCGCCGCAGACCAGCTCATCACCGAAAAGGCTCTGGTCGCCGAGGCCCACCGCGTCGGTTTCCGGGCGACCGACGAAGACGTGCGGGACGAGCTGCAGCATGGTGCCTACGCAGCCGTTCTTTTTCCCAGCGGAAAGTTCATCGGGGAGCAAGCTTACCAGAATCTGCTGGGGCAAAATGACGTCACCGTGCCCCAGTTTGAAGAAGGCATTAAGGACAGCATCCTGATCACGAAGTTACGGAATCTGGTTGCGGCCAGCGCCTCGGTGACCGACACCGAGATTCGTCAGGAATTTGAGAAGCGCAACACTAAAGTTAAGTTCCAGTACGCAGTCGTCCGGGAAGCCGATCTGCGCAAGGGAATACATCCCACCGAATCGGAATTAAAGGCTTTCTACGAGCGGAATAAGGCGACTTACAACAATTCCATCCCGGAGAAACGCGAAATTGCCTATGTGCTCCTGGACACCTCTAAACTTGCCGCCGAGACCCAGGTTACCCCGCAAGATTTGCGGTCCTATTACGACCAGCATCGCGATGAATACCGGGTTCCCGAGCAGGTGAATGTCCGACATATTCTGGTGAAGACCCCGCCGGCGAGCGCGGATGGCAAGGTTGACCAAAAGGCGGTGGATGAGGCTAAGGTCAAGGCCGAGGGCATACTGCAGCAGTTGAAAGCGGGCGCCAAGTTTGACGATCTGGCGAGGAAGAATTCCGACGATCCCGGCAGCGCCAAGAACGGCGGATCACTGGGATGGATCGGGCGGGGCCGCACTGTCCCTGAATTCGAAAAGGTAGCCTTTTCTCTTCCCAAGGGCGGGACCAGCGAGCTGGTCAAGAGTAGCTACGGGTTCCACATTATCCACGTGGATGACAAGCAGGAAGCTCACGTGAAATCCCTGGACGAGGTCAAGGCGCAGATCGAGCCTCTTATTAAGCAGCAGAAGGCTACGCGCGCAGCCGAAGCGCAGGCCAACTCTCTACTGACGCAGGCCCGCAACAGCGGGCTGGAGCAAGCGGCCTCGGCTAGGAGCCTCGAGGTGATCACGACCGATTTCTTCAGCCGCAATGAATCTCTGCCTGGGATCGGTTCTTCCCGGCCGTTTGCCGATGCGGTGTTCGGGGAAGGGGAAAAATCTCCTCCGGATATGGTTCAGGTCCAGTCCGGCTTCGTCATCTTTAAGGTGATGGCTGTGAAGCCGCCAGCCACACCAACCCTTGAGGAAATCCGTTCGCGTGTGGAGCAGGAGTTCCAGAATGAGCGCGCCGGCCAGTTGCTGGGGCAGAAAACCCAGGAACTCTCAGACCGGGCTAAGGCGGAACACGACCTGAAGAAGGCTGCCAAGGAACTGGGCGCCACGCTCAAGGCGAGCGACTTCGTTTTGCCTAACGGTCAGGTGCCGGATGTGGGATCCATGACTGGACCTGCCGCGATCGCCTTCACCTTGAAACCGGGCGAGATCAGCGGGCCCATCAATAGCGGCGCCACCGGCGCGGTACTCCAGGTCTTGGAAAAGCAGGAACCCACGGCGGATGAATTCGCCCAGAAGAAAGACGAAATTCGCGACTCGCTGGTGCAGCAGAAGCAGGGTGAACTGTTTGGTTTGTTCGTCAACAACCTTCGCCAGCAAATGGAAAAATCTGGCAAGATCAAAGTCAACCAAGAGGAGATGAAGGGGCTCAGTCGCGGAGCATCAGAGCAAGGCGAATAGTTCTGTAGCGCCGGGCGTCCTCGTCGGCGGTGGCGCGGGCACCGGGCCTGCGCTCAATCTGCCATTCAAAAAACCCTCTCGGATTCACGATGTCATTTCCGCGCGCCACAGGAATCCTGCTCCATCCCACTTCGCTGCCCTCGCGCGGCGGAATCGGCGACTTCGGACCGGCAGCCTATGAATTCGTCGAATTCCTGGCTGCTGCGCGCCAGGGGCTCTGGCAAGTGTTGCCCCTTGGCCCTTTAGGTTACGGCAACTCGCCCTATTCATCGACCTCTGCCTTCGCAGGAAATCCCCTGCTGATCAGTCTAGAGCGCCTGGCGGATCATGGCTGGATCGATCCTACGCGAATCTCGAACTTGCCGGACCATGTCGGCCTGGTTGATTACGAAGAAGTACGCGCCTCGAAGGTGCCGTTGCTTATCGAAGCGGCTTGTAATTTCCTCAATTTCCTGAAAGGCGCATCCGGCGCTTATCGGCAGCGGTTTGATCGCTTTCGCAAAGAGAATAGCTGGTGGCTGGAAGACTTCGTCTTGTTTGATGTGCTCCGCGACCTCTATCGCAAGGATAGCTGGAACCAGTGGCCGCGAGAACTGGCTCAGCGCGAACCTGCAGCCCTGGCCAAGGCGCGCGCGGAACTCGGTCACAAGCTGGACGTGGGCCGCGTCATTCAGTTTGCCTTCTGGGAGCAATGGCACGCGTTAAGGCGACATTGTGCGCTGCGTTCAATCCGCGTGGCCGGCGATATCGCCATCTTCGTCAACTATGACAGCGCCGATGTCTGGGGTCACCCGGACCTGTTCCGGCTAAATGGTGATCTCGATTGCGAAGTTGTTTCCGGCGTGCCGCCCGACGCCTTCAGCGAAACCGGCCAGCGTTGGGGAAACCCGTTGTACCGTTGGGACGCCATGCAGGAACGTGGTTACCAATGGTGGATTCAGCGCATGCGTTGGGCTACTCAGACCTGTGATTACATTCGTCTCGACCACTTCCGTGGATTCGAGCAGTTCTGGGAAATTCCAGCCAGCCAGCCGACGGCAGTTCACGGCCATTGGGTGGATGGTCCCAAGGGGCACATTTTCGAAAAGCTCAGCGAAGCACTCGGGGGTCTGCCGTTTTTCGCGGAAGATTTGGGCTACATCACACCTGAGGTCGATGCCTTACGAGAGCACTTGGGAATACCCGGTATGGCCGTCCTGCAATTCGGCTTTGGCAATCCGGGCGCACACATTTACCTGCCGCACCGGCTGACTCCCAACCGAGTGATCTACACCGGCACACATGATAATGACACCACCCTGGGCTGGTGGACTTCCTGTGCCAGAGAGCAGGAGCGCGGGCACATACAAGCGTATCTGGGACCCATCAATCAGGAAGGGATTCACTGGGCTTTCATTCGCGCTGCACAGGGGTCGGTAGCGGATTTGTCTATTGTGCCCTTGCAGGATGTGCTGGGATTGGGCAGCGAAGCCCGCATGAACACCCCCAGCCGCCCGGATAATAACTGGCGCTGGCGATGCGCTCCGGGAGCTCTTACCCGGGAACATGCCGAGAAATTGGCCGTGCTCGCGGAAGTATGCGATCGGCTTCCGCAGCCCTGTCCGGTTCCGGCGGACGAAGATTTTGCAGCTTAGTTTCCGTTCATTTCTCCCGCCTGGGCCGCAACTTGGTGGCGGGATTGGGCAGGGAACAAGCCTGAATCGCGGGCGCAAGAGCCTTATCCAGAGATTCTCCCAATGCGGCTAATTGCTGCTCGCTCAAGCGCCGCTGCATTCCTTCAAAAAGTTGCCGCTCTTCTTTGCGAATGTGGGCAGAGAGCTTGCTCGCCAGTTCCTCGAGTCCCACTGAATCCAACCGGCTCTCCATCGCACGCCTGAAATAGTCCCGAAGCACCCGATGCTCACCGAGCAACTCCTCGGTTAACGAGCGCAGCTCCGCGTATTGGGCAGCCGAAGGGAAGAGCACTGTTTCCTCCGCCTCAAAATGAATTCGGATTTCCTGCTCGAAAATCTGCCGCACCTCCGTCTGCCACGCCCCCAGGTCCACTTCACCGGCCTGCACTCGACGTTCGATGCGAACGCAGAGAGCGAGCGCATGCTGATGCTGATGCGAGAGTGGAATCAGGTTTTTTACACGCAACATTCATCAATTATCCCAAAGAATCCCGTTCCCGGTCGCTTTACTAAATCTTCGTCACCGTCGACAATAGTTGGTTCGCCCTGCGGCGTGCAGTTTTACTGTAAGCGGAGTCGCCCACGTTTCGGCACACCGAAAGAAGCAGGGCAACAGGAGCGCTCATGCAAGCCACCGGAGAACTCATCCGCTTAATGAATTACGTTGACGACATTTCTGCCACCTTGCGCCGCATTACTTCCACCCTTCCCACCCTGACTGCCGAAGAGCGCAAGCGTCTGGCTGAGTACATGCGGAAGTCGGATCCCAATTTCGTTGCTGTCCTCGGGGACCTTGAAAAGGGAGGCCAATAGTGGCTGAAGTCAGGACCGTAGCGGTCATCGGCGCCGGCATCATGGGTCGCGGCATTGCTCATGCCGCGGCGCTCGGCGGCTACCGCACCTTTCTTGAAGATTTGCTTCCCAGTGCGCTGCGTCGCGCCGAAACCGAGATTCGCTGCAATCTCGATAAGGCCGTCGGGCTGGGCAAAGTCGCTCCTGCCGATGCCGACGCGGCATTCTCTCGGATCGTGTATGCGGGCACGGTGGAGGAAGCGGCACGCCAGGCCGACCTGGTCATCGAAGCTGTGCCCGAAGAGATGGAGTCGAAGATCGAGATCTTCACCCTGCTGGACAAGATCTGCCGTCCGACTACCATCCTGGCATCGAATACTTCATCCCTCAGCATCACTGAGATCGCGGCGCTGACCTATCGCGCCAAGAAAATCCTAGGCATGCACTTTTTCAATCCCGTGCACAAGATGAAACTGCTGGAAATTGTGCGCGCTCTGGAGACCGACGAGGACACCCTGGCTACCGCGGTCGAAGTAGGCAAGCGCATGGGCAAGGAGGTGGTCGTCATCAAAGAGTCTCCGGGATTCATCACCAGCCGCATCAACGCCATGATCGGAAACGAGGCGTTTCACATGCTGCAGGAGGGAATCGCCTCCGCTGCCGATATCGACAAGGCGCTTAAACTGGGGCTGAATCACCCCATGGGGCCCTTCGAACTGGTCGACCTGGTGGGTCTCGATACCCGGCTCCACATTCTCGAGTATCTCCACAAGGCGCTGGGTGAAAAATTCCGTCCCGCGCCGCTCCTGGTTCAGTATGTCAAAGCCGGACGCTTGGGCCGCAAGGCGGGGCGCGGTGTCTTCGAGTATCCCGAGGTCTCTGACCAAGCACCGGCCGAGGCAACGATCGTTGCCGGGAAGAAAGCCTGATTCTCCCTTAAACTTAAACCTGTCTACGTCCGAATCGTAAGCCACTCAACTCGTCCACTGAGGCGGCATCCACGCCTTTGCTGGCGACCAGCACGTGAAAGGTTTCGCCCAATCCAGCCGGCGTGACCAGATGCTTGAGTTGGAGTGCGACTTTGGCTCGCTCCTCGGGCAGGCGGCATTCGTCGAAGGCGTCGGCGAACTGGTTGGACTCGCCGATGCCGATCAAGAACTGCGACTGGGTGAGTAGTTGGTGAGCGTGCATGCCGTGTTGTTCGGCGGCAGAGGCCAGCGCGGTGAAGTTCACGTGGCAGGTAATATCCTGCTCCCCGGGAGCTTCGTAGGGATTAGGACTGGCGGAATGCCGGCGATAGGTCATCACGGTTCCGCGATGGCGTCCTTGCAGCTGTTCGTTGCGGGTGTAGCCATAGTCGACAACGATTACGAATCCGCGCTCCAGCGATTGGGCAACCCCCGCCATGTATTGGTGAGCGAGCCAGGGAACCTCCACCCGCTCACCGGGTTCAGGATGAACGCTGTAGCGGTCGAGAAATTCCAGCTCTTTCGCGGAAGCCGGCGCCCACGTCTCCACCCATCGCTCATTGCGGACATCAATGCTTAGTTTGCCTTTGCTGCCTACGACTTCCACCGGAAGCGCATCAAAAAACTCGTTAGCAAAAACGATGGTTGGACTAGAACGCGGGGAGGGCACGACTTCAGTCGGGACGCTGACATCTTTTCTGTTGGCGGCTTCAGCCGCTGAGGGACTCGGACTCAGCGAAGCCTTGCCGGACTGAAAATGCCTTGGCAAGGTCGCCTGCAGCCGTTCCCGCAACGCGGGCGAATTCTCGGCGAGCTCGTAATGCACGGCCTGAAAGAACTGGGGGAACTTCTTTTCCGACCAATCCAGCACATCTTGCGCAAATAATCCCCGCCCCGGTCCCAGTTCCAGAACCTCAATCTGCTCGGGAGATCCCAGCGCACGCCACATCTCGTCAAACTGCCGAGCCAGCAAGCGGCCGAAAACCGCCTGCACATCGCTGGAGGTGTAGAAATCACCCGCTCGTCCAAACTGGCTGGCACGGCGGGCGTAGTAGCCCAACCCGGGTTCGTACAAGCACAATTCCATGTAGCGCGAGAAAGGCATTGGCCCGCGTTGGCGTAGTTCCTGCTCGATTCGCCGGCGCAGGCTCACAGGCCTTCCCGCTGGCGTTCGGTGCGGTTCTGCGGCGTGCGCGTGAACATTTCAATCAGGTAGTCGTGCAGGCAGTCATAGAGCTGGCGCTGAAAAGTCCACTCGAATTGCGGGTGTTCAAGGTCTCGCGGATGGAGGTCGAAATAATAAGTGTGTACTGGAATATCCGGATTCTTGAATCGGATGATGACCTCAACGCTGTCGCCTTTCTCTCGCGCATCGAAAGCCAGCAGCGGATGTTCGTAGAGACGCAATTGTTCCAGCACGCGTTCGAGGCCGTTGTTCTTCTCCATTGGTAGCGATTGTAAATGAGCGGTTGTAAACCTGGCCCATGTCCGCGATCGGGTTGCCGAGGACAAGGAAATCGTTTCTGTGCCTCCGGATGTAGCTATGATTCCGGCCGATGAACGTGCCGGGTTACTGGAAACCGCTCACCTCCTGCGCTCTCCCAGGAAGGCACAGCGACTTCTCACCGCACTCGGACGCGCTGCGCGCGGTACACTCAAGCGCACACCGGTTAGCCAACTGCGTGGAGAGATGGGTCTTGGCCCGAGCCGCGACGCGATATTCCACCCTGAATTCCGCAAAGACTTACGCTTCGGGGTTGATCCTGATCGAAATACCGCTTGGCGCGTGGTGGAACTGGTGGATACTGGCTAGGTGCTGGTCGAGAAGAATCACAGAAGAACATCGCTGGGTTTACCGCGTGCGCGGCGACAGCGTCGACTCTCCCCCAGGTGCGCTGCCATTATTAGCGATTAGCGACCCGGCCGCTATTCGTATCTCAGCGCTTCGATCGGGTCCAAGCGGGCGGCCTTGATGGCAGGTAACATGCCGCTGACGATTCCCACGAAGCTCAGAATGGCAGTCGAAGTCAGCAGTGTGCCCACATTGATGGCCAGGTGAATGTCTCCTTCGTCTGCATTCTCGATAAACGCGCTCCACAACGTCAGCGATCCCACCGACCAGGAAACGATGTAGGCCAGAACTACGCCCGCAAGTCCGCCGATAAAAGTGATGACCAGGGCCTCGGCCAGGAACTGGAACAGGATCTGCCATCGGCGCGCGCCGAGAGCCTTCTCGACTCCGATCTCGCGCGTCCGCTGCGTCACCGAAACCAGCATGATATTCATCAGCCCGACGCCCCCGATGCCAAGCGTGAGCATGCCGATGAAGCCCAGCAGGATCTTGATTCCGATCGTGATCGCGTCCAAATCGGCCAGATCCTTGACCGCGTCAAATACAAATACGGCCCGTTCGTCTTTCGGATTGAAACTGTGATGGAAGGCCAGCGAATCTCGCACAGCCTTGGCCACCTTGCTGTGGGCACCTTCGTAGTCGAGGGCGATGGCGTCAAGGTAATAGGTGTTCTTAATGTCGCTCATGGCGCTGTAGGGCAGGTAGACCATGGCGTTCATGTTGTCGTCACCGTTGGAGAGCATGTGCTTGATGACGCCGATCACTTGGTAGGAAATGCCATCGATGCGCACCGTCTCCCCCAGCGCGTTCTGCCCGGAAAACAATTTCTTCTTTACCTCTGCACCTAGCACAGCTACACGGCTGTGCGTGAAGTCTTCCTGGTCACCAAAGAAACTGCCTTCACCGATTTCGACGTGACGGATCTGCCGGTAACAGGAGTAGGTTCCCCGGATGTTGTAGTTGCTGCTGCGCGTCCCATAGGCCACTAGGCTCTGCTTGTTCACCTCGGGCGACATTCGCTTGATCATGGGAACTTCTGCGTGCAGGAAATCCAGATCCTCACGAGTGAGGCGAATTTGTGTGCCAGCCTTGCTACCGCCTGCCTGCAGAGAAGTTCGACCCGGGAAAATTGCCACCAGATTGCCTCCGAATGTCTTGAAGGCGACCATCAGTGCGTTCTGAAAACCGGTCCCGTAAGCCAGCAGAAGCACGACCGTGGCAATCCCCCAGGCCATGCCCAACATGGTGAGCAGCGAGCGGCGCTTGTTGTAGCGCAGCGCCTGGTGCGCTTGTTTGCCGAGGTCCGTAAACATTCTTATTCCTGCCGCAGCGCTTCCACCGGAGGCAGCAGCGCCGCCTTGCGAGCTGGGTAGAGGCCCGCAATAATGCCGGCACTGGCTAGTGACAAAATTGCGGCTACGGCCGAAGAAGGGACAATCCGTGGCGTGTCGAAGCCTTCAGGGGCCGGCAGTTGTGCGAGCAGGGTCACAAACGCAATCGAGATCGCGAGACCAATGCCGCCACTGAATGCGGTCAGGAACGCGCCCTCGACGAAGAACTGAGTCAGAATGTTGCGGTAAGTCGCACCCAGCGCTTTGCGAAGGCCGATCTCCTTGGTTCGCTCGGTGACCGAGACCAGCATGATGTTGATGATCCCGATAGCGCCGAGGGCCAACGTCACGATGCCGACCACGCCCAGGAACCAGTCCATCGCGTCAAAAATTCTTCCCACGCGAATCGATTCCTCAATCGTGTCCCAGTCCTGGAAGGCATCCTCGGTCTTCGGGTCAAAGCCATGACGGCGGCCAATGATCCCGTGCATCTCGCGTTTGGCCACAAGGTGTTGTTCCTTGGTCAGCGGACGGTAGTTGATGAATGAGATCGCATTTTCCGTATTCTGCGCTTTAAGCGGAAACAGCATGCGCATGGTCTCGATAGGCACGAAAATTCGGCCATTGGTCCCGTTGTTCCCCTCTTTGCCGATCTTCTGGATGACCCCGATCACCGCAAAATTGATCCCATTCAACAGGATGGAATTTCCCACGGCAGGCCGCCCGGGAAACGTGTTCTTAAGCAGCTCCCAGCCCACCACCGCCACGCGGCGGTGCTCGGAGTTGTCCTCGTCATTGAACCAGCGCCCGGGACTGACCGGCACGGTGCGGATCCTGTCGTAATCCGGCGCCACCCCGAAAACCTGCCCGTTAGTGCTGCCGTAGTCGCTGACCGCTCGAATGTCCTCGCGATTCAAGACCGGCGAGATAGCCCGCAGGAACTTAGCCTGATCGCGGACGGCCAGGTAGTCATCGTAAGTAAAATTGTAGGGACGTCCCGACTGGAAGCTGCCCTCTACCGCGGGAATCCGGCCCGGAAAGGCAAACATGATGTCCTGGCCGAGATTGGCGAGTTGCTTGTCCTGGCCGCTGCGGAAGCCCTCACCGAGCCCCACCAGCAGGAGCAGGGAACCGACACCCCAGGCAATGCCGAACATAGTGAGGAAGGAGCGAAGCTTGTGCGCCCACAGGGTACTCAGGGACTGCTTTACGATGGCGAGGAATGTTCGCATACCGAGTGCCGCGGTTCGTTGCTGAGGCAACCTCGTCGAGCGGCAGACGAGGGTCCGCCAATTCCGCCTCGTCAGTAGATACGTGGCTAGGCCGTGCTAGGTTCCACCTTTTCTGGGCGAGAACATCGATTGCCTTAAACTTAAACGGAGAGTCAGGCACGCTGCTGACACTTAAGGCTATCGAAAAACGCGAGATTCGTATCCGAGCACGTCTTTCAGACCTGCCGTAATTCTTCAAAACCTGGGGCGGCGGCTTCAGCCGCCGCGGCTGGGTCATCGGGACTTCTTCAACAGGCAAAGGTTGCGGTATCGCTGACCGACCAACCTCTTGCTTCGAGTGGTCTCAGCGAACAATGTCGTTGATCCCCTGCTCTGCTAACCAGCTCTCCAGGGTGACGTCTAAGCTGCCATGCCGCCAACCTGCAAGTGGTTGGCGCACATGGCCCCTGCTCCAACCCAACCTGCAAGGAGGTTTCCATGAATAAACGCCGCGTCCTCGCTTCGCTTTTAGGTCTGATTGCCGCCGCTTACTGTCCGGCGCAATCCTTTGTTCTGGATCTTCCCCGGTCCAGCCAGCACGCGCTGCTTAGCCAGCGCGTCGGGATTACCGACATCACCATCAACTACCATCGCCCGCTGGTGAACGGCAGAAGGATCTGGGGCAGCCTTGTCCCCTACGGCCAGGTTTGGCGCGCAGGAGCCAACGAAAACACGACCATCACGTTCAGCGATCCCGTAACCATCGAGGGCAAGCCGCTCGATAAAGGCACCTACGGCCTGCACATGATTCCGGGAGAATCCGAATGGACCGTAATCTTTTCCAAGAATTCAACTTCGTGGGGAAGCTTTACCTACAGCCAGGCTGAAGATGCCCTGCGGGTAAACGTGAAGCCGCAGCCAACCGATCCGCATGAAGCTCTGACCTACGACTTCGGCCGCATAAAGCCTGACTCCACCGTGGTCACGCTGGCTTGGGAAAAGGTCGCCGTGCCTTTTACAGTGGGCGTGAACACGAAGGAGCTAGTCGCGGAGGATCTCCACAAACAGCTCAGAGGTCTGGCTCAATACTCGTGGGACGGATGGGATGATGCCGCGAACTACCTGCTCGACAATAACGCACACCTCGAGGAGGCGCTGCAGTACGAAGATAAGTCCATCCAGAACGAAGAACGATTCGAGAACCTGCTGACTAAAGCCCGCATTCTCGATGCGCTCGGCCGCAAGGAAGATGCCACGGGTACGCGCGATAAGGCGCTTACCCGAGCAACTCCGCTGCAACTGCATCTCTATGCCCGGCAGTTACAAGGGCAGAAGAAGCAGGAGGAGGCGTTCGCGATCTTCCGCTCGAACTACAAGAAGTATCCCAGCGAATGGTTTGTACACACAGGCATGGCCCGCATTTACTCTGCGCAAGGCGATTTCGAAAATGCGGCAAAAGAGATGAAAACCGCGCTGGCCAGCGCGCCCGATCAGCAAAAGTCTTACGTGGACGGTCTGGTGAGGCGGCTGGAGGCCAAAGAAGACATCAATAAATAGCTAGCCGTCCGGCCGCAACTGTTTCTTTACCAGATCTAGGAGAGCGCGGGATCCCGTGTCTGCGGATTCACGCCTAAATCAGCGAAGGCTTTCAGAACCGCTCTCCTGTCGAACTTACCGTCGCGAGCCAGACGCGATAACGCCGCGCACACGATGGACTCGGCATTCACTTCAAAGAAGCGCCGCAGGTATTCGCGATTGTCGCTGCGGCCGAAGCCATCCGTACCCAGGGTCAGCATGCGGCCGGGCAGCCATGGCGCCACCTGGTCGGGAACGATCTTCATGTAATCGGTAGCCGCAATGATTGGACCCGGCACGTTTTCCAGGACCGTCTGCAGGTAAGGCCGCTTCGCCGGTTGATCGGGATGCAGGCGGTTCCAGCGCTCCGTTTCCAAAGCTTCGCGGCGCAATTCGCTGTAGCTTGTCACACTCCAAACTGCGGCCGGCACTCCGTACCGCTCCGCCAGAATTTCCTGCGCACGCACGGCCTCATTCAGAATGGGCCCGCTTCCGAACAGTTGCACCTGCTCTGGTCCCTTGCTTGCAGCGCGGAAGCGGTAGATGCCTTTCAAAATTCCCTCCTGCACGCCTTCCGGCATCGGCGGCATCTCATAGTTCTCGTTGTAGAGGGTCACATAGTAGAACCGATCTTCGCCGAGCTGGTACATGCGACGAATGCCATCCTCGACGACGACGGCGATCTCGTAGGCGAAGGCGGGATCGTATGCCGTGCAGGTCGGGACTGTGCTGGCCAGCACGTGGCTATGGCCGTCCTGGTGTTGCAATCCTTCGCCAGCCAGAGTGGTGCGTCCGGCGGTGGCCCCCAGCAGGAATCCTTTGCCGCGAGCGTCGGCAAAGGCCCAGATCAGGTCCTGTACCCGCTGGAAACCGAACATCGAGTAGAAGGTGTAGAAGGGAATCATCTCCACGCCGAAGTTCGAGTAGGCCGTTCCCGCTGCGGTGAACGAAGCGGTTGCGCCCGCCTCGGTGATGCCTTCTTCCAGAATCTGGCCGTCCTTCTGCTCCTTGTAGTAGAGGAACATGTCGGAGTCGTGCGGCTTGTAAAGCTGCCCCTTGGCGGCGTAGATGCCGAATTGGCGGAACAGCGACTCCATGCCAAAGGTGCGTGCCTCATCGGGAATAATCGGTACGATGTGCTGGCCAATCTGCGGGTGCTTCATCAGCATGGTGAGCAGCCGGACAAAGGCCATCGTGCTCGACGGATGCGGTGCCTTGGAGCCCTCGAAGAACGGCTTGAAGAACTCGCTCTCCGGAAGGGAGATGCGGCTCACATGCGGCCGCCGCTGCGGCATATATCCGCCTAATTCCTGCCGTCGCTGGTGCAAGTACTGCATCTCCGGACTATCGTCGGGCGGACGATAGAACTTCAGTCCCCTGGCAACGTCGTCCGGTAGGTGAATGTCAAAGTACTCCCGGAAAAGTTCGACCGCGCCTTCATTCAGCTGTTTCTGCTGATGGGTTGGGTTTCGCGATTGAATGTCGGGCACACCGTAGCCCTTGATGGTCTTGGCGAGAATCACCGTAGGCCGGCCTGTGTGTTCCACTGCCCGCCGATAGGCGTTATAAACCTTCACCGGATCGTGGCCCCCGCGCCGCAAGCCCCAGATCTCTTCGTCGCTCATGTGGGCGACGAGTTGGAGGGTTTCGGGATACTTACCGAAAAACTCGCTGCGCACGAAAGCGCCGCTCTTGGCCTTGTACGACTGATACTCGCCGTCGACGCATTCTCCCATCAACTTGACGAGCCTGCCGCTCTTGTCGCGTTCCAGCAGCGGGTCCCAGTTGGAACCCCAAAGCACTTTGATGACATTCCAGCCGTAGCCATCGAAAGCGGCTTCCAGTTCCTGAATGATGCTGCCATTGCCGCGCACCGGGCCGTCAAGCCGCTGCAAGTTGCAGTTAACGACGAAGATCAGGTTGTCGAGTTCTTCGCGCGCCGCCAGATTGATCGAGCCCATTGATTCGGGCTCGTCCATTTCGCCATCGCCCAGAAACGCCCAAATCTTGCGCCCGGTGGTCGGGATCAGACTGCGATTCTCCAGGTAGCGCATGAAACGTGCGGTGTAGATCGCCGTGATGGGTGAAAGCCCCATTGAAACCGAGGGATGGGTCCAGAAGTTTGGCATCAGCCAGGGATGCGGATAGGACGACAGCCCGGGGTGGTCGCGCAGTTCATGGCGAAAGTTCAACAAGTGTTCTTCCGTTAGGCGCCCTTCCAGGAAGGCGCGGGCATAGATGCCTGGTGCGGAGTGGCCCTGGAAGAAGACGATGTCGCCGGGTTGCTCGCCATAGCTGGCATGAAGGAAATGGTTGAAAGCGACTTCGATCAGGGTAGCGATTGAAGCATAGCTGGCGATGTGGCCTCCGATGCCGTGGTCCAGCTGGTTCTGCCGGCTGACCATCGCCAGAGCGTTCCAGCGAGTCAGGCTCTTGATCCTGCGCTCCAGAGTACGGTCGCCGGGGAAGGGAACCTCCTCGGATTTCGGAATCGTATTAACGTAGGGCGTGTTGTGGCGGACAGGAAGCTTGACCCCGAGCAACTTGGCGTGTTGCGACAGGCAGACCAGCATTCTCGCGCCGTGTTCCGGCCCTTCCTCTTCCACGATCTGCTCAAAAGCTTCCAGCCACTCGGCGGTTTCCTCGGAATCCAAGCGCGTACGCTCATCCAATTTCTGCTGCATGAATATCCTTCATATGAAATATCGGTCGATTGTGGGTTAGAAGGGAAAAGACCCCTCATTTGATTATAGTCGAGAAAGACCGCCGTTCCTCGATTGGCGGCGGTGTGCGCGGTGCGCTTCAAGATTCGGAGCTAATCTCCCCTTATACAGTTTAGATGAGTGTCGGCAACTCATGGACGCAGCAGTAAGGAAGGTGTCGCCCTCAATTCCGCCAAGAGGTGATGATGATGCCGCCCAGCACAATCAGCGACCCACCCAGCAGAGTGGGCGGTGGGGGAGGCTGCTGGAATCTGATTTTGGCCAGGATCCACTACGGGCCCCAACACTCGGTATCGGCAATGGTTAACAGCTTAAAGGGGGTTTCCCGCAGGCTATTACGAAGCGCAAGACCTGATCTGGCCCACCAATACTGGAAGGGCGTACTTTTGGTCACCTTCCTACTTGGCTGCAACCTGGGGAGGAGCGCCAATCAGCATCCTCAAGCAGTACATAGAATCTCAAAAGACACCGACTTAACCGAGTCGCTTTATATCCCCACCCTAAAGGGCGAGGTTTTACGCTCCATCGGATAAAAAAAATCAATTGGACGCCTCTTGGACTGAGCATTAAGTTCCATACTGGATAGTTTCGCTACTCAGACAGATTTTCAGACCGTTTCCACTTCTTTGACGGAATCGCATGAAGCTTGCGGGTTTTCTGCTCCTTTTGGCCGGATGGGTGATCGTCCTGTCCAGCTTGGCGCTCCTCCATTCGGCTCCGGCGCAAACCGCATTTGTGCTGGCGGGAATCGCCGTCGAGCTATTGGGTCTGGCTCTGGTGGTTCGGGCTCATCTCGTCCTCGGTGAGGCACGAGAGTGACGCTTCCTGGCTTCTCCCAGACCTCAGCAGCCTTTTGTCTTCTCCTGATATTTCTGGTGCCCCTGGCCAGCGCCGGCTTGGCGCTGATCAATACCGGACTGGGCAGATCGCGGAGCGCGGCACATGCCCTGCTGGCTTCGCTCTTTGTGGTTGCGATCGCGGCCATCGTGCATGTCATGTGGGGATTCTCGCTGGAAGGATTCGTCGGTCGACCGGGACATTTCCTGGTAGCGGGTGGGAAGACCTGGAACTGGGTCGCTAAGGAACCATTCTTTCTTCGCGGAGTCGAATTCGACGGCTCGCCGGTCTCGCTCAGCATGCTACTTCAGATGTTCAGCGTCGCTTTGGCGGCTCTGATCCCGCTGAGTGCTGGAGCCGATCGCTGGCGGCTGGGCGCCAGCTGTGTCTCGACGGTTTTGCTGGCGGGCATCGCCTATCCACTCTTTGCCCACTGGGTTTGGGGTGGAGGATGGCTGGCACAACTGGGCGTGAATTACGGGTTGGGCCGTGGCTTCGTGGATGGCGGAGGCGCAAGCTGCATTCAGGTGGTCGGCGGGCTGACCGCATTATCCATTGCGTGGATACTGGGGCCGAGGCGCGGGAAGTATTCTCACGACGGGATGCCTGCCGCGATCCCCGGTCACCATGCCGTGTTCGTCCTCTTCGGTTGTCTGTTGGCATGGGTGGGATGGATGGGTCTTAATTCCGCGGGGGCAATTTTGTTCGCCGGCGTCGAACCGGCGCGGGTGGTGCTGGTTGCAATCAATACCACGCTGTCGGCGGGATCGGCGGCGCTAGTGGCGGCGGTCATCACGCGAAGACGTTTCGGCCGGCCGGATGCGACCCTCACCGCCAACGGCTGGATGGCGGGCCTGGTCGCAAGCAGCGCCTCCGGCGCTTTTGTGAAACCGGCGGCGGCGATCCTAATAGCCGTGATCGCAGCAGCGGTGACCCTCTTGGCTATCGAGGGATTCGAATTCTGGCTGGCCGTGGACGACCCCGGGGGGGCGATTTCGGTACATGCGGTGTCGGGGATTTGGGGTCTCGTCGCGGTGGCTCTGTTCGCAGACGTCGGCAACAGAGGTGGCAAGTCCGGGCAGTGGCTCGCGCAGTTGGTGGGAATCGCTTCCCTGCTCGGTTTTGTGCTGCCGCTCACCTACGGTCTGAACTGGTTGCTGAACCGGTTTTATCCGCAACGGGTGGATTTGGAAGGCGAGCGGCAAGGGATGGACCTGTACGAATTGGGGGCGGGGGCGTATCCGGAGTTCGTCGTGCACAGCGACGAATTTATTCAACGCTAGCTCTCGGCGTCCTCTCGACTGTGTGGGGTAAATGGTTTCGTGCGGTGGACAACCAATGTGGTCCAGTCCGATCAGCTGGGTCGCGCAACCCAGAGTAGAAGCGCGAAGATCACGACCGGAATCAGGGCCAGTAACACGTAAAACAGAATTTTGCGGGGCCACGGCGTGCGTCGCTGCTTCCAATCGCGCAGTTCGGGCCGATCGGCTACTCCGACTTGATCTTGGTGTTCGAGGTCCCAGGCGAACTGTTTGGCGCTGGCATAGCGGTTCTTCGGGTCCCGTTCCAGAGCGCGATAGATGATCTCCTGCAATTGCGGAGCTATTGTGGGATCGACTTCGCGCGGCGGAACCGGGTTATTCAGAAGCCGATCATTCATGATGACGAAGGGGTTCGGCCCATAGAAAGGCACCTTGCCGGTCAGCATTTCGTAAAGCATGATGCCGGTTGCGTAGAGGTCGCTGCGTGCGTCACCCCGCTTTCCTTTGACCTGCTCCGGAGAAATGTAGTCGGGCGTGCCCATGGTTTGGGATAGCTTCGCGAAGGTGATCCGGCGAGAAGCGGCGTTCGACGCGATGCCAAAGTCGATCAGCTTGATGTTGTCATTGGCGTCTACCATGATGTTTTCTGGTTTCAAGTCGCGGTGCACGACCCCATGAGCGTGGATGTAATCGAGCGCATCCAGAACGTGTAAGGTAATTCGCCGGGCCCGGTCCGGCGGGAGTTTCTTTTCCTCATTGAGGAGCTTGCGCAGCAAGCGGCCTTCCACCCACTCCATGACCATGTAGACCTGGCTGCGGTCTTCGTCGGCAAAAACCTTCATTACGCCAGGATGATCCATGTGCTTGCCGATCTCTTCTTCGCGACGAAAACGGTCAAACAGGGCGGGGTCGCTTTCCACTTCAGGATGGGGAATCTTGATGGCGACGGCACGTCCGGTGGTCAGGTCAGTGCCACGAAATATGGAAGCCATTCCGCTGCGAGCAGCCAGAGTGTCAATCTTGTAGTGATCGAGTTGCTCGCCCGGATGGACTAGGTTCATCGTGCGTCGATTTTCAGCAATCTATCCATCATGCTAGCTAGAAGATAGCAGGTAGAACGTAAAGAATTTGTAAAACAAGCTCTTAGCGATTAGACTCTAGCGCTTAGCTACCGGAACCGGAGTCTTGTTGCCTGATTTGGTTCTGATCAGGAGCACGCCTGCAAGAGCCTCGCAAGCCGCCTCATCATTGAATGTTTTTCAGAGGGAGATGTGGCCGGGAGCCAAAGCCCTACCGAAGCTTATAGGGTCTTCCGCGATAGATACCCATGCGTTCGATGCTGCGGATGCGGATCAGCTGCACGCTGATATTATCGCCTCCGTCCCGCTCGTTTGCGCCCGACACCAGTTCCCGGGCTGCTGCCTTCAATTCAATACCATGGCTGACAATGTGGGCAAGTTCTGCCGCGGGCAGCGCGCCGTGCAACCCGTCGGAGCAAAGCAAGAGAACGTCGCCTGGCAGTAACGGGACTTCGTTGGTCTCCACATTCACGAAGAGGTCGGCACCAACCGAGCGGCTGAGCACATGCTTGGTTGAGATCTCGGCGGCTTCCTGTGCGGAAAGCACCCCCAAACCCAGTTGTTCATTCGCGACAGTGTGATCGCGGGTGATCAACTTGGCGTTTCCACTGCGAATGAGGTAGCAACGCGAGTCACCAACATGAGCGACAGCCGCACGGTCAAAACGCAACCCACACACGACGAGAGTGGAAGCCATTCCCGCACCACTTGGACCCGCAGCCAATCCGGTCTCGTAGACGCGAGTGTTGGCGGATTGAACCAGCCGAGGCAGCAGGCTGCCGTGGGGTTCTCCCGGCGTAGACTGGCGGAACCCGGCGAGGACGGTTTCGACTGCGACGCGGGAGGCGACCTCCCCCTGGCGGTGTCCTCCGACGCCGTCGGCCAGAGCAAACAGCCAGCCATGCGAGCGCACTTGCGCTCGTGTCGCCGGGGCTACGTGGCCGACGTAGTCTTCGTTCAGCTCGCGTACGCGTCCGCAATCGGAAAGCTGCGCGAACTCCGCATCCAACATAGAACCGTCGGGCGCCGGGTAGGCCCCCCCGACGCTCAGTCCGCTGTCCGTGATCCGTTGCCGACGCTCCATGGAAGTTAGACCTCTCTGGTGCGAAGAACCGGGCAGTCGTGGGCCTGCCCGGCTCTCGCATACTGCGCCCCCTGCGGTTAGGAGACCGCCGTGGCGCGAGTTTCAATCAGCGTGGTGCGCCCCGTGCTCTTGCTGGCGCGCACAAAGTAGATGCCGCCATAAATGCCCCAGACCATCGCAATTCCCAAGGCGAGCAGTGGTTCCATCTTCGAGCCGTAACCCATAAAGGGTCCGACCAGGTAGAAGCCCATGCAGGCCAGATTCGCAACTAGCCCGAAGATCGGAATCAGGAGGTGGCGTACCCACTTGAATTTCCTGTGACGGTGATAAGCCACCAGGCAAATGATGCAACTCAGGCCGTAGAGCAGGAACGTGCCGAAATTCGAAGCCAGCGTGATCGTGAGCAGAGAATTCGGCAAAGCCGCCATCTGGTCGTGAGTCGTGTATCCGAAACTCGACCAGAAGCCGTGCGGCAGAGCCTGAATCGCGGCGTCGGCGGGGGCTCCGGCGTCGCCAAAGGCCATCGCCACGCCGATCGAACCGACCACTGCGGAAATGGCCGCCAAGGTCCAGATGGCACGATGCGGTGTCAGGTTCTTGGAGTGCAACATGCCGAAGTGCTCCGGCACCTCACGGTCTTTGCCCATCGCGTAGGTAACGCGCGCCCCCGTGTTCATGCAGGAGAGCGTGGTTCCGATCAGCGCCAGGAAGACGGTGAACGCTTCGGACAACATGAAGATCCGTCCGCGACCGGGGCCAAACAGAGCGTCACCCACGATGATCATCATGTCACCGATGGGCGCGGCGGACCCTGACGCGCTTTGCATGGTGTACCCGCTGTTCAGGAAGTAATTTGCGGCGAAGTACTCGAACAGGTAACAGATCAATCCCTGAACCAGCAGGGAAACGATGACCGCGATAGGGACATCGCGTTTGGCGTTTTTCGCCTCGCCCCCCATGGCCGTCACCGATTCGAATCCCACCAGAATCAGAATGGCGACGGTCGCCTGGATAAACACCCATCCCCAGTTGTGCGCCCGAATAATCGAGGTTCCCGTCGGATGGGTGAGAAACGCTCCATTCGAGTCGGTCGCCGGATAGCTGATGCGATAAGGCACCGGCTTGCCGCTCGCGTCCAGCTTCGGCTGCGGCACGCCAGCCGTATCGCGCACGATGGTTTCGGTCTGTTTGCCCTCCACTACAGTTTTCTGGGTTGCGAATTCATAGCTGTAGGCTGCGCCGGAAGTCGAATCGAACTGGTAGGCGATCGTTCCCGGCGGATGGTTCATGCGGTAGCCCAGAGCCACCACCGAGAACAGGACCAGCGCGGCAATCTGGATTACGTTGATCGCGATACTCACGGCCGTCGAGCCATTTACACCGCGATTGGCGATGTAGGCCACAACGAAGGAGAAGACAATCGCGACCACCATCATGAAAGCGACACCGGGGTTGGAGGCGCTCATGACGTTAGGCCACAGCGTGCCGACCAGATAGCCGCAGAGGATTCCCATTACCCCAACCATCACGCCAGGGTAGATCCAGTAATAGAGATGGGACGCCCAGCCGACCACGAACTTGGAAAGCCGGGCGTAGCGCCAGGCCTTGTCGTGGTTCAGGAACGATTGTTCGGCGAAGTAATAGGAGCTTCCCGTGCCGGGGTACAGCTTCGCCAGTTCCGCGTAGCAGACGGCCGTCGCCAGGCAAAGCACGAGGGCGACCAGAATGCCCATCCACATGGCCGGAGCGGTCACGCCGGTTGTGGCCTGGATGTAGAAGGTGAGCCAAAGGAAGGCGCCGGGCGCGATGAGCGCCATGGCGTTCATCGTCAAGCCGGTCAAGCCTAGGGTTGGTTTCATCTCTGGGGCGCTATTCGCCATTTCGTTTCTCCTTGTTTCCTTTGCAGGATGAGTGACTCGATTCCGGACCCCGATAGAACTCTGCCGCTGCGCGCAGCAGTAATGTCATTGCACCAAGCGTCAGCAGGGTTGCGGCTAGCGGATGAGTTGCCGGCGTGAGCCACCCAGCCAACAAACCGGTGAGTGCGATCAGACAGACTGCAATCGATAAGGGAGTGGAGGCGGCGGAAGCCCTGGTCAAAGGGGCGAATTGTTCGCTTGCCCCCGCCGCCTTTCCACATGAGAGCAGCTCCCAAGCGGCTGCTGACGAACGTCGTTGGAAGCCGGTCAGCATGCTTACTTGGCCTCCCGGCTGTCGAACATGAAGACGAATCCGGCGGTCGCCGTGTTCTGTGCCATCACCGGAGTGGTGCCCTTCATAAACGACGGCTGGTTGGACATATCTCGCCGGAACTCAAAGCGCGTCATGATGTGATGGGCGAGGAGGTGTTCGTAGGTTTCGGTGAACCCGTGGAGGTGCTGCGGGGTCGGATTCGTGAATCCTCCGGTAGTCACTCCGTATTTGTCGTCGTAATACTCGTAGCGGGTGGCAAGAGCGTTCGAACGGTTAAGCAGATAGCGCACATAACCGGCGGCGCCCGTCCAGTACACAGGCTTGGGAACCGTCGGGATGCGGTCGCCGCGGGCATAGTCGTAATTGACCATGAACGACAACCTTCCGGTCGGCGAGTAAGTAACCACCGTGTCAGAGAGCTGGCGCCAATTGGTGTTGATGTTGGTCTGCTCCGGACCCGCCATGTAGTTTTGGGTGATCCCGAACTTCTTGGTCGGATTCCAGGCGAAGGTCGCACCGTAAGTCTTTCCGGAGTTGTTATCAACCACGTCATTCCAGCCGTTGACGAGGTAGCCCGCGATCGCATATTTGTCGTTGAACGTGTATTTCGCACGCACGCCGAAGTGATAGAAGGGAATCGCGTAGGAGAAGAGCAAACCCCGCGAGTAGTTCCAGTTATCCTTGGTTTCGATCACTTCCGCGCCATGGGGAGTAACAAACTTGCCGGCATCCACCTGTAGACCCTTGCCGACCGGCGCCAGGTAAGAGAAGTAAGCTTCTTTCAGATATTGCCCAAAGCCCAGCCCGCCGGGGTCTGTGCTGTTGACCACGTTCATGGCCTGGCCAAAGCCGAGCGCGATGTGGTATCCGGTCCGGCTGTTATTGGCATCGGGCTGCCTGTCGGCGACCAGTTCCACAAGATTCAAGCCAAACTGATTGGTAGACAGGTCGAATGCGCGAAGGGTGTTGGTTCGTGATGCTGGATTATTGAAGTTTTGTCCGTAATAGGTATCGACAAACCCGCTCAAAGTAGTGGGACCCAGCAAGCCGGCCAGGGAAGGCCCGGTCGGGGCGGCCGTCGCGGCACCCGATGTCGGCGCAAGATTGTTCTGTGGCGGCGGTGTTGAATTTGCCATGGCCGCTGATCCGCTACCGCCTGTGAGAGCCGCCAGTTCGCTGCGCAGTTCGTTGACCTGTTTTTCCAGTTCCTTTATCCGTTGTGAAACGTCGGTTGAGGAAGTTTGGGCTGTATCGGCCTGTCCCTGAGCAGGGCATAGCGGCGCCACTAGGAACGCCAGGCACAAGCTGAATATCGCGACGTTCATCCGGGAGAAAACCTTCATCGTGACTGCTCGCTTTCTTCCCCTTCGGTCGCGCTTACCCCGCAACGCGATCCGTGACCAGTGAGCGCACAGTAGCGAACGTCTCTGTGAACAGTCCAACGCATAGTTCTTCTCGTAAGCATCAGAAATATTCTGAAAAGTTATGTCTATGGACGATATAAAACGCGTTTATGGTGATGGACCATCGAAGCCGGCCGGTGGCGAATCTGTGGTGCGGTTTATGCGCGAAAAATGGCCGTAAATCGTATGTTCGCCAACGCGCAAGGGTTGCCGATTAGGCCTGCTGCCGTCGGCTTGAATATCGTGGTCGACCGAGATGAAGGCGGTGTAATTGTGATGGCAGCCATCAGAAAAATGCGGGGTCCCACTCGGGCAGAACCACGGCAGTCAAGCCCTTCTTTGTCATTCTTCGCGAAGCGAATTTATGCATTCTGCTTGCGCTTCGGCAACCCATAGATCCTTCGCCTCGCTCAAGATGACAGACAAGCTCGGGGATGGGTTGTTCGCCGCGACGCCATTGCGAATCAGCTCGATGAAGGCGCCTGCGGCACGCGGCAAGGTTCGATCTTGATCGTAAACCATGCCAAGTTCCCGCCATAACTCCACGTCTGCGAGTGGAACCAGCGAGACCTCGCCCGCGCGCTGTTCCTTGCGCGCGAAACTCTCGCTGATGAGAGAGACTCCCATGCCGGAAGCCACGAAGCTTTTGATCATCGCCACGCTGGGCAGTTCCATGGCGATTTTCAGGCGCGACTGGTAGGGGCGAAACAACTTGTCCATGATCTGGCGCGTGTAGCCGGCTTGGGGAAAGATCAAGAGCTGCTCTGTGATGACACTCACCGGCGCCGAGCTGAGCTGGGCAAGCGGATTCGAAGGACTCGTCATCAGCATCAAGCGGTCGCGGAAAATCCTCTTCACCACCAGGCGCGGTGACTTCACCGGCATGGTTACGATGCCGACGTCAATCGTTCCGTCCTGGATTCGCTCCAGGATCTTGCGGCTGAAGTTCCGATAAATGCTGATCTGAACTTCGGGATAGAGCCGGCGGTATTCTCGAAAGGCGGGCGGCAGAACATGGAGGCAAGTAGCCTCGTTGGCGCCGATCGCCAACACGCCACGCGGCGTTTTGTCCTGATCGGCGACGGCTCGCATGGACTCGTCGCGCAGAGCCAGTAGCCGGGTGCCGTATTCAAAGAGAACTTCACCGGCCGGAGTGAGCCTCACCCTCTTGCCCGCGCGATCGAGCAACTTGGTCCCGTAGTCCCGCTCGAGCTGCCGGATTTGCGCGCTGACCGCCGACTGCGAGCGGAACACTTTTTCTCCCGCACGGGAGAAGTTGCCCAGCTTGGCCACTTCCAGAAACGTGGTGAGTTGACCAAAATCCATAGCGTGCAGGCGTAGTTGAGGGGGGCTACTCAGCGCCCTAAAGCGGGCCGAATTGGCTGGAGAGATGTTACGCGGCCCAAATCCAGCCGCGAAATTGATTGTTTTTATGGCGCCGATAAACCGCCTCTATGTCGCGGCCAGGACCGAATCCAGACGGCTAGGAGTAACTCTTTTCAAGTATTTACGCGCAGAGAAGGCCACTCTCATCTGGACATCCTCACTGGTTTAACCGCGCATCTGACCGTGGCGGGGCGGGCCGGCCGGGATTGGCTCGCCGTCGTGGGAGCACATCAACATGAATGACAGGCGCACATCAATGACGAGAGTGGTAGCCCGTCTTCTGCTCTGGCTTATGGCGGTCGAAGTCTGGTCCGCGACGCCTACGTCCAGTCCAGAGTTGCCCGATCCGGGTTCTGTCTCAGGCATTAGCCAACAGCAGCAAGAACAAATAGGCGTCAAGGCGATGGGCGAGGTTTACCAGCAATTTCCCGTGCTGCCCGATTCCAGTCCTGTGACCAAGTATGTCGAGGAGTTGGGAAAGAAGCTGGCGACGGTTATTCCGCAAGACCGATCGTGGCCTTATCAGTTCCATGTCATTCCGGAAAAAGACATCAACGCATTCGCGTTGCCCGGCGGACCGATTTTCATAAACGTCGGCACGATTACCGCCGCGGATAACGAAGCGGAACTGGCCGGTGTGATGGCGCACGAGATGTCGCACGTGTACATGCAGCACTCGGTGAAACAGGCGTCCAAGGAATCCATCGCCCAGGCGGTGCTCGGTGTGCTAGGCGGCGTGCTGCCGGGAGGCACAGCCGGGAGCCTGGCGCGCTTGGGCATACAGATCGGGGCAGGAACAATGTTCCTCAAATACTCGCGCGGAGATGAAGCGCAGGCGGACGCCGTGGGCGCAATCATCATGTATAAAGCGGGCTACAACCCGCGTTCCATGGCCGAGTTTTTCCAGAAGCTCGAAAAGCAAGGTGGCGGAGGTGGTCCGCAATTTCTCAGCGACCACCCGGATCCCGGCAACCGCGTCGCCGCGGTGGATAAGGAGATTAGGAACTGGCCGGCTAAGAATTTCCAGTCCGACAGCCCTAACTTTGCCAGCGCCAAGCAGCAGGCGAATGGCGTGAAGACGTATACCGCCCAGGAGATTCAGGCGGGCGTGAAACAAGGGGTTTGGGCCGGGCAAAATCGCAAGAATGGCGCAATTCCCCCCCATGTTCCTACTGCTTCCGCCAGCAGCGGAGCGAGTGGCGGCGGTGATGCCACCTTAGGCAATGTGAGCTGGGATCAAGTGAAGCCTAGCGGCAACTTCAAAGAGTTCGAGAGCGACATGTTGAACATTTCTTATCCCGACAACTGGCGGGCCGGCAACGATCAGAGCTCGGGCGGGATCCTGATCGCGCCTCCGGCAGCGGCGGGGCAGGGAGCGATAGCTTACGGCGTGGTGATCGGCGGCGGCCAGGATCAGAATGCCAATTCGCTCGACCAGGCGACGCAGGATCTGGTTCAGAGTTTCGAGCAGTCGAATCCCGGACTCGAGGCGTCGGGAAATCCGCAGCCTATTCGGGTTAACGGAATGGAGGGCCGGTCTCTAACTCTCAAGGGAAACTCGCCTATCGAGAAAAATGGGAAACCGGAGCCCGAACGGGATTGGCTGGTGACCGTGCCACGTTCCCAGGGAGGATTGATCTACCTTGTATTTATCGCTCCGGAGAATGACTTCAGCAAATTGCGTGCGACTTACCAGAAGACACTGAATAGCCTCGAACTGAAATAGCTACCAAGCCGGGTCGCTGCTGTTTTCCGCACCCCCGACAATTTTCCCTGCATCAAACCGGCAGAAACTACAATGCTCGTGTAGGAGAGGCCCTGCTCTGCGCGCGCAAATTAAACTCGGACGGATCGCGGGGATCACGATTGGCCTGCATTACAGCTGGTTCATCATCGCCGTGCTGATCACGATAACGGTGGCCGACCACTTTCACCTGGTCATGCCGGGATGGAGTCCGGTTGCGCTCTGGTCCGTGGCGGTGATCACGGGGTTGCTCTTTTTTGCCGCCCTGCTGGCCCATGAACTGGCGCACTCTGTCCTGGCCAAAGCGCGTGGGCTGCGCGTACGCGCAATCACTTTATTCGCCCTGGGCGGCGTTTCGCAGATCGAATCGGAGGCCTCCGACGCCAAGTCGGAATTCTGGATTGCTTTTGTCGGTCCTCTGACCAGCCTGGTGATCGGCGTGATTTGTCTCGGTATTGCCAGGCTTACAGGCTGGGCTCCCGGCTCGGAACCGTACACTCCGGTGCCTGCCGTGTTGCTCTGGCTCGGCTACATCAATATTGCGCTGGCTGCTTTCAACATGATTCCCGGGTATCCGCTGGATGGCGGACGCGTCTTGCGCGCGGTTACCTGGTGGATCACCGGCAATGCCGATCGCTCCACACGGATCGCGGCGCAGGTGGGGCAGCTTGTAGCTCTTCTTTTCATTATTTCGGGATTAATACAATTCTTCAGCGGCAAGGGCTTTGGCGCTCTGTGGATCGCGTTTATTGGCTGGTTCCTGCTGGATGCGTCACGCAGCAGTTACATACACGTGGAGCTGATGTCGGGCCTCCGCGATCGTCGAGTTGCCGACATCATGGAGCGGGATTGTGGGACGGTGGAGTCGCACCTTAGCCTCGAGGACTTCGTCGATGAGTACATGTTACGCAGCGGCCGCCGATGCTTCGTGGTCATCCAAAATAACTACCTGGTCGGACTGATTACGCCCCACGAGGTGAAGCAGGTCCCGCGCGACCAGTGGCCTCAGACCAGTGTGCAAAGCGTGATGCGTCCCTTGCGGGATCTCAAGGTGGTGACTCCCGACACTCCGGCGGTGCAGGCTTTGGAGTTGATGACTCGCGAAGATATTAACCAGCTGCCGGTAGTCTCGCATGGTCATTTGGAAGGCGTTTTCTCGCGGGGACAGGTGTTGCGCTTCCTGCAGACCCACTCTGAGCTTCACGGACATTAATCTAATTCTGGGGTGCCCGACTCGTCGCGCTCTTGACGGGTTGAGATTCGAATGCGCACAGCCATTGTCGCCGCCATCAAGCAGATTCCGCGCGGCAAGGTGTCCACCTATGGCGCTATTGCCCGCGCGGCAGGATTCCCGGGCGCAGCGCGCCAGGTCGTGGGAACCTTGCGGTCGTCTTTCGGTCTCGCGTGGCACCGAGTCCTGGGAGCTGGCGGCGAAATCAAGCTGCGTGGTGATTCAGCGATTGAGCAGCGATTGCGCCTGGAATCAGAAGGCGTGGCATTTCGAGGACGCCGTGTGGACATGAAACGGCACGAGTTCCGCTTTGCAGCCAAAAGAGCAAAGCGCCGGGCCAGCGACCAAAGACCAAGGACTAAGTCTTGAACTTGTCGTCAATCTCCACCTGGTAACCTGAGACGAGCCGGTTGCTTTCATTGGCCATGCCTACCACCGCCATCAACTCCTTGAACATGGCATCGCTCATGCCTGCTTTGCGCGCGCCGGCCGTGTGTGAAGCAATGCAGTAATTACATTGATTGCTTACGCTCACAGCCAGATAAACCATTTCCTTGGTGAGAGGATCGAGCGCTCCCGGCGCCATGATCTGCTTGATGTCGTTCCACGTGCGCTTCAGTGTGACCGGATCGTGGGCTATGGCTTTCCAGAAATTATTGATCCAGTCGGTCTTGCGTGTGGCCATGATTTCGTCGTAAACGGCGCGCACTTCCGGGCTGGCGTTTTTGTATTCGACAAGTCCCAAGGTTGCCATAATCGCTCCGAACGGAAAGTCTGCGCAGCGGCGCAGCAGACGAACATAACATCATCCGCTCATTCGGGTAATCCCCATCGCTGGGCTAAAGTCGTTTCCATGGAAATTTCTCGTGACCAAGCACTCAATAATTTGCAACGTTGCAAGCAGAAGGGAACTACTCTGGGACTGCACTTCGCGGGACGCGGCGGCGCCGTAACATCAACCCTACTCGCGCCGATCACTGAAGTCTCTTCCCGGAGCGTACTGAGGAACGACTCCAGTGTTCTCCAATTCTCCTGGCAAAAGGCACGCTTCGAGTATGGACCGCTCACCGGGTTGCGCATGCCGGCGCGAGAAGGTCTGGCCCAGGTGGATGGATTGCATGTCTGGCTGGACTCGGGGCACTGGCTGTTTTATATGTGATATTCAGGGGCAGGCACAGAAGTGGCTTGAATTTGCGGCGAAGTCGCTCAGAACAAGCCAGGTGGATTGTGGAATCTCAGCCAGATTCGGAGGCAGTCGCTTCGCGAGGGTCGTATTTTTAATCGTGCTTGCGCTTTCGCGGCCACCAATTGATCTGTGGCAGAGACGCCGCTGGCGGCGTCTCCTTCCAGCCCAGACGCGGCCAGCCGCGTCTCTACGGACCCGGCAACTCGCCTGATAGCAGTTTGCCCAACTCCCCGGCTGGGCAACGAACCCCGACATAGAAATGCCCGAACAGGGCATAGACGGCACTGACCTCGTCGAAGCGCATCTCGTAAATCAGTTTCTTGAAGACCAGGGGCCCGTCAGCGAATAAAGTGACACCCCACTCCCAGTCGTCAAAGCCGATCGAGCCGGAGATGATCTGCTTCACCTCCCCTGCGTAGCGCCGGCCGACCAGGCCGTGCTCGTTCATTTGCCGCTGGCGTTCTTCGATAGGCAGGGTATACCAATTCTTGTCCTCGCCGCGCCGGCGATCCATCGGGTAAAAACAGATGTAGCGGTTCGGCGGCATGGCCGGGAAGAGCCGCGGACGCATGGCTTCCTTCTGCCGCTCCAAGGTATCGTTGATCTCGCGCTTCCATTCGTCGCTGTGGGGTTCAATGCCGCGATCCATCAGGGCTTTGTATGTCTTGATGGTGGATTCATACAGGCCCAATTCGATAATCGACAGATAGGAAGTCGTCGGCTCCCAGAAATCGCTGATCTTCAGCCGCGCCAGCTCGAGTTCGGCCTGGTTGAGCGCGTCGAACGACTCACGGAAGTGAACCAGCATCTGGTCGCCCTTGTGGCCCAGCAGCGAGTACAGCGCCGACTGTCCCTTCAAGTCCTGTTCCATCCTGGCTAGAACGGCGCTGGCTTCCTGAAGAATCTCGCCACGCTGGGCGTCGCCGAGTGCGCGCCAGGCTGACCAGCGGAACTTCATCATCTGGTGAAGAATGCTGTAGCCTTCAATGGTCAGGGGCACAGCGGGCATTTCCGCGGCAGCGGTTTCCGGACGCATGGTACGAGTGGACATCGATGAACCCCTTGCAGAACAGTGTTGCCTGACATTGTATCCGGACTTGGCCAAGCGGCGGCGTCGAGCGGAGGCGATGGCGGGGAGGCGGTGGCCGGCTGGCACGTGGTTGGACCATAGTCCTTGACCATGGTCCAACCAACCCCTGGCGGAGATGGCCATTTCAAAATTCAAAGCCACCTGCCTGGCCGTCCTGGAACGGGTGCGTAAGACCAAGAAGCCGATCCCGGTTACCCGTTTCGGTGAGCCGATCGCAGAGGCGGTGCCGCCCTCAGTGCGGGCACGTCGCTCGAACTGGATGGGTTCGATGGCCGAGCGCGTGGAAATTTTGGAGGCATTGTCGCGCCCGCTGTGGACGAACGCGATTGGGAGGCACTCCAGGATTGAAACTGCTCCTGGACACACACATCTGGTTGTGGAGCTTGCGTGAGCCCAGTCGGCTCACCCGTCGCGCCGGAGGCGAGCTGGAGAAACCAGAAAACCAACTGTGGCTCTCCTCCCTCAGCCTCTGGGAGTTTCTAATCTGGTGCGCGAAAGGCCGCATCGTGCTCAAGGAAGACCGGCATGAGCTGGTGGCGCGCATGATCGAGGTCGGCCCGCTTTTGGAAGCGCCGATCACGCATGAAGTCGCGCTTGAGACCAGTCGCATTCAACTTGGCCACCAGGACACGGCGGACCGATTTCTTCTTGCCACTGCCCGGGTGTTCGATCTGACGCTGGTCACCTCCGACGAGCGTTTGCCTACGGCTGCGGGCGTCCGGGTGTTAGCTAACCGCTGAGCGCGTGCCTATTTTTTCTCTCCCGACCTGGTCACCACGGGCGTGAAGTATAGATCCTGGTAGTCGAAGCTGAAGTCCGCCAGAGGCGAGACCGGCAGCATAGTGAAGTGATCGATGGTGCCATCGGGCTTGAGAGCAAATGTGACGAAAGCATCTTCCAGGGTGCGATCCCGCCAGTGGGCTTGGAAAGTGTCATATTGCCAGTGTTCCAGGTCGCCGACCGCTTTGGGAGTGTGGTCCAGGCTGAAAACCAGCTGGTTATTTTCCATGCGGATGGTCGCCGGGCCGTACCAGGCGTCCCGGTATAGGCCTGCGTATTTCTCCCTGGGCAGCGACGGCGCGGAGTTGGCCGCCCGCGAGCGAGCCTGCTGTTTCATGACGTCGGCAGCATGCTGCTCGGCGTTGCTTTCGGCTTCTTTGTAGGCAGAGATCCAGTCGGTTTCGGGCAAGTTCAGGTAGTGGTCAAGGATGTGGCAGCCGATGGCGGAAAAGGCTCCGCCTTCCTCGGCATTGGTCAGAACCACCAGGCCGAGGTTCTCCTCAGGGACCAGTCGCACGAGCGAGACGAATCCCGCTACCCCGCCCGTGTGACCCACGATCTTACGGCCGTGATAGTCACTCATCGACCATCCCAGACCGTAGTCGGCGAAGTGAGGCTTTAATGGCGCCAGGGAAGGGGGTGGCGTGCTGACCGGAACAATGGTTTGCGGTGACCACATTTCATCCGATTGCCTTTCGCTGAACAGTCGTCCCTCGCGGTCCAGAAATTTTCCCCGATTGAGCTGCAGCCGGACCCATTTCGCCATGTCCGCGGCGCTGGAGTTGATGGATCCCGCCGGGGCGGCATTGTCCAACGGCACGAAATCAATGGCCTGGAGCTTGCCGGGAAGCTTAGAGTGCGGCCAGGCATAGTTGTCACCCGCCTTCCATGCCGCATTGCTCAGATTCGTATCACGCATCCCGAGAGGAGTGAGGATCCGTTCCCGAATGTAGTCTTCCCACGATTTGCCTGTAACCGCTTCGATGATCCGGCCGGCAGCGATATACATGAGGTTGTCATAGGCGTATTTACTACGAAAACTGGACGCCGGTTTCATGAAGCGCAGTTTGTAGACGATCTCCTGGCGCGTGTAGGTGGTGTGTGGCCAGAACAGCAGATCGCCCTCTCCCAATCCCATGCCACTGCGATGGGTGAGCAGGTCGCGAATGGTCATTTCGTGGGAGACATATGGGTCATACATTTGAAAGTCTGGCAGGCGCTCATAGACCGGGTCATCCCACGAGATTTTTCCTTCCTCTCCTAGAATCGCCAAAGCTGCCGTCGTGAAGGCCTTGGTATTGGAGCCAATGCCGAACAAGGTGTGCTCGTCGACGGCAATGGATTCGCCCAGTTTGCGCACTCCATAGCCTTTGGCCAGGACCACCTGGCGGTCTTTGACAATCGCGATGGACAAGCCGGGTACGTCAAATGTCTGCATCACGCGAGCAACATAGGCGTCCAGGTCCGCGGGCGGAGCGACTTGGGCAACGAGGACAGCCGAAGAGAGAAGAAGGAAAACCGGGTTGCGCCGAAAGCAGCGATCTCTCATAATCATCAGAGTCTATCCCCTAGAAGACGAACCGGAGATTAAAGCAGATGAGATCAGGGATTGGCCAGAGGAGAACGATTGGGCGCGTTCCAGCAAGCCTAACAAACCGCCGAGAGCGCGGCGAGCGCCGAGCAAGAGGAGAGGCAAAAAGAGCAAAGAAAACGCTCGGGTGAGCTTTACGGATTCGTCTTGCGCCGGCCGTTCCACTCCGAGGACTTAGACTGGGCGCGTATCGCGTCGACCAGTAGGCGACGCAAACGATAGCGGCTTTCCAGGTCAATATTGACGATCTCAAAGCCGAGCTCGTTGACGCGTGTACGCCGCAGCAGAACCTGGGCGCGGATTCTCCGTATGCCGACGGTAAGATCGAGATTAGCTTCCGATCCGATGCGCATATTGTCTTCTTTGGTCCCCATACCGCCGCCCAGGCTGAGTTCGCGCACGGTCAGGCCGCACTTGCCCCAGGAACTGCTGAGCGTGCCGCTGAGACTCTTGCCCAGGACAAAGCGCTCGTATCGCCGCTGCCGAACCCAGGCGCAGGCCGGGGAGGCGTCCAAGGGCGCTACCGCGATTTCGTCGGCGTCGAGTTCATTGTCGGTGAGGACCTGACTGGTGTAGCGCGGGTCGGTTTTGGCCAGGGCTTGGGCAGCCGCGAGACGCATCTCGCGATGGTGCATCCACTTCCACATTCTCTTCGCCTCCACGATGCTGCGCAGGACGGGCACGGCATCGGGATCACGCAAACGGCCCAGGGACTCGATCGCTTTCAATTGCAGCAGGGGCGAGCGCGACGCGGACTCTCCCGGCTCGGCAAGGATGGTCAGGGACGGTGCGGCGGATCGGTCGCCGCTCATACCAATTTCATCGACCGCTTGTGGTATCACGAGCGGATCGAGGATCTCCAGCAACTCCAGCAAGCTGAGGCCACGATCCCCGGCCGCCCCAAAGGCAATCTGGCGGACCACTACATCGTGGTAGAACCGATTCCATTCCTTCAAACGCATGGGCAGCAGTTCCAGCAAGGACGGAACATTCAGACGGCTCATCAGGCCTACGACGGCAGAAGCCTGCCGCGGCTGTCCCGTGCGCAGGATAGCGCGCATTCGCTCCAGTCCCCCCGCGCCCAGTTCCTTGACCAATCCAACCAGGCGGTCGCATTCGTCACGCTGCATGCAGCGGAAGAAGCGGTCCGCCAGGTGCTCGACCGAGGCTTCGGAAGTGTGGCGCAAAATCCCGAGTAGTTCCGGCGGGATTTCCGGCAAGTGCATGGCTTCGTCGATGAACTCCGGCAGACGGTTCTCAACGCCGATGCGCGGCTCGATATCTTTGGCCAGCAGGGGACGGCTCTTGCCGACCATCTCCATCGAGACCAGCACCTGGCCAATGGCGCCAAACTGCTTGCGGTTATTAGCTTCCTGGCTGAGGCGGACAAAGGCTGCGCCCATTAAACTCTGCAGTTCGGTGTCCTGCTCTTTGGTCAGACAGTCGCCGATCTGTTGGATCGCCGCCGCCATCAGGTCGCCCCCCGGGCCGGCGTACAGGTCTGCCAATTGACTCATGCCTATGGCGGTTTTGCGCCGGTTCTCCTGATCTTTGGCATTCAGGCAAGCAAAATAATTGCGAAGAATCTTGTCGACCGATTCTTTGTCTCCGCGCTCAAGCAACTGTTCCAGGAACTGGCGGATGTTGCGGGGAGGAACGCAGGCCGCCTCGTTGGACGTCAAAACGCTCTTTTTGCCGGCTTCCGGGACCTCGGCCCAGAACATGCGGTCGAGAATGTCGGCGTGCGACTCCACCAGAATGCCAGCCTTGCTCATTTTTTCCTCCTGAATGCGGAGGATCTGGCGCAAGGTGTCCATTTGCCGGCTCATGTGCTCCAGCATCTGGTGGACGGCGTTGACCTTCACTTCGCCTTTCTGATAGCGCTCCAGGGCGAAGCGAATGGCCATATGCTCGGCCGCTTTCATCAGCAGCGGGGCCCGTCGATCGTCGTCCTCAGAAACGGTCGAGGCGAGGGTCTCCAGGAGTTGCTGCAGATTGACCTTCGCATTTGGGCTGGCCTGGCTGAACTCCTTCCGCAGCGCTTCCGGGTTGGCATTTGGATCTTGACTGGCTTGCCCGAAATGTGTAAGCAGGCGAATGGCTTGGATGACTTCCTCTTCTTCGAGAGGAACAGTCGTTCCGGGGCCGCCGGCAGCCGTGCCTGGCTGACCTGCTGCGCGGCCTTGACCGATCGGGGTACTCCCCAGCGGAGCTCCGCCTGGTATGCCACCGGTTTGTGCACCTTCAGCGGCGGCGATCAGTTGCAGGAGTTTCTGTGGCTCGTTGAGCCACTGTTTGAACTCAGGGCCGAGCGTCTGGGCTGCGATTTGGGCGGCCACGCTGATTTCGCCGGTGGCAGGATCGGCAGCCACGAACTTCACTTCATTGATCTTGATGCTGGATTTCTTGTTGTCGCCCAGGGTTTCTTTGATCTGCTGAGCCACGTCCTGGGCTTTCGATCCCGCATTGGCGAAAGCTTTTACCAGGCGTGTGAAGTCTTCCACCGTGACTTGGGCGGAAAAATGGATGCTGGCCAGCCCAGCGGCAGTCAGCAGTTGCGCAAAGCTGCGCTCAGCTTGACCGGTTTCCAGTGGTATGCCGTCCAGCAATAGCTTGGAATCGGTAACCCCGAGCAGAAACCCACTTTCACGGGCGGAGGGCAGCCCATTCTGCAACTCCTTCCACGCCGTAGCGAATTGCGTTTCCGTGCGCTTGTGCTCAAACCCGTACAAACGGGCGTACTTCACCAGGATGTTGAGGCTATGGACAAATGCCCGTGCGGACTCGCCACGGGCTGAATTGGCGCCGATGCTGGGAATAAGGCAGCTCCTGCTACACGCTTATGGCGTAAGGGTATAGCGGAACGGTGACCGGCGCACGTTACGGAGGTAACAGGGTTCCAGGGCGCATTTTCCGGGAAACCCTTGCCCCGAGACGCGCCGTAGAACTCCCGGGAAGGGGTGGAAAACCTTTACTCAAAGATCTCGGGATCGAGTTCGGAGAAGAATGCCTTGTGCAGCCGGCGCACCACCTCGGGCACCAGGTCTTCCTCGATTACGAAAGTCAGATTAATCTCCGACGCGCCCTGAGAAATCATGCGGATATTCACGTCGGGCAGGACGCTGAAAACGCGGGCCGCGATGCCGGGCGTCTCCCGCAAATTCTCGCCCACCAGGCAGACAATGGCCTTGCGGCCTTCGTACTTTACGTCACCCAGCTTGGCCAGGTCAGCGGCTAGAGCAGGAATCGATTCGTTCGAGTCGACCGTAAGCGAGACGCTGACCTCGGACGTTGAAACCACGTCCACCGCGACACGGTGCCGCTCGAAGGCGTCGAAAATATTCTTGAGGAAGCCGTACGCCATCAACATGCGGGTGGCGGTGAGATCGATGATGGTGATGCGCTTCTTGGCGGCGATGGCTTTAAACACGTTGCGACAGTGGGGAGCGCGCGCCAGGATGCGTGTCCCGTCGCAGTTGGGATTGCGCGAGTTCAGGATGTAGACGGGAATGTTCTTCTGGATAGCAGGCAGCAGGGTGGCCGGATGCAGCACCTTGGCCCCGAAGTAAGCCAGTTCCGCCGCTTCGTCGAAGCTAATGGACTTGATGCGGCGCGCCTCCGGGCAAGTGTTGGGATCGGTGGTCATCATGCCGTCCACGTCAGTCCAGATCTCGATGCGCTCGGCGCCGAGTCCGGCTCCCACAATGGCCGCCGAAAAATCCGACCCGCCGCGGCCGATGGTGGTCGTCGTTCCCGACCGCGTGGCTGCGATGAAGCCTCCCATCACTGGCACTCGCCCGCTCTCGATCAGCGGTTTGACATTCGATTTCAGCTTTTCATCGGTGTCCTCGAAGTGAGGCACAGCGCGGGTGTGAGTGTTGTCCGTAATGATGCAATCGCGCGAATCCACCAGCGTGGAACGGATGCCCCGCGCAGAAAACGCCGCAGTCACGATCTTGCTGGAGAGCAATTCGCCATAGGCGGCGACGTGATCCGTGGTGCGCGGGGTCAACTCACCGACGGCAGCAATGCCCCGCAGGAGTTCATCGAGAGTATCGAATTCGGATTCGAGTTCGCTGTGAAATTGAGTAAAAACAGCCGTCCCCAGCAGCTCCCCGGCCGTGTTGTAGTGGCGTTCTCGCAGGTTGCGGGAGAGCTTCAGCGCGGTTTCGCGGTCTCCGGCGCCCGCGGCGCGCGCCGTGGCCAGCAGTTGGTCGGTGACTCTGGCCATGGCGCTAACCACCACCGCCGGCTTTTGCGAGACACGTCCTTTGACGATTCCAGCAGCGCGGTCGATGGCCGTGGCATCCTCGACGGAAGTGCCGCCGAATTTCATGACCAGCATGTCGGCTTAACCTCAGGCAACATGCGGTGTGCGCGACCTGGGCCCCTATCCAGAGGCGCCCCCACGGCCCAAAAGAGAGACGGCTTCGGCCGCTGCGGGAGAGTCAATCGAGATATCCTTGCGCTTTGAGCAGTTCGGCATTCAACAGGGCGGCGCCCGCGGCTCCGCGAATCGTGTTGTGCGAGAGGACGGTGAATTTCCAATCGAGCACGCTGCACGGCCGTAAACGCCCGACCGTTGCTGTCATGCCTGCCCCGGAATCCGCGTCAAATCGCGGTTGCGGGCGATCCGCGGCATTGAGGTAAATAACCGGCCGTTCCGGCGCGCTGGGCAGCTTGAGTTCCTGCGGCACACTGCGAAACTCGTTCCACGCCGCGATGATTTCTGTCGGCTGTGCTCTCTTGGTCAGCTTCACCGAAACCGATTCGGTATGCCCGTCTTCCACCGCCACGCGGTTACATTGCGCACTCATCCCAAAAGTCGCGGGCTTAATGGCTGCCCCGTTTAGCTGCCCCAGCAGTTTCAGGGTCTCCTCTTCCATCTTCTCTTCTTCTTTCGCGATGTAGGGAATGACGTTGCCGAGAATGTCCAGCGAGGCGACTCCCGGATAACCGGCGCCGCTGACGGCTTGCATGGTCACCACCATCACCGTTTCCAGTCCGAATCGCTGCTCCAGGGGAGCCAGCGCCAACACCAAACCGATGGCGGAGCAGTTAGGATTGGTCACGGCGAAGCCGCCGGATTTCCGCCGCCAGGCCTGACGGTCGATCAGCTTCACATGCTGGGCATTGACCTCGGGAATCACCAGGGGCACGTCGGGCTTCATGCGCAACGCGCTTGAGTTGGAAATCACGGCGCAGCCCGCTTCCGCAAACCGTGGCTCGAGCTCATGGGCAGCGGCTGCGTCGAGCGCGGCAAAGATCACCCGGGGAGCGCCGTCCGGGGTCGCCGGCGAAACCACCATTCTGGCAACGCGCTCCGGCAATGCCGTTTTCATGCGCCAGCGAGCAGCTTCCGCATAATGGCGCCCCTCGGAGCGCTCCGACGCCGCAAGCCAGCCAACTTCGAACCAGGGATGCTGCTCCAGCATCTGAATGAAACGCTGGCCGACAATGCCGGTAGCGCCCAGGATTCCTACGGGAGTCTTATTGGACATAGGCAGTAAACATTGGATTTTACAACACGATTTGGCCGCAGCTGGAAGGGGCGCTCAGAGGCAGCCGATTCATGACTCGGGAAAGGGGAGAGGCTGGGTTTTCTATCTAACCTCTCGGCGGGAACTCGCCGCTGCCAAATGCGTATTCATTCAAAGGACCAAAGCGCTTCTTCTCGGAATAGAGCTGCCAGCGTCGCCAGACAATGCGCAGGCTGGCCATAATCGGGATCGAGAGATAGACACCCAGCACGCCCGCAATCTCCCCGCCCGCCAGCACCCCAAAGACCGCGGCCAGGGGGTGCAGTTCCATTTTTTCACCCATGACTCGAGGAGAGATTACGTAGTCCTGGATCAGACGCCACACGCCCAGCAAAAGGCCCAGAATGAGCCAGTGCTTGTAAGTCATCAGTACAGCGACGCCAACAATCAGCAGCGCCGCCACCAGCGGTCCCACAACCGGGATGAACTCCATCACGCCACCCGCCGTCCCTAGAACCAGCGCGTAGGGTACACGCATGATTCCGAGAAGGCTGGTGTAGAACACCAGAGACAGCGCCGCCAAAGTCAACTGCGCGCGGATGAAATGAGCCAGCATCTGGTTCATGTCGGCGATTACGCCTTCCATAAACTCGCGCTTGGGCTTACTGTGAACGAACCTGAGAAAGGCATCGCTAAACGCTCGACCATCTTTGAGAAAGAACGCGGCAAGGATGGGAATTAGAAGCAGAAGCCAGGCATTCTGCGCGACCTCGGCCATCCGCAGTCCAACCCGCTGGGCGACGCTCTTGATCTGCGCACTGTGGTCAATCAGATATTCTTTTAGCTGCTGCTGGGTGTTAAGAGTCCAGTGGCGCTCTAGGCCAATCTCTTCCACGATTTCTCCCGAACTCACTTTTCCCAGCAAGGTAGGCATGGACTGGCCAAGCTTGGCGCCTTCGTGACCGATCCTGGGACCCACGAAGGAGAAGAAGATACCCACAAGAATGAGAAGGAGCAGGTAAATGATGGCAATGGCGCGGCCCCGGCCTTTGACTAATTTTTCCAGATTAGAAACCAGCGGATCGACCAGGTAGGCGAAGAAGATGGCAAACAGAAATGCAACCAGAGTATGGCGGGCGGCATAGAGGAAGCCGATGCCCACAGCGAAAAGCAACGCGGTGAACAAACCACGCGCGGTCCGAGTGTCGATCAGGACCAAAGACAGCTCTCCTTGCTAGGACTGCCGCACTCGTCCATCTTAATCCCGGACGACCTCGGTTTTTTCGCTGGGGATGGAAATCTTCACGATTTTGTAGTGGTCCTGATCATCCAGCCACAAGGCCCATTCCCCGCCTTCGAACTTGAGAGCAAAACGAGGCAACTCGCGTACCGCGCCCTTGATCTGCACCTTCTCGCGACCGACCGGCTCCAGGCTGACCCGCATGGACAGGCGATCCTGAGGCACGACAGCTCCGAAGGAGGTCGGGCCTGAGGTGCACCGGAGCGGTTGGCCAGGGTCCGCTTTGCAGTTCTGGGCCAGGTAGCGCCAGACCAGCAGTTCACGATGGATGAAGAAATTGTTGTCCAGCACCACCGTGGAAGTGGGGAGCAGGAAAGGCTGTTCGGTCGGCTTCTCGCCGGGGTTGACGGTTACCCGCTCGGTCAAAAACTGATCGTTGGGCAGCAGTTCTAGTTCAGTCCTGTTCGGGCTCAGTTCGTGCCATTCGTAGCGGATCAATTCTCCGGCCGATGTTAACTGCATCTGGGAAGTCTGAGTAGCCTTATTGCCACTGCCCTCTTCCCGCAATTGTGAATTGATAACGCTTCCGGTGGTAGTTTGCACGATGGTGAAGCTCTCGTCGGCCACGCGCTGGCCGTTCACATATACCACCAGCGCACCGGAATCGATCGTCTGGCCAGCCGGTTCTTTGCTGGCTTCGACAGAACCGGCCGATGCGACCAGCAGCGAACCTACGCCCAACAACACTGCCCTCCTCAACTTCACCTCACTTCTCCTTCCGCGCGCAGGTGAGCTCTAGCTGCGCCGCTATCTCGTCCGCAATCGTGTCCGCGTCTTTGCCGCTGGTTTCGATGCGCAGGGCTGCTTTCATGTAAAGCGGCCTTCGGCTTTCATGCAATTGCCGGAATTGGTTCAGGTTCTGGGCTAAGGGCCGGTGTTTTTCCAGCCGGCACCGTTCCCAGAGTTCTTCCACGGGAGCATCCAGGAAAACGGCGGGCACTCCTGAAGCTTCCAGCAGGCGTAAATTCTCCGGTTGTACGAAGGCGCCTCCGCCAAGGGCCGCAACCGCAGGGGAGGCTTTCATCTCCCTTATTAACTCTAGCAGCGCTTCGCGTTCGGCTTGCCGAAAACCGGTTTCTCCAAGGTTACGAAAGATTTCCGCGATGGTCGAGCCCTGGCGGGCCTCGACGCGGGCGTCGAGGTCCAGGAAATCCCACCCCAGCCGTCGGCTTAGAACCTGGCCAACCCTAGTCTTGCCGGAACCCATGAAGCCGACGAGAACCAGAGCACGGAACGGCTTATTAGACCGGCGGAGTGATGGTGTCTTGCTCATATCCCGGGAGACAGCGGCTTAAGCCTCACGCGTTCCCCCTGCGGCTGGCGGCTCGGCTGAAAGCCCGGCCCTCCCAACCCGTCTCAGGGGAGAGCGCGATCGGGAGATTTCAACCCAGAACTGAGAACCGAGAACTAACCAAAGCTAGCGGTGATGAAACCGGCCCCGATATTCAGTTTTATCAGCGTTTCTTGAGGCGGATTTTACCACTGACCGTTCGGAGCAGAACGGAAGAGGCGGCCTTACCGGCCGTACCTACAAAAGAACGTCCCTTCTCCGGGACGAAAGTGATGTGTTTCTTGGGCTGAAGCGGGAAGTCATTCTGGACGTCGCCGCGCATGGACTTGGCTATGACATCGAAGGAAGCGTCCGCCGGGATAATAGCCTCGATGTCGCCGGTGTGGCTGGTCAGCTTGTAATCGCCGCCGGTGCCGAAATCGCCGTCATAATGAATCTTGCCGCTGGTCGAAGTAACTGATACCAGAGGGCCGCTAACGGAGTTCAGCACAACCTCGCCGCCTACCGAGCTGATCTCAACGTGGCCATTGTGGATATTGGTTAGAGTAATAGGCCCGTTCAAGCTGTTTACGTGGACATGAGAATCGCTCACGTCGTGAACTTCCATCGTGGCGGTGTCGCCTTCCAGGGTTAAATCACCGTGCAGTTGCTCAGCCCGCAGAGGCCCATTGGTCGAGTGCATCGAGACGCTGGCATCGGCGGGTACCAGCACCTCATATTCGACGCGAGCATTGTCCGGGCTGGCTCCTGGTAGAAGATGCGATTTCAGCTCCACCCGGTCGCCGATCTTGCTGTCATCGACCTCCACCTTGTTGGATTGGAGAATGGCGGTGACGATCACCTGGTTAGCGGTGGATGGCTTCACGGAAACCGGGCCGAATTGATTGTTAATGGTGATGCTGGCTTTGGGGCCGACGGTGTAATTGAATTCCTTCTTCTCACTGGCGGAAACGGCGATGGCACAGGCGATCATCACGACCGCCACTGCTCCCCCGCGCTGCCTGCTTGACATAAGAGCCCTTCTCTTTCTCCTTCGCCGCAAGCGCATGTGTTACTGCGTGCGGTCCATCGCCAGTTCGTATACCGTCGCTTTTTGCTGATAAGCGTCCATCAGGAAATGCCGAGCCTCTTCGTCATTGGGATTCTGGGCCAGGCTCTCCTCGGCGTCCTTGATGAAAGCGTTCACGTCCTTCAAGTTGTTTTCGTAGGTAGTTCGCATGGCCGGAGACAACTGGGCAAGGATTTGTTGATCATCGTCGGCAACCGCCGCGGGCTCAGTGGCTACGGTCGTGATGGCGGGAGTTTCTTTGGCCACCGGAATGGGCTGGGCGGAGCGGTTCTGGTAGATGAGAATGCCGAAACCCACCAGCCCCAAGGCAGCTACTGCGACCAGCCAGGCGGGAGCCCAGTGCCTTCGCGCCGGGATTAGAACACCCCCCGCCTGCCGGGGGGTGCGTACCAGTCCTTCCACTTCCAGAGCGCGTTGAATGTTGGCCCACACCCGCGGGCTGGGCTCGTCGGCTGCGCACAAGACTTTGGCGCCGGTCGAAATTGCCCGCAAATCTGCTACCAGATCCGAACAGACGGCGCATGCCTTCAAATGGGCCGCGTGTTCGCCGGCAGCCTCTCCATCAATCATGTCCGGAAGCTTATTTTGGAAATCAGTGCACGTCATCGATCCTCTCTCCCCGATACCGCAACTTGTACCGCTTCCACTCCCTTACGGCCGGTTGACCTTTTCGGTTCTGCTCGTCTTCAGGAGGTCCCGCAATTTCATGCGGGCTTTATGCAACTGTGACTTGCTGTTGCCGATCGAACAACCCACGATCTCGGCAATCTCGTTGTGCTCGTAGCCTTCTACATCATGGAGCACGAAAATCGTACGATAACCGGGCGGCAGGCTGTCCACTGCTTTTTGCATCTGCAGCCGGTCGATCGAACCGGCCAGGATCGGGTCCTGCCCGCCCAGCTCTTTCTTGGGCGCTTCCTCCTCGGTCTCCACGGTTTCCTCGATGGGAACCAACTGCAGACCCTTCTTGCGGAGACGCATCAGTACCACGTTCACCGCCATCCGATGCAGCCAAGTCGAGAAGGCTGACTCCCCGCGGAAAGTTCCAATCTTACGGAACAGTTGCAGGAACGCTTCTTGAGTCAGGTCCTCGGCTTCGGCGGTGTTGGTCGTCATGCGCAGACACAACGAATAAACACGCCGCTTATGGAGGTTATACAAAACCTCGAAAGCCTCGGCATCCCCTGACTTGGCCCGCTCAATTGCCTCTGCTTCGGAAAGCTGCTCGCCCTGTTTTTTGCTTGCGCCGGCCAAATTGCCTTTCCCGGCCGCACTTAATCGGATGCGGCTAAGTAGCTTTTTGTTGTACGGCTTGCAGGTCGCCTTTGGCAGTGCCCGAAAGGACTTTGAAGCTCCAGTTAACATGAACAACACACGCCTTTTATCTAGGCCCCCCGCGCCCAAAACCAACAAATCTTGCTTTCCTCTAGCAGCCTAAAGGGCCTACCCGGCCCCGTCAACCTGGCAAATCTAGGCCGCCGAGGTAGCGGTCGTTATAGTCTCTAACCCATGACCCTGGGGGCCAGTTTCGCGCTGTCGGAGCAGGAAAGCAAAGATGAATGCCACGGCGCCGAGTCCGGTCAGGATTTGGAGCATCAGGTGATACCCGGCCGGCCGGGCCGGCCCAGCCAGAGAACGGTCATTCGCCCAGCCCAGAACCCAGTTAAAGCTGGCCATCCCGATGTTCTGGACCATGGTCATCAATCCATAGGCCGTGCCCAGCGTTTTCTCGTCAACGATGTACGCGACGGAAGGCCAAATAATGGCGGGCACCAGCGAGAAGGCCAGCCCCATCATCGACATCGGCACGTATAGAGTGATATTGCTGTAAGCCATGATGAGGAAGGAGGGAATTAGCAGCAAAGAGCCAAGAGTCATCAGCAGGGCGCGCTTGCCGAACTTGTCCGTAAGCAGCCCAAACGCCGGGGTGCCGAACATGGTGAAGAAGGTCAGAATACTGAGGATGAACCCGCCCAACTCGCGACTGGTGTGATGCGCTTCGATGAAGAATTTGACGGCAAAGGTCTCGAAGGGAAAAATCGCCGAGTAGAAAATGGCACAGAGGGCCACCAGGTACCAATAGGAGACACCAAACTTAAGGATGTCCCTGACCACGATCTTATCGGTTTGGGCGGCATGGCCGAGTTCATAGCGCCGCTCCGCCCGAACCTCCAGGATCCAGTAGAAGATCGGTCCAATCACACACAAAGCGACAAAGCCAACTCCGATGAGCCAGGGTGTTTGCCAGCTGGCATAGGCTGACTTGGCCCAAGTGGGAGAGTTTTGCGCGAGCCAGGTCCCCATCCGCGTAATCGTCAGGTTGATACCGAACGCAAAACTCAGTTCCTTGCCCCGGAACCACTTTGCAATAGCCGTGGTTACGGCCACAATCAGGGACTCGGCGCCCATGCCAAAAATCAGCCGGCCGGTGGCCATAACCCAGAACAAGGGAGTTGCGGCGGTCACGATCGCTCCCATCAGGCAAATCACTCCGAACAGCAGGAGAGCTTTGCGGGCGCCAACGCGATCGATAATGAAGCCCCCGATCAGCACGGTCGCGATGGGCGCAATGCTGTAGAACGAATTCAACAAGCCAATGTTGGAATCGGAGAAGTCCAGTTGCCTCTTGAGAACGTCCGCCAGAGGACTCAGTACGTCGTAGAAGTAGTAATTGCCGAACATCGCCAGGCTCACGAAGACCAGCACGATCCAGCGATAGAGCCGCGAGGGTTGCGCAGGCGCAGGGTCAGGCATGCGAAGTTTTCTGGAGATGCGGAATACGAAGTGTAGAAGATAGCAGATTGGCAGGGGAGCTACTAGCTTGGGGCCTTCAGCTTGCCAAAGATGTCGTCATCCTGCCCAGCCCTTCAGGCTGCGAAGGGGCTCGCGTATAAACCGTGAGGCTCGGCCCGCGAGATCCTTCACCGGCTGACGCCGGTTTGACGGGATGAGGACACTAACATTAAGGAAGCCCAAAGCCCCGAGCTTAGAGCCCAAAGCCGAGAATGGAGCCTACTGAATCTTCCCCGCCTTGCCGTCGTACTTAAACTCGCCGTTCTTCTGGTTCTGGCGTTCGACATCTTGATGGGTGTAGGTGCGGGTGGCCTTTTTCGCGCCTCTTGCGCCGGCCATGGCTTCGGTCGCGCTGGCGGTTTCAGATGGGGCGAAGTACCGCCAGGCGGGCCGTTCGCCCTCGCCCTTCATCCGCTCAACTTCACGCTCGAGGTGAACTGGCCTGGCGATCGGGCGGGTGCGCACAGCCGGGCCGATTTTGGGAGTTGTGCCTCCTGCGTACCACACGGGCTGGGTGTAGACCGAATCGGGCGATCCGTTGCTCTGGGACAGCGTGGAATCGGTGGCGCCGGCAACTAGTCCGCCGGTCGCATTCCTTGCCCCTGCCGGTGTCGTTGAGACCGTGTCCAGCGAAATCATCGGCGTTGTGACCAGCGGGATGTACGGCCCGCAACCATAAGGACAATAGCCCGCAATGCCTCTACCTGGAGCCTGGCCCAAAGCCAAAGCCGAAAACAGGAGAATCGCACACAGAACCGTGAGTTGACGCATACCGCCTCCTAGGATGACCTACCTTGATTGGCAAGAGAGCAGCCAGAGTGCCAGTCTTTCAAGCCGTTCTGGATACCGGGTTTTGACCGCGTATTAGCCGTTGTTTTTGGAAGATTGCCCGCGACTCACCGAACAAGGGCCAGTTCCTTGTGCAAATCGTTGCGCAAAACATGCAGCCTTTGGCAGGTGACGAAGTCCGCCGCGGATAGCCCAGAAGCTGGTTTCTGCGCCCCCATAGGCGGGTTTCCCGGGTGGAGGTTGTCATGAGGAAAGCCAGACTCATCCGTGCGCTCGCCGTTGTCCCATTATTTCGTGAGCGCATGCTGGCAAATTGCCGCCTGCGGGTTGGCCAGCGTTGAGCTTGCAGACGATATGCGAGACCGGTCCGCCCAGAACTGTGGGTGCGAATCGGACTCAACCCGTCCCGAGTGGACGGGAACCTGCGCAGCGCCGTCATTCGCAAAGCCAAACAACACGCAATCGACCTTGCACCCCGGCAGGTGTGGTACAGGAGAGCGGGGCGACCCCAAAGCACTCGAGGTCTGCCCTTAGGGCGCAATACGACGCGCACGTGAATCTGCTTGGATATTCCCTCACCCTTCATTTCACGCCATCGTGCAGAAACCAGGGCCTCTCGATGCCGTCCAAGGGCAACAGCTGCGATAGAGACGGGGTTTGTCCCGTCGCAAGGCTAATAAGCCGGATTCATATTAGGGCAGGTCGTGACAGGCTGCGGGAAAACTCTGGTTTTCGTGGCACAGCGCTGACAACTACAAGAGTTGAAAGAACCACTTTATTTTCATTAACGGCGTTAGCCACTGAGGGTTTTCTGCGGCCGGTTCAG
>Ga0209804_1000151_pt1 | contig 60306 bp, 51 predicted proteins | sample GraSoiAngelo_139_FD_185896 | JGI IMG/M metagenome (GOLD analysis project Ga0209804, IMG submission 185896) | Grasslands soil microbial communities from the Angelo Coastal Reserve, California, USA - 14_0929_12_20cm (SPAdes) (version 2) | ecosystem: Environmental > Terrestrial > Soil > Grasslands ... | reverse complement strand
GCCCCGATGCCCGCACTGAAGAGCTCAAGCTCACCGCCCTCTACCCCGGTGTGTCGGTGGAGGATGCGCGCGGCGCGACCGGCTGGCTCCTCGCGGTGGCCGACGATCTCGCGACCCTGCCGCCGCCCGAGAGCGGGGACCTGCGCGTGCTGCGCGAGTTGCATGCCCGCACCGAGGCGGCCCATGCGACTCCCGTGCGCATCAGACTGCCCGCTCCCGAACGACACTGAGGATTCTCCATGCGTCCGCCCCACATCCACACCGAGCTCCCGGGACCCAACGCCCGCGCCCTGATGGCACGCGATCGTGCCGTGAGCTCGCCCTCCTACCCTCGCGACTATCCGTTTGTCATGGCCAGGGGACGCGGAGTGGAGGCCTGGGACGTCGACGGCAATCGATTCCTGGATTTCGCCGCCGGCATTGCGGTGTGCAGCACCGGGCATGCTCATCCGGCGGTGGTGCAGGCGATCAAGAGCGCCGCGGATGATTTTCTGCACATCTCGAGCGACTACTGGCACGAGCGCATGACACGGCTGGCGGAACGCATCAACGAGCTCGATCCGATGCGCCAACCGGTGCAGGTATTCATGTGCCAGAGCGGCACCGAGTCGGTCGAGGGCGCCCTGAAGCTGGCGCGCTATGTCACCGGCCGGCCGCGCTTCATCGCCTTTCTGGGCGGCTTTCACGGCCGTACCATGGGATCGCTGGCGCTCACTGCCAGCAAGCACACGCAGCAGGCCGGCTTCTTTCCGGCCATGCCGGGCGTGACCCACGTACCCTACCCCAATGTGTATCGACCGCTGTTCGCCGGACCCGATCAGGGCCGCGCGACACTCGACTACATCGAGACCGTCCTGTTCCAGAGCAACCTGCCGGCCGCGGAAGTGGCGGCGATCGTGGTCGAGCCCATCCAGGGCGAAGGCGGGTACCTGGTGCCGCCGGACGGGTTCCTCGCGGGCCTGCGTGCGTTGTGCGATCGCCACGGGATCCTGCTCGTTTTCGACGAAGTGCAGAGCGGGGTCGGACGCACCGGCAGGATGTTCGCCAGCGAGCATTGGGGCGTCTCGCCCGACATCATGACGCTCGCGAAGGGCCTGGGCTCGGGGTTGCCGATCGGACTGGTGATCGCGAGGAAGGCGCACATGGAAAAATGGAAGCGCGGCGCGCACGGCAACACCTTCGGCGGTAACCCTATCTGTTGCGCCGCGGCGCTGGCCACGCTCGATCTGGTGCAGGCTGAATACGCGGCCAATGCCGCCCAGGTCGGCGATTACTTCCTCGCGCGCCTGCGCGAGCTGCAGCAGCGCTTCGACTGCATCGGCGACGTGCGCGGCAAGGGACTCATGATCGGCGCGGAACTGATCACCGACCGCACCAGCCGCAAACCCGCCGCCGCCTTGTGTCAGAAGGTCCTGACGCGCGCCTTCCACAACGGGTTGCTGCTGCTGTCCTGCGGCATGAGCACGCTGCGCTTCATCCCACCGCTCATGGTAAACCGTGCGCAGGTGGATGAGGCGCTGTCGCTGCTGCAGGTGGCGCTCAGCGAAGCGCTGGCGGAGCCGTGAGGCGGGCCGCCGACGCCGCAGGCCAGGAGGGCAAGCGCAGTCTCGGTTTCTGGATGTGCACGGCGCTGGTCGTCGGCAACATCATCGGTGTCGGGATCTTCGCCATGCCGGCGACGCTGGCCCCCTACGGCCTCAACGCGTTCAGCGGCTGGCTGGTCACCGTGATCGGCTGTGCGTTCCTGGCGATCTCCTTCGCCGGTCTCGCCCGCGCCTTTCCAGCAGACGATGGTCCCTCCACCTACACCGAGCGCGCCTTCGGCAAGGGCGCTGCGTTCATCGTGATGTGGTGCTACTGGGTCTCGATATGGGTCGCGAACGCCGCGATCGCCATCGCGGTGGTGGGCTATCTCACGATCTTCTTCCCCGGGCTCACCCACACTGCCGGCCTGCCGGGCCTCATCGCGCTGGCTCTGATCTGGATGTTTGTCGCCATCAATCTGCTCGGCGCACGTACCGCGGGCTGGGTGCAGGTCCTCACCACGGTGCTGAAGCTCGTGCCGCAAGCCGGCGTGATCGTTCTCGGTCTGTGGCTGCTGTTCGCCCATCCCGCGATCTACGCCGCGCACGTGCCACCCAACCCGGCGTCATGGCGGGAGATCAGCAGTGTCTCGAGCCTGGCCCTGTTCGCGATGCTGGGCATCGAATGCGCGATGGTCCCCGCGAGCCGCGTGCGCGATCCCGAGCGCACCATCCCTCGCGCCACGCTCGCCGGCACCCTCACGACCGCGGCAATCTACATCGCCATTTCAGCGGTGCCGATGTTCGTCATACCGCAGGCGGAGCTGGCGGTCTCCAATTCCCCGTATGCGGACCTCTTCGCCCGCGTGCTGGGCGGGCACTACGGCGAGGCGGTGGCCGCCTTTGTGGTGGTGAGCGGCCTCGGTGTCCTGAACGGCTGGACCCTGCTGGCCGGCGAAGTCGTGCAGTGCATGAGCCGGCACGGCGGCTTTCCGGAGGTGTTCGTCCACGAGAACAACCGCGGCGCACCGGCGCGCGCCCTGCTCCTCAGCGGAGTCGTGGCCAGCGCCATGCTGCTCACCAACTTCACCGACTCGATCAGCAAGGTCTTTTCCCTGCTCATCGTGATAGCGACCGGAGCGACTCTGCCCTTGTATTTCGCGAGTACGCTCGGGCTCATCGTGCTGCGCCGGCGGGGCGAGCTACCGGCGCGGGCGCACCGGCCGCAGTGGTTACAGGCCGCGGCGCTGGCGGCCGTGATCTACTGCGCGTGGGTCTCGATCGGCATCGGCGCCGAGCCGCTGTTGTGGACGATCGCCCTCGGGGGTGCCGGGGTGCCGCTCTATCTGTGGTGGCTGCACGCGCAGCGGCGCGCCGCGCCGGCCGTCGGCGGCGAGGCGAGCTGAGCTTCAGGGGCGTTGATAGCGGGTCGGATCCGGCAGTCCCGCCGCCGCGAACCCCGCGCGCCGCAGCCGGCACGCGTCACAGCGCCCGCAGGCCCGTCCTTCTGCGTCCGCCTGATAGCACGACACCGTCTGGCTGTAATCGACGCCGAGTCGCGCGCCTTCGCGCACGATCTCGGCCTTGGTGAGGGCGATCAGCGGCGTATGCACGCGGCAGGGGCTGCCCTCGACACCCGCCCGGGTGGCGAGCGCGGCGAGCGCGCCGAAGGCGGCGATGAATTCCGGCCTGCAGTCCGGATAGCCGCTCGAATCGAGCACGTTGACGCCGATGAACACATCGCGCGCCCCGAGCACCTCGGCCCAGGCAAGCGCGAGCGACAGCAGGATGGTGTTGCGCGCCGGAACATACGTGATCGGTATGCCGGTAGTGGGTGTTTCCGGAACCGCGATACGGAAGTCGGTGAGCGCCGAGCCTCCGATGCCGGCCAGATCGACGCCCATGACCCGATGCTCGCGGGCGCCGCCGGCGCGCGCCACGCGCCGCGCCGCCTCCAGCTCAGCGGCATGGCGCTGCCCGTAGTCGACCGACAGCGCGTGACAGGTGAATCCCTGTTCGCGCGCAATCGCCAGCACCGTGGCCGAGTCGAGACCCCCGGATAACAACACCACCGCGGCAGACCCGTCCACGCTACTTCCCCGGCACGTTGCCCCAGAGGTATTTGTGCAGCTGGATCTGCAGGCGTACCGGCAGCCGGTCCTCGAGTATCCAGTCGGCGAGCGAGCGCGCCGCGAGCTGCTCATGACTCGGCGAAAACAACACCGTGCAGCCGGCCGGGAGGGCGAGCTCGCGCAGCTTGGCGCGACTCCACTCGTAGTCGCTGCGGCCGCAGATCACGAACTTCACCAGGTCCCGCGAGCACAGCCGCGCCAGCTCCTCGTAGCGGTTGCGGCGTTCCTCGCCGGAACCCGGCGTCTTGACGTCGACGACCTTGGACACCCGCGCATCGACGCCCGCGAGCGGCATCGCGCCGCTGGTCTCGAGCGACACCCGCAGGCCGGCATCGCACAACATGGTGAGCAGCGGTGCGCAGCCCTGCTGCGCGAGCGGCTCGCCTCCGGTCACACAGACGTACGGCGTGCCGAACTCGCGTACCCGCGTCACGATTGCCTCCAGCTCCCACCACTCCCCGCCGTGGAAGGCATAGGCAGTGTCGCAATACTGGCAGCGCAGCGGGCAGCCCGTGAGGCGCACGAACACCGTGGGCCAGCCTGCGGTGTCCGCCTCGCCCTGCAGGGAGTGGAAGATCTCGGTGATCTTGAGGCGCGTCACTGCATGCGCCCTGGCCGCGCCGGATGCCTTACTGGGAGGGTGACGTGGAAGTGCGGTGCAGCCGGTCGGCCGCGAGCTTGGCGGAGTCGCTTCCCGGGTATTTCCGCATGACCTCGGTCAGCGTGGCCCGGGCCGCGGAATATTGCCGCTGCGCATATTGCGTGTAACCGAGCTTCAGCAGCGCATCGGGCGCCTTGCGCGAGTCCGGCCATTTCTTGAGCACCGTGCGGAATGCCCCGGCGGCCGCCTCGTAATCGTGGTTCACGTAGTAGGCTTCCCCCAGCCAGTACTGGGCATTCTCCGCCAAGGGGCTCGCGGGATAGGTGCCCAGAAAGTCCTTGAAGCCCGTGATCGCGACCGAGTAACTGCCGGCCTTCAGGGCGTCAAACGCCTGGGTATACACCGCCTGCTCGACCGAGGACGGCGCGTTGCCTGCAGCTGCCCCGGGCGCTGCGCCCGGGCTCGTGGCGCCCCCCTCCGCTGCAGTCTCTCCGGTGGCGCTGCCGGTCGCGGCCCCGCCCGCCGCCCCGCTCGCCGCCGCCAGGCGCTTGTCCAGATCGGCATACAGATCGCGCTGCTGCTTCGCCAACGCCTCGTTGCCGTGCTCGAGCTCCTCGAGACGGCCGCGCAGCTGGCGCACGGCGCTCTGCACCTCGTCCAGGCGCTGCGCGGCTTCGACCTGGTTCGCAACGATGCGCTCGATGCGCGTGATGCGCGCATCGAGATCGTTCAACTTCAGCTGCACCGGGTCCGCCTCCGGCGGGGTGCTGGCACAGCCGCCAACGAGCGCCGCCACCGACAGGGCAAGCAGGGTCAGGCGCATGGATACTCCTTGCGGCACTCACTCACTTGGGCGGCAGCGGCTGCGCCAGGTACACGATCTCGACGCGCCGGTTTTTCGCCCAGGCCGCCTCATCGTGTCCGGGTACCGCGGGGCGTTCCTCGCCGTAACTCACCGTGGAGATCTGCGCGTCCGCGGCGCCCTGCAGCAACAGTGCGCGGCGCACCGCCTGTGCGCGGCGCTCGCCGAGGCCGATGTTGTACTCGCGCGAACCGCGCTCATCGGTGTGCCCCTCGAGCCGTACACGCGTGTCCGCATGGCCGCCGAGAAACTTCGCGTGTGCCGCCACCACGTCGGTGCCGGTGCCCTTGATCTCGCTGCTGTCGAAGTCGAAGTACACCACGTGCGTCGCCAGCAGCCCCGCCTGCGGTCCCGCCGCCTCCTCGTCCGCACCCGCGGCGGCGTTGGCACTGCCGGCCCCGGAGCCCTGCACGGCCTCGTTGGCGGCGGGCGCGGCGGGCGGCGCGGCTACCGGCCGCTTGGCAGCGCAGGCGCCGAGCGCCACGGATGCCGCAACCAGCAGCACTATCATCACTCGACGCATAGACGCTTCCTCCGTCATTCCGCTTCTCCTCAGGGGCTGAACGGGCCCCACGCAGGCTCACGGACCTCGCCCTGGGGAGCCTTCAGGCGCAGGCCCGTCAGGCCGTCGGTCGACACCGTCGCCAGCGCCCCGCGCTCGCCGTCACGCTCCGAATAGATAAGTGTAGCGCCATTGGGCGCGAAACTCGGTGATTCGTCCAGCCGCCCGTGCGAGAGCACGCGCGCCGTTCCGCTGGCGAGATCCTGCACGGCAATCCGGTACGCGCCGTTGTCGAGCGTCACCATCGCCAACTGCGAGCCATCCGGCGATACGCGCGGGCGGGCGTTGTAACTGCCGCCGAAGGTGATACGCGTGGGGTGCGCTCCAGACTGCGCGGCGATCCGGTAGATCTGCGCCGAGCCGGCGCGGTCGGAGGTGAAGTACAGCGAGTGTCCATCCGGTGCCCACACCGGCTCGGTGTCGATCGCCGGATCGTCGGTGAGGCGTGTCAGCTCCTGGGAGGCGAGATCGAGGATGTAGATGTCAGGATTGCCGCCGCCGCCGCCGAGCGTGAGCGCCAGCTTGCGCCCGTCGGGCGACCACTCGGGGGCGCCGTTGACACCGGCGCGCGCCGACACCTGGCGGCGCTCGCCGCTGCGCACCAGCTGCACGTATACCCCCGAGTGCTTGGTCTCGAACGACACATACGCGAGCCATTGCCCGTCCGGCGACCACGAGGGCGACATGAGGGGGAAGCGCGACTCGAGAATCAGGTGCTGGTTCGCTCCGTCGGCATCGGAGACGATGAGCTGGTAGTGCTGCGCCGGCGGGCTACCGTCGGCCGCCACGTAGGCGATGCGCGTCGCGAACGCACCGCGCACGCCGAGGATCTTCTGGTAGATGACGTCGCTCACCCGGTGGGCAGCGTTGCGCAGCGCGCTCGCCGCCCCCACGAAGCGCTGCGCAGCGAGCCGTGCTCCGGTGAGCGTGTTCAGCAGGTCGAAGTCGACCGCCAGCTGGCCGTTGTCGATGGCGGTCACGCGCCCGACCACCACGTAGTCGCTGCCGGTGCCCTTCCACACGGCCGGCGCGATCTCAGCGGCGCGCGTCGGCGTGGCCGGCATGCGCTCGCGCGGCAGCGCCCGAAAGCGCCCGCTGCCTTCCAGGTCGTGCTGCACGACCTCGGCCACGTCCATGCCGCCGTCGGCAGGCACGGCACGCGCGAACGGCACGATCGCGATCGGCACCGGATCGCGTACCCCGGAGGTAATCTCGATCTGCAGTGCGGCGCGGGCGTCGTGCGTGGCGCACAGACCGACGACCATCAGTGCGAGCGCCCCGGCGAGGCAGCGCCGCCTCGACACGAGTTGGCTGGCAGGTATCGGCCGCATGCGCATCAGTCCGGCTTGAAGTTGATCTTGAGGTTGCGGTCGAACAGCGCCGGATCCGGCGGCGGGGGCAAGGGCGATGCGCGGTACACCGCGGCTTCGATCGATTCACGCACCGCCTGGTCGCCGTTGCATTCGCCAATACTCACCTGCGTCACTTCCCCTCCCGGCACCTGGGTCACGTTCAGCACGCATTGTATCCCGGGCCGCGCCGTCGGCGGTCGCAGCCACGCGCGCGTGATCTTCGCGGCGATCTGCGACTCCCAGCTCGCCAGCGCGGCTGTCGAGCGCGCGACCTTGGCACGCTCCTCGACCGCGAGACTGCGCTGCAGGTCCGCCACGCGCTCACTGCTCTCCTGCGCTTCGGCCTGCTTCTGCCGTTCCGCGGCGGCACGTTTTTGCGCGGCGCGCTCCTCGGCCTTGCGCTGCTCCTCGGCCTGCTTCGCCTGAGCGGCCTGCAGTTCCGCCGCCTTCTGCTCGGCGGCGCGGCGCTCTTCGGCCGCCGCGGCTTCCGCCTGTTGCCGCTCCTGCTCGCGGCGCGCCCGTTCCTCCGGCGTCGGTGGTGGTGGTCCGAGCGGCTCCTGCGGCTGCTCGGTCGGCGCCGGGGCGGCGGGCGGCGCGGGTTGCGGCGGCGGCTTCATCGCGCCTCTCACGGCGCGCGCATCGACCACGGTTGCCTCGATCGCCAGCGTCGGCGCCGGGGGCGGCGGGCGCCGGAACATCAGCCATCCGTACACCAGCGCGGCCAACAGCGCCCCGTGCAGCAGCACCGACAGCGCAATCGAAACCCATCGATCACTGGCTCGCTGCATCGTCTGAAGGCGCGTCAGCTCCCGCGCCGGGCACGTTCCGGCAGCGGCTCGGTGATGAAGCCGACCTTGCGCGCCCCGGCGCGCTGCAGAATGACCATCGCCTGTACCACGCGGCCGTAGGCCACCGCGCTGTCGGCCTTCACCAGTACCTGCACGTCCGGATTGCGGCGCAGCGCCGCGGTGGAGCGCGCCGCCACCGTGTCCTCATCGAGCGCCGCCTGCGGATCCCCGCCGATGTTGAGATACAGTCGTCCCTCACGATCCACCGACAACACCAGGGGTTGGAGCCGTTGTGCCTCCAGAGGTTCCGCACCGGCTTTGGGCAGATCCACCTTCACGCCCTGGGTGAGCAGCGGCGCGGTGATCATGAAGATGATCAGCAGCACCAGCATCACGTCGATGTACGGCACGACGTTGATCTCACCCATCAGCCGCCGCCCGCGCGAGGTTTGTGCCATGACCAGCGCTCCTCAAGTCGCGACCGCGCCGCTGCCGCGTGTCGCGTGTCGCTGCAGAATGGTGGAGAACTCCTCGATGAAGGCATCGAAGCGCATCTCCAGGCGCGTCACCTGGTCCGCGAAGCGGTTGTAGGCCACCACCGCGGGGATCGCCGCGAACAATCCGACGGCGGTCGCCACCAGGGCTTCGGAAATTCCCGGTGCCACCATGGCGAGCGTCGCCTGCTGGACATTACCGAGCGATGAGAACGCGCTCATGATTCCCCACACCGTGCCGAACAGCCCGACGTATGGACTGGTGCTGCCGACCGTGGCGAGCGTGGCGAGGCTGTGCTCGAGCCGGTCGATCTCCTTGAGCTGCGCGACGCGCATCGCGCGCCGCGAGCCCTCGAGCAGCTGGTCGCCCCCGCTGGCGCTCTGACGCTGGCGCGCAAATTCGCGGAAGCCGAACTCGAAAATGCCGGCCATGCCGGTCGCGCCGCCACGCGACTCGATCGCCCGGTACAGCTGTGCCAGGTCATCGCCCGACCAGAAGCGGTTCTCGAACCGGTCGGCTTCGCGGCGCGCGCGCCCGATGTAGCGGCGCTTGCGGAATATGATCGACCAGGAACTGAGCGAGGCCAGCAGCAATATGCCGATGACGATCTGCACCGGCACGCTCGCCTGGGCGATGAGGCGCAGGATCGACAGCTGCTCAGCCACTGCCCGGGGCCTCCGCGGCCAGGGCACTCGCCAGGAACTCCGGCAGGCGCTGCGGCCGCATGGTGCGCACATCAACGCACGCCACCCGCACGCTCGCTTCGAGCAGCAGCAGCTGCGCTGCGCATCCGGCGGCCGGCGCGCGATAGATGCGCTGCGCGAAGCGCAGCGACGCCGCCCCATCGGCGCGCGGCTCACAGGTGATCTCGAGCTCGTCATCCAGCCGCGCCGGCGCCCGATAGTCCACCGCGAGACTCACCACCGTGAACACCACGCCGCGATCACGGGCGAGCTGCAGCTGCGAATGTCCCCGTGCGCGCAGCCACTCGCTGCGCGCGCGCTCGAGGAAGCGCAGGTAGTTGGCGTAATAGACGATGCCGCCGCCGTCGGTGTCCTCCCAGTAGACGCGCGCCGGCCAGCGAAACACGCTCATCGCGGGTCCTCGAACAGCGGCAGCGTGGCGGCGCCCCGCTCGGGCGGCTTGAGACCGAAATGCAGGTAGGAAGCGCGCGTGGCCATGCGCCCGCGCGCGGTGCGCACCAGAAATCCCTGCTGGATCAGGAACGGCTCGGTGACGTCTTCCAGCGTGCCGCGCTCCTCGCCGAGCGCCGCCGCAAGACTATCGATACCGACCGGGCCGCCGTCGAAGCGCTCGATGATCGCCGTGAGGAGCTTGCGGTCCAGGGTGTCGAACCCCAGACGATCCACCTCGAGCAGGTCGAGCGCGGCGTCGGCGACCGCTTCGTCGATGCGCCCCTCGGCGCGCACCTGCGCGTAATCGCGCACCCGCCGCAGCAGGCGGTTGCTGATGCGCGGCGTGCCGCGCGAGCGCTGCGCGATGCGCCGGGCGCCGCCTTCGTCGATGGCTACACCCAGGATCGCAGCGGAGCGCTTCACTATGCGCTCGAGGTCCGCGACCCCGTAGAACTCGAGCCGCTGCACGATGCCGAAGCGGTCGCGCAGCGGCGAGGTGAGCAGTCCCGCGCGCGTGGTCGCCCCCACCAGCGTGAATGGGGGAAGGCTCAGCCTGATGGAGCGCGCCGCCGGCCCCTCGCCGATCATGATGTCGAGCTGGTAGTCCTCCATCGCCGGGTACAGCACCTCCTCGACCACCGGGGTTAGGCGGTGGATCTCATCGACGAACAGCACATCGCGGGCCTGCAGGTTGGTGAGCAACGCGGCGAGATCTCCCGGGCGCTCCAGCACCGGGCCGGAGGTCTGGCGCAGATTCACGCCGAGCTCGGCCGCGATGATGTGGGCGAGGGTCGTCTTGCCGAGGCCGGGAGGGCCGAAAATCAGCACGTGATCGAGCGCTTCGCCGCGCTGCCCGGCGGCGCGGATGAAGATCTCGAGCTGGGTTTTCACCGGCAACTGGCCGACGTACTCCTCGAGCCGGCGCGGCCGGATGGCCCGCTCGACCGCCTCCTCGTCGGCGGCCGCCGTGCCACTGATGATGCGTTCGGCTGTCACGGGTACGACATCTACTCCCGCGCCGCGCCCTGCAGGGCGCGGCGGATCAGTTCCTCAGTCGAATGTGTACCGGGACCGACCGCTTTGAGCAAGCGCGCCGCCTCCGCCGGCCGGTAGCCAAGCGCCACCAGGGCGCCGTACGCCTCTCCCGCGGCGCTCGCTGCCGGCGCCAGCGGCGCACCGGGCATCTCCTGGGGCGCCGCCAGGCGATCGCGCATTTCCACGATCAATCGCTCGGCGGTCTTGCGGCCTACCCCCGGCACGCGCGTGAGCGTGCCGATGTCCTCATCGAGCACGCACTGGGCAAAGGCGCTGACGCTGATGCCCGACAGCAGCGCGAGCGCGATCTTGGGTCCCACGCCTGACACCTTGATCAGGCTGCGGAACAGGCGCCGCTCGTCTTCGGTGGCAAACGCGTACAGCACGTGCGCGTCCTCGCGCACTACCAGGTGCGTAAGCAGACGCACTTCCTCGCCCACCGCCGGCAGGTGGAAGAACGTCGACATGGGCGCCTCCAGCTCGTAACCGAGCCCGCCGACGTCGACCGTGAGTTGCGGGGGCGTCTTGGAGGCGATCGTGCCGCGCAGCGAGCCGATCATCGCCCGGCGTGCCTCAAGTCGCTTTGCCGCGCCAGCGCGCCGAGCCGGCGCGCGTGCGCGTGGCACACGGCCACCGCGAGCGCATCCGCCGCGTCCGCGCCCGGGCGTTCGGGCAGCGCCAGCAGCGTGCGGATCATGTGCGCCACCTGGAACTTGTGCGCGGCTCCGGAGCCCACCACCGCCAGCTTGATGGCGCGGGGCGCGTATTCAAACACCGGCACGCCCTCGGGCACGGCGCACAGCGCCGCGCCGCGTGCCTGGCCCAGTTTCAGTGCGCTGTCGGCGTTGCGGCTGACGAACACGCGCTCCACCGCCACCTCCGCCGGCTGGTGTTGGGACATCAGTCCCTGCAGACCCTCGAAGATCAGGCGCAGGCGTGCCGCGGGCGCCGCGGCGGCCAGGTTGAGACAGCCGTGCGCGACCGCAATGAGCTCACTGCCGCGGCATTCGATCACGCCAAAGCCGGTGCGCCGCGAACCGGGGTCGAGCCCCAGCACCCGTACACTGAGCGCCGCGCTGCACTGCGCGGCGGCGGGCTCAAACGCGCGCCAGGACCTCGTCCGATATCTCGACATTCGAGTAAACGTCCCGTACCTCGTCCAGCTCTTCGAGCGCCTCGAGCAGATGCACCATCAACACCGCGGTCTCGCCCGACAGCTCCAGGGACGTCGCGGCGCGCTGCGTGACTTCCGCGGTCGCGGGCGCGAAGCCGTGATGCGTGAGCACGGCGCACACGGTATCGAACTCCAGGGGATCGGCCAGCACCTCGACGGAGTGGTCGGCGTTGGGCACGACGTCCTCGGCGCCGGCCTCCAGCGCCACCTGCATCAGCCGCTCCTCGTCCGTCCCCGGCGGGTAGGTCATGAGGCCCACGGTGTTGAACAGGTAGCTCACCGAGCCGTCGGCCCCGAGCCGGCCGCCGTGTTGCACGAACGCGCGGCGCACCTTCGCGCCCACCTGGCGGCGATCGTCGGTGACGCACTCGACCATGACCGCCGCGCCACCGGGGCCGTAGCCTTCGTAGCGCACCGTCTCACCGCCTTGCGGCGCGGCGCGTGCGAGGCGCTTGTCACGGCGCAGTGCCTGGGCGCTCTCGCGGCGCCGGATGTTAGCCCACCTGCTGTGCCCTGCCATGCGTGACGCTGCCCGACGCGGCGCCGCCGGAGCGCACCGCCTGGAAAAACAGTCGCGTATGATAGCGGTAAACCTCGCGGACGACACGCTGGCGCGTTCCGCGCTCGCCGCTCGCCCAAGAACCGTTATCCGTGGAAACCAGTCAACTGTGCCCGCCCCAGGTCCGCGACGCCATCAACGGCGCACGCGCGGCGCTCGAGCGGGCCAACGCACGCGCACCGGCCGATCTGGCGTGCGCCGCGGAAGCTGCCGAGATCATGGGCGCCCTCACCGAAGGCACTGAGCTCGCGCACGCGCTGCTCGCGCGACCGCTGCTCGCGCGGGCCGCCCTCACGCCTGAGCAGACCGCCGGCATCGTCGGCCGGCCCGCGACCGAGATCGCCACGGCACTGCTGCGCCTGGGCACTCTGGGACTGCCCCGCGACTGGTCGCCAGCGCTCGGCCTGAACACGCGTCAGGCCGAAACGCTGCGCAAGATGCTGCTCGCGGTCGTCAGCGATCCGCGCCTGGTGCTGGCGCGGCTCGCCGAGGAGCTGGTCGCGCTGCGACACGCACGCGAGCTGCCGGGCCCGGAGCGCGAGCGGCGCGCGCTCGAGGCGCGCGCCATCTACGCTCCGCTCGCCAACCGCCTGGGCGTGTGGCAGTTGAAATGGGAGCTCGAGGATCTCGCGTTCCGCTACCTCGAGCCGCAGGAGTACCGCCGCGTCGCCGCCGCGCTCAACGAGCGGCGCGCCGACCGCGAGCGCTACATCGAGACCCTGTGCGCGCAGCTGCACGCACGCCTGCGCGCGGCGGGCATCGAGGCCGAGGTCTACGGGCGCCCCAAGCACATCTACAGCATCTACCGCAAGATGCAGCGCAAGCAGCTGGCCTTCGAGCAGCTGTTCGACGTGCGCGCCGTGCGCGTGGTGGTCGCTTCGGTTCCCGAGTGCTACGGCGCGCTCGGCATCGTCCACGGTCAGTGGCCGTACATTCCAGGCGAGTTCGACGACTACATCGCCACCCCCAAGGGCAACGGCTACCGCTCCATCCACACCGCCGTGATCGGACCGCAGGGGCGCAGCGTCGAGGTGCAGATCCGTACGCCGCAGATGCACGAGCACGCCGAGCTCGGCGTAGCGGCGCACTGGACCTACAAGGAGGGTGGGGCGCGCGATGCGCAATACCAGCGCAAGATCGAATGGGTGCGGCGCCTGCTGGAGCCGCACGACGGCGCCGCGGGCGGCGCCGAGGCGGACCGCGACCTGATCGAGGGCATGCGTACCGAGCTGTTCGCGGACCGGGTCTACGTGCTCACGCCCAAAGGCGAGGTGCTCGACCTGCCGCGCGGCGCGACACCGCTCGATTTCGCCTACAGCGTCCACACCTCGCTCGGCCACCGCTGCCGCGGCGCCAAGGCGAACGGGCGCATCGTGCCCCTCACACACCCCCTCGCCAATGGCGAGATCGTCGAGATCATCACCGGCAGGCACGATGCCCCCAGCCGCGACTGGCTGGCACCCGAACAGGGCTACCTCATTTCGGCGCGCAACCGCGGCAAGGTGCGCGCCTGGTTCCGCAAGCAGGACGTGGGCGACAACCGCAGCGCCGGCTTACGCATCGCCGAACGCGAGCTCTCGCGCATCGGCGTGCGCCCCGAGCAGCTCAGCGCCCTGGTGCAGGAGCTCAAGGCCCGCGACACCGATCACCTGCATCAGCTGCTCGGCGAAGGCGAGATCACCGTTACGCAGCTGCTGCAGGCCGCCACCCGGCTGTTCGAGCCGCCACGGCCGCTGCAGCGCCCGCCGCGTCCGGGCGCGACGCGGCGCCGGACGGCGCCGGTGGAGATCGAGGGCGTGGGCGATCTGCCGACCACGCTGGCGCGCTGCTGTGCGCCGCTGCGTCCGCAGCCGATCACCGGTTATGTCACCCTCGGCCGGGGCGTCACGGTCCATCGCAGCGACTGTGCGAGCCTGCGGCGCATGAGCGCGCTCAAGCCCGAGCGCGTGCTGAAGGTCGAATGGAGCAGCGCCGACAGCGCCGGGCTCAACGTGGAGCTGTCCATCAGCGCCTACGATCGCCGCGGGCTGCTGCGTGATCTGACCGACGTGCTGGCGCTCGAGCGCCTCAGCATCGACGCCGTGACTTCCAGCACCGATCACGACTCTGGCATTGCGTATTTCGCTCTCAGCGTCGCGGTCAATGACCTCGAGCAGTTCGCCCGCGTGCTGCGGCGGCTCGCGGGCGTGCCGAATGTCATCGAGGCGCGACGGCGGCTGTAGGGCGGGCCGTCAACGGTTGATCGCGTCGATGGAGCGCTTGTCGGCGGCCAGCGCCGCCTCGTGCAGCGCCTCGGCGAGCGTCGGATGCGCATGGATGGTGCGCTGCAGATCCTCGCTGCTGGCCGAGTACTCCATCGCCAGCACCGCCTCAGCGATCAACTCCCCGGCCATGGGACCGACGATGTGAACGCCCAGGATCTCGTCGTCGTCGCGCGCGGCCACGATCTTCGCGAAGCCGGTGGCCTGCTCCAGGGCGCGCGCCCGGCCACTGGCGAGGAACGGGAACACGCCGGTCTTGTATTGGCGGCCGCTCGCCTTGACCTGCTCCTCGGTGAGGCCGACCCAGGCGATCTCCGGCGCGGTATAGATGACCGAGGGGATCACCTTGTAGTTGACCTCGCCGAAGCGGCCGGCGATCAGGTCCGCGACCATCACGCCCTCCTCCTTGCCCTTGTGCGCCAGCATCGGGCCGCGTACGCAGTCCCCGATCGCCCACACGCCCTCCACGCCCGTGCGGCAGGCCTGATCGACACTGATGAAGCCGCTCTCATCCAGCTGCACGCCGGTATCGGCCCCGAGCAGATCCCGGGTGTAGGGGCGGCGACCGATCGCCACCACCAGCCGCTCGACGGCAAGGCGCTGCGCGCCTTTCGCATCTTCGTAGGTGACATCGACCGTCGCACCCGCCACCGCCGCGCCCGTGACCTTGGCGCCCAGGCGAATGTCGAGCCCGAGTTTCCTCAGGTGCCGCAGCGCTTCCTTGGCAAGCTGCTGGTCGGCGAACGCCAGGAAATCCGGCAGCGCCTCCAGCATCACCACCTCGGCGCCGAGCCGCCGCCACACGCTCCCCAATTCCAGTCCGATCACACCCGCGCCAATGACGCCGAGGCGCTTTGGCACGGCGTCAAAGTCGAGCGCTCCCCAGGAATCCACGATGTGCGGCGCCGCGAACGGCGCGGAGCGCAACTCGATCGGGGCGGACCCCGAAGCGAGCACCACGTGCCGCGCGGACAGCTCGCGGCGGCTGCCGTCATGCGCGATGAATTCAATGCGGCGCCCGGCGAGGAGTCTGCCGTGTCCCTGGAGCGGGGTAACGCCGGCAGCCTTGAACAGCGCGAGGATCCCCTGGGTCATGCCGCGCACGATGCCGCCCTTGCGCTTCTGCATCTGCGCCAGATCGAGCGTCGCGCCCGACACCTTGATGCCGTGCACGGCGAACTCCTCGTGCACGCGATGGTAGAGCTCGGTGGACTCCAGCAGCGCCTTGGACGGGATGCAGCCCGCGTTCAGGCAGGTGCCGCCGAAGGCGGCGCTGCCGTCGCGGTTCTTCCACTCATCTATGCAGGCGACGCTGAGCTGGTTCTGCGCGGCGCGGATCGCGGCCGGATAGCCCGCCGGGCCGCCGCCGATGACCACGACGTCGAAGGCATCAGCTTTGTTCTTCATGTGCGGATCAGATCCCCAGCAGCATCCGTCCCGGATCTTCCAGTGCTTCCTTGATCGCGACCAGGAACTGCACCGCTTCGCGGCCGTCGATGATGCGGTGATCGTAGGTCACCGCCAGATACATCATCGGCCGCGCGGCGATCTGCCCGCCGACCACCATCGGCCGCTCCTGGATCTTGTGCATGCCGAGGATGGCGCTCTGCGGCGCGTTGACGATCGGCGTCGACATGAGCGAGCCGAACACGCCGCCGTTGGTGATCGTGAAGGTGCCGCCGGTGAGATCCTCGAGGGCGAGTGAGCCCTCGCGCGCCTTGCGGGCGTAGTCCGCCACCTGCTGCTCGATCACCGCGAAGCTCTTGGCGTCGGCGTCGCGCACGATCGGCACGACCAGTCCGCGATCGGTGGAGACGGCGACGCCGATGTCGTAGTACTCGTGATAGATGATGTCGCTGCCGTCGACCGAAGCGTTCAACACCGGAAACCTCTTCAGCGCCTCGATCGAGGCCTTCACGAAGAACGACATGAAGCCGAGCTTCACGCCGTGCTCCTTCTCGAAGCGTTCCTTGTAGCGCGCGCGCAGTTCCTGCGTGGCGCCGAGGTCCACCTCGTTGAACGTCGTCAGCAGCGCCTGGGTCGATTGCGCCTCGACGAGACGCTGTGCAATCCGGGCCCGCAGGCGCGTCATGGGCACCCGCTGTTCGGCGCGCGCGCCGGCCGCCGCCGGCGGCCGCGGTGCGGGTGCACGGGCCGCCGCTGCCGGGGCGGCGGCAGCGCTCGCCGCTGCGCCCCCGCTCCCCGGCGGCACTTGCGCCGGCTGTTTGCCCAGAAAACCCACCACATCGGACTTGGTCAGCCTGCCATCCCGTCCCGAGGCCGGGATCGCGGACGGGTCGAGGTGGTTCTCCTCGACCAGCCGCCGTACCGAGGGGCTCAACTTGCCGGCATCCTTGCCGCCGTCACTGTCGGCAGCCGGCACTGGCTTGGCAGCCGGCACTGGCTTGGCAGCCGGCACTGGCTTGGCCGGCCTCGGTGCCGCAGCCGCCGCGGCGCCCTCCTCGATGAGCGCGAGAACCTGGCCGCTGGTGACCACCGTGCCGCTCGGCACACGGAGCTCGCGCACCACGCCGTTGGCCGGCGCGGGAACTTCCAGCACCACCTTGTCGGTCTCGAGATCGGCGAGATTCTCGTCGCGGGCGATGGCATCCCCGGGTTGCTTGTGCCAGGCCACGAGCGTGGCGTCGGCGATGGACTCGGGCAGTTGTGGAACCCGGATTTCGGTGGTCATGAACGCCTTCTCATGGGGGTCGCCGGCAGGGGCGGCGCGGACGGCGGCGGCACCGCCGCAGCGGCCGTCAAACGCGTGGTCTCGCGCGCCGACTCCTCGGTGGTGGTCGAGCGCAGCGCGGCGGCCACCAGGGTCTGCTGCTCGATTTCGTGGATCTTGGGGATACCCGTCGCCGGCGCCGCGGACGGCCCGCGGCCGGCGTACAACACCGGTCGGCGTCCCGGCACCAGCTCCTGCAGCCGATGACGGATCTGGTACCAGGCGCCCTGATTCTGCGGTTCCTCCTGGCACCACACGATCTCGTGCGCGTTGGGGTAGCGGTTGAGCATCGCCTGGTACTCGTCGCTCGGGAAGGGATAGAGCTGCTCGATGCGCACCAGCGCCACCTCGCGCAGGACCTCCTTGCGGCGCTCCTTCAGCAGATCGAAATACACCTTGCCGCTGCAAAACACGACCCGCTGCACCTGCTGTGCCGGTACATCGTCGACCTCGCCGATCACGCGCGCGAAACCGCCACGGCTGAGATCCTCCAGCGACGACACCGACAGCTCGTGCCGCAGCAGACTCTTGGGCGTCATGACGATGAGCGGCTTGCGGAACGACTGGCGCATCTGCCGCCGCAGCATGTGGAACATCTGCGCCGGCGTCGACGGCACGCACACCTGCATGTTGTTTTCCGCGCACAGCTGCAGGAAACGCTCGAGGCGCGCCGAGGAGTGCTCCGGCCCCGCCCCTTCGTAACCATGCGGCAGCAGCAGCACCAGTCCGCAGAAGCGCTCCCACTTGGCCTCGCCGGAGCTGATGAACTGATCGATGATGACCTGGGCACCGTTGGCGAAGTCGCCGTACTGCGCCTCCCACAGCACCAGTGAGTTCGGCTCGGTGGTGGCATAGCCGTACTCGAAGCCCATCACCGCCTCTTCGGACAGCACCGAATCGATCACCTGCACGCGCGGCTGCGGGTCGGCGATGTGCTGCAGCGGAATCCAGGTGGCGTCGGTGTTCTGATCGTGCAGCACCGCGTGCCGATGGAAGAAGGTCCCCCGCCCGCTGTCCTGCCCGGTGAGACGCACGCCGAAGCCTTCCTCGACCAGCGTCGCGCAGGCGAGGGTCTCGGCGCACCCCCAGTCGAGCGGCTGCTCGCCCTGCAGCATCTTCCTGCGGTTGGCGATCAGCTGGGCGACGCGCGGATGCAGGCTGAAGTCCTGCGGATAACTCGTGATGCGCTCACCGAGCGCGCGCAGCCGCGGCAGCTCCACCGCCGTGGGCACCCGCTCGGTCCAGTCGACCTGCCCGTAGGCGCTCCAGTCCACCGTGTACTTGTTGCCGATCATGCCGAGCGAGGCTCGCGCCTGCGGGCGCCCCTGGTCGAGTCCGCTGCGGTACTGCTCCAGCATCGCCTGCGCGTCGGTCTCCGTGAGCACGCCCGCGGCGATGAGCCGGTCGGCGTACAGGCGGCGCGCGGTGGGATGCTGGCGGATCGCGCGGTACATGCCCGGTTGCGTGGCCGCCGGCTCGTCGGCCTCGTTATGGCCGTGCCGCCGGTAGCACACCAGGTCGATCACCACGTCCTTGCGGAAGCGCATGCGGTACTTGAGCGCCAGGCGCCCCACGAACACCACCGCCTCCGGGTCGTCGGCGTTGACGTGGAAGATCGGCACTTCCAGCATCTTGGCCACGTCGCTGCAGTACATGGTGGAACGCAGGTCGGCGGGCTCCGAAGTGGTGAAACCCACCTGGTTGTTGATGATCACGTGCGCGGTGCCGCCGGTGAAAAAGCCGCGCGCCTGCGACAGCTGCAGCGTCTCCATCACCACGCCCTGGCCCGCGAACGCGGCGTCGCCGTGCACCAGCAGCGGCAGTACGCGCGCGGCGCGCCCATCACCGCGGCGCTCCTGGCGCGCGCGCACCGAGCCCTCCACCACCGGATCCACGACCTCCAGATGCGAGGGATTGAATGCCAGCGCCGTGTGCACGTTGCCGTGCGCGGTGCGCAGGTCCGCCGAGAAGCCTTTGTGGTACTTCACGTCTCCCGAGCCCTTGAGCCGGCCCGGGTCGTAGGCGCCCTCGAATTCCGAGAACAACGCCGCGGGCGACTTGCCCAGCAGGTTCACCAGCACATTCAGCCGGCCGCGGTGCGCCATGCCGATGACCACTTCCTCGATGCCGGCGGCGCCGCCTCCCTGTATGAGGTCATCGAGCAGCGGAATGAACGCATCCGCGCCCTCGAGCGAGAAGCGCTTCTGGCCGATGTACTTGGTGTGCAGGTAGCGCTCGAGGCCTTCGGCGGCCGTGAGTTGCCAGAGGATGTTGCGCTGCTCTTCGGGACTGAAGCGGTGCTCGAGGCGCCCCTGCTGGAACTCATCCTGCAGCCACAGCCGCTCCTCGGAGTCGGACATGTGCGCGAACTCCGCGCCGACGTTGCCGGCGTAAATGTGCTGCAGCTGTGCGAGGATGTCCCTGAGCTTCATGCGCTTCGGCACCGCCTCCGTGCGGCTGCCGGTGAAGAACTCGGTATCGAGATCCGCCGGCGTGAGGCCGAAGTAATCCAGCTCCAGCACCCGAGGCCTGGGGCGCTGGGACAGCCCCAGGGGATCGATGCTCGCCAGCAGGTGCCCGCGGTTGATCCACACCTGAATCAGCCGCGACACCGCCGCCTGCTGGGCATTCGCCCCCGCGGTGGCCGCCGGCATCGCCGCGCCCCGTCCCCGCGCGGCGCGCCGCGCGATCTCCGCCCGGATCGGTCCGTGCGCGCGCTCGGCGCCCGCGGGCGCGAGCTGCGCGAAATACTCCCGCCAGCGCTCGTCTACGCTCGCCGGGTCGAGAAGGTATTGCTCGTAGAGCGCGTCGAGAAAGGCGGCGTTGCCGCCATAGAGGGGTGTTGGTTCGAGCATGGGGAAAAAGGACCGGCAGGCCAATAGTTTAGCGTAAAAGCCGGCCGGCGAGGGAGACGCGCCCGCGACGCCTCTAGAGGGCGTTCAGAAGCCCGAATTCGTAGGCCATCAGCGCGCCATAGATTGCCAGCACCAGGTACAGCAGCACGCCCACCCGGACGCGGCCGAAGGCCCGCAGGCGCGCCAGCTGAGTCAGCGCCACGACCCCGCCCGCCGTGAGGACGATCTTCACCACTGCGAAGGCAACTGCCGAGCCCCCGACCAGCGGTGCCATCATCGGGTTGGCTTCGTAGGCGCCGCGCTCGAGGAGCGCCAGTGTCAGCAGCGCGTCGGTGCAGGAAAACACCACGATGAGGATCCCGATCGCGAGCCATTGCGGATGATGCCAATCCACGGCGCTGAGCCCGCTCTCATCGGCGCGCCGCGGTGCGCGCCGCCGCGGCCTGAAGCTCCCGTGCAACAGCGCGCGCAGCACGTGCCTGCGCCGCTCAGTGCGGCGGTGTTCCCGCGGTCCCGGTCCGGTGGTGCTCACGGCTGTTCTTGTTATTTATGGCGTGCTGAAGCGGTCAGTGCCGACATTGTAGCGACGCGCCGCGTGTAACGGGTTGCGGCAGAGCGTGATGCCGCTCACATCCCGCAGCGCCTTCGGTGCGCGCGACCTGCGCGCCATGCCCCGCGCGCCACGTTATGACACCTGCGCACTCACACCTCTATATGATCACGCCGGATGCCCGCTCCAAGCGTCAGCCCCCCGAGCCCCGGCCCGCCGACGGACGGCCTGCCGCTGCCACGCCGCTACTGGGCTATCGCGGCCATCCTGCTCGCGATCGCGATGTCGGTGCTCGACAGCACCATCGTCAACATCGCCCTGCCCTCCATCGCGCGCGACTTCGGCGCCACGTCCGCCGCCTCGATCTGGGTGGTCAACGCCTACCAGCTGGCGATCCTGGTGGTACTGCTGCCGCTCTCCTCCCTCGGAGAGGTCGTGGGCTACCGGCGCGTCTCCCAGGCCGGGCTGGCAGTGTTCACGCTCGCCTCGCTCGCCTGCGCGTGGGCGCCCACGCTGCTCGTCCTCAGTATCGCGCGCCTCGTCCAGGGCCTGGGGGCCGCCGGCATCGTGAGCGTGAGCGGTGCGCTGGTGCGCTTCACGTACCCACAGCGCCTCCTCGGGCGCGCCGTCGGCATCAACGCGTTCGTCGTCGCCACGTGCGCCGCCCTCGGTCCCACCATCGCTTCGGCGGTGCTGGCCGTGGCGCAGTGGCGCTGGCTGTTCGGCATCAACGTGCCGCTGGGCGTGATCACCATCCTGATCGCCATCCGTGCGCTTCCGGAGACCGAGCGCACACGGCGCCCGCTGAACCCTGCGGGCGCGGCGCTCTATGCCGGCACGTTCGGCCTGATGCTGAGCGGGCTGCAGTCCCTCGCGCATCACGCCGCAACGGCGCTCGCGCTCGTGCAGATCGGCTGCGGCTGCGGGCTCGGATGGCTGCTGGCGCGGCACGAGTTGCCGCGTGCCGCGCCGCTCATCCCTTTCGACCTGCTGCGCATCCGCGTCCTTTCCCTGTCACTGGCGACATCGGTGTGCTCGTTCATGGCGCAGATGGCGGCGCTGGTCGCGCTGCCGTTCGAGATCCAGCGCCTCGGTCACAGTGCGGTTGCCACGGGCCTGTTCATGACGCCCTGGCCGCTGGCGCTGGCGGTGGCGGCGCCACTCGCCGGCAGGCTCGCGGACCGCCATGCGGCGGGCATGCTCGGAGGACTCGGGCTGCTGGCCGTGGCCGCGGGGCTCATGTTGCTGGCGTTCCTGCCGGCGAGCAGCACCCCCGCGGGATTCGTGTGGCGCATGGCGCTGTGCGGGGCGGGTTTCGGCTTCTTCCAGGCCCCCAACAATCGCGCCATCATGAACTCCGCGCCGCGCGCCCGCAGCGGCGTCGCCGGCGGCATGCTGAGCGCGGCGCGCCTGCTCGGCCAGACCCTGGGCGCTGCCGGCGTCGCCATTTTGTTTCGCGCCTACGGCGCGGCAGGTTCAAACTTCGCACTGTGCCTGGCAGCGCTGCTGGCGCTCGCCGGCGCAGGGGTCAGCGTCGTGCGCCTGAGCGCACGTCCGACGGAGGAGACGACATGACTGACGGGACACCGGGCGCGCCGGCGGCGATCGCGCCCATCAAGCCGCCGTTCACGTGGGCGAGCGCGGTCGCCAAGGTGCGGATGGCCGAGGACGCCTGGAACAGCCGCGATCCGCAGCGCGTATCGCTCGCGTACACGGAGGACTCGCTGTGGCGCAACCGTGCCGAGTTTCTGCACGGGCGCGCGGCCATCCAGGAGTTCCTGCGCCGCAAGTGGAGCCGCGAGCTCGATTACCGGCTCATCAAGGAAATCTGGGCATGCGGCGAGGACCGCATCGCGGTGCGTTTCGCCTACGAGTGGCACGACGACTCGGGAAACTGGTTCCGCTCCTACGGCAACGAGAACTGGGAGTTCGACGCCGCCGGGCTGATGCGCCGGCGCTTCGCCTCCATCAACGACCTTCCCATCGCCGCGGCCGATCGCAAGTACCGCTGGAGCGCGCCCGGCCCGCGACCCCAGGATCATCCCGGCCTGAGCGATCTGGGCCTGTGAGCATCGCCGCCGCGGCCCGTAAGCGTGGTCTGACGCGAGCGCGGCGGCGTGAATTTCTTTTCCAAGGTCTACTATCTCTTTCGAAAGGCCTGGAAGGCGCTTCGACTCTACCTGGTACTCGCCGGTCCGGGCATCGTCGTCATGGTGGCGGATAACGATGCGGGCGGCATCACAACCTACGCCGCTACCGGGGCGAAGTACGGTTACCACCTGATCTGGTTCCTGCTGATCCTCATCCCGGTCGCCTACTACGTCCAGGAGATGACCGTACGCCTGGGCGCGGTCACCAAGCGTGGCCTCGCGGAGGCCATATTCGATGGCTTCGGAGCGTTCTGGGGCTGGTTCTCGCTGCTGGACCTGATGATCGTCGATTGGCTGACGCTGGTCACCGAATTCGTCGGCATGACGGCGGCCCTCGCCGTATTCGGCGTGCGCCCCTGGCTCACCGTCGTCGCGGTCACCGTGCTGATGGCGGTTATCGTCCTGAACGGCAGGTATTGGACGTTCGAGAAGCTGGCGCTGCTGTTCTGCGTGTTGAACCTGATCTATATCCCGGGTGCCTTTCTGGTGCACCCGTCCGTCCAGGACGTGGTGCACCAGGGTCTGATTCCGAATCTGGCCGGCGGCCTCAACGGCCAGCTGTTCTTCTTCCTCATGGCCAACATCGGTACCACGATCGCTCCGTGGATGCTGTTCTTCCAGCAAAGCGCGGTGGTCGACAAGGGTATGCTCGAGAAGGACATCCCGTGGGGTCGCTTCGACACATTGCTCGGCTCGATCGTCACCGTGGTCGTCGCCGTCTTCATCGTGGTCGTGACGGCGACCGTGCTTCCCGGCATCGACATCGACAGCGCCTCTCAGGCGGCCGCCGAGCTGATGAAGACCGACCGCTACGTTGGAGCCTTCCTGGCCATCGGCCTGTTCGATGCCGGCCTGCTGGGCGCAATCTGCATCTCGCTCGCGAGCTCCTGGGCCTTCGGCGAGATCTTCGGATGGGCACACTCGCTCAATACCAGGATCCGCGAGGCGCCCTGGTTCTACGCCACGTACTTCCTCATGCTCGTCACCGCCGGCCTGGTGGTTCTGATTCCGCACGCACCGCTGGTGCTCATCACCTTGTTCGTGCAGGTGATCGCCGTGACGTTGCTGCCGGCGGCCCTGGTGTTCCTGATACTGTTGCTCAATGACCGCACCGCCGTGGGTGAATACTGCAACACACCGGCGCAGAACCTCGTCGGCGGCTGCATCGTCGTATTGATCGTCATCCTGTCGACCCTGTACGGCATTACCGTGATGTTTCCCAACCTGATCCACTAGAGCCGGCGATCGCCACATGCAAGCCCTCCGCAGTCTCATCAGCAGGATCCGCGAGATCAATTCCCGCTACCGCGCGCCACGCATCCAGATGTCCTCTGCCGTCCGACTGTCGCTGATGGCGCTGCGGCTGTACCTGTTCGCGCTGGTGGGTTTGATGGTCTACAAGTTCGTCCTGCTGGTGAGCGGGAGCTGACGCCGTGGTGACCGTGCTTGAGTCCGAATTCTTCCTGAGTGAGATTCTCGGCCGGCGGGTGTTCGCGAAAACGCATCGCATCGGGCGCCTGAGCGATCTGGCGATCGTCGAGACCGGAAAGCTTCCCGAGGTCACGCACGTGACTGTCGCGCGGCCCTATGGGCACCCGGCGCTGACGATTCCGTGGGACAAGGTACTGCTCATCTCCAATCACGAGGTCGTGCTCGACATGGGTGAGGAGGAGCTGGCGCAGTTCGAGCGGGCGCCGCAGGAGAACGTGATCCTGCTGCACGATCACATACTCGACAAGAAGATTCTCGATCTGGACGACCACGAGGTCGAGGTCGTCTACGACGTCAAGCTCGCCTTCCAGAACGGTAAGTTGTACGCGGCCGAGGTCGACTTCAGCCGCTACCGGGCCCTGCGTCGGCTGGGTCTCCACAAGCTCGCAAAGCTCATGGCCGATCGCAACAAGGAGGACCGCGTGTCCTGGCTCTACGTGCAGCCGCTTCCCGCGCAGCTGGGTAGCTTCGCCGGCAGCATCAAGCTCAAGGTGCCGAAGGCGGACTTGCGCGAGATCCATCCGGTGGATCTGGCGGACATTCTGGAGGAACTCGAGGGCGGTCAACGCGTGGCGCTGTTCAACGCGCTCGACGCCGAACAGGCATCCGACACGCTCGAAGAGGTCGAACCACGGGTACAGCGGGAATTGATACATGCCATAGAGAAGGAGCGCGCGGCGATGCTGATCAACGAGATGAGCCCCGCGCAGGCCGCCGACATTCTGGCCATTCTGCCCCGCGATGAGGCCGACGCGATCCTGAAGCTGATTGACCGGGACAAGTCCTCCAGGGTCGAGCACATCATCGGACAGCACGACGAGCAGATTCTGCTGTATGCGTCGCCCGAACTCATCAGACTGCCGGCGACGACGCCGGCCGCAGAGGTGCTCGATCGCTATCGCGAGCTTGCGACCGGCAAGAACGTCGTGACCTATGTCTACGTCACCGATGCCGCAGGCACGCTCGAAGGTGTGGTCGATCTGCGGGAAATCGTCGCCGCGGAGCCGGGGCAGAGCCTCCGGGACATCATGACCGAGCACGTGATCGCGCTGCCGAAGGATGCGACGCTGCGGGAGGCGGTGATGCTTTTCGAGCGTTACAATTTCCGAGCGCTGCCCATCACGGACGAGAACCATCATCTGCTCGGCGCGGTGTCGTCGCGCGACATGCGCGGTCTGAGACCGAGGCTCGCGTGAGGCCTCGGATACCGATGCCCGGCGGTGCAGCTCCCGGTCATTCAGTGCGACAGGGGTGACTCGCGTCACAGTTCCCGGCGGCGAAGAGCTTGCCGTCGTGCTCCCGGAGACCACTCTGGACTGCGCCCGCGATCGCGCCGAGCAAATGCGGGTGCGATCCGGGACACCAATCTCACCCACGCGGGTCAAACGCTGCCGGGCCCGACGGCCTCATTCGGCGTCGCGGTCTATCCGGCAGACGGCGCCAAGCCGGCGGAGCTGCTCAAGGCTGCGGACCAGGCGCTCTACCGGGCGAAAAAGAGGGTCGGGACCGGGTTTGCGTCGCCGGGGAATCGCCGCCGGCTGGCACCTGATAGGGACTTGCACTGCAACTCAGCGCCAGGCGGCGAGCTTGACCCCGCGCTGACTGGAGCCAGAGCATGGGGGCGGTGGCGCCCCCGGCCGGAGTTGAACCGACGACCTACCGCTTAGGAGGCGGTCGCTCTATCCACTGAGCTACGGGGGCGTCAGTGCACGCGCAGTGTACCGGCGTGCCGCCCGCACCCACCATCCCCCTCGCACGGGTGGAGGCGTACTATGCAGACGTGCACTGAAGCTCGGCCCGGGCGCGTCGCGCTCTCATGGCAGGAGGCGTCCATGACTACGTCCGTCAGCGCAGGGAAAGCTGCGAGCCTGCCGCTCGACATCCGGCGCGTGCCCATGCGGCAGCCTCTCGAGTGGCTGAGCCGCGGCTGGGAGGATCTGAAACAGATCGGCCAGGCCGGCCTCGCTCACGGAGCGCTCATCGCGATTCTGGGAGCTGTTCTCCTGATGCTCGGCAGCACTCATCTGTACCTCACCGCAGCTGCCGTGACCGGCTATCTGCTGGTCGGGCCGGTGATGACCACCGGCCCGTGCGAACTCGCTCGGCGGCGCGCCGCGCACGAGTCGCTGGGTTTTGATGAGTCGCTGCAGGGACTGACGCGCAACCCCGACGGCCTCATGCACTTCGGGGGCGTGCTGGCGCTCATCGCGCTCTCGTGGTTTGTCCTGTCCGCCTTCCTGCTGCAGTCGGTGCTCAATGCCTCGGTGCCGAGCCTCGCGGTCGCACTGTGGGGCGGATCAACCGAGGTGGACGCGGCACAGATCCTGGGCTACGTGGGATGCGGCGCCGTGCTCGCGGGCATTGTTTTCGTGATGTCCGTCGTGGCCGTGCCGGCGATCATCGATCGGCACGCCAGCGCCTCGGATGCCATCCGCGCGAGCCTGCGCGCGACGCTGTTCAACCTGCCGGCGATGCTCGTGTGGGCCGTGCTCATTGTGGCACTCACCGTGCTGGGTTTCGTGACCCTCCTGGTCGGCATGGTGTTTGTCGCGCCGCTGCTTGGCTATGCGACCTGGCATGCTTACCGGGACCTCGTCGTCTAGAGGCCACCGGGGCGCATAACGAATGCAACACTCCTGGATTCGCCGGCCGTATCAGAACGGCTGTCCAACGTAGTTCTCGGCGAGCGAAGCCAGTGCCTGTTCTGATGAAAAAAGATAGGCGAGCTCCGTCTCCTGGAGACGGCGATCGAACGGGCTGCTGTCCGGAAACCGATGCAGGAGCATCGTCATCCACCAAGAAAACCGCTGACCTTTCCAGACACGCGCCAGCGCGCGCTGGGAATAGGTTTCGAGGCCTCGGTTGTCCCACTTGCTGTAGTGATCGACCAGCGCGTGGTAGAGATAATAGATATCCGAGGCGGCGGTGTTGAGTCCGCGGGCTCCGGTTGGCGGCAGGATGTGGGCCGCGTCGCCTGCCAGGAACAGATTGCCGAAGCGCATTGGCTCGACGACGAAAGAGCGCAGCGGTGCAATGCTCTTTTCGATGGACGGCCCGGTGATCAGCGCCGCAGAGACATCCCCCGGCAGACGGCGTCGCAGTTCCTCGAAAAACTCCTCGTCCGACCAGTGGTCTACCGAGTCGGTAAGGGGCACCTGGATGTAGTAGCGACTGAGCGCCTCCGAACGCAGCGAGCACAGTGCGAACCCCCGTTCGTGCGTGGCGTAGATCAGCTCCGGCGAGACCGGCTTGGTGCGCGACAGTACGCCGAGCCAACCGAAAGGATAGCCACGTTCGAACACCCGGATCTTGTCCTTCGGGATCGACTGGCGGCTCACGCCGTGGAAGCCGTCGCAACCCACGATGTAGTCGCAGTCGATACGCACCACCTCCCCGCCTACACGACAGGTGAGATACGGTTGCGGCCCATCGACATCATGCGGTCTCACGTCCTCGGCGTTGTGCATCACGACGCCACCGAAGCGGTCACGAGCCTCATACAGATCGCGCGTCAATTCCGTCTGCCCGTAGACGATTACGCTCTTGCCTCCGGTGGGCCCTCGGAGATCGACTCGTTCCTTGATCCCGTCATGGGCGATGAAGAACCCCTCGTGGATCTGTCCCTCGCGATCCAGCCGCTCGCCGACCTGTGCTTCGCGCATGAGCGCAGCAAAGCTGTGCTCCAGCACACCGGCACGAATCCGTCCCAGGACGTATTCGCGGCTGTGCTTCTCCAGCACGACCGTCTCGATACCGCGCAGGTGAAGCAACTGGGACAGAAGCAGCCCCGAGGGGCCCGCGCCGATGATGCCGACTTGGGTCCTCATTGCCGCTCTCATCAGAAACTCGTGTCGTCATCAAAGGTTCGGTGTGCGCCTCGACGCGAGCACCTCGGCGAGCGCGCGGGCGCCCAAAGGCGAGGCTGACACTGCACGCCAATCGCTAGAAGTCGTAGCTGATCATCGCGAAATACTCCCGCGGTCGGGCGTAGGCAGCTTCGGCGTATCCGCTTCCCGTCGAGAGGGAAGAATTCCCGGCGACCCGATAGATCTTGTCCGTTGCATTGTTGACGCCGGCGGTCAGCCGCCATGGCCCGGCATCTGGAGCGATCGCGAACGAAGCGTTGAGCACTGTATAGCCGCCCAGCTGTGCGATCTCCGGTGTGTTTGTGGCATCGAAGAACGTCCGGCTCTGACACGAGGCATCAACGCGGGGCGTGATGCGCACACTGAGCGCATGCGCGGTGTAGGCAACGCCAAGATGCCCCTGCCATCGCGGCGCGAACGGCAGCGCATTTCCCACCCTCAGATTCGGAGGAATCACGGCAAGCGGGGAAATGTCCAGCCGATCGATACTGCTGCCGAGGTGCGCGAGACTTGCCTCGAAGTTCCAGTCCTTCGCGGGCGCCCAGGTGAGCTCGACCTCCGCGCCCTTGATGGTCGCCTTACCGGCGTTGGTCAGGAACGGTGCGACGCCGTTGGGAGCCGGACCCCTGTAGGTGATCTGCATGTCGTCGTACCTGGACTCGAACAGCGCCCCGTTCAGCCGCAACGTCCTGCGGGCCAGATCGAGCTTGAATCCAACCTCGACCGTCTTCGCCTTCTCGGGTTTGAACTCCTGCAGCGCCGCCTGCTGCGCGGGGGTGAGAACGGAGTTGAAGTGGCTGTTCCAGCCACCGCCCTTGAAGCCTTCGCTGTAACTCACATACGTCATGGCCTGCTCGACCCACCGATAGCTGATCGAGGCGGAAGGAGTGAAGGAGCTGAACTTGTCCCGATACCACCGCATCGGCACCTGCTTGACCGTAGGCGCCGAGTAAAGGAACTGGTCGGGCAATGAGCCTTTGCGGTCCTCGGTGTAACGGCCGCCGGCGGTGACGCCGAGCTTCTCGTTGAAGTTGTAGGTCCATTGCGTGAACAGCGCCCAGCTCGAATTGTCCACGTCGTTGTTGTCGCTGTCGCGGTCAATCCCGGGTGGCGGATGCAGCTCCACGGTCACGATATCGTGCGATTTCTGCTCGAAGTAGTACACCCCAACGACACCGGTGAGCGGCTTTCGCTGGTACGTGAGCTGCAGCTCCTGACTGGATTGCCAGCCTTTCACGTTATAGAAGGTGTTGAGGATCGTGAGCGGGGTATTGTCCGCGTCACGATTGCCCAGCCAGCTCAGTCGCCGGTATGCCGTGATGAACTTGAGCGCCGTGAAGTCGGTGAAGTCGTAGGCGACGTTGAGTGATGAGCCCCAGCCCTCGAGCTCGCTCGTCAGCGGTGTCGTGCCGTTGTTGTGAAACGGGCCGCGGTTCTGAAAGTTGTTGGCGCATCGGTCGTCCGGAATGTTGGGAACCGCCGGGAGCGTTCGGAAATTGCCGTTGAAGCCGGGACAGCCGGCGGCGGCACTAGCCACGCGCGGGAAGGTCGCCGCCGTATTGATGCTCGCGAACACGAGCGGACTTCCGTGTTCGTCCGCATGCGAATAGTCGGCCAGCCAGCGAGCTTCGAGCTTCTCGGTCGGCTTCCAGATGAATTTGCTGGTCAGCGTGTAGGTGTTGGTGTCGCCGAGATCCGTGCCGTCCGTACGAGTGACGTAGCCGTCCTGCTTGCGGCGACCCGCAGTGAAGCGAGCCTTCAAAGCGTCGGACAACGGCGCATTCAGCGCCAGAAAGCCATCGAACAGCTTGTCGGACCCGAACCCGCCGCGGGCTGCTCCGCCGAACCTGTCGCCCGGATCGGCCGTCGACATCAGTATCGCGCCACCGATCGTGTTACGACCAAACAGCGTGCCCTGAGGCCCGCGCAACACCTGCACGTTGTTGATGTCGCGCAGGTCCATCCGGGCTCCGACGGCGGAGCCGATGTAGACATCATCGATATACAGGCCGACGCCCGGATCTACGGTCGAAGTCGGATCGGTCTGGCCGATGCCGCGGATGAAGACCTGGGACGATGCGTTGTTTCCGGCGAGCGGCGCGTTGGTTCCGAACTGCAGATTGGGAACGACCTGCGTGAGCTTGTCCGTCTGAAATACCTGGCGTTGCTCGAGTGCATCGCCGCTCATAGCCGTAATGGCGACCGGCGTCTCCTGCAGGTTCTCCCTGACCTTGCGTGCAGTGACGGTGACCTCCTCCAATACAGCCGCTTGCCTTTCTGCTTCCTGGGCCACGGCTTCCGCGCCGATCAGGGCAAGAAGCCCGCCCAGCACGGGGCCGCGGCCCGACAATGACTTAAGTCCGGCACGCATGTGAATGCCCCCTGACCGGAAAGTTGTTCTCAAAGGATGGCGACGCCCGGGCTGCTGCGGTTCCGTCGTGGCTCGTGACGGTAGGTAAAGAACGCTGTATCTTCAATCGCACGGTTCAGATATTGATTATCACTGCGACTGATAGTTGGACATGACGCGATCCTTCGACCTCAATCTCTTGCCGGTGCTGGTGACGGTCTATGAGCACGGCAGTGTCACTGCGGCAGCAGAGCATCTCGGTATGAGCCAATCCGCCGTCAGCACTGCCCTCGCCAAGCTCCGACTGACGTACGGCGATCCATTGTTCCATCGCGTGGGTCACGGCATGCAGCCGACTGCGCGGATGCGCGGGTTGATCGAACCCGTGCGCGAGGCTCTGTCGCGCGTCAATGGCACATTCACGTCGGAGCCCGTGTTCAATGCCAGCACCACGGCACGTACGTTCACGCTTGCGATGTCAGACCTGGGAGAAATCGTCTTCATGCCGAAGATCTTGCGTCGCATCCGGCAACTCGCCCCGCGCGCCTCGGTTCGTTCGGTCGCTGCGAGCGCAGCGCAGACCGAGCGAGGGCTCGAGACCGGGGAGGTCGACCTGGCGGTGGGCTACTTCCCCGACCTGCGCGAGAAGTCATTTGCGGAGAAGCACCTCTTCTTTCATCACTTCGTGTGCCTATTGCGAGCGAATCATCCGATCACCGCGAGCACGCTCTCGATGTCCCAGTTCCTGAGTGTCGAGCATGCTGTCGTGTACGGTGCGGGACGCACATACGAAATATTCGAGCGTTACCTGAAGTCGAAGAAGATCCATAGGCGCGTCGTCTTGAGGACGCCGCACTTCATGAGCATTCCTTTCATCATTTCGCAATCCGACCTCATCGTGACGGTGCCACATGCCGTCAGCGTGTTCGTCAAGAGCGTGCACATGAACATCCGCATCGCTCAGCCTCCCATGCGCACGCCGAAGATCGATCTCAAAATGCATTGGCATCGAAACTTCCAGCGTGATGCGAAGAACAGGTGGCTCCGCGATATCGTGTCGAGCCTGTTTACTGACGAGTCGGACGAATGGCGGATATAGAGGTGGTGCGCGCGACCGGAGCACTGATGGCGTCGAGCGCATGGCCGGGGCACATTTGACGGCTTTTGAGCGCCTGCGGCTTCGCGAGCTTCTCGAATGCGACGGCCTTTTCCCGCATCGCAGCTGGCAACCGCATATGCGGGGCGCTACGTATCCGCATTCTTCGCTCGCCAGCCCAATATCGTGACGCCGATCGCACACGCAATAACGACCGGCAGGATGCCCGTCAGAACCTGAGACGGAGTACGTCCTGTCCCAATAAGCAGTGCAGCAACGAGCGGGCCCGCGATCGATCCGACACGACCCACTGCCACGGCAGCTCCGACACCCGTACCCCGGTTCGCGGCCGAGTGAGAATCCGCCGCGACCGCATAAAGGATGGTTTGCGCGGCCAGCACGCTCCCGCCCAAGAGCAGGGTCGAGGAGATGACGAACCCGGATTGCGCCGGTCCCTTCCCGAGCGCCAGAAGCGCTAGCGTCAGCGTTACGAACGTCGCAACGATGCTGACGCGCCGCAGCTGGGTATCGAGCAGCGTACCGACGAGCAGGGCGCATGCCGCCCCGCCAAGATTGAAACCAATCTGCGCACCGGCGGCCTGCCCCCTCGACATACCCCGCCCCTCGAGCAGCGTTGGCAACCAGTTGAGAAGCAAATAGAGGATCAAGAGCGCGAGAAAGAATGACATCCAAAGCAGCAGTGTTCCCGCAATGCGTTCGTGCCCAAATAGCTCGCGCAACGCGCTCACGGGTAGCGTGTTCACCCGCCGGCTGCGCCGTGCAATAAGGGCGCCGGGGGGCTCTGGCATGAACGCAGTCATGAAGGGAACGATGACGAGCGGTGCGACGCCACCGGAAACAAACACGGAGCGCCAGTTCGCCGCCGCGGTCACGAGGATGATGAGACTCGCCACGGCACCGCCGAGTGGCATACCGATGTACATCGTTGCGATGCTGGCGTTGCGGTTGGCCCCGACACTCGTCTCGGCGGCGACGGCAACCAGGTTCGGAAGCGCGCCGCCGAGGCCGAGCCCAGTCAGCAGCCGTGCGATCGTCAGCGATTGCATGTCCCAGGCGAATATCGTCAAGAGCGAGAAGAGCCCGAACGCGCCGATGGCTGCAATCAGCACTTTCTTGCGCCCAATTCGGTCGGCAAGCCAGCCGCCAATCACCGCACCGATGGACAGTCCGAAGGTGCTGGCGCTGAAGAATAGGCCTTTCTGGCCCGCTGTCGGCATGAACTCGCGGCTCAGGCCTCCGGCCGCCACGCCGGCCGCCTGCAGATCGAGTCCCTCACAGAGGGCCACCAGAAAACAAAACAAGAGGGTACGGCGCGCGCCTGCGGCCTTCGCTTGCTCGCTAGTCATACTTCCAGGCTCGCCGTATGCCCTTGACGGGCCCGTCGTGGACGGGCGGACTCGTGAACAGCCATAGAAGGTGGGGAAATGGAGCGGAAGGGGATCGAACCCTCGACCTTCGCATTGCGAACGCGACGCTCTCCCAGCTGAGCTACCGCCCCACGCAAGGCGCGCGATTCTAGCATCGCGTTCCGCCATGCGGCTATCATCAATCTTCGAGGCCGCAGGGGTTCGCGGACCGGAGAGCAGGCATGCTGGCTGTGGGCGGGCGAGCGCCGGAGTTCACGCTGCCGGACCAGGACGAGCAGACTGTGTCGCTCAGCACGCTGCTGCGCCAGGGTCCGCTGATCCTGTATTTCTATCCTGCGGACTTCACTCCCGGATGCACGCGCGAGGCCTGCTCGATCCGCGACCTGACCGTCGAGATCCAGCAGGCGGGACTCGACGTCGCCGGCGTGAGTCCACAGGCCCCGGTGAGCCATCGCGCGTTCCGCGAAAAGCACAAGCTGCAGTTCACCCTGCTCTCCGACGTCGACAAGTTCGTGATCCGTATGTACGACGTGCGGGGGCCGCTGGGGCTCGGCGTGCGTCGCGCCACCTATCTCATCGACCAGGCGCGTTACATTCGCTCCGCGGTACTCGCCGACTTCCGCATCAGTCACCACGAGGATTTCATCCGCAGGGCCGTGGCGCTGAGTGCCGCTGGCGCGCGCCGCGCGCACAGCAGCTGAAGCGCTCGTCCGTCAGAGCCTGATGCGCACCAGGTGGGCACGCCCGAAACTCGGGACACTGACCACGTACAGGATGTCAGACTCGCCCGGCGCAGCGGCGCCGACGTCCACGCCGTTCAGCTCATGAATCATCTGCGGCACCGTGGTCCCGCTGCCGATGACCAGCACCGTGCCGCCCGCATGCTCGCGCACCACGCGGGCCGCCGCGGTCCGTGCGTCGCCAGCGCTGAACAGCTGCGGCGCGCGGTGCAGGCGTTGCGCCAGGGGCGCCGCGGTTTGCTGGGCGCGCCGGTCATCGCTCGCATAGATCGCTTCGAGCCCGCCGCCGGCACCGGCGTCGCCGAACATCTGCGCCAGACGCTGCGCGCGCTGCTCGCCCTCGGGCGAGAGCGGAGGATCGTCGATGCTGCCAGGCTGCTTCTCCACCGGGCGCACGAGCAATACCACGGTGGTGGTAGCACTGCGATAAAAGGTCACCGCACCGGCGCCGACGACCACGATGGCCAGCAGAGTCAGCCACAACGGCGCCAGGAACGGGCGCCGGTGACGCGTAATGGCAGGCGGGTCCATGCCCTAATCATATAGTGCCCGCGCATTTTGCAGCGGGTGTCTGTAATGTGCGCGCAGGAGGGGCGATGCCAGCCGGCGGCCATACCACGGTCATACAGCGTATCCTCGAGCGACGCGCGGCGCGGGTGAGCGTCGAGGAGACCACTGCGACCATCGCGGTCATGCTGCGAGTCGTGCCGCCGCCGCGCGCGCTGCTCGTCTGCCAGGACGCGGCGGTGCGCCAACAGCTGGAACGGCGCATTACCCCCGACATGCTCGACTACGAGTCCCTCGCCGACGATCACGAGGGCCTGCGCCGTTTTGACGCCGAGTTTTTTCCGGTCGTGGTGACGGACTCTCTACAGATGGTGCGCCAATTGCGGGCGCGGACCGCGGTGCGCACGCCATTCGTCCTCTACGTGGCGGAGCTGGATGACGCCGCCGAGCGCGAGGCTGGCCTCGCCGCCGGCGCAGACGACTGCCTGGCACGGCGGGCGTCCGAACGCGAGCTCGACGCTCGTCTCGGCGCCGCACGGCGCATCGCGGAGCTCGAGAGCGTGCTGCGGGTGACCCTGGCGGAGAACCGCAAGCTGTCGGCCACCGACGATCTGACCCGCGTCAACAGCCGGCGTTTCTTCAGCAAGCACTTCCCACGCGAGGTGGAACGCGCAGCGCGCTACGGTCGAGCCCTGGCACTCATCCTGTGCGACATCGATCTCTTCAAGGGCGTCAACGACACGCACGGTCACGCCTGCGGCGACCAGATCCTGCGGCAGTTCGCCGCGCGCCTGCAGCACAGTCTGCGGCGCGGCGTCGACTGGGTGGCGCGCATCGGCGGCGAGGAATTCGCCATCGTGCTGCCCGAGACCGGCTATCAGCCGGCGCTCGACGTCGCCCGCAAGGTGCGGGCCGCGATCGCGCAGCCCCCGTTCACGGCCGAAGGCAAGAGCGTCGAAATGACCGCCAGTTTCGGACTGTGCGGACTCGACCGCGTGCCCACCGGCGAGCGCCGGCTCGCGGAGCGCGTCGTGAAGATCGCCGACGCGGCGCTCTACCGCAGCAAGAACGCCGGTCGCAACCGCGTCACGGCCACCATGCTGAACGCACCCGGCGACTGAAGCACGTCGGCGCGGCTTCGCACCGAAGGCCACGTTGGCGAAAACCCGTTCATCATGACGCAACCCCTTGCCGGGGCTGAACGTTTACGCACGCGCGCCGCGTCTGTCCACATGGTTATGCACAAATTCTGTGGATAAGTCCCGCGGTGGCAACCGCCTTGCGCTTATGTGAGACTGCGCGCCTTTCGCGTCGCGAGCCCACCGATGAAGAAGACAGGCAGCGAACAGGACACCCCGGCCGAGCCTCTGGAGCGGGCACGGCTGCAGGCGGAAGTCGCCAAGCAGCGCGTGCGCATCGCGAAGGAGGAGCTGAAGCGCGCGCGCAAGCGCCTGAAAGAGGCCAAGCGTGAAGCCAAGCGCGCGCGCAAGCATTCCGCGGCCGCGCGCAAGGTCTGGAAGCGCGCACGCCGTGCTCAGAAGGACGACTCCGGGCCCGGGAGGGAGAAGAAGCGCGCGCCGCGTGCCAAGCGTAGACCCGTCGCGAGGCGTGCCGCCGCCGCGCAGCGCGCGGCACCGAAGCGCACAGTCCGCGGCGCCCGCAGCGCCACCACCGGCCGGGCGGTCACACCCGCCGACCAGGCGACCTGAGAGCCGGGGAATTGCCTCATGCAAGATCAGCACGTTCTACCTTCCAGTTCACGGATGCTCGCAGGGTACCTCACCGACATCGAGCAGCTGCTCGATGAGCAGCACCGCGACGCGGCGCTGCGCGAAGCCTTCGATCTGCCGCGCATAGCGGTCGCGCTCACCGACCCGCAACTGCGCTGTTCCGGGGAGCGGATGAAGACCTGGTGCGAGAAATGGATCGGGCCGCCGGGCGCCGAGCGCGTCGGTCGCACCGTCGGCGAGCGAGTCACTCAGCAAGGCGCTGCCGGTCCTGAATCGGTGCCGACGCTTGCGCTGCGCAGGCTGCGATTGCGTCGTTACCTGCGCACACCGTCGCGTGGTTTTCCCGCGCGGCACAGCGACGACCTGCCCCCCCAGGAGACCGAAGCGGTTGAGATGTGCACGGCGCTCGTTGAAGCCGCGCGCCGCTGGTACGCCCACAGCGCCTGTCGCGATACCACCGTGCAGACCAATCTCGCGCGGCTTGCCGTTCTGCGCTGAGTCCCTCAGCGACTTCCGTTTCTGAACGAGCGTTCAACGCTGTCCTGATGACGCGCACATCGACGCTTCCGGTATATCTATTTGTTTAGACTGATTTTGTCAGAGCAATACGCTTGTCTTGCGTCTCTTCCGGGGTTGATGGAATATAGCCGTGTCAGGGGGAATATAAATATTGAGTGTGCGTTCAATGCCCCACTCAAGCACTACGCGCCGGGTCTCAGCGCTGGAGCGCGGCGCGCGTCCGCCGCTGCGCGTGGGCGTCATTCTCGCGCACCACTTCACGCTGTCGGCGTTTGCGGTGTTCATCGACCACTTGCGCCTCGCAGCCGACGAAGGCGACCGCAGCCGGCCCCTGCACGTGCAGTGGTCGATCATGGCCAGCCGCCCGGAGTCGGTTCCGGCGAGCTGCGGCGTGCTGCTCGAGCCCACGAGCGCGCTGCTGTCCCCGGAGCTCCTCGACTACGTGGTGGTCATCGGCGGGATCCTGCACGCCGGGCCGCAGATCGATGAGGCGACGGCGCGCTACCTGCGCGAGGTGAGTGCGACTCAGGTGCCCCTGATCGGCATCTGCACGGGCAGCTTCATCCTGTGCCGCGCCGGGCTGATGAAGGGTCGGCGCTCCTGCGTCAGCTGGTACCACTACCAGGACTTCCTCGAAGCCTTTCCGAACCAGGAGGTCATCGCCGACCGGCTGTTCCTGGCCGACGGCCCACGCATCACCTGCGCCGGCGGTGCCGGAGCTGCGGCGCTGGCAACCTACCTGATCGAGCAGCATCTCGGGCGTGCGGTCGCGCAGAAAGCGAGCCAGGTGCTGCTGTTCGACCGGCCACGCTCGGGCAGCGATGCCCAGCCGCACCCGCCGCTGTCCGAAACCGTGTCCGAGCCGCGTGTACGGCGGGCGCTGCTGCTCATGGAGCAGAACCTCGCGCGCCCCATCGCGGTCGCCGCCGTCGCGGCGGAGCTCGGCCTGTCGGCGCGTCAGCTCGAGCGCCTGTGCCGCCAGCACGTCGGCATGGGGCCGGCCTCGCTCTACCGCCAGCTGCGCATGCGCTACGCCAACTGGCTGATCGAGAACACCGACCGCTCGGTCACTGACATCGCCAACGAGGCGGGCTTCGCGGACTGCGCGCACTTTTCCCGCCAGTTCAAGGACGCTTACGGCCTGTCGCCTTCGACGCGGCGCCTGCAGCCGCAGCGTGCCGTCAACGGCGATGCCGCGCGGGCACGGGTTTTCGAGTAGCCGCCGGGGCGCGCTGCGCCCTCAGGTCTCAAGGCCGGCGACGCCGGCGCAGCCGTGGTGCACATCAAATCCAAAGGGATCAAGCAATGAACTCTAAGATCTCATATGCGGTAGCGGCCATCCTGGGGGGCTCGTCCTGCGCAGCGTACGCTGCCGAGCCGGCGACCGGCGGTACCGAAGCGGTCACGGGAGCGCTCGAAGAGATCACCGTCACCGCGCAGCGCCGCACGGAGAGCATGCAAAACGTGCCGATCTCGATGCAGGCATTTACCGCACAAACGCTGCAGCAACTCAACGTCTCGACCTTCGACGACTACATCAAGTTTCTGCCGAACGTGACGACTGCCAACAACGGGCCGGGCCAGAACGAGATTTTCATGCGCGGCCTCAGCGCCGGCTCGCAGCCCAGCCAGGGCAGCGCTTCGACGGGCCTGTGGCCGAACGTCGCCATCTACCTGGACAACCAGTCCGGTCAGCTCCCGAATCGCAACCTCGACATCTACGCCGCGGACCTCAATCGCATCGAGGTTCTGGAAGGTCCGCAGGGCACGCTGTTCGGCGCCGGCGCCGAGGCCGGCGTGATCCGCTACATCACGAACGAGCCGAAGCTCGACGTGACCGAGGCGAACGTCAAGGCCGGCTACGGAGTGACCGCTCACGGCGATCCGAACAGCGACCTGACGGCGGTGGTGAACCTGCCGCTGATCGCCAACACCATGGCCGTGCGCGCGGTGATCTATAACGACAAGCGCGGCGGCTACATCGACAACGTGCCGGCGACCTTCACGCGCAAGAACACCGACATCGGGATTCACTATGCGCAATATGCGGCCGTCAACGGACAATGCCCGGACGGCCAGCCGAACAGCGGCTTTTGCGTCCCGCCCGGCAGCCCCACCGTCAATAACTTCAGCGTGGCTGCAAGAGCCATCAACCCCGTGACCTATCAGGGAATACGCGCCGAGGTACTGTACAAGTTCAACGATGACTGGGACGCGCTGATCACGCAGTCATACCAGAGCATGGACTCGCGCGGCGTGTTCTACCAGCAACCCAATGCCTCGGATGGTGCGGCTCTGTCCCCCCTGGAAGTCACGCTGTTCAACAGCACCCACGACAAGGACAAGTTCGAGAGCACTGCCTGGACGGTGAATGGCAAGTTCGGCAGTTTGAAGGCTGTCTACACCGGCGGCTACCTCGTGCGCAACGTCGAGCAGGTCGGCGACTACACCAATTACGCGCGCGGCGTCTATGCCGATTACTACCAGTGCTTCGGTCCGGGAACGTACTATGACAACAGCCTCACCTCAACCTGCTTCTCGCCGAGCGCCACCTGGCACTCGGTCGAACGCAACACGCACCAGCAGCACGAATTGCGCCTGAGCACGCCGGACGAGTGGCGTTTCCGCGCGATCGCCGGCGCGTTTTGGGAAGACAATGAGCTGCTGGACCAGACCGGCTGGGGTTACAAGAACGTTCCTTCGTGTACTTCGAACGCCACGCCGGGGACGCCGGGTAATGGCAATACCGGCTGCTTCGCGGACGTGGGCACGTTTCCCGGGACGACCGTGGTGAACCCAGGCGTTCATCCCGCCCCCACCTCCTTCTATCAGGACACCGTGCGTGAAACCAAGCAGACGGCCTTCTTTGCCTCCGTCGACTTCGACCTGATTCCGAAGGTGTTGACGGTCACCGCCGGCACGCGTCATTTCCGCTTCGACAACTCTTCGGCGGGCAGCGTCCTTGCCAGTTTCGGCTGCTTCGAGCACGGCGTGCCAGCCGGTGGCTGCCACAATCCACTTTACTCTTACGACCTCAACGCAGCGAATCTCAAGGACACCGAGTCCGGCTTCAAGAGCCGTGCGAACCTCACCTGGCATGTCACACCGGACACCATGGTGTACTACACGTTCTCGCAGGGCTTTCGCCCGGGCGGCTTCAATCAGAACGGCGGCTCTCACCATGCCTTCACCCCGGGCCTGGTACCGCAGTTCATCATTCCCAAGTCCTACTCGTCGGACAAGCTGACGAACAATGAAATCGGCTGGAAGACGGAATTCCTCGACCATCGCCTGCAATGGAACGGGGCCGTGTATCGGGAGACCTGGGACGACGTCCAGGTCGCCTTCTTCGATCCGGGTGTGGTCGGCAACATCTTCTTCAACACCAACGGCCAGAACTTCCTTATCAAGGGTCTCGAGACCTCACTGCTGGCCCGGGTCGTGACCGGGCTGACGCTGCAAGGTGCGGCGTCCTGGAACCAGAGCAGGCAGACGAACTCGCCAATATTGCTTAACAACGTTCCAAACAGCCCGAACTTCGGCCAGCCGATCACGAATGCCTGCAACGCCTTCGGCACCAATTGCGCGCCGGTCACCAACCCGTTCGGCCCGATCGACGCCCCGAGCGCCGACGCGCCGCCGATTCAGTTCAGCCTGCGCGCCCGCTATGACTGGTCGATCGCCGGCGGATACACCCCTTTCATTCAAGTCGCGGCAACCCACAACGGGCATTCCTTCACGCAGGCGGGTTCGAATCCTACAATCGGAGCCGGAGCCATCAGTACCGGCAGATTGCGCTTCGAGAACCCGGCCTACACCACCTACGACGCATCCTTCGGCGTCGCGAAGGATGCCTGGTGGGTGAACGTGTACGGTGAAAACTTGAGCAATTCGAACGCCAGCGTCTTCGTCAGCACGGATCAATTCATCGTCGCGCAGACGCCGCTTCGGCCGCGGGTTCTCGGGGCGGCCTTCGGCTACAAATTTTGAGCCATCCCTCGGCGGTGGAGCTCGAGGTTCGGCGCATACGCGAACTCGTACACGAGCGCCGGTTCGCCGAGGCTTTAGGGGCCGTTGACGCGCTGCTGGTCGCGGTGCCTGAGAATCGCGACGCCCTGTACCTGCGCGCGCAGGCGCAGCGTCTGCTCGGCGACATCCCAGCGGCGCTCGCCACACTCGCCGCACTCGAGCAACTGCATCCCCGCTTCAGCCGCCTGCACCAGGAGCGTGGTCATTGCTACGTCGTGCTCAAGCAAGCACCCCAGGCAATCGACGCCTTTGTGCGCGGCGTGCACATGAATCCGGCCCTGCCGGCCAGCTGGAGCATGCTCGAGGGCCTGTACCGGATGACCGGGCAGGCTGCGAATGCCGCGGAGGCCGCCGCGCACGTCGCGACGCTGAAAACACTGCCCCCCGATGTCGTGACGGCGACGGCGCTGTTCTCGGACGGCGAATTGGCGGAAGCCGAGCAGCTCATCCGCGCCTTCCTGATCACGCATGGCCACCACGTCGAGGCCATGCGCCTGCTCGCACGCATCGGTCTCGAGCGAGACGTACTCGATGACGCGCAACTGTTGCTGGAGGCGGTGCTCGATCTGACGCCGGATTATCACGCCGCCCGATTCGAGTATGCCCAGGTCCTCAGCAAGCGCCACATGCACCAACAGGCGCGTGAGCAGACCGAGAAACTGCTGGCCGTGGATCGCGCCAATCGCAACTACCGCACGCTACATGCCATGACCTGCGTGGGTCTGGGCCTGCACGAGCGCGCCATCGAGCTGTACCGGGAGCTCCTGGCCGGCGCCACGCAGCCGGCGGATCTGCATCTGTCGATCGCTCACTCGCTCAAGACGCTCGGGCGGCGCGAGGAGGCGATCGCCGAGTATCGCGCCGCGGCGGCCGCCCGCAGCGCTTATGGCGATGCCTGGTGGAGTCTCGCGAATCTGAAGACCTACCGGTTCGAGGACGGGGAGCTGGAGCGGATGCGTGAGGCGGAATCGGCAGCGACGACGTCCGTGGTCGATCGATACCATCTGTGCTTTGCGCTCGGTAAGGCGCTCGAGGACCAGGAGCAGTATGAGAAGTCCTTCGAGTACTACGCACGCGGCAACGCCCTCAAACGCGCCGAGAGCCGCTATCGACCGGAAGTCTTCGAGCTCAACACCCGCCTGCAGATCGAAGTCTGTACCCCGGACCTGTTCGGCCGTAACAAGGATGGCGGTGCGCGCGCCGCGGATCCGATATTCATCGTGGGCCTGCCACGCTCCGGCTCGACACTGATCGAGCAGATCCTGGCGTCACACTCCGCGGTCGAAGGCACGCACGAGCTCGCCGATCTCCCGCGCATCGTGGTGGACCTGCAGGGCCGTGACTGGAGCCTCGACAACCCGCGCTACCCGGCGGTGCTGTCGCAGATGAGTGCCGCGGATTTTCGCCGCCTCGGCGAGAAGTACTTGAGCGATACACGTGTCTACCGCACCGGCAAGGCACGCTTCATCGACAAGATGCCGAACAATTTCCGGCACCTCGGACTCATCCACTTGATGCTGCCCAACGCCAGGATCATCGACGCGCGGCGCGAGCCGATGGCCTGCTGTTTCGGTAACCTCAAGCAGCTGTTCGCGCACGGCCAGGAATTCACCTACAGCATCGAAGACATCGCGCGCTACTACCGTACCTACCTGGAGCTCATGCGGCACTGGGATGCCGTCCTGCCCGGGCGGGTGCTGCGCGTGCAGCACGAGGACCTGGTGGATGACCTGGAAGGCAATGTTCGCCGCTTACTCGACTATTGCGAGCTCGAGTTCGAGCCCGCCTGCGTCGAGTTCCACAGGACCGAACGCAGCGTGCGTACCGCGAGCTCGGAGCAGGTCCGCCAGCCGATCTACCGCGAGGGTCTGGACCAGTGGCGTCACTACGAGCCCTGGCTGGGACGCCTGCGCGAGGCCCTCGGAGATGCGCTGACGCGCTACCGCGACTGAAGTGCCGCTGCCGATCCCTGCGGGAGGCGGCTCGCGCTCTGCGCCTGGTGGCCGAGGGTGAGCGCGCTGAAGAAGATGGTCAGCACGCAGCACCCGACCATGGTCGTGAACACCCCACCCCATCCCCAGTGGTCGGCGATCCAGCCGACGCCGGTCCCCGAGATGGCCGAGCCGAACACGTAGCCGAAGAACCCGGTGAAGCCCGCCGCGGTGCCGGCGGCTTTCTTCGGCACCAGATCCAGCGACTGCAGGCCGATGAGCATGATCGGACCGTAGATGAGGAAGCCGATCGCAACGAGCGCGGCATAATCGATCCATAACGGACCCTTGCCGTTGAGCCAGTAGACCACGACGGCGGCCAGCGTCAGCGCCATGAACAGCATGGTCGCCGGCGCACGCTTGCCCCTGAACCATTTGTCCGAGATCCAGCCGCAGGCGATGGTTCCGGGAATTGCCGCCCACTCGTACAGCGACCAGCCGATGCTCGACTCCTTGAACGAGAAGCCCTTGGCGGTCTCGAGATAGGTCGGAATCCAGTTCTCCACGCCGTAGCGCACGAAGTAGCAGAACGCGTTGGCCACCGCGATCGCCCACAGGTAGCGGTTGCGCAGCACGCAGCCGAACAGGATCTCGCGAAAACCGAGCGTGCGCTCGTCCGCTTCGCTGTAGCCGGGCGGGTAGTCGTTGCGGTACTGCTCCACCGGCGGCAAGCCGCGCGACTGCGGCGTGTCCTGCAGCAGGAAGTACACGCCCAGCGCCACCGCCGCGGCGATGAATGCATTGAAGTAGAACTTGGCGCGCCAGTCGTGGAACAGCAGCACGCCCACGAACGCCAGACTCGCCACCAGCGCTCCGCCGATGTTGTGCGCGGTATTCCATACCGACACCGTGAGCCCGCGCTCGCGGGTGCTGAACCAGTGCACCATGGTCTTGCCGCACGGCGGCCAGCCCATGCCCTGTACCCAGCCGTTCAGCACCTGGATGGCGGCGATGGCCAGCAGCGAGCCGTACAGCGCCGGGATGAGGCCGAACGCGGCCATGATCGCGCTCGACAGCAGCAGGCCGAGCGGCATGAAGTAGCGCGGGTTGCTGCGGTCGGAGACCGACCCCATCAGGAACTTCGACAGACCATAGGCGATGGACAGTCCGGTGAGGGCACTGCCGAGCGCCGCCTTGTTGTACTGCGGGTGCTCGCGCAGGATGTCGGGAATGGCGAGCGCGAGGTTGTTGCGGACCAGGTAATAGCCCGCGTAGCCGATGAAGATCCCGGCAAACACCCGCCGGCGCAGCCGCCGATAGGTCGGGTCAACCTCCGCGACCGGCAGGGGCGCGGCAAACGCCGCCGGCTTCAGCCAGCCGATCATCGCTGGGCGCTCTGCCAGCGCGCAGCGGTGTAGTACGGGACCGCCGCCCTGGGCAGCAGCGCCGCGCCGCGAATGTGATCGGCCGCCTTCTCCGCCAGCATGATGGTGGGCGCGTTGAGATTGCCGGTGGTGATGGACGGCATGATGGAGGAGTCGACCACCCGCAGCGCCTCGACGCCGATCACGCGCAGCTGCGGATCGACCACCGCTCGGGGGTCGGTGACGCGACCCATCCTGCAGGTGCACGAGGGGTGGAAGGCGCTCTCGGCCTTGTCGCGGATGAAGGCGTCGATCTGCTCGTCGGTCTCAACCCCCGCTCCCGGCTGGATCTCGCGGCCACGAAAGCGATCGAACGCCGGCTGCGCGAAGATCTCGCGCGTGAGCCGCACGCAGGCGCGCATCTCCTCCCAGTCCGCGGATCGGGACATGTAGTTGAAGCAGATCCGCGGCTTGTCGTGCGCCACGGCGGACCGCAGGCGCACCCACCCCTGGCTTTGCGAGCGCATCGGCCCCACGTGCGCCTGAAAGCCGTGCTCGCGCGCCAGCGCCGAGCCGTCGTAGTTCACCGCCAGCGGCAGGAAATGAAACTGGATGTCCGGGTAGCGCACGCCGACGCGGCTGCGGATGAAGCCGCCGCTCTCGAAGTGATTGCTGGCGCCCAGTCCGTCGCTGGCAAGGAGCCAGCGCGCGCCGATGAGCGCGCGGCGCACGAGCGAAACTTGCGAGTAAAGCGTGATGGGCTCGCGGCAGGCGACCTGAAAGTAGAACTCCAGGTGATCCTGCAGGTTCTCGCCCACACCCGGCAGCTCGCGCACCACGTCGATGCCGTGGGCGGCGAGCTCGTGTCGCGGGCCGATGCCCGACAGCATCAGCAGCTGGGGCGAATTGATCGGACCGGCGCACAGGATCACCTCGCGCCGTGCGCGCACCTCGTGAAAGAGGCCGCCGCGCCGATAACGGACGCCGACCGCGCGACGCCCCTCGAACAGTACGCGCGTGGCGAGCGCGTGCGTGCGCACCGTCAGGTTGCCCCGGCGCATCGCCGGACGCAGGTAGGCATTCGCGGCGCTGCAGCGCCGGCCGCCGCCCACGGTCATGTCCAGGTGCCCGAATCCTTCCTGCTGAAAGCCGTTCATGTCGGGGGTCAGCGCGTAGCCGGCCTGCCGCCCCGCCTCCAGCCAGGCCGCGTGCAGCGGGTTGGTGAGAAGCCCGCGGCGCGTCTTGAGCGGGCCATCGCCGCCGCGGTACTCATCGCCTCCCTCGGCGCGGCGTTCCGCGCGCTTGAAGTACGGCAACACATCCTGATAGCTCCAGCCGGCGGCGCCTTCGGCCTCCCAGCGCTCGAAGTCGAGCGGGTTGCCGCGCACGTACACCAGCCCGTTGATCGAGGAGGACCCGCCGAGCACCTTGCCGCGCGGGGTGTGCAGTCGGCGGCCATTCAGGTGCGGCTCCGGCTCGGTGTAGTAGCGCCAGTCGTAGCGCGCCATGTTCATGGGGATCGACAGCGCGCTGGGCATCTGGATCCAGGGCGAGCGGTCCGAGCCGCCGTACTCGAGCACCAGTACGCTGTGCTTGCCGTCCTCGGTGAGACGATCCGCCAGCACGCAGCCCGCGGAGCCGGCGCCGACGATCAGGTAATCGACGGTCTCCACGACCTAGTAGGGCGCGTCGACGTCGCCCATGGCGACATACACGCTCTTCAGCTGCGTGTAATGCTCGATGGCGGCGCGGCCGTTCTCGCGCCCCAGACCCGACAGCTTGACGCCGCCGAACGGCAACTCGACCGGGGTGATGTTGTAGTGATTGATCCAGCAGGTGCCGGCCTGTAGCTGCGCGATCACGCGGTGCGCGCGCGTCAGATCGTTGGTGAACACCCCGGCGGCCAGGCCGAACTCGGTGGCGTTGGCGCGCGCGATCACCTCGTCCTCGTCTGCGAACTCCAGCACCGACATCACCGGGCCGAAGATCTCCTGGCGCACGATGTCCATGTCGTCATGGCAGCCGTCGAATACCGTGGGCGCGACGAAGCAGCCATTCGCCAGATCCCCGCTCGTCACCCGCGCGCCGCCCGTGAGCAGCCGCGCGCCCTGCGCCCGGCCGCGGGCGATGAACGCGAGCACCTTCTCCATGTGCTCCGCGGAAATCAGCGCTCCCACCTGGGTGGCCGGATCCAGTGGGTCTCCGACACGCATCGCGGCGGCGCGCGTCCGCAGGCGCTCGACGAACGCGGCGTGCACGCTGCGGTGCACGAACACACGCGTGCCGTTCGAGCACACCTCGCCCGCCGAGTAGAAATTTCCGAGCAGCGCGCCCGCCACGGCGTTATCCAGTCTCGCATCCTCGAACACGATGAGCGGGGACTTGCCGCCGAGCTCGAGGGTTACCTGCTTCAGCGACGCGGCGGCATCGGCCATGACGGCCTTGCCGGTACCGACCTCGCCGGTGAGCGAGATCTTGCGGATGCCGGGATGACGCGACAGGAGCCGCCCGGTCTCCGCCCGGCCTTGCGCCACCTGGAATACCCCCTCGGGCAGTCCCGCAGCCGCAAACACCTCCTGAAGCTTGATGGCCGTGAGCGGAGTGAGCTCGGCGGGCTTGAAGATCATGGCGTTGCCGCACGCGAGCGCCGGAGCGGATTTCCAGCAGGCGATCTGCAGCGGGTAGTTCCAGGCGCCGATGCCGGCGACCACCCCGAGCGGCTCGCGGCGCGTGTAGCCGAAGGCCTGTGGCCCCAGATCGATGTGCTCGCCGGCGATTGCCGCAGCCAGCCCGGCGTAATATTCCAGGCACTGCGCACCCGAGAGCACATCGACCGCGCGCGTCTCCTGGATCGGCTTGCCGGTGTTGCGGGTCTCGAGCACGGCGAGTTCCTCGTTGCGCTCGCGCAGCATGCCCGCCGCGCGCTGCAGCACGCGCCCGCGCTCCGCCCCACTCAGGGCGGCCCACTTCTTTTGCGCCGCCTGCGCCTTGAGGACTGCGGCATCGATCTGCGCCGCACCGTCGGCGCTCAACTCCGCGAGCACCGCACCATTGGCGGGGTTGATCACCCGCAGGAGGCCGCCGGCGCTCACCGTGCGCGCCGCCGACTCACCCGTCACGCGCAGCGTCGCTGCCTGCGCCAGCTCCTTGAGCCTTCCTTCGACGAATGCCGTGAGCAGCGCCCGCGCGCTCTCGCTGTCGGCCTCCTGCCATTCCGAGAGCGCGGCGCGCAGCCACACGCCGTCGATCATGGCGGCGATCATCGAGGCGAGGCTGCGCGCCTCCTCGCCCGGTATCAAACGGCGCAGATCGCTGCGCAGGTTCGACAACATGCGGCGCTGATAGGCGGTCTGCACCCGCTTCAGGCCTCGCACGTGCAACACCTGGCCCCAGAATGCCAGCCAAGCGGTTCCGGTACGCTGGTCGAATTCCTCGGGCGCCAGATTGGTGTCGATGACCGCCTGCACTCTGCCGCGCGGCGTGCGCGCCAGCGCCAGCCGCGCCCGCATTCGCGCCGCGAGCGTGCGCGCCAGTGTGCGAAAGGCGGCTTCGAGCAGTCCGTCCTTGTCGTCGAAGTAGTGCGCCACGAGTCCCGGCGAGACCCCGGCGCGCCGCGCGATCTCCGCGAGAGTCGTGCCGACGTAGCCGACTTCGGCGAGACTGTCGATCGTGACCTCGACCAGCTGCACCCGCCGCGCTTCCTCGCCTTCATCCCGGAGGGAGCCGCTGTGATGCACGAGGTCTTTGGGTGTGGTTGATTGGCTGTTCAACGGCGTGCTCCAGAGACTCGTCCGGGAGCGGCTGCGTGGCGCCTCGCGGCGCCCCATTTGCAGAGTTGATACTGCTTTATTACTCAGTGACTTGCCTGATCGACAGGCACTTGACAGACCGTCCGTTAAACGGCTATTCAGGCCCAGACGGAAATGATGGAGTCGGCGGCCTCACGGGTCAAGTGGAGCGCACATGGCGCGAGTTGAGTCGAGGGTCTTGAGGGGGGTCGGGGCGGCCGGCGGGTTCAAGCGCGTGTTGCGGGCGGCGACGTGCGCGGCGCTGACTGCGCTCGCCTCCTCGGAAGCGCTCGCCTCCCCGGACGTCCCGGCAGCGCCGGGGCCGCTCGCGGACCACGCGGCCTGCCGGATCGTGCGGCTGTCGGACATCGGCTGGACCGACGTGACGGCCACGACTGCGCTGTTCGCCGCCCTGATACGCCATCTGGGGTACCGTCCCGAGATCACCGTGCTGTCCCTGCCGGTGACCTACGCGTCCATGAAGAACAAAGACATCGACGTATTCCTCGGCAACTGGATGCCCTCGCAGGGAGGCGACCGCAAGAGCTACGTGGCGGACAAGTCAGTCGAAGTCATACGCGCCAACCTGACCGGGGCCAAGTACACCCTCGCCGCACCCGCCTACACCTATGAGGCCGGCCTGCGCAGCTTCGCAGACATCGAGCGATACGCCGGGCAGCTCCACAACTCGATCTACGGCATCGAGCCGGGGAACGACGGCAACCGCCTGGTGCTGGGGATGCTGCGGCAGAACCTCTTCGGCCTGGGCAATTTCAAACTGGTCGAGTCGAGCGAGCAGGGCATGCTGGCGGAGGTCGAACGCGCCTTCCGCGCCCACGCGCCCATCGTGTTTCTCGCCTGGGACCCGCACCCGATGAACATGCGCTTCGATCTACGCTACCTGTCCGGCGGAGACGCCGTCTTCGGACCGAACTACGGCGAGGCGCGCGTTGACACCAACACACGCGCCGGCTACTCGGCGCAGTGCCCCAATATCGGCCGGCTGCTCCGCAACCTCTCGTTCACGACACAAGAGGAGAGCCGAGTGATGGCCGACATTCTCGATCGCCATCAGCCACCGGAGGTGGCCGCGGAAAGCTGGCTCAAAGCGAACCCCACCGTAGTCGCCGGCTGGCTCGAGGGGGTGACCACCTTCGACGGACGTCCGGCGCTCTCGGCCATGAGCGGCGCCGGCAAGCTCCGCGTTGGGTTCAGCCTGGAGCTCTGGGTGAGCGATCACAAGATTCCGGTCGGCGACAGCGTCGCGGTGATGATCGAGTACGTGAAGACCCATGGCCGGGTGCTGTTCGATGGCGTGTCCGCCGTCATCCGCGGCAGCGTCGACGGACTCACGGCGCTGCTGCGCGCGATTCCCTCGCCGCTTCTGATCCTGGGCGCCGCCGCCCTGAGCTGGGTGCTGCGGCGCTCGCTGCCGCTCGCTGCATTCGTCGTCGCCGCGCTCCTCTTCATCATGAATCAGGGGTACTGGGAGCCCACGCTCGAGACCCTGTCGCTGGTGATCGCGGCCGCGCTGGTGTCGACCGCCATCGGCGTGCCCGTCGGGATCGCCGCGGCGCACCGGCCGCGCCTCTACGCCGCGCTGCGGCCGGTGCTCGATCTGATGCAGACGCTGCCGACCTTCGTGTACCTCATTCCGACACTGGTACTGTTCGGCTTAGGGGTGGTGCCGGGGCTCATCTCCACCGTGATCTTCGCCCTGCCCGCCCCCATCCGACTGACGCAGCTGGGCGTCAGCTCCGTGCCGACCGCGCTGCTGGAGGCCGGTCAGGCGTTCGGCGCCACACCTCTGCAGCTGCTGTGGAAGGTGGAGCTGCCGAGCGCCGCCCCGACCATCCTCGCCGGGATCACCCAGTGCATCATGCTGAGCCTGTCCATGGTGGTGATCGCGGCGCTGGTGGGAGCCGGGGGACTGGGGGTGCCGGTGGTGCGCGCGCTCAGCACCGTGCAGGTCGGCATGGGCTTCGAGGCGGGCTTTGTGATCGTGCTGCTCGCCATCGTGCTCGACCGGATCAGTCGCCCGGCCGACAAGGCCCCCGGGCCATGAGTGCCGCGCTCGAGTTCCGCGCCGTCGACATCCTCTTCTGCGCCAGGGCGGGGCGCCGCGCCAGCAGCGCCGCCATCCAGCGGGCGCTCGCGGCGCTGGATTCCGGCGGCACGCGTGCCGAGATCGCCGCCAAGACCGGCGTGGTGGTGGGCGTGGCGAACGCCTCGCTCAGCGTCGAGCGCGGCGAGATCTCGGTGCTCATGGGATTGTCGGGATCGGGGAAGTCGACGCTGCTGCGCGCGGCCAACGGCCTGAATCGCGTCACGCGCGGCCAGGTCCTGGTGGGTGACGGCGATACCATCGTCGACATCGGCGTCAACTGCGATCCGGCCACGCTGCGGCGCATCCGCCGGCTGCGCATCACCATGGTGTTTCAGCAGTTTGGCCTCCTGCCGTGGAGGACGGTGCGCGACAACGTCGGCTTGGGCCTCGAGTTGCGCGGTGAGCCCCCCGACAGTCGCCGCCGTATCATCGACCAGCACCTCGAGCTGGTCGGCCTCTCGCAATGGGGTGAGCGCTACTGCAGCGAGCTCTCCGGCGGCATGCAGCAGCGCGTGGGACTGGCACGCGCCTTGGCCACCGATGCGGATATCCTGCTCATGGACGAGCCGTTCTCGGCGCTCGATCCCCTGATCCGCAGGAAGCTCCAGGACGAACTGCTCGCGCTCCAGGAGCGTGTCAAAAAAACGATTCTATTCGTGAGCCACGATCTGGACGAGGCTCTGAAGCTCGGCGACAAGGTGACGATCCTCGAGGGCGGCCGGATCGTGCAGACCGGCACCGGCCGGGACATCGTCGAACGGCCGGCCGATGACTATGTCGCGGAGTTCGTGCGCCACGTGAATCCGCGCACCGCCATCAAGGGCGCGTTGACTTCGGCGTAGTCGCAGAGAACGCCCCGGCCAGATCAAGCCGAAAATACAGATGCTCGGCCCGGTAGTCGATCGAGCCGTCGCCCCACTTGCGCACAAGTCTTTTTACCTCGGCCACCAGCTCAGTGTGCGTGAGCTGGCGCTTGAGCCCGTAGTGGTCTTGAATGATCCGCTTGCATTCATCGGTGATCCGAACGACGGTCATCACTCCATCCCTTGTAGCTATGCTGCTATGTTGACTTGTGCGCGGCCTCTCGAGCGCCGGCTATGACTTCGTGGCGGGAGATACTGCATTCTTTGGGTGAAAACCCTACTTTGGATTTATGTTAGCTCGCCCGAGACCGCCAGACAAACGATCCAGCCGCCCCGATCGTCCCGGGCTTGCTGCAGCGCACCAGCGCGTGGCCGATGGCGTGGCGTGGGCGCATCAACGGAGGGCGCACTCGCGGCGGTCCTGTCGCGCTCGTTCAAGCCGGTGGGCGCGCGGGTGCTCGTCGCCGCAGGAGGCGGGTAGCATGATGCGAGGATCATGCAACCCTTCTCCGGCCTGGCGCTGCTGAGGCGGGGCCTGTCCGGCCAGCGCGGCTGGACGACGCAGTGGCGCAGCCCGGAGCCCAAGGCCGCCTATGACGCCCTGATCGTCGGCGGCGGGGGTCACGGGCTGGGCGCGGCCTACTACCTCGCCCGCGAGCACCACCTCACCCACATCGCGGTGCTCGAAAAAGGCTGGATCGGCGGCGGCAACACCGGCCGCAACACCACCATCATCCGCTCCAACTACCTGTTCGATGAGAGCGCAGCACTCTATGACCATGCGGTCAGGCTGTGGGAGCACCTGTCACAGGTTCTCAACTACAACGTGATGTTCTCGCAGCGCGGCGTGATGATGCTGGCGCACACGGTGCACGACGCGCAGGTTTTCAAGCGCCATGTGCACGCGAACCGCGTCAACGGGGTCGACAACGAGTGGCTGACCCCCGAGGAGGCGAAGGCCTTCTGTCCGCTGCTGAACATAGGCAACATCCGCTATCCGGTACTGGGCGCCGCGCTGCAGCGCCGCGGCGGCACCGCGCGCCACGACGCGGTGGCGTGGGGATACGCGCGCGCCGCGGATGCGCTCGGGGTCGACATCATCGAGAATTGCGAAGTGACCGGCATCCGCCGCGACGCCGGCGGCGCGGTGGAGGGCGTGGAGACCACCCGCGGCACGATCCGCGCCCCGCGCATCGGCGTGGCGGCCTCCGGCCACACCAGCGTCATCATGAAAATGGCCGGTATCGAGCTGCCGCTCGAGAGTTACCCGTTGCAGGCGCTGGTGTCTGAACCCGTAAAGCCGGTGTTTCCGTGCGTGGTCATGTCCAACACCATCCACGCGTACATCAGCCAGTCGGACAAGGGGGAGCTGGTCATCGGCGCGGGCACCGACGCCTACACCTCGTATACGCAGCGCGGCGGCCTGCACATCACCAGCCACGCGCTGGAGGCGATCTGCGAGCTGTTCCCCATGTTTCGCCGCCTGCGGATGCTGCGCAACTGGGGCGGCATCGTCGACGTGACGCCCGATCGCTCGCCCATCATTGCCAGGACGCCGGTGCCGGGGTTGTACGTGAACTGCGGCTGGGGCACCGGCGGGTTCAAGGCCACGCCGGGTTCGGCCCATGTGTTTGCCTGGACCATCGCGCACGATGAGCCGCACCCGATCAACGCGCCGTTCACCCTGGAGCGCTTCCGCGACGGTCGGCTCATCGACGAGGCGGCCGCGGCCGCAGTAGCGCACTGATGACAGCGCCGCGCCCGTGACATCGCCATGCTGCTGATCGACTGTCCCTATTGCGGCGAGCGTCCCGAGCTGGAGTTCGTGTACGGCGGGCAGGCGCACGTCGCCCGGCCCGCGCAGCCGGCGCAAGTGTCTGCGCAGCAGTGGGCGGACTATCTCTACCGCCGTGACAACACCCGCGGTGTGCACGCCGAGCGCTGGCGTCACACGCACGGCTGCGGGCGCTTCTTCAACGCGCTGCGCGATACGACTACCGATCATTTCCTCGCCACCTACAAGGTGGGCGAGCCGCCCCCCACCGTCGCGGCCGCGGTGCCGCGGTGAGTGAGGGCCTGCGTACACCTGAGGGCGGGCGGATCGACCGCTCGCGCGGGCTGCATTTCAGCTTCGACGGGCGCCCCTACACGGGTGTTGCCGGGGACACGCTCGCCTCGGCGCTGCTCGCCAACGGCGTGCACCTCATGGCCCGCTCGTTCAAGTACCACCGCCCGCGTGGTGTGCTCGGCTGCGGCGCCGAAGAGCCCAACGCGCTGGTGGCAGTGCGCCGCGACGCCGCGCGCTACACGCCCAACCTGCGCGCCACCCAGGTCGAGCTTTATGACGGACTCGCAGCACACAGTCAGAATCGCTGGCCGAGCCTCGCCTTCGACCTCGGCGCCGTCAATGATCTGCTCGCCCCGTTCATCCCGGCCGGCTTTTACTACAAGACCTTCATGTGGCCGCGGCGCGCGTGGCAGTGGCTCTACGAGCCGCGCATTCGCGCCGCCGCCGGCCTCGGTCGCTCGCCCACCGAGGCGGACCCCGACCGGTATGCCTCGCGCTATGCGCACTGCGACGTGCTCATCGTGGGCGCGGGCCCCGCCGGACTCGCCGCCGCCGCGGCCGCCGCCGCGAGCGGCGCGCGCGTCATGGTGTGCGATGAGCAGAACGAGTTCGGCGGCTCGCTGCTCGCGGATGATCCGCGCGCGGCCCCCGCCATCGAGGGCCGCCCCGCCCCGCAGTGGCTGCGGGAGACGTTGGCGGCTCTGGGCTCGAACACCCGTGTCACGCTGCTGCCGCGCACTACGGCGTTCGGTTACTTCCCGCACAACCTCCTGGGGCTGAACGAGCGCCTGAGCGACCACCTCGCCGACCCGCACCCGGATTTGCCGCGTGAGCGCCAATGGCAGGTGCGCGCCCGCGAAGTGGTGCTCGCCACCGGCGCCATCGAGCGTCCGCTGGTGTTTCCGGGAAACGACCGGCCCGGAATCATGCTGGCCGGCGCGGCGCGCACCTGGCTCAACCGCTATGGCGTTCTGCCGGGCACGCGTGCCGTAGTGGTCACGGCCCATGACGAGGCGTACCCGGCGGCGCTCGAGCTGCAAGCGGCCGGAGTGTTCATCGCCAGCATCGCGGATGTGCGCGCGCGGGAGGATGGTCCGTGGGCTGCACGAGCGCGCGGCGCGGGCATTCCGGTGCTGACGCGAGCGACCGTGCTCGGCACCGGTGGACGGCGCCGCGTGAGCTCGATCCTGCTCGCGCAGCTGGAGGGCGGTGAGCCGGGCGCGCAGACCCAGCCGTGCGACCTCGTGCTCATGTGCGGCGGTTTCACGCCGAGCGTGCACCTGTTCTCGCAGTCACGCGGCAAGCTCTGGTGGGATGAGGGGCTGCAGGCGTTCCTTCCCGGCACGCCAGCGGAGCGGGTACGCAGCGCCGGGGCCTGCCGCGGTGTGTTCGCGCTCGACGCCGCGCTCGCGGATGGCGCCGCCGCCGGGGCTGGCGCCGCGCGCGAGGCCACGGCTCCCGCGCGCACGGGCGTGTGCCCGTCCGGCGCTGCGGCCACCCCCGCCGTGCCACCCGCAGCCGGCGGCGGGTTCGCCGGTGCCCTGCCCCAGCCTGCCGCTGCCCGCGCGCGCGCGTTCGTCGACTGGCAGAACGATGTAACCACCAGGGACCTGGCGCTCGCGACGCGCGAGGGATTCCGCTCGATCGAGCACGTCAAGCGCTACACCACCACGGGTATGGCGACGGACCAGGGCAAGACCTCCAACCTGAATGCGCTCGGCATCGTGTCGCGCGCCCTCGGCAAGGCCATCCCCGAAGTGGGACTGACGACCTTCCGCATGCCCTACACACCCGTGAGCTTCGGCAGCTTCGCGGGAGCTGCGCGCGGGGAGCTGTTCGACCCGGTGCGCACCACGCCCATGCATGAGTGGGCCCGCGCGCGCGGCGCGGTGTTCGAGGATGTGGGCCTGTGGAAGCGCGCGCGCTACTTTCCGCGCGGCGCCGAACACATGCACGCCGCGGTCGGGCGCGAGTGCCTCGCGGTGCGCAACGCCTGCGGCATTTTCGACGCCTCCACGCTCGGCAAGATCGAAGTGGTCGGCCAGGACGCGGTCACGTTCATGAACCGCCTGTACGTCAACGCGTGGACGAGTCTCGCCGTCGGCCGCTGCCGCTACGGCCTGCTGCTGCGCGATGACGGCTTCGTCTACGACGACGGCGTCGTGGCGCGCGTCAGTGAGAGCCGCTTTCACGTCACGACGACCACCGGCGGCGCCCCGCGGGTGCTGGCGATGATGGAGGACTACCTGCAGACCGAATGGTCGGACCTGAAGGTATGGCTCACCTCGACCACCGAGCAGTGGGCCGTGGTCGCGGTGCAGGGACCTAACGCACGCGCCGTGCTCGCGGGGCTGGTGGACGTCGATCTCGCGGCGGCTGCGCTGCCGCACATGAGTGTCGCGCCGGGGCATATCTGCGGTGTGCCGATGCGGCTGTTCCGCGTCAGCTTCACCGGAGAGCTCGGCTTTGAGGTCAACGTCCCGGCGGACTTCGGGCCTGCGGTGTGGGCAGCCGTCTGGGATGCCGGCCAGGCGCACGGCATGACGCCCTACGGCACCGAGACCATGCACGTGCTGCGCGCCGAGAAGGGTTACATCATCGTCGGCCAGGACACCGACGGCACCGTCACGCCGGATGATGCGGGCCTGGGCTGGGCGATCGGCAAGAACAAGCCCGACTTCGTCGGCAAGCGCTCGCTCGAGCGACCGGCCCTGACCTCGCCGCAGCGGCGGCAGCTCGTCGGCCTGCTCACCACGGACCCGCAGGTGGTGCTGGAGGAAGGCGCTCAGGTCATGGCGCAGGCCGGCGCCCGGGCGCCTGCGCGCGCGCTGGGACACGTCACCTCCTCCTACCACAGCTCCGTGCTCGGTCGCTCCATCGCCATGGGGCTGGTCGCGGGCGGGCGCGCCCGCATCGGTGAGACCCTGTACGTTTCCGTTCCCGCAGGCGATATCCCGGTTCAGGTTGCATCGCCGGTGTTCTACGACCCGCAAGGCAGGCGCCTGCATGCGTGATCTCAGCGCCGCCCGCTGCCTGCCGCAGGTCAGCGCGAGCACCGTACTGCACGCGCTGCCGCCCGCGACCCGCTACGTCCTGCGCGGCGGCTCCGAGGTCCGGGCGGCGGCCGAGAGCGCCCTCGGTTGCGGCATCCCGGCCAGGGCCTGCCGGGCCACGGTCGAGGGCGATCGGGCGGCGCTGTGGCTGGGACCGGACGAGTGGCTGCTGATCGCGCCGGAGCCGCCGCCTCGGCGGTTCGCCGCGGCGCTCGCGGAGGCGCTCGCGGGGCTGCCGCATTCGCTCGTGGACGTGAGCCACCGCCAGAGCGCGCTCGCGCTGAGCGGCCCGCAGGCCACGACACTGCTCGCCGCCGGCTGTCCGCTGGATCTGGATCTGGGCCCCTTCCCGGTGGACATGTGCACGCGCACCATGCTGGCGAAGGCCGAAGTCCTGCTCTGGCGCACCGGGCCGCAGGTGTTCCGCGTCGAGGTCTGGCGCTCCTTCGTCGCCTATGTATCGCAGTTTCTCGGCGAAGCCGCGCGCGGCATCATTCAAGGGAGAGAGCCCAAGTGAAGACGCATGTTCGGGTCCTGGTCATCGGTGGCGGCGTGGTCGGGGTGAGCACGCTCTATCACCTGACGAGGAAAGGCTGGACGGATGTCGCGCTGATCGAGCGCACGGAGCTCACCGCGGGCTCCACCTGGCACGCCGCGGGCCTCCTGCCGTTGTTCAACATGAGCTACACCGTCGGCCAGCTGCACAAGTACTCGGTCGATCTTTACAAGCGCTTGCCCGCGGAAACCGGCCAGGACGTGAGCTTTCACGTCACCGGCAATCTGCGCCTCGCAACCTGCAAAGAGCGCATGGACGAGTACCAGAAATATTGCGGCACGGCCAATACCATCGGCGTGCCCTTCGAGGTCATCGGTCCCGCGCGGGTCAAGGAGCTCTGGCCGCTCATCGAGCTCGGCGGCAGCGCCGAGACCCCCGCCATCATCGGCGCGCTCTACCACCCGCACGACGGCCACATCGCGCCCGCCGATCTCACCATGGCATTGCGCAAGGGTGCGCGCAGCGCGGACGCCGAGATCTACGAGCACACCGAGGCGCTCGGCATGGAGCGCACCGCGAGCGGTGAGTGGCGGGTCCGCACCGGCAAAGGCGATATCACCGCGGAGCATCTGGTGCTGGCGACCGGTAACTACGCCCGGCAGAGTGGACGGTTGCTGGGTCTGAACGTGCCGGCGATCCCGGTCGAGCACCAGTACATCGTCTACGACGAGTCGGCGCAGCTCAAGGCGTATCGCCAGGGCGGCGGGCGCGAGCTCGCCGTGCTGCGCGAGTCCGACAGGTCCTACTACCTGCGCGAGGAGCGCCTGGGCTGGATCCTGGGTCCCTACGAGCGGGGCGCGCCGGCGCGTTTTGCAGACGGCGTTCCCGAGTGGTTCGGGCGCAGTCTCCTTCCCGGCGATCTCGATCGGCTCGTGCCGCACGTCGAGGCGGCCACGCGCCGGGTGCCGGCGCTCGAGAGCTGCGGCATCAAGGACATCGTCAACGGACCGATCTCCTACACGCCCGACGGCAGCCCGCTCATCGGACCGGCCTGGGGTCTGCGCAACGTCTGGCTCAACGAGGGCCACAGCTTCGGCATCACCGCCGCCGGCGGCGCCGGCTGGCAGCTCGCCGAGTGGATCGTCGAGGGCGAACCCGGGATCGACATGCTGGCGGTGGATCCGCGCCGCTTCGGCGCGTACACCAGCAAGCGCTACGTCGTCAAGAAGAACGAGGAAACCTACCGCAACGTGTTCGTCATCCACTTCCCGGACGAGGAGCGCCCCGACGCACGGCCGGCGAAGACCAGTCCGGTGTACGCGCTGCTCGACGCCAAGGGCGCGGTGTGGGGGCAGCGCTATGGCTGGGAGCGCGCCAACTGGTTCGCTCCGCCGGGTGTGGAGCGCAGGGATCGCTGGAGTTTCCGGCGCAGCAACTACTTCGAGCACGTGGGCAACGAAGCGCGCCTCATGCGCGAGCGCGTCGGTCTCATCGATCTCAGCCCGTTCACCAAGCACGAGGTCACCGGACCGGGCGCGCAGAGCTGGCTCGATGGGCTCCTCGCCAACCGGGTTCCCGCGAAGATCGGACGCCTGGCGCTGTGTCACGCGCTCACGCGCCGCGGCGGCATTCGTTCCGAGTTCACCGTCACCAAGATCGCCGAGCAGCACTACTACGTGGTGAGCGCCGGCGCCGCGGAGCGTTACGACAGCGATTATCTGTTCAAGTCACTGCCGACGGACGGCTCGGTGGGACTTCGCAACATCACCAACACCCGCGGCTGCTTCGTGCTCGCCGGACCCAAGTCGCGCGAGGTGCTTGCGCAGCTGACCGACACGCCGCTCGACAACGCCTCCTTCCCGTGGCTCACGGCGCAGACCATCGAGGCGGGACTGGCGGTCGATGTGTATGCACTGCGCGTGAACTTCGTCGGCGCCCTCGGCTGGGAGCTGCACTTCCCCATCGAATACGCGCATCACCTGTTCGACGCGCTGTTTGAGGCCGGCGAGGCCCACGGCATCGGCATGGTGGGCATGCGCGCCATGGAATCGCTGCGCCTGGAGAAGTCCTACCGCATGTGGGGCAGCGACATGACGCCGGACTACACACCCTTGGAGGCGAGTCTCGACCGGTTCGTGCGCATGAACAAGGCAGCGTTCATCGGCAAGGAGGCACTCGAGAAGCAGCTGGCCGCAGGGGTCCCCAACCGCTTCGTGACGCTCGAGGTGCACGGCGTGACCGACGCCGACCCGCTCGGCAACGAGCCCTTGTTCGATGCCGGCGGCCGCGTGATCGGACGCGCGACCTCAGGCTACTACGGGCATTGCCTGAAGAAGAGTCTCGCGATCGGCTACACCAGGGCCGAGCTCGCCCAGCCAGGCACGCGGCTCGCCATCGAGATCCTGGGCGAGCGCAAGCAGGCGACGGTCCTGCGCGAGTCGCCCTACGACCCCGACAACCTCGAATTGCGGGCCTGAACCATGGCCATCGACTCCGCCGCGCGGATCGCGCGAGCGGGTCAGTCCCGGCGCCGCGCCACGACGAAGGCCTCGTCGTTGAACCACAACCCGCCGTACTTCTGCAGCACCTTTTGCGTAGCCTCGAGATACGCCCCGTTCGTCACCACGGCGTCCAGGCGCTCATCCTCGATCTGATTCACGTAAATGGCGGCGTTCCACGCGGCGAATAGCGTCGAGGTGCCGATTCGATCCCCGATCTCCGACGGCAGCGTGTGCATTTGGTAACGGAATACCGCCTCTGCGTCCGGCAGGGCGCTGAGGTCGAATTCGCGGGCGTCGCGCGCCAGCTCACGGCGCAACGTGGCCAGCAGCTCGTGGCGGCTCACCTGAAACGGCTGCTCATCCGGCCATAGCTGCTGGATGATCTCCAGCCCCGGATCGTGACCGTATGACTGGATCGCCAGGAGCCTGCCGCCGGGCGCCAGGCTGCGCGCGAGCGGCGCCAGCACCTTCTGCACCTTGAAGTCAGCGCCCATGCGCGCCCGCCAGGGTTGGGACGCCAGGATGAGGTCGTAGTGCCCGGCAATCCCCCCCGGCTTGGGGATCACCGCGTCGAGCAGGAACTTGTGGTCTTCGCGATAGATGACCAGCACCGAAGGCCGAACGACGAGCGGGTTCCCGGTCTTGAGACTCGGGGTGGTCTGCCAGCCGTTCGCCAGCGTCGCACCCAGATCCTCGATCTGCTGCGCGTACTCGTCCGCCGTGATGCCGGTCAGACCCAGCTGCTGCCAGTTGAACGCGGCTGCCGAGACCGCCTCGCGCGGCGTGAGGCGCGGCGCCTCGGCATAGTTGAGGTTGGTCACGACGAACACTGTCGCCGGGTGCTCGAACAGCCGATCGGGCAGCTTCTCGAGCCCCAGCCGTGCGTCCTCGAGACTGATCTCCTTGGCGACGACGCACATCGGCACCGTGGGAAACTGGCGATGCGTACTGCGCATCAGACGCGTGATCACCGTGCCATCGCCCATCCCCGCGTCGAAGAGGCGCACGGCGGGCGGTGTCGGGCGCAACAAGGCCACCTCGTCGGCCGCGCGTCGGGCAATGGCTGACTTCTCGTTGCACGCAGTGACGAACGCCAGGTACTTCTGGCGGTTATCGTAGAATCGAAACGGGGGCGAGCTCGCGGGGCTTTGCGGCGCGGTCGCTCGTGTCGCCGTTGCGCGTTTGCCGGAATTGCGCATCGGCGGCAAGGGCACGGTCAGAAGCCGCGCACCAGGAAATCGACGGCGGCCAGTATCACCTTCCACTGATCCGCGACGCCGCCCGCCTGGGGCCCGAGATCGGCCCGCGCGATCCCCGCGAGCTGCGGGGTCATCAACAGGTAGGTCTCCCCGTCCACACTCAGCGCCGGCGTCAGGTAAGCCAGCGGGTACTTCGTCAGGGCGGGCGCCCTGGCGAGCGGGATGACCACCCGCGTCTGCAAATCCTCGAACAGCACGGACTGCACATCGAGGAGAAACGGGTAGTCCGCCCTGGTCTGGGAACTCTGGTTCCGATACACCGCAAACTGCGTCATCAGGCTGCCTTAAAAGGTGCGCGCGCCCTGGAAAGCAGGCGCGTGTTGCCCGACGTACTCGTTGTAGGCTTCGATCGCCTCTGCGTGTTCCCGCCGCCACTGCCTGCGCTTCACCGCGG
>Ga0209804_1000149_pt1 | contig 60689 bp, 50 predicted proteins | sample GraSoiAngelo_139_FD_185896 | JGI IMG/M metagenome (GOLD analysis project Ga0209804, IMG submission 185896) | Grasslands soil microbial communities from the Angelo Coastal Reserve, California, USA - 14_0929_12_20cm (SPAdes) (version 2) | ecosystem: Environmental > Terrestrial > Soil > Grasslands ... | reverse complement strand
GCGGCGATGGCCATCTAGCGTGAAACGGTCGGATACCCTTCGAGAAATTCTTCAAGGGTGTGGCCCCGCTCCAGGGAATCGAACAGAAGTTGGAGAGGTACTCGCGACCCGCGAAAAACCGGCGTTCCGCTCAGGATATTTGGATTTTTGACGATCACGCTGTCCCTCGAACTCATAAGATCTCCACTACGCACAGTATAGCACTCTCTTCAGGCACGTTTCCCCACCTGTCCCTCGCCAAAATCATCGCCATAACAATGCTACAGCGGCCAAGATTAGGGCTCGGCCAGAGTTTTGGCGAACCACAGCCTGACACAGATCGTCCTGGTGATCGTGGGGCTGTTGAATCTGGCCCTAATTTATTTTCTATATATGGATCTGCGGCATTCCAGCTGGCTTTTGGAGCGGAAGAACGAGGTCGAGCCGATGTTTCTGAGCTTCTTTATTCCGGTCGGCGTCTTTCTACTCGTGGCTGCAAGGAGACCATCTGAGCATCGCTCCATGATTGCTCTGGCAGCTTGGTGGAACATCTCCCATGGCGTGGTAATGGCTATTCAAACCGTGGAAGCCTGGATTCACACAGTCCACAGGAACTTTACTGATGTGATCGTATTCCTTGTGATCGGAGGCGTCCTGTTAGCGCTTCTGCCAGAAAAACGAGAGGCAGTCGCGCAAGAAGTTGCGTGAACGAGCGCAGCCCCCCACACTCTGCGCGGATAACCATTTCTTCTCGCGTTCTTTTCACGATCTTCCCGAGGGGATGACGGCGTAGCGCAGCGGCTCTGGAGCAGGTTGGCGTTACATAAGCGATCACGCTCACGATTCGGGTCTGGCAGGTCTGGGTTCTGGCGGAATCACGGGCCAAGGATGTTGAGAAACGGCAGGCCGTTACGGAGCTACAATGATCTTGCCGGGCGAAACGGAGGCGGGCTCTGCAGGGATGCAACCATGCCGAGGGATAATCTGGCGGGCTCATCGAGCCGATGTCCAGCGCGGGATGCTCTTCTCTCGCGCTGCACACTGACGACCAGAAGGAGTCATCGGACGATAGACCCGCATGCCTTGAAAATCCCCGCCCGAAGGGCGGAATACTCACTAACGGAGAACGGCGCTTCTCCATTTCAGGCTGAACCAAGACAGCTGCCAAACATCCTCCGCTCAAACCGGAACTCACCGTCAACTTCCACATCAGACACAACTACTGCCAGCACCTTTTTATGAACATCGATTCCATCGATTCCCGATATCCTGTAAGACATAAGCTCCTCCTGGCCGGAAGCGGAGAGCGTGCTGCGGTTACCTTAACCAGGGTCGCGGGCTATCGCCGCTCCCCCAGGGGAAGACAACGACGCCCAATTATCCGCTCAAACTCGCACGCTCCGGATCAGACAATTCTCCGGTCTCAACTTCTCCAGCGCGAATTCGACCTCGCCGCTCCGGACCGTTCCGATCTTACCTCTGAGTGATTTTCATGAGGTTTCGCGGGCCGAAGGCCCTAAATGACAGGCTGGGGTGCTTCCAGGGGCACCGAGCCTTCAGGGCCCGAGCGACCTGAGTTATCGCGTGCTGCTGTGCCTGCTGTGTCTGACCACAGTCGGCGCCTTCATGAAGGCTTCGCAGCGACGGTTGCGCTTGGCGTTTGGCGTTTGGCGTTGCGCTGATAGCTTGCATGGTCTTCGTCGGTTGTGGCGGAGGCAGTAGCGGCGTTGGTACACCGAAGGGGGTATTCACCCTGGTGATTAGGGGCGGTTCAGGAAGTCAAAGCCACCTGGTGAATGTATCGCTGACGGTTCATTAGAATCACCATCACGCATAAGGTGCTTCGTCCAGCGCCGAATGCAGCTCGAGTAAGCCTCTCCCCACTGTCCGCTTTGCTCACGCGGCCACTTCGACGAGGAAGTTGGCTGGTGGCAGAGCCGTGCATCCCGGTCCCCCGGCACCAGATTTTGCTGCTTCTTCGCGCAGGGCCTGTGTCCCTCCATTTCTACGCTTAGACTTAATCTTTCGAGAGCCATACTTGGCCGAGGCAGTAACAAGCCTGAACGTCGGCATAGAGGGCCACCATTACTCCGGTAGACCGCAGGTCACCGCTTAATCAAACCAATGTCCTCCCACGCGATTTGTGCACAGGATGACGCCGAAGCATTCACCGCAGCTTGAGTAATTCGTCGCCGCTATGCCACCCACTTCATTGTCAGCTTCTTGCGTTTTCTCGCGCAGTCCAGCAGATACAAATCAATCAGTTTCTGGTAAGGCAGTCCAGTCTCTTCCGCCAGTCGCTTGAAGTAGTCCACGACTTCCGGACTCAAGTTAATACCCACTGCCTTTTTTTCCCTTGCGTACGGGTTCTTTAGCGCTTTCAATTTGGAGAAATCATATTCCTTCCTCATAGAAGCGCACCTCCTTTCTAGTCGCCTTGCGGGCAGAAATAATCCTGACCACGGAATCGTTTTCCTTGTAACAGTGAACTACGATAAGCGTTCTTGCCGCTGAACTCACACCAAGTAGAATGAACCGATCCTCGTGCTCGGAGTGCTCCGGATCATAAAACAGCCGTCCATCCGGATCGCTAAAAACGCTCTGGGCCTCTTCAAACCAAATTCCGTGCTTGATCCGATTGCTTTTGTTCTTCCGTTCGTCCCAATCGAACCGCAGCATCTCTAGATAATATCTAGATACGTAGGATATGGCAAGGCAGTTGCGTTTCGAGAGGCGCGGGAAGCGAGCACATCGAGCATCCCTCGCGCGGCAACATACTGAATCCGGCGCGGATGGACTATGTTCAGGCAAGTGATGCGTGCATACAGTGCCATTCCCAAGGGCGGCCTTTGACGAGTCCCATTGAGGGCAAGTATATGACTGGCCTGTTGGCTACCACGCGGGCCTAAACCTGCGGGATTTTTGGCAGCTTGAGGAGCACACGCTGGGCGAGACGACGTTCACGCACTACCCCGATGGCACCGCACACAAGAACCGTATGCAAGGGAACGATTTTGTGCAGAGTGTGATGTGCCGGCGCGGAGTGACGTGCTTTAGTTGTCACGATGTTCATGGTACGGACAACTACGCGCAATTGCGAAAGCCCGGGGACCAACTGTGCCTAGATTGCCACGGCCCGCTTTCTTTGAATGGCCCGAGGACAGGAACCATCGAAGAGCACACGCATCACAAAGAAGGATCGGCAGGAAGCAGTTGCATTGCCTGTCATATGCCGCAAATCGAGACCACCATTGCGGACGTGAAGGTCCGAGCCCATACGTTTGCCTTTATAACGCCAGCGATGACCGACAAATATAAAATCCCGAATCCCGGCACGACATGCCACTCGGACAAGACCACCGCTTGGGCCGCTGAGTCCTTACAGCACTGGCCGGAGCGCTCGCCTTGGCGCGTCGAGTAACTCTCAAGATTCGGATCGACCGACCCAACAAAGGAAAGCCCACGCCAAGGGCACGTGGGGCCCTGTTTTTACCGATTTTTGTTAATTATTAGGGTGTGGCTACTTTTTGGCAACGAGAAGAGCCGCGAAAAATCAGGTGATTTTGGGCGCTGCCGCCGCGGAGATGGCCGGAAACTCCCGGGTTATCGAGGTGAGGAAGGAATATCCCCTGGTTTAGCGCTGCCTTTTTTGGCTTTTTCAGCCGGCAGCAGGTGGCGGTGGGCCTTTTGTGAAACTCCGTGCATCTGCTGAATGAGCGACTGGAAAAAAGGTGAACCCGCAGAAATTGGCTAGCCAGGTGGGACGCGCGCTGCAACGGCTCAAAGCCCATAAATACTTTGACTATGCCGTGGACCCAAACGGTCAATTGCCATGGAGCCGCCGGACCGAGGTGATCCGAGCCGAGAAGATCCGCGACGGCCTCTATCTGCTGGGAACCAACGCTACTCCGGAGCAGATTCCCAGCACCGGAGTCTTGAGCCACTACAAGAATCTCCTGGAGGTGGAGGATGCTTTTTGCCATCTCAAAGACTATTTACGAGTGCGGCCGGTGTTTCATTGGCGACCGGATCGGGTTCGCAACCATGTGCGCATTTGTTTCCTGGCTTACTGGTTGAGCGCCAAACTGGAACGGCAGTGGCGGCAGAAGGACCAGACCATCGAGGTCCACAATCTGCTGCGTCAGCTACAGGCCATCCGGCTGGGGCAGTTGCAGGTGCATGGCCAGCCCTTCAAAACGATGGTCGCCCAGGTACCCAAGGACTTGAATGCCATCCTGAACAAGCTGGGGCTACTGCCGCTGTTTTCTCAACCGCCACCTTGGGCGCCAGCGGTTTGTAGCAAGTGAAGTTAGGAACAAGGCTTGCAACTCAACGACTTACGTTCGCGACAAAGGGAAGTCAGGTTAGCGTGCATAAACTATGTTGCTAACATCATATTCCGAAGTGCCCGTGGGTAATCAACCCACATTCATAATGCGCTATCCATGCCGCTGTCGCCGATCGTGAGCATGCTCCGAATGGCCATTCGCGTCGAGCCAGGCTAAGAGGCCGCGAATGCTGCCTTGCCCCAATGCAATGCTCGAATCAGCAGCGCCGTAGTAAAGATTGATCGTGTCCCCGTCGCGCGCCACCGTATAGCCACAAGGAAACACAACGTCCTGAACGTCTCCATGACGTTCGTATTCCGCTTCGGGCGCAAACATCCAGGAATCCCCTCGAATCAGGCATTTTTCCGGTTGTTCAAGGTCGAAGAGGGCCAGCCCGAGCCGATATATGGAACTCGATGGCGTTCTCCGGACGCCGTGGTAAATCATCAGCCAACCTCTTGCCGTTTCAATTGGAGGTGGGGATATTCCGATCTTGTTCGCATCCCACCAAGCGCCCCGCCGGGCCTCCAGCATGAGCTTGTGATTGCCCCAATGCCGCAGATCAGGGGAGTAGGAGATCCAGATGTGAGCCCCCAGTGGCGTCATGGGCCGATGGATCAACGCCCACAGTCCATTGATCCTCCGAGGCAGGAGCGCTGCATCTTTGTCATCCGGCGACATGACCACGCCCACTCTTTCGTATGCGCGGAAGTCTTTCGTAAGGGCCAGGGAAACTCCAGGACCGCCACGCGAATACGATGTGTAGGCTATGGCATATTGCTTCAGTTCCGGAACGTACGTGATGCGCGGATCTTCGATGCCCCATAATTCCTCGGGATATCGCTCCACATCGGGCAGCAAAGTCGGCTTTTGATCGATTTGCCACCCGTCGACGCCGTTTAGCGAGCGGGCAACACACAGGTGCGAGAGCCCACGGCGATCTTCTACGCGACAGAGCAGCAAGGTTGACCCATCCGGAAGCAATGTCGCGCCAGCGTTGAAGACGCTGTTCATCGAGTAGGGCCAATCTTTTCCGGTAAGGATGGGATTGGCAGGATGCCGGCGAAATAGGGTCTCGCCCTGATTCATCACCGCTTTATTATCAAAAGTTTTCTCAGCCAGAATGCTCATCACGAATTGCTCTCCGTACCTTGTTCCAACTTGCGCATTTCGAGGAGCGCCATCAAGAAAGAAAGCGTCGATTCTGCTCCCTGGTTCTCATTGGCGCGGTCCGGATGCAAGCCGTCTCGGCATCCCCCCGTGTCGGCATCGTAGAGCGCAATCTGCAGGTCGTTATCTCCCAGAAACCAATTGAAGGCGGTCCACGCTTCTTTCCGCCAGCGTCCCTTTCCCGTTGCAAGATAGGCTTGCAGACATGCGGAAACTACTGCGCAGGCTTCGACCGGTTGCTGATCGAAGCGAGCCTTTTCCGTGTTCTTCGAGTAGAAGCCGTGCGATCCGATGGGTACGAAGTGACCCTTTATTTCGCAACGCTGAATTGTTGTCAGCCAACCTAACGCTTCGAGCCCCGTCGAAACCATCTGATCACTTCCGCTGCGCATTCCCGCTCTTATCAGTGCCTGCGGCAATCGAGCATTGGAATACGCAAGACCGTTCTCAAACCAATTCCAGTCAGTTGAATGGATGGCGCGGTAGGAATTCAGTAAGCGATTCGCAAGCGCATCTGCTGCGCTTAGGGAGGCCCGATCCCCGGGGAATGAGTCTAGATATTCCTGCAGTCCCAGCAAGGCGAAAGCGCAGGCCCGCGGGCTCTTGAACTCCACAGCCGCGGGAATGGCCAGCTCAAACAGACGTCCCGCAGCTCCTCTCAATCCAGCATCCTTGGATCTGCCGAGAACGGTCCCGAGGCCCCACAGTGCTCGCCCGTGGCTGTCTTCCGAGCCTTGGGGCTCCTGCCACTGGCGCTCGTAGCTCAGGCAGTTTCTAAACCTCCTGCTCGTTGGTTCGAAAGCCAGCCACAGAAAAGCCAAATAGCGAGAGGCTAGGTCCAATGCGCCGGCCGGGGCACTGCTCCCAAATTCCTCGAGGAGAATTGCGACGATGAGCGCCCGGGCATTGTCATCCGTGGTGTATCCCTCCGGATAGTTCGGAACCACAAAGACCGCGTGCTCCACGATTCCCGTATCGTCCGTCATCCGATGCAAATGATCCAGTTTAATGGTCGGAAGCCGGTCGAGAGCCTTTTCTGTGTTTTGGGCCGAAAATGTAGCACGTGGATTCCGCAAGCGCTCGTTGTACGCGCGTTCAAAGCTCCCCATGTATTGTTGCGCCACGCGATCCCAAACCATGTCCCTAGCATAGAGGTACGCACGTTTTCGCATCGCATGACGCTCGGTTCCGTTGTCCAATAGAGCTATCGTCTTATCGGCGATCGCTTGTGGATCGTCGAACGGAACAAGCACGCCGCGTTCATCGTCCAACAATTCGATCGCATGCAAATAAGGAGTGGAAATGATTGCTTTCCCGGCGCTCAAGGCATACGCCAGTGTCCCGGAAACGACTTGTCCTTTGTGCTTGTAGGGAGTGATGTAAATGTCTGCTGCACCGATCAATTCCACGAGCTCTTGGGGGCTGACGAAACAATTCCGAAAAATCACACTGGCCTTAACCCCGAGATCTCTCGCCAGTTTCTGCAGGTACGACCTATATTTGTCGCCCTCATGTCGCAGGACATGCGGGTGGGTGACGCCGGAAATCATGTAAACGGCATTGCTGTGACGCGACAGGATGCTCGGCAGGGCTTGGATTACGTTTTCTATGCCCTTGTTTGGGGAGAGCAATCCAAACGTGAGCAAAACGTCTTTCCCTTCCGTGCCGAAAGCATCCTTATAAAAATTAGGATCGGTAAAGTGCAGATCGGGGATGCCGTGGGGAATGAGATCAATTTTGTCGGGAGAAACTTGGAACACCTCTTGCAAGATATCGGCGGATTGCCGGCTCATGACAATCAGGCGGTCCGACAAAGCTGCAATCTGCTCCATGACCATGCGTTGGTCTAGATTTGGCTCACGTAGAACTGTATGCAGCGTCGTCACCATGGGCATCTGGAGACGCCGTAAAAGTTCGAGGATGTGGCTGCCTGCCGGGCCGCCGAAAATCCCGTACTCATGCTGCAAACAAACCAGGTCGATGTTGCCAAAATTCAGGAAGTCGGCCGCCTGCCGATAGGAACCCAACGAATCTTGGGAGAGCTCGAATCGCACTCGTGCAGGATAGCTGTAGCCTTCCGCAGTATCGTTGACGGGCAATGCCAGAAGCTCGGTAGCATGGTATTCCGCATGAATCGCGTCACACAGATCTGTCGTGAATGTCGCAATGCCACATTTGCGAGGAAGATAGTTCCCAATCATGGCGACCCTGCTCGGCAGCATTGGCCGTGGTAGGGTCGGCACGGATCGTGAAAGTTTTTCTTCCACTACTAGGGAATCAAGATCGATCACCTCGGGAGCGGACAAGGAGTCCATTGGATCGGGATCGTATCGGCCGTTGCTGACGCTTTGAATTCCGTCCTGCGGGACCGTCTTCGGCAATAACATTCGTTTCCTATCTTTCCGACCGGGTTTCTCATGCAGTTCTGCACATGCGCGACAGCACTACGCTTACATCCGTATCGAGCCGCAGCCTGCGGCCTCACCCAGCTAGACAATAGATGGGACCCAACGCTCCCAATTTCTGCAAGAGAAGCGGCGAGCGTTGAGTTGAGTAGCTAGCTTACGAATCAAGCGATAGAGCGTTTAGTATGCGCCGCCCATCCCGGCGCCAGCCGCGGCTAGTTGTTCTTCATCCTTCAGGTCGGCGATCAGGACTTCGGTGCTCAGCATCAGCGACACGACGGAGGCAGCGTTCTGCAATGCCAAGCGAGTGACCTTAGCCGGATCGATCACACCAGCCTTGATCATGTCCTCAAACTCACCGCTTTCCGCATTGAAGCCGAAGTTCTCGTCCTTCGACTCGCGCACCCGTCCTACGATCAACGCGCCTTCGTGTCCGGCGTTCTGTGCAATCTGACGAATGGGTTCTTCAAGGGCACGCCTTACGATATTCACGCCAGTGGCTTCGTCATCGTGCAGTTTGAGTTTTTCCAAGACCGGGATGCAGCGCAAATAAGCGGTTCCGCCCCCAGGCACGATGCCTTCTTCGACAGCTGCGCGCGTGGCGTGCATGGCATCCTCAACGCGAGCTTTTTTCTCCTTCAGCTCCATCTCGGTGGCCGCGCCTACCTTGATTACAGCCACTCCTCCAACAAGCTTAGCCAGGCGCTCCTGCAGCTTTTCCTTATCGTAGTCCGACGTGGCTTCTTCGGTCTGCATGCGAAGCTGCTTGATGCGAGCTTGGATCTCGCTGGGTCGACCAGCGCCGCCGATGATTGTAGTGTTGTCTTTATCGATGATCACCTTCTCGGCGCTACCGAGGTCCTGCAGGTTCAGATTCTCAACCTTTAAGCCGAGGTCCTCGGTGATGGCCTTGCCGCCCGTAAGTGTGCCGATGTCTTCGAGCATAGCCTTGCGGCGATCTCCAAACCCGGGAGCTTTCACCGCCGCGCATTTCAGTGTTCCCCGGAGCTTGTTCACGACCAGCGTTGCCAGAGCTTCGCCTTCGACGTCCTCAGCAATGATCAACAGGGGCTTTCCTGCCTTAGCCGTCTGCTCGAGCAGCGGCAGCAGGTCCTTCATTGAGCTGATTTTCTTCTCATGAATCAGAATAAGCGCGTCGTCCAGCACGCACTCCATGCGTGCCGGGTCAGTGACGAAATATGGTGAGAGGTATCCGCGATCAAATTGCATTCCTTCGACCACTTCGAGCGTGGTCTCCATGGTCTTCGATTCCTCGACGGTAATGACACCGTCCTTGCCGACCTTCTTCATGGCTTCGGCAATGATGCTGCCCACTTGCTTGTCGGTGTTGGCGCTGATGGTGCCCACTTGCGCGATCATGTCGCCTTTCACTTCGCGCGATAGTCGCTTGATCTCAGCCACGGCGGCTTCGACAGCGTTATCGATGCCGCGCTTGAGCGCCATGGGACTTGCACCCGCCGCGACCGTGCGCACGCCCTCCCGGAAAATCGCCTGGGCCAAGAGAGTCGCGGTGGTGGTGCCATCGCCGGCCACATCCGAGGTCTTGGACGCAACCTCGCGCACCATTTGCGCACCCATGTTCTCAAGTGGGTCCTGCAGCTCGATCTCCTTCGCTACGGTTACTCCGTCCTTGGTAATGACGGGCGCGCCGAATTTCTTTTCGATTACCGCGTTACGCCCCTTCGGGCCCAGCGTGATCTTTACCGCATCCGCAAGAATATTGACGCCGCGCAGAATCGACTGACGTGAATCCGCACCTGAGACAATCTGTTTTGCCATTTTGCTTCACCCCTCCCGGGTGATCGAAACGTATTCTCGAGCTCAAAGGCTCTTGCACTAGGAACCTACTTCTTGCCGGATGCTGCTTTGGCCAGCCCCTTTACCTTCGCCAAGATTTCCTCTTCGCGGAGGATTAGATATTCCTGATCATCGATCTTGATGTCGTTACCAGTGTACTTGCCGAACAGAATCCGGTCGCCGACTTTTACATCGAGAGGCACTCTCTTGCCTTTTTCAAACTTGCCGGCCCCGGCGGCCATCACCTCGCCCTCCTGCGGCTTTTCTTTCGCCGTGTCCGGGATGATGATACCGCCCTTCGCGGTTTCGTTCTTTTCCAATCTGCGGACAAGCACGCGGTCATGTAACGGCGTAACATTTACACTCATTTTTTCTAGCCTCGCTTAATCATCTCTCTAAATGCGCCCAAGGATCCCTCGCTACCGTCTAAGGCGAGGACTATGGGCGAAAGCTTTTCTGGTTTTTTTGCCGAGTAAGCTCGATCGCATCCGCTTCCTTCTTCTGACGCTCGATTGCTTTTTGGGGAGCTGCTTGCTCGTCCACTTTCACTACTTGCGCAAGCGCCGCATCCGCTTCTGCAGCGACTCGTTTGGAGTAAATGACTAGCCCAAAGCCATTAGAGTACGAAGATCGCAAAAGATTTAGGGAATACTGTGAATCTTCCCAAGAAGCAACCGGCTTTTCTCGCATTGTATATGGCTCGTTCGCACCGGCGTCAATCTCCACCGCAACGCTTGTTGCCCGGCCATATTTCGCGGAAATCAATTTCACCATATCGTCCGCCGTAAACCCCTCGGTAGAGGCGCGATCATAGGTAACAACCATCTTGTAGAGCTCGCCTTTGTAGAACGAGAAAACAAGCTCATCCACATTCTCCGAACGGGACGAAACACCGATGCCGTTCGCCGGATGCCACGTCAACTCCTGAAAAAGCACAGAACCATCGTGGGTAGCCTTTACATCGGGCAACCTCTGGTCCGTGTGCTTTAGAATTGCTGCCAAGTTTGTTCCGAGTGAAAAATTCCGGTATTTGGCAAAATCCTGTGCGCGGAGCATTGGCGCCGTAAGAAGCAGGACAACCAAGCAAAGAACCGCGCTGCGTATCGTTTTCATTGCACACCTCCAAACATTCTAACTAAGAATTTGAAATAACAGCCGCGTATTGTTTTGCGACCACGTTTCCCTGCTGGCTAGCTCGCGCGGATGGTATTGCCGTTAAAGATCGTCCAGCGATATCCTTTGCGGGAATCAGAGCAATACCGAGTTGAATATGCCGAGAGTGAGCGGCAATACTCGTGAAAGGGATGCCCAGAAACCATTTCGAGGCGATCTTGGTAATCTCCAGCGAGTTAAAGCGAAAGCTTTGCCCTTCCTGCTTAGCCACAATACGCTTCACGGCCCGCCGCAGAGTTCCTAGTCCCCCGCGTCCGAAGACGGTTGTCCGAATTTCGCCGGCCAGGTAGAAAAAGTTCCAGTTGACCGTTTCAATTTCTCGGGTTAGCGCTTGACGATCTATCTTGAACACTCGCCAGCCAGGCAGAAACGCCTCGCTTTCAATCGAAAGCGCTGTGGGCAATGGCGTGCCCTCTCTAATGAAGACGGTTCTCATTCCAATGCTCTCTGACACTTGAAATCCGCATGCCGACTTGACCATTAGAGCTGTCGAGCGTACATCCTTCTGCCGTTCACGAAACCCGCGAGCAGCGTCACAAGGACCGCGCCAATCATGGCAACGAGAGTCGTAGCAATAGTTCCCCGGTAGCCGTTAAAGCCGGCGAACTCTATAAGCAGGCCGCCTGCGACGGCTGCGCAGATACCCATGGCAACGCCAACAAGCGGACCATAACCGTTACCTTTCATAACTTTGCCAGGCGACCAGCCAGTAACCAATCCCACCAAAATCCACCAAAGCAATTGCATGCATGCTCCCTTTGTCGAAATTCTCGAGAAATTCGCGTCATCCGATCCGGTCAGCAAAATCACGTCGCGGTCAGCAATGCACCTGTCTCAAGTCGCTTGCGCTCGGTAAGCTTGAAGGCGAAAAGCAGCCTTGCTGCTTTGCCATCAAATTCAACGGCAGTCGCGCTGATTCTCCAGGCCAGCGCTCCTCGTCATTTTTCGTAATGGTCCTGACCTCACGTTGCAAAGGGAGTCCGGCTGGTTCTCGACTGTCAGGAAAGACAAGATCCCAGAAACTCATTGAGAAGAGCTCTTCTCGCAAGTACCCGGTGATTGTCTCTGCGGCGTGATTTACACAGTGCAAAGCGCCTCCGTAACTGATGAATATTGGCGTTGCAATAGCCTCCACTAACGCGCGGAAGCGGGCCTCGCCTTTTGGGAGCGTCGCACACGTCGCCGGGAAGTCCCTCGCCCGTTTTGTAGCACTCATGAACATCGAGAACCCTTGTTGCAGCCGTTTTGCGTCCAGACTTAGAGGGGCGAACCAAGCCGCCCCCTCAACAAAGAGAGACCCCCTTGGGTTTCAAATCGCAGTCGCAGCCGCGATCCTATGGAAACTGGAGTTCAGGACCTCGTAGGTTTGTACCCGCGGCACACCCTCAATCACGGACACCAGCAGTTTGGCGACTCCCGCGGAGGCTTCGCGGTTGTAGGTCTCCGCATCTTCAGCGGTTTCCCACAAACTAAAGGCGTGGACTTCCTTCCCGCTCGGATACAGAAAAGTGATTTCGTCCAGGAACCCCTTTTGCTTGCGCAACACCGGAATGACGTCGGTTTCTATTTTTTGCTTGAACTCCGCGGCGCCGCCGGGTTTCAAGTGCATCGATACTTTGCGTGCAAACATGTCCACCTCCTTGGTTGGCTGCCAAGAGGCGATTCAGATAACTCATTCGGTTACAGATGCCTGAAAGCTCCCTCAGTGCCTTAACCACAGTAGGTTAATTAACTTGACGTGTCAAGCTCAATCTGGGATTATTTTCCAAAATTAAGCTGATACGGTTAAGCACGCGGAGAACACCAGTGGATGTTTGCCTACTGATCAGGCAGCGGTTGGAAGAGTTAGGATTAAATAGGACTGGAGCAGCGCACGAACGAGACGGGTGACTCTGGGTACAATAAGGGGACGATATGAAGTGATATACGGTGCCCCGCGGTATCAAAAGATGTCCGCCGACACCGTTTGATATCAATCAGTTACATCCGCCAGGGGCTCTGTCACGGCAGAGCCCGCGGGTTCGAGTCCCGTCGTCCCCGCCATTTCTTTTCAATCACTTACGCGAAAGAATGGTGGACGCGAAAAATCTCCGACCCCAGATCGACCTTGAGCCGCCCGAATTGTTCGGTTCGCGCCGGGCTTGACAGGTCAGAAGTCCTACAGCGTCCGCAATTGAGCGAACTCACTTGACCGCATTCCTGGCTCGCCGCGTCGGTGGACGAACGCATCGTCCACGCTGTGGCTGACTCTCACACCGCCGCGAGGTAAACGTAGCGAAGAACGAATAGAACGGTGAGAATCCAGATGAGCGCGTTGATTTCCCGCCATTTTCCCGCGGCCAGCTTTACGATGGTGAAAGAAATGAGGCCCAGGCTGAGCCCGGTTGCGATGCTGAATGTAAGTGGCGTCGCCAACATGGTGACAAAGGCTGGTAGGGCCTCGCTGAAGTCGTTCCACTTTACTTGCGCGATCGCTCGGGACATGAAAACGCCCACCAGTATCAATGCGGGCGCTGTTGCGTAAGCGGGAATCGCGGTGGCCAGCGGCGAGCAGAACATGGCCAGGAGGAACAGCGCGGCGACTGCAAGATTGCTAAGTCCGGTACGCGCCCCGGCTGCGACGCCGGCGGCGCTTTCGATGTAACTCGTAACTGTAGAAGTGCCGGTCAAAGAGCCGAAAATCGTCCCGATGGAGTCCGCCAGCAAGACGCGGCCCACACGAGGAATTTTGCCGTTCTTAACGAAGCCCCCTTGTTCGCAGACACCGACAAGAGTTCCGACGTTATCGAAGAGGTCTACAAACAGAAATGCGAAGAGAATTTCCAGCAAACCAAGATGCAACGCTCCCCGGAAATCCAGACGGAAGAGCGTGGAAGAAGGACACGGCATGGAGAAAAAGGCCGACGGCCAGCCGGAGATGCCGCGGACAATTCCCACCAGCGTCGTGCCCAGAATGCCCACCACCATGGCGCCACGAAGTTCCTTTGCCAATAGGATCAGTGTGAGAACCAGCCCAAAACACGCGGTCTGGACCTCTTTGTCAGCGAAGCTGCCGAGACCAACATAAGTCGCGGCGTTCGCCACGACAAGTTTCGCATTGCGCAGGCCCACGAAGGCGATAAACATGCCGATTCCCGCCGCTGTCGAATGCTTCAAACAATCAGGTATGCCGTTGACGATCTGCTCGCGTACTCGCGTCACCGTGAGAATCAAAAAAAGCACACCGGAAAAGCAAACAACCGCGAGCGCGGTTTGCCATGGGACGTGCATGGCCAGGCAAACCGAATAGGTAAAGTACGCGTTTAACGACATTCCCGGCGCAAGAGCGATCGGGTAATTCGCATACAATCCCATAACGAGCGTAGCAACCGCAGAAGAAAGGCACGTGGCGAACACCACGCCATCAGCCGGCATCCCGGCCTGGGAGAGAATCTGGGGGTTCACCACGACGATGTAGGCCATGGTGACGAATGTGGTCAGGCCTCCCAGCAGTTCCTGCTTCACCGAAGTCTGGTTCTGGGCTAATTGAAAGTATCGCTCGAGCAACGTTTTCCCCTTACCCGCAGCGTCCAGCAATAGACCGTACTCTCCATGAATCCAACCAGTGAGACGATGCCGCGGAGTTTATCCCCAAAAATGAAAAATGCAATTGGCGATTCGTGGCTTGCAGGAGGTATTGCGACAGAGAACGAACAAAGACAGCGTATTTTCGACACAAGTTGAAGAAGCGACAGGCAAGCGGACGTGGAAATCTCAGTACGGGATCTTGTCGACTTTGGCAGCCCACGCACGGAATCCGGCAAGCGCTTCTTCACGCATGATCTGGACCGTGGGGATGCGCCGTTGCAAATGAGGCTTCTTCAATTCGCCGTACAGGAAAGAATCGTCAAATCCGATTTCGGCGGCATCCGCGGCGGTATTGGCGAAATAAAGCCGGGAAAGGTGAGCCCAGTAGATTGCCCCGAGACACATGGGACAAGGCTCGCAGGAGGTATAGAGCTCACAGTCTTCCAAGTGATACACGCCGAGGTTGGCGCAGGCCTGCCGGATCGCAAGCACCTCCGCGTGGGCAGTAGGATCATTTGCTGAGGTGACTCGATTCACGCCCTCGGCTATGATCTTGCCGTCTCTCACGACTACCGCGCCAAAGGGGCCGCCTCTTCCCGAACGAACATTGTCGATAGAGAGTTGCACGGCTCGTGCCATGAAGGGGTTACTCATCGATGGTCATCCCCAATACATTTGTTGGCGTTATACCAGCGCTAGATAACCCAAAACACCGCTTACACATCCGTGGAGACAACCGTGCAAGTATATGCTGAGTTTGTTGCCCTGCAGCAGGGCTTTCCTGCGCGAGTTGAAAAAGTAAAGGCAGACAGCTACGCTCATGCCTCAAACTGAACCTGAAGTTTGCGGAAGCGCCTCGTGCAATGAATTTGCGCGCCTTTCATTCCCGCCACGTGGTAACTCCAGACGGTGTGCGTCCGGCCACTCTCCTGGTCGAAGGAGAGGTGATCCGGGACGTGGTTGACGCTGAACAAGTGCCGCCACAGGCGGAAACTCATGACTTTGGAGACGCGACAATCCTTCCCGGGCTAGTGGATTCTCACGTTCACATCAACGACCCTGGCCGAACGGAGTGGGAGGGATTCGAGACGGCCACGCGGGCGGCTGCAGCGGGAGGATACACTTTGCTGGTTGACATGCCCTTAAATTGCGTGCCCAGCACGACCACCGTGAAGGCGCTTGAGCTAAAACGGGTGGCTGCGGAAGGCCGATGCCGCGTGGATTGGCTGGCTTGGGGAGGAGTCGTCGCGGACAATCAGGGCGACATCGAGTCTCTGGCTGCCGCGGGAGTGCCCGGGTTCAAATGCTTTCTCATTCATCCGGGCGTCGACAGCTTTACCATGGTTACGGAGCCGCAGTTGCGCGCGGCTTTGCCTTCTGTTGCCCGAACCGATCTGCCTCTGCTGGTCCACGCGGAACTTCCCGGCCCCATCGATAGAGCGACGAAAGACCTGGCAGATGCGGATTGGCGTTGCTATCGAACGTATTTGCAATCACGGCCGGAAGAAGCGGAAGTTTTGGCCATTCGGATGCTGCTATCGCTATGCCGCGAATACCGCCTCCGTTTGCACATCGTGCATCTCTCGGCGAGTAGCGCGCTTTCCGAAGTGCGCGCTGCGCGCGCGGAAGGGCTTCCGGTGAGTGTGGAAACGTGCCCGCATTATTTGCACTTTGCTGCCGAGACTATTCCGAACAGATCCACGCTGCATAAATGCGCGCCGCCGATTCGAAGCCAAGACAACTGCGAACAATTATGGCAGGCCCTTCGAGAGGGAACGATCGATTTCGTGGTAACCGACCATTCGCCCTGTCCGTCGGAAATGAAACGGCTTTCCGAGGGAAATTTCCGAACAGCCTGGGGCGGCATTGCAAGCCTGTCCGTGTCCTTGCCGGTGATGTATACCGAGGCGTGCCACCGAGGGTTTGGGCTGACCGATATCGCTCGTTGGATGTCGGAAGGGCCAGCGAAGTTGGCGGGCTGCGAAAAGCGCAAAGGGCGAATCGCCGCGGGATACGATGCCGACTTCGTCGTATTTGACATGGAGAGTGAGTTGGTTGTGACCAAGGAGCGGCTGCATTACCGGCATCCGTTCTCTCCGTATTTGGGAGAGAAATTGCGCGGAGTTGTGATGGCCACATACCTTCGAGGAACCCCGGTATTCTCCGAAGGCAAGTTTCCGGGAAAACCTATCGGACGGGAGTACCGGCGTTAAAATGATTGGCGTGAAAGACGAACGCATCGTGGGAACAGCTGTTCCGCGCCTGGAAGGTCGCGAGAAAATCACCGGACAGGCTCGTTATGTGGACGACATGGTTCTGCCCGGGATGCTGTACGGTGCGACAGTGCGCAGCCGGATTCCGCGCGGCAAGATTAAAAAAATCACTTTCGGCCCGGAAATCAATTGGCAAGAGTTTGTAATTGTTTCCGCGAAAGACATCCCAGGGAAGAATTGCGTCGCGCTGATCGAAGACGACCAGCCATGCCTAGCAGACGAATTCATCAACCACCCCGAAGAGCCAATTCTTTTGCTGGCCCATGAGGACCGGCATCTTCTGCCAAAGGCTGTGGAAGCAGTGTCGGTCGAGTACCATCCGCTGTCTGCGATTTTCACAATGGAAGAAAGCGAAAGCCGCAGCGAAATCATTTGGGGTGCGAACAACACCTTCAAGACCATTCTGATCGACAAGGGCGATGTGCAGGGCGTGTGGGAGAAGGCCCACTATATTGTCGAAGGCGAATACAGGACCGGAGCGCAGGAACAGCTCTACATCGAGAACAATGGAATGATTGCCGCGTTCGAACCCCAGCAAGGGCTCACGGTGTGGGGTTCGCTTCAATGTCCCTACTACGTGCACAAAGCATTGATGGAACTTTGCGGGCTGCCCCCGGGTCGCGTACGAGTCGTGCAGATGGAGACAGGCGGAGCGTTTGGTGGCAAGGAGGAATATCCCTCGATGATAGCGGCGCACGCCGCCCTGCTTGCCCTCAAATCGGGACGGCCAGTGAAAATCATCTACGACCGCATGGAGGACATGGCTGCAACCACCAAGCGCCACCCTTCAAGAACCCGCCACCGCACGGCGGTGAGCAAGGATGGAAAGATCCTTGGCGGAACCATAGAATTCACGATTGACGGCGGCGCCTACGCTACTTTGTCCTCCGTTGTTCTCTCACGCGGTGCCATTCACGCCGGGGGCCCTTACTATTGGCCCAACGTCCGCATCAACGCGAAAGCCGTAGCCACGAATGCTCCGCCGCATGGCGCGTTTCGCGGCTTTGGTGCGCCGCAGTCTATTTTTGCGCTGGAGCGGCACATGGACCGCATCGCGCAGGTTGTCGAGCTTTCGCCAATCGAAATCCGGCGGCGGAATTTCCTCAAGCCGGGACAAACCACGACAACCGGACAAGCGGTAAGCGAACCGATTGATCTTGGCCGGCTGCTCGATCGCGCCCTCGAACTTTCGAACTACTCTGCAAAGAAAGACGAATTTGCGCGCCAAAATCAAAATGGCAACTGCAAAAGAGGGATTGGCATCGCCTCGTTTTTGCACGGCGCCGGATTCACGGGCGCGGGGGAGCGGTATCTCAGTTCTGTGGTTGAGGTAGAAGCGTGCGAGGACGGCGGCGTGCGGGTGCTCGTTTCCAGCGCGGAATTTGGTCAAGGGACGAAGACCATTCTCTGCCAAATTGCGGCGGAGGCGCTCGGGCTGCGGTATGAAGATGTGCGATTTGCCCAGCCGGATACGCAAGAAGTCCCGAATAGCGGCCCCACGGTTGCCTCGCGAACGGCGATGGTGGTTGGAAAACTAGTGCAGTCGGCGGCCATCGGCATTCGGCAGACCCTCAGGGCCAGCGGCCTCCTTGGCGAATCTTATTCTGCCGAAGAATTCCGCATCGCCTGCCGCAAGTATGTTGCAGCGCACGGAAAGCTGCGTTCGCTAGCGCGTTACGAGCAGCCCGAGGACATTGTCTGGAATGAAGAAAAATATCGCGGCTCGGCGTACGCAGCGTTTTCGTGGGCCGTCTACATCGCGGCGGTCACTGTAGATCTGACCACGTACAGTGTTAGCGTGGACGACTTCGTTGCGCTTCAAGAAGTTGGAAGAGTGCTTCATCCGGTGCTGGCAAAAGGCCAGATTATCGGCGGTGTCGCTCAGGCGATTGGTTTTGCCCTGTACGAGAGAGTCGTTTGGGACAACGGACGCATGCAGAACGCGCAAATGACCAACTACATCATGCCAACTTCCGCCGACTTGCCTCCCATTCGCGTGTACTTCGAGGAGATGGGCAACGTGCACGGAGCCTTTGGCGCAAAGGGAATAGGAGAACTGCCGATGGACGGCCCTGCGCCGGCAATTGTCAGTGCCGTGGGAGACGCGCTGAGGACTTTTTTCAACTCGATTCCTTTGCTTCCCGAAGATATTTTTGATGCGATTGCCGGCAAAGGGGAAAATGCGGAGCACGCAGGTTCGGCGCGGGGAAATCCATGAGCGAATCTCCGGACGAGAGCTCCAAATGGGAAATCACTCTAACGGTCAACGGAAAGCGCGTTACCGTGCAAGCGTATGCGATGGAGCGCCTGCTGGACGTGGTGCGAAATGACCTCGGCTTGAAAGGCACCAAGGAAGGCTGTGGAGAAGGCGAGTGTGGTTCGTGCAGCGTATTGATGGATGGAGTGCTGGTGAATAGCTGCCTCATTCCCGTGTTGCAAGCGAAGGACAGCACCATTATTACGATTGAGGGCGTCCAAGCTGACGGGCGCGCTCCAGTGGTGCAGCAGGCTTTTCTGGAGTATGGCGGCGCTCAATGCGGAATCTGCACTCCTGGAATGATCCTTGCAGCGTGCCACTTACTGCAGAAAAAACCTCAGCCCACAATAGAAGAGATCCGCGAGGGACTTTCCGGCAATCTGTGCCGCTGCACTGGTTACCTGCAGATCATTGAGGCTGTGAAGGAAGCAGCGCGCCGCGGAGCGGCAACGTGAGAGCTCATCCCGCCAATTATGAGCTCGTTGCGCCTGGTGGCTTGTCCGCGGTCCTTTCCCTTTTGGCCAAGGAGCGCGGCGTGTGGCTTCCCATTGCCGGAGGTACGGATGTGATGGTCGAGTATGCAGCGGGGAAACTTCCAGCGCGAAAGCTGGTTAGTATCTGGAATCTTCCGGAGCTGCGGCGGATCGAAGTTTTTCCGGGTGAGATTCGGATTGGCGCAGGATGCACGTATACCGATCTTCGCGTGCACGATATGGTGGGCCGGGAGTTTCCGCTTTTGGCCAACGCGGCGAGCTGGACCGGCGGAATCGCGAACCAAAACCGCGGAACCATCGGAGGCAACATCGTCAACGCGTCGCCAGCGGCCGATTCGCTGCCCGCTTTGCTGGTTTATGAAGCAGAGCTGATACTTGTTTCGGCGAACGGGGAGCGCCGAGTTCCCTACTCCAATTTCCATGTCGCTTACCGGAAGACACGGCTTGCTCCCGATGAATTGATTCGTGCCGTATGCCTTCCGAGGTGCTTTTCGCGGTATTATGCGCACGCGCGTAAAGTAGGCCCGCGCAAAGCGCAGGCCATTGCCAAAGTATGCCTGGCGGCACAAGCCCGACTGGAGAATGGAGTGGTTGAAGATATCCGCGTTGCGATGGGAAGTGTGGCGCCGGTTCCGCTTCGTTTGGTGAGGACCGAAGACAGCATAAAGAGAAAACCGATTGATGCAGCGCTCCTCCGGTTAGCGAGGCAAACGACGGCTGCGGAGATTCAGCCGATTGACGACATTCGCTCCACGGCAAGCTATCGGGCGGCGGTGGCGGGAAACTTGGTGGCGGAATTTTTGCAAGCGCTGAGCACGCGTGGAATGCAGGGATGAACGGCGTGCTCGCGCGCTGGAACGCACTGCCTTTCGGGGATGCTGTGGAGGAACTCTTACCCTGCTGCGGTTCGAAGGCGTGGGCGCGCGGGATGGCGTTGCGCCGACCCGTCCGCGACGAAACTGCTCTTCTGGCAGCGGGCGATGGCCTGTGGAGGCGTCTGCCCGCATGCGATTGGATGGAAGCATTTCGAAGTCATCCGCGGATTGGCGAATCCCCCGCACTCGCGTCGGCTTCACAACGGTCGGAAGCGTGGTCAAGGACAGAACAACAAGAGGTCAGTGCGGCTGAGGAAGAGGTTAAACGTGCTCTGGCGGAAGCCAATCGTATCTATGAAAAACGGTTTAATCGCATCTTTATCGTTTGCGCTACGGGGAAGTCAGGGCCAGAAATCCTGGAGATTCTGAGGCGCCGTCTGAAAAACGATGACAACACGGAGCTCCACGAAACGGCGGAGCAACAACGGCAAATTATGCGCATCCGTCTGACGAAGTGGCTCTCCTCATGAAACGGATCTCCACCCACGTGTTGGACATCGCTCAAGGAAAGCCGGCGCGAGACGTCGCCGTACGGCTGGAGAGACGGGAGATCACGGGCGACTGGGTGGTCCTAGGTTCTGCGCGCACGGATGCTGACGGTCGCTGTGCGCAATTGTTTCCCGGCGAGGATGCTCTTCCTGCCGGGCTCTACCGTTTGAGCTTCGATACTGCAAGCTACCAGCACGCGCAAAGGATCGAGGGTTTCTTTCCTGTCGTGGAGGTGACATTTCAAGTACGCGAGGGAGAATCGCAATTTCACATTCCGCTGCTGCTCAGCCCGCATGGGTATACGACGTATCGGGGGAGCTAATCGAATGACTGCGCGGGCGGGGGAGGTGAGAGCGTGAGCTCTGCCATCCGCGAATGGCTCAACCTGGGCGTGCGCTGGTTCCACGTCTTCGCGGGCATCCTTTGGGTCGGGCAAACGTATTATTTCACGTGGTTGGACGGACAGTTCAGCAGAGCCGAAAAGAGCGCGGCGGACGGAAGGCCATCCCCAATCTGGATGGTCCACAGCGGAGGCTTTTACACGGTCGATAAGCAGAAGTCGCTTGGGGTGAACCCCGGGCAGGTCCGCTGGTTTCGTTGGGAAGCGATGATGACATGGCTGAGCGGGTTGGTGTTGCTGACGCTTGTCTATTACGCTAGTTCCGGGCTCACTGACCCGGACGTCGCGGAAATCTCTCAGGGACGCGCGATTGCCATTGGAGTCGCAGTCCTGGTGGGCGGATGGGCGATTTACGATTTCGCGGTGCGTTCGTTTCTGGGCAAGTCAGAAACGGTGTTTGCCGCATTTGCGTTTCTAATGACAGCTGCCATTTCTTGGGGATTGTTGCGCGTCTTCAGCGCGCGGGCCGCATATCTTCATGTAGGAGCGCTGTTCGGTACCATCATGACCCTCAATGTGTGGGAGAGAATTTTGCCGGCACAACGCAAGATGATCGCTGCAGCGGAAAAGGGAGCTGTGTTTGACGCCAAGCTCAGCGCCCAAGCAAAGCTTCGGTCCAAGCACAATACGTTCGTGGCCGTTCCCGTAGTTTTTCTCATGATCAGCAATCACTTCCCGGTAGCAACGTATGGAAACCGCTACAGTTGGGAAATCCTGGTGGGTCTTACGGTGACCGGCTGGGCAGCAGCAAAGGTAATTCGTTCCGCCTAGAGGGCGGACAACATTGACGTTCCGAGTACTGATACTCAGTGCAGAAGACCTTCAACACGGCAAATCTCGCGAGCGAAGTGGTGGCTCGGTGCCAGAGGCTGGCACAATTTAGCGAGGATGCCAATGGCACGCGGCGGACGTTTCTCTCGCCGCCCATGCGGGATTGCCATGCGGAAATTGCCAAGTGGCTGAAAGCCGTGGGCGCGGAAGTCTCCGTGGATGCTGCAGGAAATTTGCGCGGTTACTATCCTGGCGTTCGGCGCCCAGGGCCGCGATTGCTTTTGGGCTCGCACCTCGACACTGTACCGAATGCAGGAGCCTATGATGGCGTTCTCGGAGTAGTTGTTGGGGTCGCGCTACTCGAAGCCCTCGAAGGGCGGCGGCTTCCGTTTGCGATTGAAGTTATTGGATTTTCCGAAGAAGAAGGAATCCGGTTTGGCACGCCCTTTATCGGCAGTCGCGCTCTGGTCGGCAGCCTGGATGCGGAGCTTTTGAGCTGCCGGGACAAGAATGGCGTCTCGGTCGAGAAAGCGATTGAAGAGTTTGGATTGAGGCCCGCGGAGATTCCGCGCGCCGCCCTGCGCGAGGATTGCTTGGGCTACATTGAGTTTCACATTGAACAAGGCCCGGTGCTGGAGAAACTCGGGTGCCAGCTCGCGGCCGTTGATGCCATCGTCGGACAGAACCGTCTGGAATTCTCATTTTCCGGCCACGCAAATCATGCGGGAACAACGCCGATGCATCTCCGCAATGACGCACTCGCCGGCGCGGCGGAGTGGGTCGTGGGCGTGGAGAGCCTCGCGCAGCACAGCCCGGGTTTGGTTGCGACCGTTGGATTTATCGAAGCAAAGCCGGGGGCCACGAACGTGATCGCTGGAGAGGCGCGCGCAACGTTGGATCTTCGCCACGCGTCGGACAGCGCACGATTGCAGGCTGTAGAAGAGTTGACCCGTGCGGCAGAAAGTATCGCTGTGAAGCGCGGCTTATCGCTGAGGTCGAGAACCCTTTTGCAGCAACGCGCCGTTACGATGGACCCTTTTCTGGTGGATCAAATTGCACAAGCCATTCGAAAAGCGGGCTGCAAGCCCCAGCGCATGGCCAGCGGCGCAGGGCACGACGCCATGATTCTGGCGGAAAAGGTTCCGGCGGCGATGATTTTCTTGCGGACGCCGGGGGGCATCAGCCATGATCCCGCCGAATCAGTGCATCTCCAAGACGTGGCCAGCGCTGTGGAGTGCGGAGTGCATTTGCTCGAACAATTGGCGTGGTCGCAAGAATTTCTGACAAGGACGCAACGTGGATAATCCTGGTCAAACGCGCAGCTCGCATCAGCCCCATCATCTGCTGCTTACTCCGGACACTTTTGTGCGCACGACACTTCCGGGAATGAAGAATGCTTCCGCCATCGTGCACATTGGACCGGCGCTCGGCGCCCGGTTCACTGAGTACAGCGTCGAGTTTGAGTCCAATGGCGAATTGGGACCGGCGAGTGCGCAAAGATTCTTGTACGTCATCGAAGGAGCGATCGTCCTGGAAACCGATGGGAAGCGGCACGAACTTTGCCCGCGCGGCTATGCCTATCTCGGCCAAGGGTTGGCACATCGGTTGGTCGGGAAACAAAAAGGTCGGATGGCGGTCATTGAAAAACAATACCTGCCCGTCGATGGCGTCATCGCACCGAGGTTGCTGGTTTCGAGTGAAGACGCAATCAAATCACATCCGCTCGATGAAGATCTGGATTTGCAAGTGAAATGCTTGCTCCCTGACGATTGCCAATTCGATTTCGCCGTGAATACGATGGTCTATCAACCGGGGGCCGCACTGAGCATGGTGGAAATGCACGTGATGGAGCACGGGCTGCTGATGATCGAGGGCGGTGGCATCTACCGGCTGGGGGATTCCTGGTATCCCGTAAAGGCGGGAGATTTCATCTGGATGGGGCCTTGGTGCCCGCAGTGGTTTGGCGCGATCGGCAAGACGCCGGCGAAGTACCTCATCTATAAAGACTGGAATCGGCATCCTCTAACGAGCCAGGCACGATGAATCTTGACGTTGACCGGGATCGCCTGATCCAGGAAATCGAAGAACTAGCGCAGATTTCCGATGCGGAAGCTCCTGCGGTAACGCGAATTGTATTTACTCCGACGGACCTTAAAGCGCGGGCCTGGCTGATAACCCGATGCGAAAAAGCCGGGCTCGCAGTGCGACAGGACCCCATCGGAAACATCTTTGCTCGTTGGACCGGCTCCGATTCGAATGCTCCAGCAGTAGGAGCGGGTTCGCACATGGATGCGATTCCCAACGCAGGAAAATTTGACGGCGTTGTCGGCGTGCTCGGGGGGCTTGAGGCGATCCGCTCCCTGAAACGCAGCGGCTTTCGCCCTAGGCACTCGATCGAGTTGCTCGTTTTTACTTCGGAAGAGCCCACGCGATTCGGAATTGGATGTCTTGGCAGCCGGTTGCTTTCGGGAAGCTTGTCTCCGGACGAAGCAAAAAAACTGGTTGATAAAGATGGCGCCTCGCTTGAAGAGGTTCGCCGGAAAGCAGGATTCGAAGGAGAACTCGAGGAAGTAAAGCTGCCGCGGGGCCACTACAAGGCATTTGTTGAAATGCACATCGAGCAAGGCCCCTTGCTGGAACGCCAGAAAGTTCCCCTCGGGATTGTGAGGCGGATCGCCGCTCCAGCGAGCCTTCGAATTTCCGTCGAAGGTGTCGGCGGACATGCAGGGGGAGTCTTGATGCCCGACCGCAGAGACGCCCTTTGTGCGGCGGCGGAACTCATTCTTGCCATCGAAAACGCTGCAAAAACAAGCGGTGCCGTCGATACCGTGGCAACTGTGGGTATCTGCGAAGTGTTTCCCGGCGCCGTGAATAGCATCCCGAGCCGGGTAAACCTGATCGTGGACTTGCGCGACACCGATCTTCGTCGTCGCGATGCCGTCATGGGCAAGGTGAAGGCCGCGCAGGAAATGATCGCCGCGAAGCGGCTGGTCTCGATTCAGGAAACCTTGTTAAACGCAGATGCGCCTGCAGAATGCACTCCAGAGATTATCGGTGCGCTTTCGCAAGCGTGCGCGAAGCACAGGCAGAAATCTATGCCCATGGTCAGTCGCGCCTACCACGACTCGCTGTTTATGTCGCGCCTGGCTCCGGTTGCCATGCTGTTTATTCCGTGCCGCAATGGGTACAGCCATCGGCCTGACGAATATGCGTCGCCTGAGGACATCGCGCGCGGAGTTGCGGTTCTCGCTGAAACTCTCGCGAACTTGGCAGAGTAAGCCCCACTGTTTTTTGTAATCCGCACTTCCAAGAAGGAAGTTAGTTTTTCCCGGCGGCGGTTGCACCCAAAGAAGCGCGAACCTTGGCGCAGCCCGGTTTGATAACGGAATAGATGAACTCGATTCGTTTGTCGTAGGGGAGGAAGGCGCTCTTCATGGCGTTGATGGTGAGCTTCTCAAAGTCGTCAAGCCCGAGTCCAAAGGTTTCCGCAGCCGCCGCAAACTCTTTGGACATCGAGGTGTCGCTCATCAAGCGGTTATCCGTATTGAGAGTCACGCGAAATTTGGCCTGGTAAAAGATTTTGAAAGGATGCTCCTCAAGGCTTTTGGCGGCCCCGGTGTGGACGTTGCTGATCAGGCAGATTTCCAGGGGGATGCGCTTGTCCAGAACGTATTGGGCCAGGTCGCCCAATTTCACGGCCTTGCCATCCGCCACAGCAATGTCATCAATTAGCCGGGTGCCATGTCCGATGCGGTGCGCTCCGCAGTATTGGATGGCCTGCCAGATAGACTCTTTGCCGAAACCTTCCCCAGCGTGAATGGTGATGTTGAAGTTTTCGCGCTGGATGTAGTGAAAAGCGTCCACGTGCTTCTTAGGAGGGTAGCCGCCTTCTTCGCCGGCCAGATCGAATCCAACGACGCCGCGCCCGCGGAAGTCCACCGCCAATTCCGCCATTTCGAGTGAAACGTCCATATTGCGCATCGCGCAGATAATGAGGCTGGAAGAAATACCAAAGTCTTTGCGCCCACGCTCCAAACCCTTCAACACGGCGGAAACGACTTGCTGATGGGTCAGGCCCTTCCAGGTGTGAAAAACCGGCGCAAAGCGTGTCTCGAAGTAAACTACACCGTCGCGGTTCAGGTCTTCCGCCTGCTCATAGGCGACGCGCTCCAGCGCCTCCTCGGTCTGCATCACGGCGATCGTATGGGCAAAGCCCTCGAGGTATTTCGGCAGACTCCCCTGGTTCGCGCCCTGGTGGAACCATTTTGCCAGTTGTTCGGGATCTCGGCTCGGAAGCTCGGTGTAGTGGCTGTCTTTTGCCAGCTCAATCACCGTCTCCGGCCTGAGGACGCCATCCAGATGTTCGTGCAACAACACTTTGGGGAGTCTCTTCAGGATAGCCGGGTCCAGTTTCATTACCGCCTCCGCGATCTTTGCCCTTCGCGAGCACATCGAGAATAACAAAGTGTCCGCTGAAATTCGCGCGGCGAGGCGAATTACGGTTCGACGAGGACAGCCTGTGGAAATCTAAGAAATAAATTCGTGCAAACAAAAAAATTTGTTTTAGATTCTTGCGCAAATCGGAGTAGTTTCCTTTGCATTGTCCCCGGGGGGCGTGGCAGGCCGTGTATAGCGGCTGGCAACAATTTGGCGACCACAAGAAAAATACGTTCGCAGTGTCAAGTTTTGAGTCGGGCTAAGTGGACATCGATATTCGGAGGAGGTTGGCGCTGAATGCTCAAGAACTTACGGATTCACCGTTTCCTCGTAGTTTCTTTCCCCGCTCTGGCTGGCTTCCTGGCCGCGCTTTTCCTCTCCCTCCCTGCTGCAAAGTCCCAACAAACGCTGGGGGGCATCACCGGTACGGTCACGGACAGCTCTGGGGGCGCGGTTGTCGGAGCGACCGTTTCGCTGGTCAGTGATGAAACGAAACTGACACGCGCGCAGACGACGAATTCGAGCGGTTCCTACTTCTTTGTGAACTTGCCCATCGGGCACTACACGCTGACGTTCACAAAGCAAGGCTTCCAGGTACAAAACATTCCTTCCATCCTGGTGCAGGCCAACCGCACCGTGACCGTCAAAGCCGAGTTGAAAGTTGGAAATGTGAGTCAAACGGTCACGGTTGAGGAAACGCCACTTCTGAACTCCGTGGATACCACCAATGGGTACGTACTGGACAAATTGCAGATTGATTCGGTTCCGCTGGCGACAGGTTCCTTTACCGGGCTGGCCATTCTATCTCCCGGGGTCAATGCCGAACTTTCCAGTGGAACCGGAGCGAACGCCGGATTGGGAAATGCGCCCGTCTGGGCCAATGGCCAGCGGGATACGAGCAACTCCTATTTGCTGAACGGCGTGGATGCACGGAGCCTGTTCAATGGCAAGAGCACAAGCCAGGTGGCTTCAGCCCGGGTGGTGAATAACACAGGCATCGGCAGCACCAGCGCCCTCAGCTCCGTTCCGGTGCAAAGCAGCGCGGCGGTATATCTTGCTATCGGCGAATCGATTCCTTCCCCCGCTCCAGAAACCATCACGGAAGTGCGCGTGAACACTTCGATGTATGACGCGCAGCAAGGGGCCACCAGCGGCGCGCACATCGACATGAGCACGGCTTCGGGCGCAAACATTGTCCACGGCAGCGCTTACGTGCATCGCGGGACGAATTGGATAAACGCCCATCCCTATTTTTATAACGCGGACCCCAATATCCCGGCGAACGAGAAGAACCCGGCTCTGCACCGATACACTGCCGGTGGGGCTTTCGGCGCGCCGATCAAGAAAGACAAACTCTTCTTTTATGGCGGTTACCAATACACACATGCTTCGGACGAGGAAATCGGCATCTCCCGGGCGTTTGTTCCGCCGAACCTGGGCGCCGCTTCATGTCCCGATCGTTCAGCCACATGCCTCGCGGCCATCGCGAACAACGATAACTTGGCGAGCGCCCTGCAGCTTAACGATTCGATGGTCAACCCAACTATCGGCACGGCGCCAGGCGATATCAACCCCATCGCTTATACGTTGTTCTCTTACAAGCTGCCGAATGGTCACTATCTGATTCCTTCCGCAAATCCGAATGCGGTGGTCAACAATCCTGCCTCCACCGGCGCTATGGTGGAGGCGTTCCCGGAGGACGCCGAAGTGCCGGGTACAGCGTATTTCTTTGCCCACCAAGCGGTCGCTAATTTGGACTGGAATCCGAATTCGAAGCATTCCTTGTTTGCGAAGTATTACTACCAGCACGACCCGACCATCGCCCCTTATGCGTATTCGATGGTCGAGGGTTTCTCCCAGCACTTGGATGCCGGCAGCCAGGTGGTCTCGCTCAGCCATACGCAGCTCGCAAAGTCCAATTTGAGCGTTACGGAAGTCTTTGGCTTCATCCGCGAAAAGGCCTACTCCACGATCGACCAGCCGTTTAGCATGTCGCAGTTCACGTCTGCATGTATGGGATTTACCGGAGCATCGGCTGCCGATTGCACGATCAACACATTTGGTTCGCCCGTCTTTCCTGGAATTAGCGTCGTGTGGGCCGGACCGGTCTTTCCCTCGTATCCCTACACCATGAATCTCGGCGCCGGAGCAGCTTCTCAAGGCGCCTTTACGGGCGCTTTTCAGAACCGATTCAATCCCTCGGCCAGCGCCATCTGGACACTGGGCAAGCACGCCGTGACGTTCGGCGGCAACTTCGCTCACACGCAACTCAACACACGAGACCGGCGAAACGAATTGGGAATGATTACGGCGCAGTCCATCAACCAGTTCATCCAAGGCGTGCTTAACGACGACTACTTGTACAGCGGTACGTTGTTTCTCGTGGGCAACCCCAATCGTTATTGGCGCGCCAAGGAGACGGGTGAATACATCCAGGACAAATTTCAGTTCCGTTCGAATCTTGCTCTCACCGCGGGAGTGCGCTTCGATTGGGACGGTGCCCTGACGGAAAAGTATGGGCACTTAATCAACTTCGATCCGTCCAAGTATTCCTATGATCCCACCACGGACGCGATCAATTCGAATGGCCTGATTGTCGCGGGCAAAAATGGCGCGAGCAACTCCACTTTGACAGGACGTCAGTGGGGAGTTGCCCCCCGTTTTGGAGTGGCCTGGAGCCCGAAGCCGTTTAACAGCAAAGTGGTTGTCCGCGCCGGTTGGGGAATGTACTACGACCGCGGCGAACTGTACGCCTATCTGTCGCCAGGCGTGACCCAGACTATCTCGGCAGGCGGCCCATTCGGCATCAACCAGCAGCGGCCCTTCGTGAATACTCAATTTTGTCCAACGCAGTTCCCGGGAACCTTTCAGACTTGTACGAGCACGCCTTCGAACCCGTGGGGCACGACGCTGGGGCCTCAACCAACTGGAGATCCGTCAAGCGTAATCCTGCCCAACGCGTCGGCGATTGAGGGGGGCGCCATACCCTTCTACCTGGGCGTTTATGCGCCAAAGAACAAGCTTCCCTATACAATGAATGGCACGCTCGATATTCAGTGGCAGCCGCGCAATGACCTGGCAGTTGACATCGGATTTGTGAATGGCCTTGGCCGGCATGAAATCATCCCCATTCCGTTTAATCAGGCGAGGATCGCGTCTCCGAGCAAGCCGCTGTGCGGACCAGCAGCGGTGTGCGCGAATCCTACAGGGTCGCCGTTTGTTCAGTCTTACACGTATGGGTACACGGTGCAGTCATGCCCGCCTCCAGCGGGATCATTTGACCCGTGCCCGTTGATGCTGCCCGCAGCCAATGGCCAGCCGTCCCAGCCGGTGCAATTCACGTCGGAGGGTGGCAATGTCGACTTGCGAGTTCCTTACATTGGATACGCGGGTGAGTCCGAGGCCTACACCGCGATCGGGATATCGGCTTACAACGCGCTCCAGGCGCACGTCGAAAAGCGCCTCAGCCATGGACTCCAAGGGGGAGTTTCCTACACATTTTCCCGCTCGCTGGACGAGCAGAGCGCCCTGGGTCTGTTTTACAATGGAAACAACCCGCTCAACCTGCGGAACGGTTACGGCCCTTCGGACTTCGATCGCACGCACGTCTTCAACATCGATTATCACTATGAACTGCCGAAGTTCGTTTCGGCTAATTCCTTTGCGGGTAAAGTCGCGAATGGGTGGGCGATCCAGGGCATTATCGTGCTCCAAAGCGGTCAGCCCTACAGCGTGATTGATTACTCGGGCGCGGTGGGAAGCCTGTTCTACAGCATCAACGACGGAATCACCAATCCCATTGTGCCGCTCAATTTTGCCGCCGGTTGCACGCCGCAGAACGCAGTCACTGGCGCAACCGGAAACAATTTTAATGCTCCGGCGCTAAAAGCTTCCTGCTTCACCGTGCCGGTGCTGAGTCCCGGCGACTTGAACGGCGCGATTCCGCCAGGGGACATTTACGAAACCAATTTCACTTCGGGGCAGCGCAACATCTTCCGGCAGGCGTGGCAGAAACGCGCGGACGCGTCGCTGGTGAAAGTCACGCAGCTCACCGAGCGGTTTTCCCTAAAATATAGCCTCGATGTCTACAACCTGACCAACCATCCCAGTTTCGACATCCCCATCGACAATGTTTCACAGAACTTGGCTTTCAACCCATTTCCATCGATAGCCAGCGATCCGAATGCCGTGCCTTCACCGTCAGCATGTGCGGCGAACGGAGGCAACCCCTTCGTGACCAATTACTTTTATGCTTGTCCGACCGGACTCGGGCAGGTGACCAAAACAATCGGCAGCTCCCGCCAGATTCAGATGACGCTTCGATTCGTCTTCTAGGCTCACTTCACGCAGCGAGCCAGGAGTCCAGATGCTCACAGACGAAGTTGTCGTCGTTGAGATGAGGATACGCAGCATAAACGCGGGAGATTTCCTCAAGCTGGCCGGGGCTGAGCGTCTGGTTGGGATCAAGGCACCAGACGCCTTCGAGTAGTCCCTGGCGGCGCAGAACTTCGTGCAGACCGGCGATGCAGCCGGAAAAATGATTGGCGGCGTCAAAGAACGCTGCGTTGGAATCCGTGACTTCAACGCTTCTGCGAACAAGCTCCGGTGGAATACCCCTTTGAGCCTGCACCGCTCCGTGGCACTCGTCGAGGAGTTGCACTGCTTTGCGGGTCCAGACAGCCCAATGACCGAGAAGGCCGCCGACGATGCGGCGTTCGATGATGCGGCCGTTCGACGGGAAAACAAACGGAGTGAGCAAATCCATCACGATGTTGTCATCGTTGCCGGTATATAAGGCGATGTCGCGGCCGGATTCGGCGACAGCACGCACGACATCGAGGGTTTGGTATCGGTTGAAAGGTGCGATTTTGATGGCGACGACGTTTTCGATCTCCGCGAATTGGCGCCAGAATTTGTAGGAGAGAACGCGGCCGCCGACGGCGGGCTGCAAATAGAAACCAATAACTGGCAGAATTTGCGCGACTGCGCGGGAATGGGAGAGAAGCTCTGCGTCGCTCGCATCCTCAAGAGCAGGGAGGCTCAAAAGGCCTGCGTGGTAGCCAAGATCAGCGAGGATGCCGGCTTCGCAACTAGCTTGCGACGTGTCTCCGCAGATTCCTCCGATGCGCAAAAGGGGAACGGAACGGCTGCGATCAGCACGATCCATTTCCTCAGCGGCGATTTTTAAGACCGGTTTGAACAGGCCGATGCGCGGCTCGCGGATGGCGAATTGCGTTGTGTGAACGCCGATGGCCAGTCCGCACGCGCCGGCCGCAACGTAGTAGCGAGTGAGGGCTCGCTGGCGGCGTTCGTCGAGGCGGCGACGCGCATCAAGCGCGAGGGGATGCGCTGGGATGACGGTGCCGCGGGCGAAGAGTTGGCGAAGCTCGAGTCGGAGTGGCACAGGCATAGTCTAGAATTCCTTCAGAAAGCGCTCTCTGGGGGCCTGCAGCGCTCCCCGGATGAACTTTTCGGAGCGACTAGAGCGACCAGCTAAAAACGGCCTGCACGCTCTTCAAAATGAGTTGGCTTCGCAAGCGTCTCGCCGCCGCGTTCGATCCAATCCGCGATCCAAGCGGTCATCTGTTCATAACAGACGCGTAGTTTGCCGAAGAGTTGAAACGCCTTTGCCGCATTGCTGAGTAACGCGTCGGGCGCCTCCACTCCGTCGAACTGCACGGCCTTGCCGAAGCGCTCGGCAAAATCTTCGGCTACGCGGCGTACGCTGAGCACTTCCGGGCCGGTGATGTTAACAACAAAGGGCGGCGAGGAGGCGTGAAGCAAGGATGCCAGAGCGACGGCGGAAGCGTCGGCTTGCCAGATGGCGTTGAGATAGCCCATGGAAATCTCAACCGACCTGCCCGAATAAACGTGTTGGGCGATATCCAGGAGAACCCCGTAGCGAAGCTCCGTGGCATAGTTGAGGCGAAGGATGGACACCTTGGTGTTTGCAGTGCGGCTGAAATGCTCCAAGATGCGTTCGCGGCCGAGACAACTCATGGCGTATTCGCCGGCGGGATTCGGCGCATCACTTTCGAGTGAGCCGCCGCGAGAAACCGGAGTCAGGCCGTAAATATTTCCGGTGGAAAATGCGGCAATCCGGCTGTGGCGGAACCGGTCGCTGACAAGCCCGGGCAAAAAAGAATTCACAGCCCAAGTGAGCGGTTCATTCCCTGTTGAGCCAAATTTTCTTCCGGCCATGTAGATGACATTCGGCGCATCGGGTAGATTGGTGAGCGATGCGGGATCGAGCAGATCGCAACGAATGGTTTCAAGGCCCCAAGACTGCAAACGCTGCGGAAGCTGCGGAGAAGAAAAGCGAGAAACGGCAATGACCCGGCGAGGAGTAGCCGCCAGGTCCGAGGCCCTCTTGGCCATGCGCGCGAGAGTTGGTCCCATCTTGCCGCCCGCACCAAGGACGAGAACGTCACCGGGGAGTTGGGCGAGCGCGCGGACCGTGGATTCCTGGGGTTCGCTGAGGAGAAGCTCGAGTTCGTCAACGCTAGCGATGGACTTTTCACTGTGTGCAATCACGCGCGCTTCCCGCTTGCAAGAGAGCAGAGACGGAATTGTACTCGAATGGACAAAGAAACATTAGCGGCATTTGAGGGAATGCTGCAAAATCCCTCTTTCGCTTTGCCGCGACTTTTGTGAAACAGCGGCGCGCTTAAGCAGGCAACGGCTGATGCAGATTCGAACCATGACGGAGGAGGATATTCCTGCGGGAATGCGACTGAAGGACATCGCCGGATGGAACCAGACCGAGGCGGATTGGCGGATATTTCTGAATGCCAGCCGCGATGGGTGTTTTGTGGCCGAGGTAGGTGGAGTCGTGCGCGGAACTGCCACGACGATCGTATATGGAGGACGTTTTGCTTGGGTGGGCATGGTTCTGGTGGATCCGGAACATAGAGGCCAGGGGATGGGAACAGCGCTTTTGAAGAAAAGCATTGCCTATCTCGATTCCATTCAAGCGCCGTGCATCAAATTGGACGCGACGCCGCTGGGAAAACCAATTTATGAAAAGCTCGGCTTTGCAACTGAGTATGAACTCGAGCGATGGGCGTTGAAGAGAAAGAAAGAGGATTTAACAGGTCGAGTTCAAATGGATACGCACGAGTCCATGCTCACGCCTCTACTGGAACACGTTTTGCAAGCCGATCGCAAGGCGTTTGGCGCAGACCGAAGTGGAATATTGAGAGCCATGGATCGCGCTGAACCACGTTTCACGGATGGCCTGTGGAGTGCGAGCGGTATGGAAGGGTACGCGTTCGGAAGGCGAGGTTCGTTTGCAGATCACCTTGGGCCGTGGATCGCAAAGGATGAGACGACCTGTCAAAGAATTCTTGAAAGATTTCTTGCGCAATCCTCGAGAGAAACTGTAGTGACAGATTGCTGTACGGCGAACCCGTTTATAAAGAGCATTCTGCAGGCTCGCGGGTTCGAGTATTCGCGGCCGCTCACGAGAATGTTTCGGGGACGAAATCAGTATCCGGGCCGGCCAGAGATGGTTTGCGCGATTCTGGGACCGGAATTTGGATAGGAGATAGTGGTTCCTCTATGACCAAGGATGAAGCCTCATGACCAACGCCGAAAACGGCCGGATCTTTTACGGTTGGTGGGTGGTGGCGGCGGCGTTTCTGAATCTTTTTTTCGCAGTGGGAATTATTTTCTATGGCTTTCCGGTTTTTTACGCTTCATTTGTGGAATCCCTGGGATTTAGTCGCGCGCAGGTCACGCAGGGATTTTTTCTGGGATTTTTGCTCATCGGACTGCCCTTTGGGTTGCTCGCGGGAGCAGTCATTGACCGCATCGGGGCTCAATGGGTGATTGTTGCAGGCGTGGGATTCGTCGGGATTTCGCTACTGTTGATGGCGAAGATGACAAAGTTGTGGCAGTACGAGGCGCTCTGCGTGCTGGAAGTGCTCGGATATGTATTTGCAGGGCCGATTGCGAATCAGGTGCTGGTGTCGAAGTGGTTTCGGGCGCGACGCGGGCGAGCGATGGGTCTCGCCTATTTGGGGCTTGGTGCGGGCGGAGTGGTTGCACCGCTGCTAGTGAACTATCTAATTCGAACCTGCGGCTGGCGCCATGCGGTGGAAATCGTCGCGCTTGCGCTGATGGCAGTATTACTCCCCGTGGGAATCTGGATTACTCGGTCGACTCCGGAAAGCTTCGGCCTGCTGCCGGATGGAGAGTCCTCGAGTAACTCTGCGAGCATTGCGGCAGCGGCCATGACTTCGAGCAGCGTGACGGAGGCCGTGGGAACGAGAAATTTCTGGCTGATTCTACTGGGATCGACATCAGCAATTGGCGCCATTGGGGCGGTAATTCAGCACTTCATCTTGTTTTTGAAAGATCAAGGCTATTCGGCCACGGTGGCGTCACGCTTTTCCACCGGGCTGCTGGCGGCGAGCCTGGCTGGAAGAATTCTTGTTGGGTATGCGGTGGATCACGTGCGAAAGAAGAATGCGATGGCATTTTTTTATTTTTTAATGGGCGCGTCGGTGCTTTTGCTCGGAATGGCAAGCCGACCGGCGGCGACATGGACGTTCGCATTCATTTTCGGATTTTCGATGGGGGCGGATTACATGCTTGTTCCGTTGGTTACGGCAGAGAGCTTCGGAACGGCTTCGCTCGGCAAACTGCTTGGGCTGATCATCATGGGATATTCGCTTGGGCAATGGGGATTGCCGTGGATTGTCGGGAGGCTGTTTGATGCAAGGCACACTTACGATTTGGCGTGGAAGATTACGGCCCTCGCCGGAATGATTGGCGGGCTGGCGATTTACGCTGTCTCTCCGAGCGGAGAAAAAATCCAGGCTTAGAGCCGAGGGGCTGTTCCGCAATGGTTGTGTCTGCTCGATTCCTGCATGCAGCCCTCGCGCGTCTGAGGTTTGGCTTAGTCGGCGACGACAGGCGCTGTCACCAACAATTCTTGAGAGGCGCCAGGTCAAACCGGGCGCCGGTGACGTCAAAGCTTTTGCTGGTCTCCGTCTATGGGGCTCGGCATCTTTTTTTCCGGCGCGACATCCTTAACGGATAATTGAATTTAATTCCGCTTGGTTGGAGCTTGATGACTGAGGCTCCACACATAGGCTGCGACCGCTGATACTTGTTCGGGCGTGAGCTGCGCGCCACCCTTCGGTGGCATGGGGCTGCGATATTGCTTCGGCTGCGCGACGCCTTCCGTTATCGTTTTCTTGATTCCAGCAAGGCTGCCATCGCTCCAGAGCCACTTCTTTCCGGTTAGCGCGGGCCCTAAAGGAGTGCCCTCACCGCTATCGCCATGGCATCCAACGCATGCTGCTCCGCCTACCTGGCCGTGGTAGATGCGATCCCCCAGTGCCACCATCTTTGCCGTCGCTCCTCGGGGAACCGGCACACTTGCCGCTTTGCCAGCATTGGGATGCGTGCCCTCTGGTGGTTTGGCCGGTTGTTCTACGATCTCGCCAGCCGCAGCCGTTGGACTGGGACACGCAGTAACATTCGCGCCAGCGTTTGAGCTCGCGTGATAGACAATTTTGTAGATACGGCCGCGTATGTCGTCGGAAACATAGAGCGAACCATCCGGGCCGACTGCCAAGCCTGAAGGACGATGCTCAGCTTTGGCTGGCGACTTCACTGCTCCCGCAAAGCCATCCGCAAAAATTTCGCACTGGCCGGATGCATGATCCCCATCGAGCGGCTGATAAACCACATTGTAACCACCTTGCGCATAGGGCGCACGGTTCCATGAGCCGTGGAACGCGATGAATACGCCGCCACGATAACGCTCCGGAAACTGCGTTTTGTCGTAGAGCACCATGGCATTGGGCGCCCAATGCGCGGGAAATACAGCAGCCGGGCCAGTTTTTCCCGCGCATACGCCAATTTTCATGCCACCGTCGCCGCCGTATTCCGGCGCCAAAACGAGTTTTTGCACGAACGCGTCGTAATAACATTCGGGCCAGCCGTAGTCTCCGCCCTGCTTCAAAAGCAACACCTCTTCCGCCGGCAGCGTGGCCTCCTGGTCGGGCTTATACAACTCGGGCCAATTCGTGTACAGCTGGTCCCGCCCGTGTTGCGTTGCAAACACTCGGCCGCTTGCGTCGATGGCAAAACCTTCCGCGTTGCGAATTCCCGTGGCGAAACGGTCCGCCGGGGAGAAGGTTTGGTTCGTCTTATTCGCGTCATAGAGCCATACGCCGCCACGAGTCTCCAGTTCCGCGCAGGGATCCGCGCCGGGCGAGTGGGGCGTCCGATTTTTCAGCTGGCACGCATTGGTTGCGCTGGCGACATCGACGTACATGGATCCTTTGTCATCGATGATGAATGGATGCATGGGATGGTCGCCGCCGAGAGGCAATCCGGAAACGATGGTTTCGGCAGGTCCGCTGGGCACGATGGCTTCGTCGGACAAGGAATATCGCAAAATGCGATCATTGATCTCGGCGTAAAGCGATCCCTTGTACATGCCGATGCCCGTGCCGCCTTTGCCACCGCTTTGGACGGTTTCGCCAAAGCGCTCATTCACGTCGGCCCTTCCTGCGCCGCTCTGGTCTTGCAGTGCTACGAGGAAACCGCCGGCATGCGGCGTGTCGTTGCCGTAGTACCGGCCCGACCACGTGTTGACGTAAAGAACTCCGCTCGGCGATGCAACCATGTGGCGAGCGTGACCAATGCCCTCCGCGAAGATCGTCGCACAAAAACCAGGGGGCAGCGTCAAGCCGGTGTCATCGTTCGGGCAGGCCTGGCTCTTGGCTTCCGCAGCGGTGTTAGATGGTTTGTGCGCCGGGGCCAATAAACTGACCGCGCAGATTGCAGCCAGCGCCACGACGGCAGGCACCAGAATTCGCGTTAGTTTATTCCACATCGTATGACTCCCTTGCGCTTAAACTGTTCGCCTCTGGCAACGAAAGGCCCTGCTGGGGATGCTATCGTTTCATTGAAGGATTTCTCCACCGCTTCGTAAGCGATGTCCGTCCAACTCATTATCCTCGGGTCGCCGCCAATTGAGGCACCTGGGAAAGCCTTTGATATTCTTCGTCGCTCAGCTGCATGGACGCCGCGGCAACGTTCTCCTCTAGATGCTTGACCGACGAGGTTCCGGGAATGGGCAGCATGATGGGCGACCGTTTCAACAGCCAAGCAATCGCTACCTGGTGGGGCGTGGCTTGGTGTGCTCGCGCGATCTGATCGAGTGTCTGCCCCGCAACCCGGCCTGCCCCCAGTGGAAACCACGGGATGAAGGCGATTCCATTTTGCAGGCAATAATCCGCCACATAATCCCACTCACGATCGGCGAAGCTATAACGGTTCTGCACCGAAACAATGGGGACGATCCGGCGCGCCCGCTCGATGTGCTCCTGAGTGACGTTCGACAATCCGACAAGCCGAATCTTTCCTTCGCTCTTGAGTTGCGCCAAGGTTCCCACCGAATCCTCGAGAGATACGACTGGATCCGGATGATGCAGTTGATAGACGTCAATACGTTCCACTCGCAGCCTCTTCAGGCTGCCCTCGACCGCTTTCCGCAGATGCGCCGGAGTGGCATCGTGAGTCCATTGGTTCGGTCCAGGCCGGTTCCAGCCTCCCTTGGTCGCAACCACAAGGTCGTTCGGATAAGGGTGCAGCGCCTCCGCGATGAGCTCTTCACTCACATTGGGGCCATAGGAATCAGCAGTGTCAATGAAATTCACGCCAAGCTCAACCGCCCGGCGCAGAACCTTCACCGCTTCGGTGCGATTCTTGGGAGGGCCCCAGATGCCATCCCCGGTAAGACGCATCGCCCCGAACCCGAGACGATGTACGGAAACCTCACCACCAAGTGAAACCCTCCCCGCCAGTCTTGCAGACACTTCTCTTGCACTCATAAATTCCCTCCACAGTTCTTATTCTACTTCCGATGCGCCAAATCCTGTCTTGGACACGAACAGCGCGAGATTTGGAGCTCCGGGAGGGTTTAGCTGATCTTCCGAATCAGGTGAGTTTCAGTGAAGCTGCCGGTCAACTTGAAGCTAAGGTTAAGACAAAAAAGTATCAGGCCGCTCATCCAGTTCAGGCATTTGCCGAGAGGTTGGCTGTTCAGCGCACACCAAAGGGAAAACAATAAGAACGCGCTACTAGAGAGTTTATACGCCCAACTTTCGATTGCGCTTGCTCCCTTGCGGGCGTCAAATGCTGGTTGTGCATAGATTTATCTCAGCCGCGTAACGGAAAGCCTCGAAAACGAATATCCAAGTAAGATTTGCCCAGCAGTGTTTGCGTTTTGATCTGCGGGGCAACCAGTTAGAATGGCGGCGTGATGCCGGTATAGTCGCCGATCACATAGGCGCTGTACGGCCCGTTCATCTTCGTAAGCGCGCTGTTCGGACTGAAACCAGGATCGTTGATGGTGCCATAGCTGGCTACGATGACGGCCGGCATGGTATGCGTGATTTCAATCACTTGGTTGTTGAATTGGTCGCTGATCAGGACATTGCCATTAGCGAGCTGCACGGCCCGCGTCGGCAGCGGCGAAGGATTGCTGCCCGGTCGCGCGTTCGTGAAGAAGTGCCAGAAATCCGCGCCGTTCTCGTCGGTTTCCACGATGCGGCTGTTGTTGGAATCCGTAATGAGCGTGTGGCCGTTGGGAAGCCGGCTCGAAAAGGCCAGGCCGCTGAAGGCCACGCCGCCGGCAGTCGTGTATGTGTGCACGACGGTGCTAGGCATGGTGTGTGTGACCTCCAGTGCCTGGTTGTGGTTCTCGTCGGAGATGAGGATGTCGCCGGTCACCAGAAGCTCGGCGGAATTTGGATTATTCAGCCCGTCGTATTCCCACACGATGGCTTTATCTGAGCGTCGCACCTCGATGATCCGTCCGTTGCCCTGATCGGTAATCAGCACGTGATCGTCCCCGCTGGATTCAGGTACATAAGTGTTCTGTACCGGCGTGTTGAGCTGGTTGGGCCCGGATCCGGTCACGCGGAACTGCCCGTATTGCCAAACGATGTTGCCGTGACGGTCTATGAGAAGCACACGATTGTCGGGGCAGCCTGCTCTGCAAAATTTCGTGACACCCGCGGGGATGCCGGTGCCTGACATCAGCGTCAGGTCTCCGACGCGCTCGGCGTCATTCGTGCCCACGATAGCGTTCGCCGCGATATCGGCCGGTCCATTTCCAAACTGCCAGACGATATTCCCGGAGGAATCGATCTCCATGACGCGGTTATTAAACTGATCGGTGAGGAGAATGTTTCCGGGCTGATTAAATTTGCTGTTCTGCCCTTTGGCAGTCCCGTCCATTAGTATGTTACCGGCTGCGACCAGCACGGCAATGCAAATCAAATGCGTCAAAAGCCCTTTGGAGGTCATTTCTTTCATGGAGGTTCTCCTTCTCTGGCAGAAGATTTCAATTCTGGTTTCCGGACCTGCCGGCAGCGTCAACCGTGGGGACAACGGGAAGCCGGGCGGATCAGACTGGCCTTCGGTCTCTTTTCCCGGAGGGAATATAGATGAACGAGGTGCTAGGGGTTGTCACGGAATTGTCTTGGCACGGTCAACTTTCCGTCTTTGTTTGGTGACTCGCAAAGCGGTACCGGATCTGAAAATTGTCACGAAATTGTCTCCCGGGTGTCTCTCTGTTTTGACAAAAAATGACCAAGGCAACGACGGCAAGAGATTTATTTCTATCCTGGGCTTTGATAGCTTGAAAACAGGTCCTTGACTGCGGACGGGAACCATGGCGGGGACACGGACTTCGCCTATCCGAACAATCAAAGATCAGCTCGTGTAAGGTTACCGATGGAAAAAATTCTAATTGTTGAGGACGATCGCGCTGTTCAAAGAGCACTGAAGAGGCTCTTTGAGTCCGAGAATTACGTTGTGGAAGTTACTCCGAACGGGAAGTCAGGCCTTGAAGCGTTTCACGCTTCGCCTCCGTCGGTGGTGGTTCTGGACCTTCGTTTGCCCGGAATCCCGGGGAACGAAGTGTGCCGCGAGATCAAAAGAACCGCGCCCTCGCTGCCGGTGATCGTGCTCAGCGCAAAGACAGACGTCGCGGACAAAGTGCTTCTCCTCGAGACAGGCGCCGACGACTACGTGACCAAGCCCTTCAGCCCGCGTGAGCTCCTCGCCCGTGTCCACGCGGCCGTGCGCCGGACTACACGCGTGGAGAATGCTGGGCGGTTTATGTTTGGCTCCGTCTCAGTGGATTTTGCGAAGATGGAGTTAACGCGGGATGGACGGCGCGTCCCGATGACCGCCCAGGAGTTCAAAATCCTGAAATACTTTTCGCAGAATCCGGAGCGAGTTCTCTCGCGTTCGCAGCTTTTGAATGAGGTTTGGGGTTACGAGAATTATCCTTCCACGCGTACGGTGGACAATCACATCTGGAGGCTCCGGATAAAGCTGGAAAACGACCCGCGTAATCCTGCCCACTTTCACACCGTTCACGGCGCGGGCTACAAATTCGTGCCTTAGGCGGGAGTTATGTTCGCGGAAAAAAACCGCCGAGGAAGAGTTGTGAGACTCCGCTTGCGGACGAAATTGCTGCTCTCCCTCGCGCTCATTTCATCCGGCCTCACCTGCGCTACGCTGTGGATGGTTCGCCGAAGTGTTCGCATCCAGTTACGCAACGAAATCGCGGAGGACCTTCGCAATTCCGTGGCCGTCTTCGGCAACGTACAGCGGCAGCGGGAAGTCGGCCTCACCCGCTCCGCCGAGCTGCTTGCGAATCTACCCAGCCTTAAGGCACTCATGACAACGCAGGACGCGGCAACGATTCAGGACGCGTCAGCCGACATTTGGCATCTAGCGTCCAGCGATCTGTTCGTTCTTGCGAACCCCACCGGCAAAGTGCTGGCGATTCATACAACATTCCCGGGAATTACTCGTAGCGCGGCCCAAGACCTGTTGAAGAACTCGCTGGGAGCGGATCAGCCGAGCTTTTGGTGGTATGGCGCGGGGCGTCTCTATGAAGTCTTCTTGCAGCCAATTTATTTTGGGCCAGCCAAAGACGGCAATGCATTAGGGGTATTGGGCGTAGGCCACGAAATTTCGGACGCGGTGGCCATGGACCTTAGCCGCATTGCTTCGAGCCAAGTGGCTTTCTATTACGGCAAAGTGCTTGTCGTGAGTACATTACAACGAGAGCAAGAATCGGACTTTGCTAATTTCGTGCGCGATGCGCATAACTTTTCAGTTTCTGGCCCCAAGGAAATTCGGCTGGGCGGAGAGGAGTTTCTTGCCACCACGGTTGAGTTGACTCCGAGTGTTGCTCCATTTGTTCGTCTCAGCGTTCTGAAATCGTTTGACAAAGCGGCTGTTTTCCTCGGTGCCTTGAACCGGCTTCTTCTCGTGCTTGGCCTGATAGCGATCTTGGCGGGAGGTGTGCTGGTCTTTTTCATCTCTGGAACGTTTATGAGGCCATTGGCGAGGTTAGTTGGCGGTGTTCGCGCGCTTGAGAAAGGAGATTTTGCCTATCCCGTGGCAAGCCGCAGCGGCGATGAGGTTGCAGAACTTACTGCGGCTTTTGAACGCATGCGCGACAGTCTTCAGCGCACGCAGCAAGAGCTTCTGCGAGCCGAACGCCTTGCTACCATTGGACGGATGGCCAGCTCCATTTCGCACGACCTGCGTCACCCTCTAACCGCGGTTGTGGCGAACGCCGAGTTTTTGTGCGACCCGAAGCTCGGAGTCAGCCAGCGGGAAGAATTGTATCGGGAGATTCGTTCTGCGGTTGATCAGCTAACGGACCTCGTAGATTCCCTGCTGGAGTTCTCCCAGGCACGCGAGTCCCTCCGGCGGGTTTTCGGGCCGGTCGCGGACGCCGTGGAACGCGCCATCCACACCGTGCGCGCTCGTCCGGAGTTTCAGGGCGTGAACATTTCTGTGTGCCGAGAGGGCCGATGTGAAACCTGGTTTGACCACAAAAAGGTGGAGCGCGTTTTCGCCAACATGCTGCTCAATGCTTGCGAGGTGGTGCCTCTGGAATCGGGAAAAATCGAAGTTAAACTCCGCGAGTGCGAGAGTGGAGTCGAGATTCGTATTGCGGACAACGGACCCGGCGTGGCGGAGCCGATCCGAGCCAAGTTATTTCAGCCGTTCACGAGCTTCGGAAAGCGCAATGGAATCGGACTGGGGCTTGCGATTAGCCAGAAGATTATCTGCGATCACGGAGGCAGCGCCTCTCTGGAGAGCACGGGCGCGGGAAAAACAGTGTTCAAACTCGTCCTCCCTATCCCCGTTTCCGGAGACCCAGTTTTGTCGAATTGAATTTCCGCCAAATGGACTTGTCTCCACAAGTTTTTCCTCAAAAGGGGGTGAGCAATGCGTCTTCTGAATCTTCTCCCGGGAACGGCAAGAGTCTTTATTGCAGCCGCAGTTCTCATCACCGGCACCCCATGCCGGGGCCAAAACACAGGCAAATTGACCGCACCGTCGAGCACGGAACGTACCGACGACAGTTTGCTTGCCTTGCAAAAGCAGATGATCGAATTGAAGTCCATGCTCGAGGAGATGCGTACTGAGGTGGTGCGCTCACGTATGGAAACGATTGAACTTCGCAAGGAATTAGACGCCACTCGGCAGCAACTGGCTGCCGCCGCGGCACAGTCGAACGCCACTCCAAGCAAAGTCACAGCAGAAGCACAGGGGGAACCGGGTGCGTCCGTATCATCGCGACAGGGCACCACCGGGGAAGCCGTCAACAAGCTGGAAGAAGATCAACAATTGACCAACGCCAAGTTGGCAGACCTGTATCAAACAAAAGTTGCAAGCGCATCCAAGTACCGTGTCCGGCTTTCCGGGATAGCGCTTCTCAATCTCTTCAGCAATAAAGGCGTCGTGGACAACATGGACTTCCCCAGCCTTGCGGCGGCAGACAACTCCATCAATTCTGGCGGCAGCTTTGGGGGTACGCTTCGACAATCGATGCTAGGCTTTGAAGTATTTGGCCCAGAGGTCAAAGCGGCCAAAGTCAGTGCCGATGTGCAACTGGACTTCGCCGGAGGACTCTCCTATGCGCCTAATGGTGTAACTTTCGGCTTGCCTCGTCTTCGCACGGGTGTGATTCGCATGACCTGGCCAAGCACAACGCTGGTGGCGGGACAAGACGCTCCATTCTTTTCTCCGCTCTCCCCCACGTCCGTGGCATCGCTCGCCATTCCGGCATTCTCCTACGCCGGAAATCTCTGGAACTGGACTCCCCAAATGCGCCTCGAGCACCGCGTGAATATCACGGAAAACTCTAGTTTTATCTTCCAAGGGGGGATCCTGGATCCATTAACAGGAGAACCGCCGACTTCGCCGTATTTGCGAACGCCACAGGCAGGCGAAGCATCCAGACAACCCGCCTACGCGGCGCACATCGTCTGGAACCGGCGCGCATTGGGTCATGATCTCGCTTTAGGAATCGGCGGCTATTACAGCCGGCAGGACTGGGGTCTCGGTCGGCTTGTGGACGGCTGGGCCGGAACTTCGGATCTGACCCTGCCCCTGGGCAACCGGTGGGAGCTTACCGGAGAATTTTATCGAGGCCGAGCCCTGGGCGGTTTAGGTGGTGGCATTGGCCGCAGCGTCCTGTTCAGCGGACCGATCACGGTTCCCGCGACGCAGGTCCGAGGTTTAAATGCCGCTGGAGGCTGGGCTCAACTAAAATTCCGGCAAACCGAGAAGCTCGAGTGGAACGGCGCTTTTGGAGAAGACGATGCTTTTGCCCGAGACCTGTGCTATTTCCCCCCTGTACAACAGAGCTACTTTGATCCCACTCTGGCCCGCAACCGCAGCTCGTTCCTAAACTTCATATACCGTCCGCGCTCGAATCTGTTTTTTTCTCCGGAGTTCCGCCGGTTGCGAACCTTTTCCGTTCTCGGAAATTCTGAGACCGCCGATCAGCTTAACCTAAGTATGGGCGTGCTCTTTTGATTGACGGAATAGCGTTCGTAATGAAGCCCCCATTGCCATCGAGAATCAAGAGACGGCACTTCAGGATCGTCTCCTCCGCGTTGTTGTCTTTGGCTCTGCTGGGGGCTCCTTCGGTTTCCCGCACTCAGTCGCTTGAAGTAACAGGGAGAATCCAACTTACCGGCACGGCATCCTCACGAACTGTGGACCCGTCTGAAGCAGTTGTTTGGCTCGCGAGACTTGGCGATTCAACGGAGACACACACTTCTCGCAGTCCACTACGCCTCCAACTCGTGCAGAAAAACAAAAGTTTCTCGCCCCATGTCCTCGTGGTTTCAGTCGGAGCGCCAGTAGAGTTCCCGAACCATGACCCATTCTTCCATAACGTGTTTTCTCTTTTCGAGGGAAAGCGATTTGATCTTGGGTTGTATGAGGCGGGAAGCAGCCGCACCGTGATTTTCGACCGCGAAGGCATTAGCTATATCTTCTGCAACATTCACCCGGAAATGAGCGCGGTGGTCGTGGCTCTTAGAACCCCGTGCTACGGAATTTCAGACCGCAAAGGCATGATTGCCATTCCCAACGTCGCGCCCGGACGCTACGAGATGCATGTCTGGGACGAGCGGGCATTACCGGAAGACCTCATCGCGCTTACACGCACGCTGGTTATCTCCGAATCGGCTCACTCCCTGGGAGTCCTCCGTCTCCCTGAACAGCGGAGCGTGTTGCTTAGCCACAAGAATAAGTATGGTCAGGACTACGAGACACCCACGCCGAATTGGCCGGTTTATGTTCATCCTTAAGGGACTTATCATTGCGTAGTCAGGAAGTCACTGCCGGCCCTGCAGTCTACGAAATCGCCAGAATTCAAGTGGGGTGGCAAAGTCCCAAGGTTTGAAGGGAAAAGTCACTTCAAAAGTCTGTAAGAAACCGCGGCGGGAATGCTACGCGTACAGCATTGAGAACCGCGGCGAGACCAGCCCTTGGCGGTGCTGGTCGCTGATTACCGGCGGAACCTTCCACCTGAACTCGAAAGTTATTCAACCTCGCGGGATTTTGCGCCATTTCCGCGGAAACTCGGACCATCGTTCCCTCCGTGGCAAGATGGTGTTTCCTCAAGTACTGCGCCGCGTAGAAGCCCGCGCAGGATCCCAAAGATGCAAGCAGGAGTTCCGGCGGCGTCATTCCCTCATCGAAGCCTCCGTTCTCTTCAGGTTGATCGCAGGCAATGCGGTGATGACGCTGTGATGGCGAACTGCACGCCTCCCTGGTGTTCAACCAGGACTTCCATGAATGCCCTCCTCGCAAAGGACGCAGGCGGCGCGGAATCGAGTTCTCCATCAAGACCCGCGCTCGCTGGGGGGATCTGAAGGCCCTTCCCGTAATAACGGTACTTAAACTTAAGTGCCGTGCCTCTTGTCACCTTGTTTTGTGATGTACGTCACGACGGCTGGCTTCTAGCAGCAGCGTTGCTTAATTTCGCGTGTGGGGTAGCCCCCTGATCCAGATTAAGAATGCCAAGCAAAGCAGTTGGGTCTTCGTCCTGACTCAGCGTAAAGTGAAAGTGCCTTGCCAGCCTGAGCATCGCTTGATTCTCAGAGAGGATGTGCGCAATGACGCGCTGAACTTTTTCCTTGCGCGCGACCTCGATGAGCCGCGCTAACAACTCCGTCCCCAGGCCGCCTCCTTGACAATGATCCGTCACCAAAATCCCGAGTTCCGCGTCCCGGAAATTAGGTTGCCGCGTCAAGCGGCCCACACCAAGAAGCTCGTGTCGGCCCGTCTCCGCTTCGACACGGTCGGCGACCAGCGCGATTTCACGGTCGTAGTCGACAAAACATTTCCGGATGAGCCGCTCATGAGCGATCCGGGCATCCAGCCTCTGCATGTGAAAGTAGCGCAAGTACACGGTGCTGTCCGAGAGTGTTTCATGAAATCGCACCATCAACGGCTCGTCTTCGGGGCGAATCGGACGGATCGAGACTTCTTTTCCGTCTTTCATTTTCCAGCGGGAGCTGTACTGCGCGGGATATGGCCGCCGGCCTCGGGAGGGCTTCGTCCCGCACCTGGCTGTCAAACACCACGATTCGTGCATCCAGCGCGACGAGTCCCTCGGGAGACACAAGAAGCGGATTGATGTCAATCTCGCGGATGCGCGGCTGCTCGATGACCAGTTCGCTGAACCGCACCAGCAGAGTCTCGAGCGCTTTCAAATCCACCGGAGCACGGCCGCGAACGCCTTGCAGCGCCGTGTAGACGCGGGTCTGCTCCGTCAGGCGCTGCGCGAGAGTCGTGTTCAGCGGCGGCAGCGCCAGTGCCCGGTCTCGGTATACCTCCACCAGCTGTCCGCCCGAGCCAAATATCATCACCGGGCCAAACTGTGAATCCACGCTGCTTCCGAGAATCAACTCATATCCCTGCATCCGGATCATCGGTTGAACGGTCACACCGAGAAAGGCCTTCTCGCCTTCTTTAGAAATGACCGAGGACCGAATGGCCTGATAAGCGCTACGCACCTGTTCCGGGCTTGTGAGGTTCAGCTGGACGCCGCCGACGTCGGTTTTATGCGTGATCGTCTCCGAGTGAAGTTTGAGAACGACCGGGAAGCCCAGCTCCTTGGCTATGCGCGCGGCTTCCTGTCCGCTTTTTGCCAGCCGCGTTGGAACGGTGGGAATCCCATAGACTTCGAGGATTTCTTTGGACTCGATTTCCGTAAGTAAGGTTCTGCCCCTGGCTACGGCACGATTGATCAGACCTCTGGCCTTATCGCGTCTCTTGCTTGCACCAGCCAAGTCATCCGTCACAAACGGCGTCTCATATAAGGCGCGCAGGTTGTACGTGTAGCGCCACATCGACATAAATGCGCGTGCAGCGGTATCGGGGTAGGAGAAAGTCGGGATGGCGGAGGCATTCAGGATTTTCACACCTTCGGCCACAGCCCTGCCTCCCATCCAGCTGGCGAGCAGAGGTTTGCCATAACCTTTGGCGTACAGCTTCAACCGGTCCGCCACTTGCGCAGGGTCCGTCATTCCTTGAGGCGCCAGGACGGCGAGCAGCCCGTCGCAGTTCGGGTCCTGCATCACGATTTCTAGTGCCCGGGCGTACCGCTCCGGGTCGGCGTCGCCGAGAATATCGACAGGATTGCCATGGCTCCAATGAGGCGGAAGAATCGCATTGAGCGCATCCCGCGAAGTCTCGGAGACAGGTGCGAGTTGCCCCCCGCTCCCAATCAAGGCATCTGTGGCCAGAACTCCGGGGCCGCCGGCGTTTGTGAGAATCGTGAGCCGCGGCCCTTTTGGCCGCGGCTGTTTGCTGAGAGCCTCCGCCATGTGAAAGATGTCGGCAATGTTCTGCACGCGAAGAACGCCGCATCGGCGAAACGCTGCGTCATAAATTTCGTCGGCTCCCGTCAAGGCGCCGGTATGCGATGCCGCCGCCGCGGAAGCCGCTTCTGACCTGCCGGCTTTGATGACGATGATTGGTTTGCTAAAGGCTACTTCCCTGGCCGCAGATAGAAAGTCCCGTGCATCGTTGATCGATTCCATGTACACAAGAATGCTTTCCGTTTTCGCGTCCTCGCCGAAGTGAGAAATCAGATCGCCCCAACCCACCTCGAGCATCGACCCGGTGGAAACGATGGCGCTGAATCCCACCTGTTCAACCAGGCTCCAATCCAGGATCGCGGTTAACAGCGCGCCGCTTTGGCTCAGAAAAGCTACATTCCCCGGCCGCACCGTGTCTTGAGCAAACGTTGCGTTCAGGCCGGCCCACGGATTCATCAGTCCCAGGCAATTCGGGCCAATCAGGCGCGTCTCGCTTCCCCACAAGATCGACCGGATTTGCTGTTCCAGCGCCACCCCTTCCGCACCCTTTTCCTTGAAACCTGCCGAAATGACCACGATTCCTTTGGTCTTGGCCTTCACACATTCCGCAACAATTCCCGGCACCGTAGCTGCTGGGGTCACGACGATAACAAGGTCAACGGTCTCAGCCACCTGGCCAATGGCCGCGTAGCAGCGCCTTCCGAATAGTTCCTCCCGGCCAGGATTTATGGGATAGACCCTGCCTTTATAGCTGCCCTGCAATAGATTGCATAAGACCGTTCGGCCAACGCTGCGTTCGCGGTCCGTCGCGCCAACCACGGCAACGCTGTCAGGCGAGAACAGCTTATCCAGAGTTGAGCCTTGCGTCCGCCATCCAGCCGTTGCAGGAGATGAGCGCTCGTCCAAGTCGATTGCAGGCATGTTCCACCCCGTGCCGGGAACATTGTTGCGCGAATGCGCGCCGGAAGGGGGTAGCTAAAATCACCAGGCGCGGTGATATTCGTCAGGAAACTATGAAACACCACAAACGATACGTCAAGCGCTTGGCGACCGCTCCGACCGCTCGCAAGTGACCTTGCGATGACTCGATCCAGCCTTGCTAATTCGTCCTTTGTGATCCTGGTCTTCGTAAGTCTTTAACTAAGGCGTCGTGATATCCTGTCTGTGCAGAGGCAGCGGTTCGGCTCTCGTCGTCCCGCCATTTTCGAGAAATGCAGAATTTCCGGGTATCCTTGCGGCCTGACCAAGAACGATCAATCCACCAGTCCTGATTGTTTTCCCGACTCCGCAGCGATCCGCGAGCGCCCCAAAGAATTTGGCAGTTAGATATCTTGCAGAATGGAGAGATGCATCTTGGCGCAAGATACATCGTGTCAACCCGAATCCAATCTAAGCTCTGAGGACTTGTTGCGCATTGTGCGCGGCGACGACCCCAACCGTCCGCCCATGTGGAACGGCTTGCCTCGCATGACCACTCCGCCTGAGGCGCCCTCTAAACCGATGGCCGAAGACGGCCAGCTCTTCGAGTTTCTCTTCCCTTATCCAATTCATATCTTTGACTCGGCCGATTGGCCGCCGCTACGAATTGCTGGTGACGGAATCGAGATTCATCTACTAAAGCCAATCTCCACGCCCGTAACCGCCAAGGAACAACTTGCCGTGGGCAATGAGAGCCCTGATCTGTTTTGCAGCAATCTGCGCGCCGTCGTTTTGAAAACATCTCCTGGCTTCCCCGCCGATCACGACCACGTATTCGAGATTGTCCGGCACGCGCTGCAATGGATGAGAGTGCTGAGCCGGCAATTCTGGATTGGCACGGGAGCGGCGGGCGTGGCCGCTGCCTCCCGCGGCTCTGCTTTCCACATCGAAGGCGGCATCGTCAGCCAGATGAATTATGCCCTGTACGGTTCCACGATTTTGGTTCGCGCGCTTCCACTGCGATTCTGGGAGCCTCTGGGTCAATGCGTGTCGGGTGGCGTTCCCGTGCCTGTTTCGGAATCCATTTACTGCGATGCCCTTGCCAGTTTTGCCAGCGGCGACAGCGTTCGTTGCCTCGTCGAGCTGGGCGTCGCCGTGGAGATCGAGCTGAACAACCTTCTGGACGACATCGCTGCCGTGCAGCCCAATTCGAGTGGCGCGGCCAGGTACCAAAAGGAAAAGCGCAAGCTGCGCTTCGAGCAAAAGCTGCTGACCTCCACGTCGTGGCTGCGCACCACGAACCCCAAACAGTTTGTCGTCCCCAACATGCCCGCCGACTGGGCCGATCACATCGTTTCGCTCTACAAGTTCCGCAGCAAGGCCGCCCACGAAGGCCGTGCCGTGATCACCGACAGCTCCACTGGTCCTCGTCCGCTCGCTGCGGGCGAGCTGCAGTCGTTCATTTTCTCCACGGAAGCACTTTATCGCTGGTCCAATGCCCAACGGCTGAAATTCCGCCTTCCTGCTCCCGCCGCCTCCGTCGATCGTTCCAATCAAATCATTGCCATTCTCGGCGATCCTTTGGACCGCCGGGGCTTCGTCATCGGCACCTCGGAATCCTCAAGCTCTATAGAAGGCGACGCCCCGGTTTCAAGTCTCAGCCGTCAGCAGGCGTCATCGGAATGACCGCTCTCATCGCATGATTCAACGCTCCGGTAGGTGATGCCCCTCAAAGATTCCTGCATTCGCTTTATGTCATAAGACATAGGGACGTCTTGCGATTGCTCGTAGACACCATCGTCTGGTTGTCGTAGATTACTTGCAAACGCTTTCTGCAACGAACGCCATGGCTGAGTACGCCCCTATCCACGGCATTGAGGATGCCCAATATTGCTTGGAGCAGGCCAAGTCCATGCTCAAGCGCGCCCGCTCCATGTGGCTTAAAGCTCGAGAGTCTCTGGAAGAGGCCGTGAGAATGGGTGCAACCCTTCACACACAGATCGAGGAACTGGCCAAGCACGGCCCCTTTCGTCCCCGGTTCACGTCTACGCTCCTTTCGGGAATCCTGGATGCTGTCATCGAAGGCACCGGCGCCGACATGGGCAACATCCAGCTTTTTCATCCCAAAACAGGACAGTTGCTCATCTATGTTGACCGTGGCTTTGACGAACCCTTCCTGCGGTTTTTCACCTCAGTCCACGCTGGCCAAGCCCCGTGCAGCACGGCCTTGAAACGGGGGCGGCGTGTCATCGTTCTTGACGTGGCTAACAGTCCCCTCTTTTCTGGGACTCGCCTGACGGAAGTCATGCTGGATGCCGGCGTCCGCGCCGTCCAGTCCACCCCGCTCATCGGCAAATCGGGGCACATCTGGGGCATGCTTTCCACTCACTACCGCAAAGTGCGTCAGCCTGGCAAGAAGGATCTTCGCTTGATCGATTATTTCGCGGCTTGGGCCGCGGACATCCTTGAGGCGGAGTACCACGCTGCTCATCGTCGCCCCGATTCTGCTTCCACGGTTCGCAATGGTTTCTGACCGATTGGGAGGCTTAAGTTGCTACCTGTCAGGGGAAAGACTAGAATCGGCTGGTGGTCATCCAGGCAGCTGAAGCCCAGGCCAAAGCGATTGCGATTCCGTTATTTCTCGCGTAGCGGCGCTTTACAACACGCTCTCCACTCTGCCGGGGGAATACCCGGGCCGTTCATACGATTTGGAGAGAAAATGAAATCGAGATCTTCGGGGCGTAACCACCCTCGAAATTCTTCCGAGCAAGACCCTGCGGCCCCTTCCGAACGCCAGAATGATCTCTTGATCTTCGCCATGGGCACTTCCGCAGGCGGCATCGAAGCTTGCGAAACGCCCTGGCTATCCTCTTCGGTTCACTTTATTGTCGAAGACCAAATCACCGTCTTCCATCAAAGGAGACCAAGCATGTCCCTTCGACGCTCGGCAAATTCAGCCGTCCTTGTTTTTGGTTCGCTGCTTGTCGGCATGGGAGCAATCTTGGCAACCAATGCATCGCTTGCGGTGTCGGCGACGCAATCTTCCGCCCTGCCATCCGATTCGACGCCCCCTCCGGTTTCCCCTCTCGGCGCTCGCAACGACCTTCCCAATCCGTATCTTGCTGGTGTAAGCTGGGGCCAGCTTCCCGACCACAGGAAATGGGGCTCCACCGCCGGCATTGCTGTCGGTCTGGATGGCAACATCTGGGCCATCGATCGCTGCGGCGTCTCCGGTTCTCAAGGAACCAACTGCGCCGGCTCCCCGCTCGATCCCATCCTTGAATTTGATCCTTCCGGCAAATTCCTCAAAGGCTTTGGCAAAGGCCTCTTCGTCAGCCCTCACAAGATCACCGTGGACAAAGATGGTTACCTCTGGGTCGCCGACAACGGAATCAAAGGCGGCCAGGGCCAGCAGGTTTTCAAGTTCGACCAGAACGGTAAAATCCTGATGACCCTTGGTAAGGCCGGGGTAGCCGAACCAGGGCTCGACACTTTCGATCAACCCACCGAAGTCGCCGTCGCTCCCAATGGCGACATCTTCGTGGCCGATGGCCACGGCGCCAAGCCAACAAACAATGCCCGCATCATGAAATTTGATGCCCGCGGCAAGTTCCTCAAAACTTGGGGCAAAAAAGGCACCGGCATTGGTGAATTTGATTGCCCGCACACGCTGGCCTTCGATTCGCAAGGGCGCCTTTTCGTCGGCGATCGCCAGAACAATCGCATCCAGATCTTCGACCAGGATGGCCACTTCATCGCCGAGTGGAAACAATTCGGCCGTCCCAGCGGAATTTACATTGACAAAAATGACGTGATTTACGTGAGCGATTCGGAGTCACGCAATGGCGAGCCCGGCTACGGCTACAATCCCGGCTGCCGCCGCGGCATTCGTATCGGCAGCGCGAAAGACGGCTCGGTCAAATACTTCGTGCCCGATGCCGCGCCTTACTCGAGTGCTGACGATTCCACGGGACCGGAAGGCATCACGGCAGACGCTAGTGGAAACATGTATGGCGCCGAATTCACCATGGACGTCAAGAAATACGTCCGCAAGTAGTTGCTTTAAGAGGATGGGAAAGCGGCCGCACCTTGGCCGAAGGAGAGGAGCACGGCAATTCCTGCTGAAAATGCCCTCGTGGACCCCAGACTTCTACCGCTGCAACAGGGATCCTCAGGTAATGGCGCAGTTTCGGTCTAGTGGGGGCGACCTTGTTGCTTTCCGGCATGGGGCATTTCCGGAAGGGTCCACGCATACAGCGTCCCGCCGCTGCCTACAAGAACGTATTGCTTTTCATCCAGCTCGTAGGTGATGGGGGAGTTCGCTACATGCCCGATGCGCGAATGCCAAAGCGTTTTTCCGTCGCTGGTGCGAAGCGCCAGGACGTTTCCTGCGGAATCACCGGTGAAGGTCAATCCCGAATCCGTGGTCAGAACTCCTGCGCTTGCGCCTCCCCCGCCCAGGTCGTGGGTCCAGCGCAATTTCCCCGTTTGATAATCGATCGCCTCCAGCTTTGCCTCTCCAAAAAGGCCGTAATCCGCGCCAGCCCAGCCATATTCGCCGTGCTCCGGCTTGGAGAAATAAATGCCGTAGCTATCGCGCGCGCTAACGAGAAACAAACCGGTCTGGGGATCGAAACTTGGCGAGCGATAATTGGTCGCGCCTCCTTCGTCAGGCGAAATCAATCGGCCATCGCGCGCCGGCTCCTTCGCCGGATTAGGAATGGGGCGTCCGCTCTTGTCCACGCCCGTGGACCAATTGACCGCAGCAAATGTCGTCGTGAGAAGGCTCTTCCCGGTCGTGCGGTCCAGCACAAAGAAATAACCATTTCGCGAAGCCTGCAGCAGCATCTTGCGCGGAGTCCCTTTGAATTTTCCATCGACCAAAACCGGAACTTCGACGGCATCCCAGTCGTGCGTGTCGTGAGGCGACGCTTGGAAACCCCAGACCAACTTGCCGGTGTCGGGATTGAGGGCCACAATGCTGCAGGTCCAGGGATTGTCGCCGGGGCGATCCTGGGCGGCCAGCACGGGCGTGGGATTTCCGGTTCCGAAGTAAACAAGATTGAGTTCCGGATCGTACGTCCCCGTGATCCACATGTTTCCGCCGGTAGCGCCGCCGCTAAAGGCCTCCGGGGATTCTCGAGGAAGCGTGCTGTAAAAGGTCCATTGCGTGTCGCCCGTTTCCGGATCAAACGATTTCAGCACGCCTGGAAGGTTGTCGAAATCTCCGGAGGTGCCAACCAGAACGTGGTTCCGAACTACGAGGGGCGCCACCGTCGTCCAATAGCCCTTCTTCACGTCCGCGACCTCTACATTCCACTTCATGTTTCCGTCTCTTGCATCGAGGCGGATCAGGTGTGCGTCCGGAGTCGTGAAGTACACGGAATCCTTGTACAGAGCAACGCCCCGATGACCGATGTGCAGACCCTCGTTGAGCGGATAAGTGTAGTGCCACACGGTATTCGCGGAACGAGCATCGAGGGCCCATACGTTATCCGGAGTCGTTACGTACAGAATGCCGTGGAAAAGGATGGGCGTGGACTTAATCTCCATAGCCTGGCCGGTTGGGAAAGCCCAGGCCAGCGTGAGCTGGTAGACATTCGCCGGAGTAATTTGCGTCAAGGGGCTGTGGCGCTGGCCGGAATACGTTCCATGATACGTTGGCCAACTGTCTGCCGTGGGCTTCAACAATGTGGCGGAGTCCAGCCCTGCGTCCGCACTTTGGGCGTGGACCGCGCCTTGAAGCATGAACTGCAAAATCAGACTCGCCGTGAGGCACGACCCATTGCATCTAAGTTTCATTTTTGAGCCTTATTCAAAATCGGCGCGTCACCATATGACGCCATCCCCTACCGCGGAAATTACGCCTCAGCGCAGCGTCTGCAGATAGGCCAAGACGTCGTGCATGGTTTCATCGGTATATTTTCCGAGCAGCTGGCTATGCGCTTCCAGCGGATTGTTTACTGTGAACTTCAGTCCGCTCTTGAACCAGGAACGGTACTGGCCGGACGAGTCCGCGAGTCCAATCACGAACTCATCTTGATACGCCAGTTTCCCAGTGAACGTCTGGCCGGAAGGCAACTTCACTGTGACCGTTGCGGGCGAGTCGGCAGGACCTCCTCTGCGCGGTCTGGGATACAGCATGCGCTCCAAGAGTGACAATCCTCTGTGGCGGCTGGCGACACCTGCCAAGTCTCCGGTCGGAGAATGGCACGTCGAGCAGCCTCCTACGCCATTGAAATACTGCTTTCCCTCCTCGGCGTTGCCAGTTTGGAGATCTTCCTCTTGAACGCTGCGGCGTCGGCCTGGCTTCGCGTCGGCCTTTGCCTTCACTTCGTGGAGGAATGCAACAATGGCCGCCAGATCCGTATCTGGGAGATTGAACGACGGCATTCCTTTATCCAGGCGCCCGGTGCGAACAACCGGGCCAATCTCGTTCCCGCCGACGTCTTTTTCAACGATTTCGGAGCTGGTTAGGTCCGGCCCCGTTTCGCCGCCGGCAGCGTCGCGTCCATGGCAAAACGCACACCGCGCCGCGAACAGGGATTGCCCAGCTTGCACCTCTGGCGAAGGACCTGCCTTTGCTGCTGGTGGCTGAGGTGGCGTCTGGCTTTGGCCGGGCAGATCTTTCGCGAAGCCGCCGGCAAAACTCCGGCTGCCCCAGAAAGCGACAGCGCACAAACCAAATGTAATTAGCACAACGGAACGCGCGTCTCTCACGCTCGCTCTTGCTGGCCTCGGGTGCACAGGCGTCATAAGAATCTTGACTGCTAACTAACTAGAAAGCAGTATCGGCTCGGCTTTCCTCAAAATTAACCCTAATCTATAAACTAACGCAGTCCAATTTTATAGGTGGAAGTCAGCAGTACAATCAGGTTTTTTCTGGAGCGGGCGATGGGGATTGAAGGCCAAAAAGTCGCTCAGATTTGGGGGCAATTGGGCGCAATTCCGCCCTGCGCGAAACTGTCGAGAAATTCACGCAGTAAAGTGACCATCAACTTCAGCTCGCGGCTCTTTGCTTAAGCTATCAGAGGGTCCAAAGAGGTGTCAGGAAAACGCCGTGCAAATTCATCCCGAAGCTCAACGAGATCGCTTCTTTTCACGCGGTCAACCGGTTTCTTCGTCGTTGCGTCGTATACAATTCGCGGGCTCTTCTGCGCGTCCCAGCACCGACAGCGATTCCGTCCAGGTGGTGTGCATGTCGGTGACGTTGAGCGTGTGCGCGAATTCTCCGCTGGCTGAATGGCCCGAATGCGAAACCAGATCGGGTTCTGTGAAACCAGGAGTCTGGACGTCCCAGCGATCCGTTTTCACCGGAATGTGATGCTTGAGCAGATAGCCGGCCTTGGTGCGCCCGTAGAGGCGCCGGCGCCGCTGCGTCTTTTGCGCTTTCAACCGCCGGTACATCTGCCGCGGGCTAATCTTCAGCAATTGCTTAGCGATCCCCGCCCGCAATCGGAAGCGTTTGCGGATCCATGGCACCACTCTCAGGCAATAGGGCCTTCCGCCGCATCGACCACGGATAGCCAGCGGCCTCCCATACCGCTTTCAGCACGGAAAGCGTTTCCTGGCTATTGCTCAGCCCGCGCCGCCGCTCCCGCCGCGGCCGCTGCTTCTCGGGCGGCGGTCCGCTCAGCAAGCGGATGGCGTACTTCCGGTGGTACCCGGTGTTCTCGCAAAATTCATCCAAGATTACCTTCTTGGCCTTTCGCCCCGCCTTCTGGTAGCGCTCATAAATCGCCCGCAGATACTCCCATCGCCCCTTGCTCCCCAACCTGGTGGTCTCCTTTTCTCTGTTTTGGTTGGGTTACAATGGTGCGACGTTGTCCCCTTCGGTTACATTCTAGACGGCGCGATTCCAAAGGTTGTTACCTGCCGGTGGAAAGACTAGAATCGGCTAGGCGGTCATCCCGGCAGCAGAACCATAGAAAGTCCGAAGAAAGCAACGTCTTCCGCAGCCAGCGCGCAGATCCAGCCTTTCCTTCGGCCAGGGGATCAACTCAGGCTCCTCGAACAAGCTTGGGGAGAATATATGAAATCGAAATCGTCGGGGCGTAACCATCCGCGTAGTTCTGCGAAGGAAGACGGTCCCGCAACTCTCGAGCGCAGTAACGAGCTCTTGATTGCCGCCATCGGCGCGTCTGCCGGCGGAATCGAAGCCTTCACCGAACTGGTCACTAGCCTTCCTAACGATACCGGCATGGCCTTCGTTCTGATTCAGCATCTGGATCCCGAACACAAAAGCCTGCTGACCGAACTCATTTCCAAGAAGACGGCCATGCGGGTCAAGGAAGTGACCAATGGCATGACCGTCGAGCCCAACCATGTTTACGTCATTCCCGCAAACGCCACGATGTCAATTTCCAATCACACCTTGCAGCTCGGACCTCGCGAGGAATCGCGCGGCGTGCACATGTCCATCGACCATTTCATGCGCGCCCTGGCCGAACAACAGGGGAATCGTGCCATTGGCGTCCTCCTCTCCGGCTCAGGCACGGACGGAACGGCAGGCCTTGCGGAAATTCAGGGCCACGGCGGCGTTACCTTCGCCCAAGACGAAGCTTCAGCGAAATATCACAGTATGCCCGCAAGCGCGGTCGCTGCAGGCTGCGTCGACTATATCCTTTCACCAAAAGCAATCGCCCGCGAACTTACGCGCATTGCCAGTCACCCCTATCTGGCGCGCGACCACGCCGCCGAGACTGTTGCTATCGCCCCGGCGGAGAACACCGGATTGACCCTGGTTTTCCAGCTTCTGCGAAAAACCACCGGCGTGGATTTCACGCATTACCGCAAGACCACAATTCTCCGGCGCATCCAACGCCGCATGGTCGTTCACAAAATCGAGAAAATGGAAGAGTACCTCAAGTACATTCAGACCAACCCCGCGGAGATCAAGGCCCTTTACCAGGACATGCTCATCAACGTGACCAGCTTCTTCCGCAATCCGCGTGTTTTCGACGCCCTCAAGTCCCATGTATTCCCCGCCATTCTGAAGAACCGTCCCGCGGACGCCGGCATTCGCATCTGGACTCCCGGATGCGCCTCAGGCGAAGAAACCTATTCTGTCGCCATTGCCCTGCTCGAACTTCTCGGCGAAAAGGCCTCCCAGACAAACATTCAATTTTTTGGAACCGACGTTAGCGAATCGAGCGTTGCCAAGGCTCGCAGCGGCGTTTACCCCGAAAACATTCAGTCTGACGTCTCCCCCGACCGCCTCCGCCGCTTCTTTACCAAGGCCGAGGGCCGCTACCGCATCACCAAGAACATTCGCGATATGTGCATTTTCGCCCAGCACAACGTTCTCAATGATCCGCCCTTTTCTCAGATGGACCTCATCGTCTGCCGCAATCTCCTCATTTATCTCGAACCCGTTCTTCAGGCCAAGGCCATCTCCCTATTTCACTATGCGCTCCGTCCGGGCGGCTATCTGCTTCTGGGAACTTCCGAGGGCGTGGGCGCGGCTAGCCATTTGTTCTCCGCGGAGGACCGCGCCAACAAGATTTTCATCAATAAGGCTACTGCTGTGCGTCAGGCCGTCACCTTTAGCATGCATCAACCCGCGGAACGCGAGGAATACAGGGGCTTGCGCGTTCCCGCAAGCCTGCCCGATTCCAGTTGGAACTATCTCGAAGCCCAGAAGGAATTCGACCGCCGCCTGCTCAGCCAATATGCTCCAGCCACGGTCTTCATCAATGAGGACATGGAGATTATCCACACCCGTGGCAGCGTGAATCGCTATCTCAAACTGGCGCCCGGCCGCGCCAGTCTCAGCATCATGAAGATGGCCCGTGAAGGCCTGCTCCCCGATCTGCGCAATGCCATCGCCAAAGCCAAAAAAGAAAACGTCACCGTTCGCAAGCACAATATCCAGATCAAGAACGGCAACGGCAATGGCGCGTCCCGCCCCGATTCCACGCGATTCGTGAACTTCGAAGTGGTGCCAGTCAACTTGGGGAATCTGAAGGAATTGTATTTCATGATCGTTTTTGAGGATTCTCCCGCCATCGCCCGCCCTGCGCCGGCTTCGCATTCCGCCCGCGCCACGCGCGAATCGGAGGCTGTGTCCGGAAAAATCACCAGGCTCGAACAGGAACTCGCGGCCACCAAGGAGTACCTCCAATCGGTCATCGAAACCCAGCAAGCCACCAACGAAGAGTTGCAGTCCGCCAACGAAGAAATCCTTTCCAGTAACGAAGAGCTCCAAAGCACCAACGAAGAGCTGGAAACAGCCAAGGAAGAGCTACAGTCGGCCAACGAGGAGTTGAGTACCGTCAACGATGAGTTGCGCAGCCGCAATCAGGAAGTCAATCAGATCAATAACGATCTGACCAACCTCTTTGCCAGCATTTATTTCGCCGTGGTCATGGTCGGCAGCGATCTCACCATTCGCCGCTTCACGCCGCAGGCCCAAAAATTTCTCGGCCTCATTCCGGCAGATGTTGGCCGGCCGCTGACAAACCTCAATCCTCCCGCCGAGATCCCCGACTTCCAGTCTCTGGTTTTGCAAGTGATGTCCACCTCCAATCAGATAGATCGCGAGTTTACGGATCGCCAGGGTGGGCGCTATCAACTCAGAATCCTTCCTTACCGAACGGTGGACAACAAGATTGACGGCGCGGTCATCACCATCGTGGACATTTCCTCCCGGGCGGCCGCGAGCGAAACAGCCTAGCCTGCCTAGCCAGCCTAGCCCGCACCTTTATGCTTCCGGCACTTTACCCGCGAAGTTAACGTTCTCTTTTTCGATAATTCAATGGATGTTGACGGGAACAGAATCCTGCGTTAGCATGTTCTTGGTTTACTCCGAGCTCTTGACGTTATGAACGGCCGATTTGCCTTTACCGCGCAGTTTTGGGGCGACCGGGCTGTGGTGTGCCGCGCCGTCGAAGATCGGCCCGGACCGATTGTCGAGCAGCAATTTGGTCCCTTCGCTACTTGGACGCAGGCCAACGCCTTTGCCGCTAAACTCAATGAAGGTTTGGATCTCGACCCCCTCGAAGTCCGGCAAATCGTAACAAGCTCCATTCTGTCCACAGCCTGCGTGGTCCAAGCAGCGCTGGCCTCCAACTTGTCGTGGATGAACTCCCCCTTGAGGCTGGCAACCCGCGCAGTTCACATGCGGTTCGTGCTGGCAGAGTTATCTCTGGCGCTGACTTTTTGCCGGACTACTCGCCACTTCGCTAGTGAAAACACCGACCGCCTCATTCGCCACATCCAAAATGCTGTTGTGCATGCCCGGCAGTTCATGGCGCTCTTCGATGGCGATTATCGCGAACTGGAAGATGTTTCTAGGTCTCTGAGCACGCTCAACGCCGCCCTCCAAGTCCCGCCCCTGTCTGCACTGATGAGTAAGTAAGAGATAACACTTGAAGGCATCCGTTGCGGCTGGTGAGCGCCGACCGACCAACTACAACCAGCTCTGTAGAACAGGCTTTCGTTCGCGTCAACTGCGACGCCGTCCTAGCAATCGAAGCTTCCGGTCATTGAAGGTTAGGTATTCAGGAGTATATACTGTCCTGTGCAATATAATGACTTCCCGCCGAATGCGCGTTAGTTCCCGTGATCAGATCCTCGCGATACCTGCCCTTCCACTTGTCACCGTCCAGGTACACAAAACCTTCTGGTAACGCTTCCTTGTCATCGAGCCTCCATTGCTCGATGCCCTTGCGTCTGAAAGACTGCGAACTCTTTTTCGCCGCGCGCAACGGCTCTCAATCTGCCAACTTGCCCGGCAAAAAGCTGTGCAAGGCTAAGCCTTAGCGAGCCACTTACGTTGGCGCGGAGCCAACGGGTGAACGAGGCCTCGTCAATAGCTCCGGCTTTACAAAGCTTTTACACCCTGCTTGCCCCCGCGCATTTAAGGCAACTGCGATGCCACTATACTGCGGTGATGGATTCTTGCAGGATTGTGCTCGACGTAGCGTTGGCATTCTGCCGGGCGCTTGATCGTGCGCCGCGAAGGCTCTGGAGGACAGAGCGTTTCTGTTGACCATCACTTGGCCGGAACAGAGTAAGAGGCATTTAACCGAATATTAAGCCGCAACTCTAGCATTTCACGTTGTGCAGGTTGGTTCTGCACGAAGATAGGGATTGATGACTTCCTCCGTTCGAGTTCTTCTTCCTGACAAACCAGTTGAATCGCTC
>Ga0209804_1000148_pt1 | contig 60985 bp, 58 predicted proteins | sample GraSoiAngelo_139_FD_185896 | JGI IMG/M metagenome (GOLD analysis project Ga0209804, IMG submission 185896) | Grasslands soil microbial communities from the Angelo Coastal Reserve, California, USA - 14_0929_12_20cm (SPAdes) (version 2) | ecosystem: Environmental > Terrestrial > Soil > Grasslands ... | reverse complement strand
CGATTTGAGCCACGAGTGTACCATACCTCCATCGGCACGCACGCGCCGGTCCTGACCATCGCCTCCGGGAGCACCGTGATCACGACGACGGTGGACGCGCGCGGGATGGATGCGACGGGGAAGCAGGTGACCGAGCGGGGCAATCCGCAGACAGGACCGTTCTTTGTGGAGGGAGCGGAGCCGGGGGACATGCTTTCGGTCACCTTCGACCGGCTCAGGCCCAACCGGAAATTCGGGTGGAGCGCCAGCGCGATCGCCCCCAACGTGCTCGAGCCGGAAAGCGTGAAGCAGGCCCCCGACGAAGCGCCCGCCCGATGGGAGATCGACCAGGAGGCGGGAACAGCCACCCTCGTTGAGCCGAGGACGGCGCTGGGCCGGTTGGCGCTGCCGATGCGGCCGATGGTGGGCTGCTTCGGAGTGGCGCCGCCCAGGGGGCAGGCGATCTCCACCGCCACCTCTTCCACGCACGGCGGAAACATGGACTACCGGGGCTTCGTCGAGGGCGTCACGGTGCACTTTCCCGTGTTCGTCCCCGGGGCCCTCTTGCACGTGGGCGACGGGCACGCCCTGCAGGGGGACGGGGAGATCGTGGGGACGGGCATCGAGATTTCGTTCGACATCCAGTTCACGGTCCGGCTGGTGAAGGGGAAGGCGCTCCAATGGCCGAGGGCGGAGAACGCGGACGAGATCATGACCGTGGGGAACGCCCGCCCTCTGGACCAGTGCGTCCAGCATGCCACGACGGAGATGGTCCGGTGGCTGCAGGAGGACTACGGCCTGGACGCGCGGGGCGCGCATCTCCTGCTGGGGCAGTGCGCTCGGTACGAGCTGGGAAACATGTACGATCCGGCCTACACGATGGTGTGCAAGGTCTCGAAGAGCCTTCTGGCGGGGCTCGAGGCGGGCAGATGACTCCGCCCGGCGATTACACCGCGACCCGAATGATCGGCGACGCCGCCGTGACCATCATTTCGGAAGGCTCGATGTCATGGGCGCCGAAGTTCGTCGCGCCCGAGGCGGAGTGGCGCCGCGCCGTGCCGGAGGCCGGGGCGGACGGCGCGATCACGATAGGCCTGAACCTCGCTCATATCCGAATTGGGAGCGCCTCGATCCTCATCGACCCCGGGCTCGATGACCCGGACTCCGCGTGGCAGCGGAGGTTTGCGGCGCGGTGGCCGGGCGTCCGGCGGTCTCCCGGCCTGGAGCGCGCCCTCGCGGCGCTCGGCGTCCGGGCCGGGGAGGTCACCCACGTCTGCATCACCCACGCGCATGGTGACCACTTCGGCGGCGTGACGGTGGAGCGGGAGGGCCGGGATGTGGCCCGATTCCCGCGGGCCCGGCACCTGATCGGCCGCGCCGACTGGGCCCGCAATCCCGCGCGAGAGGACCGGGGCTCGGAGCTGGCGGCCCGCCTCGGGATCGTCGACGGGCTTGGCCTGCTCGATCTCGTCGATGACGAGCGTGAGATTGTCCCCGGGGTGACGATGATCCCGGCGCCCGGCGAGACCCCGGGACACTCCATCGTGCGCGTGCGCTCGGCGGGGGAGGCATTCTACTACGTGGGCGACCTCTTCCATCTGCCCTGTGAGGTCGAGCACCATGACTGGGTTCCCGCCGGCCGCGATCAGGCGGCGATGCGGGCATCGCGCGGCCGTCTCGTCGCCGATGCCGTGCCCGAACGCGCGACCCTCGTGTTCACGCACGAGCAGTTTCCGGCCTGGGGCCGGATCGCGCGGGAGCGCGGAGGCTACCGCTGGGAACGTGCGTGGTGAGGGAACTTTCACCCCCGGCACGGCGCTATATGGGCCAGAAGTTGGAGGTGGCTCGCGTGGTGCGAACTCAGGAACGACGAATCTTCTACCTGCGCCGGGCGGAGAATCCGCCGGCTGCGGACGATCGGCTCAACGCGGCCAGCGGGCCACGGGTCCCCAAGCCGGTCCGGCGGGCCGGGTGCTGCGGGGTCTGCAGGACGCCGGTGCCGGACAGCCGTGCCTACTGCTCGTACTGCGTGCGGTACGTGAACTGATCACCCAGCAGCCCTGCGGAAGGAAGCGTCCGTCAAAGATCGAACGACCCCTCGAAGTGGTTGCTGAGACCCAGGGGGGTGAGTCGATTGACGGACAAAGGGGTGAGCAGACGCGGCCTCTTCAAGACGGTATGGGGAGCGGCAGGGGTGACCACTCTGGCCCGCTTCCCCGGGGCAGTTGAGGCACACGACCTTCGCCCCGGTGACCCTGCGTATCAGTTCGACAAGTACGAGTCCATTGTCAATCGGAAGGTCAGGATCCGGCAGTTGTATGCGTGGCCCAACCTCCACAATCCGATTCTCTATGGGAACATCTCGAACGGACTGAACGGATTTCAGTTTTCCTACAACGTGCCCGCCGACCAGATCCAGGTCGTGGTGCAGGCGTACTTCTCGGCCAACGGGGCCATGTACGACGACCATATCTGGGAGAAGTACAAGTTGGGCGAAGCCTTCGACGTCAAGGATTCCACCACGGGAGCCCCCGCGGCCCGCAACCTCTGGTACAAGAGTAAGATCACCGAGCAAGAGGTGTCGTCGCTCCCCAAGGAGAGGAGTCACCCCTACTATTCCGATACGAGCATCGAGGGGCTCCAGCGTCGAGGGGTCCTGTTTTTGATATGACACCAGACGGCCCACGGGCACGCCGGTGCGGCGGCCGCGAGCAAGGATCGGAACCCCGACAACCAGACAGCCGAGCAAATTCTCGCCGAGATCCAGGGACACCTGATCCCTAACGGCATTCTCATTCCCGCGGCTGTTGGGGAGCTTGTGAGGCTGCAGGACAAGGGTTATCGCATGGTCGTGAACTCTTAGAGCCGTCGCCCAACCGGATAAACTAAAGGCGGTCTGAAAACCCCTAGCTTGGCCGGGACCTTTCGCACCCTGTCCCGGCCCTTGACATTAATTAGTCTTATATGGTACTAATTCATCATATTGCACGTTACGGGACCGACCGAATGACAGAGAGGAGCGAGCGTCATGAGGTCCAGTACGGAGCACATCACCATCAATACTGACCACCGCCATCTGTTTGCGTTCCTCGCCGACCCCGGCAACCTTCCCAAGTGGGCCGTAGGCTTCTGCCGCGCAATCCGGCGAGACGGGGATCGGTGGTTCGCCCAGACGCTCCAGGGGGAAGTGGCCGTCCGCTACGTCACCCAACCCGACCTGGGGATCATTGATTTCTATCTCTCTCTCGCCGCAGGGACTGAAGTCACCGCGTTCTCGCGCGTCTTGCCAAACGGCGATGGATCTGAATACGTCTTTACGCAATTTCAAACCCCGGAAATGCCGGATGACGTGTTTGAGGCTCAGGTGCGCGCTTTAAGGGAGGAACTGGTGGTGCTCAGGGCATTCATGCATGCGCGGGCGGCCTGCCCGGCCTGAGTTGCGTCCGCGCAAGACAACTGTTCGGGCAACCCGCGAGAACCTCGGGTTTCTCCTGGCCAAGGCGTCCCAGCGGTGGAACGAGCTGCTCCACAAAGCATTTCGTCGAGCGGGCTACGGGGAGGTCAGGCCCGCCCACGGCTCCATTCTCGTCCCGCTCTTTGAAGAGGATGGACTCCGCATGGGGGAGCTGGCGAGACGGTCGAGGCTGAGCAAACAGACCATGACTGCCTTGATCAGGGTGATGGAGCAAAGGAAGCTGATCCTCCGTCGCCGTGACCCGGCGGATGCCCGAGCATCCAGGATCTACCTAACGCCCCGCACCCGTCGGTTCAAAGCGGTGGTCGAGGGAATTCTTCGAGAGATGGATGAGCTCGTCGAAGCGAGGCTCACATCAGGGCGCAAGGCGCAAGTCGCAGCGGCTCTCAAATTGCTCATGAACCTTACGCGCTAATCATCGTGGCAAAGAATAAGCGACGTTCGCGATGCCGGGTTTCATCCCGGGAGCGGGGGCATCCCTCAGAGGAGTTGGCGGAGGGGGTGGGATTCGAACCCACGGACCCCGGTTAAAGGGTCACGGTTTAGCAAACCGTCGCCTTGGACCGCTCGGCCACCCCTCCAGCGCTCCTTATCGTACCCTCCTGGGGAGACATTAGCAAGATTGAGCGCATCCATCCTGCCCTAGCCCGTATCGTTCGCCTCGAAGGGTTGCGGCCGAGCCGTATGTCCACCTAGAATGGGAAAAAGGGAATGGGGGAAAAGGGATCTCGCGGCCCCGCACAGGCCCGCGCCTCGGGGAGGCTCATGGGAAACCGGCTCGCCATTCTCGTTCTCGTCCCGCTGTTCTTGTTCTCCCCCTTCCAAGGATCGCAGGCCGGCCCCGCCCCAGGCACCTTTGTCATGGTGATCGGCGACAACCCCGACAACCTCAACCCCTATCTGCACAGCCTCGCCGCCAGCAGCGCCGTCTATCGCTTCACGTTCGACAGCCTGTACACGGTGAATCTTACAGGAGCATGGGTGCCGGCGCTGGCGACGGGCTATACGGTCAGCCCAGACGGCCTCAAGTGGACGTTCAAGCTCCGGCCCGGGGTTCGCTGGTCGGACGGGGCTCCGTTCACTTCGGCGGACGTGAAGTTTGCGTGGCAGCTCGCGACGAACAGGGACGTCCACATCACCTACGCGACGGGATTCGACAAGATCGCCTCGGTCGAGACCCCGGACCCGCTGACCGTTGTCTACCGCTTAAAGGAGCCGTACGCTCCGTTCCGCGATCAGGTGATGGGATCGGCGATCGTGCCCCGGCATGTGCTCGGCTCCCTTGCCGCGGACCAGATCAACCGGACCCCGTTCAATCAGAAGCCGGTTGGGACCGGCCCGTTCTACGTCTCGGAGTTCGTCACCGACGATCACGTCACCCTGACGGCCAACCCGTACTACTGGGGGAAGAAAGCCGGACTGCGGCGGCTCATCGTGCGCATCGTCCCCGACCAGAATACCCAGGTCAACCTGTTGAAGGCCGGGGAGGTGAACCTCCTGAACGTGCCGGCGGCGCGGCTCCAGGAGATTGCGCGGGTCCCTACCCTCGTCGTCAAGCGATATCTCGATCCCACCTACGCGCTGGTGCAGCTCGACGAGTACGAGTTCCTCCGCGAGGGCGCCGTCCGGCGGGCGCTCGATTACGCAACGCCCAAGGAGTCGATCATCCGCAACGTCATGAAGGGCCAGGCCGAGGCGGCCGTCAGCGATATGGTGCCCAACGGCCCGTACGCGGACAAGGCCCTTCACCCCCGGCCGTACGATCCGGTCCGGGCGCGGAAGATGTTGCTCGACGACGGCTTCGCGCCAGGCCCCGGCGGCTTCCTCTACAAGGGCGGCCGGCGGCTCGACGTGCCGCTGTGGACCCTCTCCGGGCGCGCGACGCTCAGCCAGGCCATGCAGGTGATCGCGCAGTCCTGGCGGTCGATCGGCGTGAACACGGAGGCCCGCGCGGTGAGCGCCGCGGCGCTCTTTGGCCAGAACGGGCCCCAGTGGAATGGGAAAGATGCGGCGCTGCTCTTCACCTGGGGACAGGGGGTGTTCCCGGAAAACAAGATCAACTGGCACTCCAGCTACATCCCCAAGGATGCGAGCGCCCCCGGCGAAAACGACGAGCGCTACAGCAATCCCGAGATGGACCGGCTGCTCGAGGAGGCCGACCGCACGGTCGATGAGGCGAAGCGGCATGCCATCTACGACCGGATCCAGGAGCTGGAGTTCCGCGACGTCCCGATCATCTTCCTGTTCTGGCTCGTCAATAACACCGCCGTCACGAGCAACGTCCTGGGGTACGATGTGACGACATTCAACACGACGCCGCCCGAGGAGTGGAGCACGCGGTAATGGGGTCCTACATCGCCAAACGGGCGATCCAGGCGGGGGCGCTGCTGCTCCTCGTCTCCCTGGTCGCCTACGCCATCATGAACCTGGCGCCCGGCGGCCCGCTCGCCGTCTACCTGCACAACCCGCAGGTCACGCCTGAACGGATCGATCTCCTCCGTCACCAGCTCGGCTTGGACCGGCCGTGGTATGTCCAATACGCCGCCTGGCTCCGAGGGCTGCTGGGCGGGCACTGGGGCGATTCCTACTATACGGGACGGCCCGTGCTGGAGATGATCGCCGAGCGGCTGCCGGCGACGATCACGCTGATGCTCAGCGCGTTCGTCCTGGCGATGGCCCTCGCGTTCCCGATCGGGGTGCTCGCGGCCACCCACAAGTATTCCTGGGGCGACAATGTGCTCTCGTTCGGCTCGTTCTTCGTGTGGGCCATGCCGGCGTTCTGGTTCGGGTTGATGCTGCAGATGACGTTCGCGGTCCGGTGGCACCTCTTGCCCGTGGCCGGCATGCACGAGATCGGGGACACGTCGGCGGGCGACCTCCTGCGGCACCTGCTGATGCCGGCGGCCGTGCTGGGGGTTGGCTCGGTCGCCAGTTGGAGCCGGTACCTGCGCAGCGGGATGCTGGAGGTGTTGGGGCAGGACTATGTGCGGACGGCGTTCGCCAAGGGACTGCCGCGGCGCCGGGTCCTGAACCGCCACGTCCTTCGCAACTCCCTCATTCCCATCGTCACCATCATGGGCCTGGACCTCTCCGTCCTCTTCAGCGGGGCCGTGATCACCGAATCCATTTTTGGCTGGCCCGGACTGGGGCGGCTGTTTCTCGCGGCCCTCAACAACCGCGACTACCCGCTGCAGATGGCGGGGCTGATGATCAGCGCCGCCCTCCTCATCTTCGGCAATTTGCTGGCGGACCTTACCTACGCGGCCCTGGATCCCCGGATCAGGTACGGATAGATGAACTCCCGCGCCCTCGCGCCGGCCGGCCCGGTGGCCGCCCCATCCGGGCAGGGGCTCTGGTCTCTGGCGTGGGCGCGGTTTCGCCGGCACCGCATGGCGCTGGTCGGGCTGGCGGTGCTCGCGCTGGTCGCCGGCAGCGCGGTCCTGGCGCCCGCGATCACGCCGTACAGCCCGACGGCCCTGGATCCCGACCACAGCCTCGCGGCCCCGAGCCGCCAGCACCTCCTCGGCACCGACGACCTCGGCCGCGACGAGTTTTCCCGGGTCGTCTACGGAGGCCGCGTCAGCCTCCTGGTGGGGCTGACGGCGATGCTGGTGGGCAGCGCGATCGGCGTGGTGCTGGGATCGGTGGCCGGGTACGCGGGCGGCTGGGTCGACACGCTCGTCATGCGGCTGGTCGACCTCATGCTGAGCTTTCCGGCGATTTTTCTGCTCCTGATCCTCATCAACTGGACGGGCGGGCGGGCTCCGGTCCTCATGATGATCGCCTACTTGGGGCTCTTCGGCTGGACCGGTCTCGCGCGGATCGTGCGCGCCGAGTACCTGACGCTGCGGGCCCGCGAGTTCGTGGAGGAGGCCCGGGCGATGGGGGCGCGCGCGCCCCGGATCATCTTCCGGCACATTCTGCCGAACGCGATGGCGCCGATCCTCGTGCAGGCGGCGTTCGCGGTGGCAGGGGCGATCCTGGCGGAGGCGGCGCTGGACTTCCTGGGCTTCGGGCTGCCGCCGGACATTCCGACGTGGGGAAACCTGCTGACCCAGGCGGAGGACTACATCACGAATAACCCGGTGCTCGCCGTCGCTCCCGGAATCGTGATTACCCTGACCGTGGTCGCGGTTTTCTTTGTGGGCGACGCGCTGCGCGACGCCCTCGACGTTCGGACCCGCTAGGTCTTCTCGGGGGTGGGCTTACTGGCCCTGGAAGATATCGTGGTACCGGCCTTCTCCGAAGACGAAGATCACGGAGACCCGGCCGCCGAGCGCGCCGCTCTTGTCGACGACGAAGGCGACGCCGAGCTTGTCATAGACGAGCGTCTCGTCTTCCTGGTGGCTGTCGACGCTCTCTTCCTGGCCGTAGGCCGAGCGGACGATGTCCATCTCGGTGCCGGCGGTCACGCCCTTCGGCGTCTGGTAGCCGTCATCGTAGGAAATGGCCAGGGCGACGACTTTCTTCGATCCCCGGTCGACAATCACGCCGATTCGCTTGAGCGGCCAGTAGTAGCCGCGAAAGGATCCTCCCGGAAGATCGTCTTCGGAGTGCAACGGGCCCAGGACGCCGATGATGGGCTCGAGGTCCTGGCCGAGCGCGAGGCTCCCGATGGCCTTCCCAGGCACGATGCCCGGCTCCTGCGCCGAGGCTGTCGCGCTCAAGGCCGCGACGACTGCGAACACCGCAAGACATGTGACGATCCGCTGCATTTCTCCGCCTCCTAGAGGCTGTACGATCGACGAGCCGAGGCCGGGAGCGCGACGCATGGTAGGTGTACCATATAATATACCCCAGTGCGCTCGAACTGCAGTCCGTCGAAAGCCGGTCCTACTGAAAAAGGGAAGAACGCCCGAGACGCGCCCTCGCTTCCTTGGAGCGGCCGCGAGGCGAGGAGAGATCCCAGCCCCGCGCCGCCCAGAAGATCACTTCTTCCGCTTGATCCCCTCCCCGTCCCATTGTACTATGCTTATAGCCACGCGCCCGTAGCTCAGCGGATAGAGCATCTGCCTACGGAGCAGAGGGCCGGGGGTTCAAATCCCTCCGGGCGCGCCACATTTTTCAAGGTTTTGAACAGTTCCTTCACGCCCAACAGGGTTCGAGTTCATTCGACCTCGGAGATCCGCGACCAGTCGGGGGTGGGAGGATGGAACGCGTTCAGCAGAACGGCGGCACCGCGGGCATCATCACGGCGATCGCATTCACAGGCTCGTCCGTCCTCACGGCCGGTTGGGCCATCGTCGGGACGGGGGCGATGAGCGCCACCCTCGGCTGGGTCGCGATCGTCTCGGGCATCGTCGAAATTCTGCAAGTGTTCAGCTCTTCGATGGCGCTGATGGGATTGGGATTCCTTTTGGTGATCGTGTGGTTGGTGTGGGGCGGCGTTCAGCTGCGCCGCTCGCCCGCGTAGTTTCAGGGAGGACCCAGGATGGCCCAGGCAGACTTTACGAAGGCGCTCCAGGATCGCGAGGAGATCACGATCACCGTGAAAGGCCGCCGCAGCGGGCGCGAAATCAAGCTTCCTGTGTGGTTCGTGCTGGACGGAAAGACGCTGTGGCTCCTCCCGGTGCATGGGTCGCGGACCCAGTGGTTCCGGAATGTGCTTGCCGATCCGATGATCACGGTGCGGGCGGGGCGGCAGGCCCTGACGGCGGCGGGGCGTCCGAGCCGAGCACGGTCGGCGGTCCAGCGAATCGTGGAGCGGTTCCGGAAGAAATATACCGCCAAGCTCGTCGCCCAATATTACGATCGCACGGACGTGGTTGTCGATGTCCCGATCGACGCCGGCGGCGGGCGAAGCAGCCCGCGGAAGCGGCGGGCCACGCCCGCGCACTGACGGCTGATCAGGAGCTTGCCGGGCGGCGTCTTCACGGTTCGTCGGGGGGAGGGGTTGTGATGCCTTCGAGCGCGGACGCGGTGGTGGTGGGAGGCGGTGTGGTGGGAGCCAGCCTCGCATTCCACCTGGCTTCCCGGGGAGTGAAGCGGGTCGTGCTGTGCGAGCGGCGCTTCCTCGCCGCCGGCGCCAGCGGGAAATCCGGCGCCCTGGTGCGCATGCACTATACGAACGAACCGGAGGCGCGTCTCGCGTTGGCCAGCCTCCCCTATTTTCACCATTGGGGAGACGTGGTCGGGCACGGGTCGAGCGGCTTTCTCCAGACCGGGATGATCAGGTTTGTCTCTCCGGACAACGAAGCCAAACTGCGGTCGAACGTCGAGATACTGCGCCGGATCGGCGTGGCCACCTCGGTGATCGGTTCGAGCGATGTTCGGGCGCTGGCGCCGTACTGGCGCGCCGATGACGCGACGGTCGCCGCCTACGAGCCGGAGTCGGGGTGCGCCGATCCGGTGGCCACGACGCACGCGTTTGCGGCGCGCGCACGGCAGCTGGGCGCGGAGGTCAGACTCCAGACTGAGGTGACCGAGGTTCGAGTGGCCAAGGGCCGGGTCGAAGGGGTCAACACGACCGGGGGCGCCATCGCCTCACCGGTGGTGGCCGTCGCAGGGGGCGCCTGGGCGCTCCCGCTGCTCCGGTCGCTGGGCATTCAGGTGGCGCTGCAGCCGGTGCGCATCCAGGTGTCGGTGTTTCGCCGGCCTCCGGAGCTCGCCGCGCTCCACCCCGTGTGCATCGATGGGATCAACGAGATGTGGCTGCGGCCGGAAGGACCGGAGTGGGGGAGCACCCTGGTTGGCGTGTCGCAGCGGCAGGAGATCAGCGATCCCGATCAGCTGCCCGAGGGGGTGGATGCCGGGTATGTTCAGCGCGCCCGCGAGCGACTGGCCAGGCGGATCCCCGGGATTGCCGACGCCCCAATGCGCGGCGGGTGGGCGGGGGTGATTACCATCACCGCCGATGGCAAACCGGTGCTCGACCGCCACCCCGAGGTGGAAGGCCTCTGGTTTGCCACCGGGGATAACGGCACGTCCTTCAAGACGGCGCCGGCGGTCGGCCGGGCGCTCGCGGAGTGGATCACGGCCGGCCGGCCCCAGATCGTGGATCTGCGGCCGTTTCGAGCCGGCCGGTTCGCGGAAGGCGCGCCGCTCGTTGGGGCGCATGAGTACGGCGAACGGGAGGCCGAGGACACACAGCCCAGGGGAGTGAGTGTAGGATAGCCCCCGTGCGCGCGCGGCCCGGCGGCGCTAGATCTTCAGGCGCGGGTCCAGGGCGTCCCGCAGGCCGTCGCCGATAAAGTTGATGCTGGTGACCGCGAGGGTGATCATCAGCCCGGGGAAGACCGCCAGCCAGGGCGCCGAGACGAAGTAGCTCTGCGCATTGTTGAGCATGTTGCCCCAACTGGCGAGCGGCGGCTGAATGCCGTACCCGAGGAAGCTCACATACGATTCGGCCAGGATCGCGTCCGCGACATTGAGCGTCGCCGCCACGACGACCGGGGCGGTGCTGTTCGGCAGCAGATGCCGCAGGACGAGGCGGAGGTCCGACGCGCCGCCGGCCCTGGCGGCTTCGATGAAGTCCAGCTTGAGCACCGTGAGGATCTGTCCCCGGACCAGGCGGGCGGTCGCCATCCACGAGGTCAGCCCGATGATCAGGGTGATGGACACCACGGAGGGAGAAATGAACGCCGCCAGCAGCAGGAGCAGGAAGATGCTCGGCAGGGAAAAGCCCACATCGGTGACACGCATGAAGAATCCGTCGACCGCCCCGCCCCGGAACGCGGCCAGCGTGCCGACCGCGGTCCCGACGACGGCGCTCACGAGCATGGCGGAGAATCCGACGGTGAGGGAAATGCGCCCCGCGTAGATCAGGCGGCTGAGCAGATCCCGTCCCAGCGGGTCGGTGCCCAGCACGAACGATCCGTGCAGCGGCGGGGTGAAGCGGACGACCAGGTCGATGTACAGCGGGTTGCGCGGCGCGATGTCCGGCGCAAAGATCGCGGTGAGCAGGAGCACGACCACGGCCACCGAGCCCAGAATCGCCAGCCGGTGGCGGGTGAAGCGGGCGACGGCCGGCGACACCTTCCGGCCGCGGGCGCGTCCCAGGACCCGAACTGCGGCCCGCGCGCTCACGGCGTCCACGGTCGTGCTCGGGCCCTATCCGAACCGGATGCGCGGGTCCACGACCGCATACAGGAGATCCGCCAGGAGATTCCCCAGGATCACCAGGATGGCCGTGAAGATGAGAATGCCCATGAGCACCGGATAGTCGCGATAGCCGAGCGAGTCCACGAAAAACCGGCCCATCCCCGGCCAGCTGAACACCGTTTCCGTGACCAGCGCGCCGCCGAACAACATGGGCAGCTGCACGCCGGCCAGGGTCAGCAGCGGGATCAGCGCGTTCCTGAGCGCGTGCTGAACGACCACCCTGGGCGCCGGCACGCCCTTCGCCCGCGCCGTCCGGACGTAATCTTGATAGAGGACCTCCAGCATGCCCGACCGCGTGTAGCGGCTCCACGGCGCCACCAGCACGAGGCCGAGCACCGTCACCGGGCCCACCAGATGATGCAGGCGATCGAGCAGCGAGAACGGTCTGCCGAGGGAGTACATGTCGCCAGACGGAATCCACCCGAGGCTCACGGAAAAGACGAAGATCATCATCAGCCCGAACCAGAACGTGGGAATCGAGAGGCTGACCATCGCGCCCGTGGTCGCCAGGTAGTCGAAGATCGAGTACCGTCTGAGGGCGCCGAGGATCCCCACCGCGACGCCGATCCCGATCGCGAGCAGGAGGGACGCCAGCATCAGTTCGACGGTGCCGGGCAGCCGGTCCGCGATGTCGACGAGCACCGGCCGGCTGTCGCGGTACGACCGTCCCCAGTCCCCCCGGACCAGGTTGGTGGCCCACCGCGCATACTGGACCGGCAGCGGCTGATCCAGCCCGAGTTCATGGGAGATGCGGGCCAGGTCTTCCGCCCCCATCGACGTGGTGAGCGTATACATGGCCAGCGGTCCTCCGGGGGCAAGATGCAGGAGGGCGAACGCGATCACCGTCACCCCCACGAGCACGGCGCCGCCCTGGAAGAGGCGCCGCATCAGATACCTGCCCACGACCCTCCCTCCAGGGCCCCGCCCGCCCCCGGCGGGCGCTGTGCCGCCGCCCCGCCTACTTCGCCCACCACCACGCGTTCGCGTTCCAGACGTTGCTCACGAGGTTGGCGTTTTGCTGGTAGTTCTGCAATCCCGCCTTCGTGCCTTCGATGTTGACGTAATAGAAAATCGGCAGGACGGGAAGGTCCTCGTGGAGGATCGCCTGGATCTGCTGGTAAATCGGCTTCCGCTTCTCCTGGCCGACGACGGACACGCCCTCTTCCGCCAGCCGGTCCATTTTCTCGTTCACGTACTGGGTCGTGTTGCTGCCTTTCCCGCTCTTCACCGGGATGTAGCCCGATCCGAACCAGTTGAGCACATTGGGGTCGCCTCCGGCCTCTCCCCAGATGTTCCAGCCCACCGTGACGCTGTCGAACTGCGACTTGAAGAAGTAGTCGCCCCACACCACGGCCGCCGGCATATCCTTGATCTGCATGTCGACGCCGATGGCCTTCCAGTTTTGCTGGAGGAACGCCTGGGCCTGTTCCCGCACCTTGTTCCCGGCCGTGGTCGAGTTGCTGAAGCTCAGCCTGATGCCGTTCTTCGCGCGGATCCCGTCGCCGCCGACCTTCCATCCCGCCTCCTCCAGGCGGGCCTTGGCCTTGTCCGGATTGTACTCGTGCTTCGGCAGATCCGGGTTGAACGCCCACGACGACGGGGCCAGATAGGACTCGGAGACCGGGGGGACGCCGTAATAGATGCGCTGGATGTAGCTCTGCTTGTCCATCCCCAGATACAGCGCCTCGCGCACGGCCTTGTCCTGGAACTGCGGCCTGCCGAGGTTGAACCAGAGGTACTCCACGAAATTGGTCGGGCCCGTGTGCAGCGTGACGCCTTTGAGGCGCTTGGCTTCATCGAAGTGGTCCACCGTGATGCCCTGGATGCCCGTGACGTCGATGTCCCCGGTCTGGAATCGCGTGAACATCACCGTGAGGTCGGGAATGTACTTGAAAATCACGCGGTCCAGGTAGGGGCCCGCGCCGTAGTATTTTCGATTCGCTTCCAGCGTGATGTGGTCGCCGGCCACGCGCTCCCCAAACGTGAACGCCCCCGTCCCGATCGGTTTGGTGTCGAACGCGTTGTTGTTGAGGTCGGTCACCGAGCCGAGGACGTGCTTGGGGACGATGTACGTATCGCTCCACAGCGCCAGCATGGGCGCATACGGCTTGGAGAGCTTCAGCACCACGGTGGCGGGGTCGGGCGTGGTCAGCGAGGCGATCCCGTCATACCCCACCCGCGTCGCCGCGTCGAACTTGGGATTCATGATGAACTGGTACGTGAACTCGACATCGGCGGCGGTGAACGGCGCGCCGTCGTGCCAGGTCACGCCCCGGCGCAGGTGGATGGTGTACTGCAGGCCGTCCTTGGAGATCCCGCCGTTCTCCACGGTCGGGATCGCGGCGGCCAGATTCGGGACAAACTGTCCCTGGGGATTCATGCGCCACAGGGCGTCGAAGAGGCACATGTGCACGCCCCGGTCCACCTCGATGTGGGGCTTCAGCGGGTTGAACACCGTGGGCTCCTGCGAGAGCCCCACGATCACCTGTCCGCCCTTCTGCGGCGCGGCCGCCGCCCCTCGTCCACGCAGGGCCTGCGAGGCCACCGCGGTGCCGATACCACCCAGGGTCGCCAACAAAAACTCGCGCCGTTTCACAGATACCCCCCCTTATCCGCGTACGGCTATGTCGCGGGCAACATGAATCCAGCGAGCGAGTCCTACTTAGGTGGGTTGGAGAAATTCCCCTGCCTGCGCGGGTGGATGCCGGCGAGTGGACCCGTGAGGCGCGCGCTTACAGGACGGGAGGACGATCGCGGCACGGCGCCTTCCACGCCACGGGGGTCAGGCTGAAGGGCAAGAACCGCCTGGCCACCGGCCCCTTGGCGCCGCATTCCTGGAGCGCCAGCAGGCCGGTCACGGTCGTGAACTTGTATCCGTGGGCTCTCAGGTCCGGGATGATCGCCCGCAGGGCGTCCGCGGTCGCCGGGGCATTCGGGCCGCCCAGGTGAAACGCGATGATCGACCCCGGCCGCGCCCGGTCCTCGACATAGTGGGCGATGGAATCCGCGTCGGGATTGAAGGCGTCGCCGGCGGCGACATCCCAATGCACGATCCGCAGGCCGAGGCGGTTGACAATGGCGACGTCGCCGGCCCGCAGGCACCCGCCCGGGAAGCGGAAGTACCTGGGCGTGACCCCCGTGATCCCCCGGATGGTCTGCTGAGCCGTTTCGATGTCTTCTCGCGCGCGCCCCTCGCCGATAAAGGGCAGGCCAAAGCAGTCGGGCGCAAACGCGAAATGACGGTGCGAGTGGCTGCCGAGCTCGATCAGCCGGTCGTGCGCGAACGACCGGGCGAGAGCCGGGTAGGCCAGCGCGGCCAGGCCCGTGATGAAGATCGTGTGCGGGATCCGCTCCTTGCTCAGGAGGTCCAGGACCGCGGGGTCGTACCAGGCGTCGATTTCGCCCGACTGCAGGCGGGAGAGCATCCCCGGCGTCATGTCAAAATCGAAGGTGAGGGCAATGACGTTCTCGGGGATCCGCACCCGCGTGAGGATCGCGCTGCTCGGGCGCGTCCCCCCGAGGGATCCGCCTCGGCTCGGATTCAGGGAGGACATGAGCAGCAGGCCGAGCCCGCCGGCCGCGGCAACGGCGCAGATGATAAGGAAGACCCGCGTCCCGAATCTCCGGCGGCTCATCGCGGTGTCCTTTGACGGTGGTCCGGCCCGGCCCGGTCTATGCGGGTGAGGTGGAGGCGTCCGTGCATCTGAGCATGTAGTGCCCGGTCGGGGGGTCCGCTAGACCCGGGTGCGCGCGCCGGCGCGCGATGGCGCCCGCGGGCCTACTGAGCCGCCGGCGCGGCCACGATCGCCGACCGCTGGATATCTTCGTACCGGACTTTGGCCACGTCGAACTCTTCGAGGTTGGCCTTGAGCTTTTTGAACGTCTGGTCGAAGCCCGGCAGGGTCTTCCGCTGCCGGGTGAGCGGGGTCGTCCGCGCGAGCACGAAGGTCTTCACGTACGGGTGCGAGATGCCGCGCTTCTTGATCCTGGCCACGACCTCGTTGAGGACTTCGTCGGCCGCCCGCACCATCGCGGCGCGCTCCTCGCGCTCGCGCAGCGTCTTGGGGAAGGTCCCCCCGAGGAACTTGTCGACGCGGCGGAGGATGGGCGCGAACGCGCCCCCGGCGAAGCGCTTGTTGGCCTCGTAGAGCAGGCCGAGGGTGATGAAGTGGGGCGCCTCGAATTGGAACGCGTAATCCTCCTCGCCCCGGGAGGGTTCCTCGGCGACCAGGCCGCGGTACATGCGGATCACCTCGAGCGATTTCTCCTTCACGTTGTGCGCCTTTTCCGTGTTCAACGCGAGGATCTGAAATGCCACCTCGTGCTCGGGGATGGCGATGGCGGGGACCGAGCCGGCTTTGAGCTTGTCCAGGACCGACCGGCGGTGGTTGCCGTTGGGCGTCCAGTACACCCCCGCGCGGGGCGACGTGACCACGATGGGATCGACGAAGCGCTTGATCTTCTTCACCACATCGAGGAGGCGCTTGACGTGGGCGGGGGAGAGGTCGCGCTGGTAGGGCGTCGGCTCGACCTTCGCCATGGGCAGCAGGCAGAAGATCTGCCAGTGGTCGCCGACGGGCTCACGGTAGACGGCGAGCGCATGGCCCCCGTCGCGCTCGATCTGCTCGGCCAGGGCCACGGCCTGCTTTGATGGCGTCTCATCGGGAAACACCGTCCAGTTAGGCATCGCGTCCCTCCCTCAACGTGGGAGTCTGCATCCACCCGATCGCCATCCGCAAGGAGTCGAAGCCGTCCCCAGACAGGTGCCGGACGTACTCGTCCCCGAGCTCGGAGAGCCGCCCCGCAAATCCCAAATGCAGGTGCGCGTCGAGGCGCGTCGCGGTCTCCAGCGCGGTCTGGAATCCCGCGGCCAGGGCGGCAGCGGCGCACTCGGGCACCCCGGCCTCGCCGTCCGGGTGGTCACCATCGCCGCCGGTGGACGCCCCGAGTCCGCGCGGCGACCAATGGATCCATCTCGAGGTTGCGCCGTAGACGGACTGATACAACGGGACGCCCCGGAGCTCTTGGAAGATCTTGGCGACGCTCTTCCCCTCATGCCAGTACGGCCAGTAGGGATCCGCGGGAAGGGATGCGCCGGCCCTCAGCGCGTCCTGCGCCGCCCTGCTGAAAAAATGGTCTCCGAACTTCAGGACCTGCTCTTCCACAGTGTTTCGTTCGAGCGGACCGAGCAGCTCACCCGATCGCACCTGCTCCTGCATGAGCCGCCAGTCTTCGATCCACGCAAACTTCCTCCACAGCGCCGGCCGCGTGGACGGCTCCCGCGCAGCCCACGTGAGCAGCGCCACCCCCTCGATCATGCTCCTGGCGATGAGGACGGCATCCCGATACTGGCCCGCCCGGACCAACGCCAGGATCGATCGGAGGTGCTCGGCCTCTCTGCGCGTGAAGCACAGCGCCATGAGGGCCAAGGCGTCCTCACCGCCGCGGCGGAGAGGGGGCGCATCGAGGATCTGTCTGATCACCAGCAGCAGGCGCTGCGCGAACGCCTCGAGGGCGTGGATGCCTTGGAGGGGGCTCAGCCGGCTGTCCATGTCTCTGACAACTCCTTCAGGGCGGCGGCCCACCCACGGCGAGACGGACCTCCGCCACATGGCAGGCTACGGTGTGTCCCGGCAGGATTCCCTTGAGGTCCGGGGACTCCTGCAGGCACCGGGCGATCGTCCACGGACACCTGGGATGAAAGCGGCAGCCCCGCGGGATCCGCACGGCGCTGGGCGGTTCCCCTTCGATCGGGATCTCCTCGCGCGCGGCGCCGCCGACCTCGGGGACGGCCGACAGCAGGGCGATCGTGTACGGGTGCTGGGGGCGCGCGAAGAGCTCCGCGGTCGGCGCCCGCTCCACGATCTTCCCCAGGTACATCACGGCGACTTCATCGCTGAGGTAGCGGACCACGCGCAGATCGTGAGAGATGAAGATCATGGTGAGTCCCAGGGAGGCGCGCAGGTCGAGCAGGAGCTGCAGGATCTGGGCCTGGATCGAGACGTCGAGCGCGGACAGGGGCTCGTCGGCGATCAGCAGTTCGGGTTCCAGGGCGAGCGCGCGCGCGATCCCGATGCGCTGCCGCTGGCCGCCGGAGAACTCCCCGGGATACTTGTGTCCATCGCCGGGGCTCAGCCCCACCTGGGTGAGCAGCTGCGCGACCCTCCTCCCCCGCTCCCGCGGCGACCCGATCCTGTGAACGTCGAGGACTTCCAGCAGGGTCTTCGCGACGGTCTGGCGCGGGTTGAGGGACGCGTATGGGTCCTGAAAGACCACCTGAATTCGCCGGCGGTAGGGGAGGAGCCCGCCTTCGGTGACCCGCATCAGGTCGACCCCGTCGAAGCGCACTTCGCCCCGGTCGGCATCGTAGAGGCGGAGGATGCAGCGGCCGAGCGTGCTCTTTCCGCACCCCGATTCCCCCACCAGGCCCAACGTTTTCCCCCGCCCGAGGGTGAACGAGACGCCGTCGACCGCGCGCACCGTCTCCGGCCGCCGGCGCAGCGCCGCGTCGAGGAGGGTGTGCGGGAGGGGAAAGTGCTTGACGAGGTCGCGGACCTCCAGCAGCGGCTCAGCCACCGGCCGCGGTCTCCAGGAGGTCCGTCTTGAGGCAGCGGCTCCAGTGTCCATCGCCGACGTGAACGAAGGGGATGTCGCCGGTGCTGCATTCGTTCGAGGCCCACGCGCACCGGGGCGCGAAGGGGCATCCCGGCCCCAGTCCGATGAGATCGGGCGGGGTCCCGGGAATGGGCACCAGCGGCCGGTTCCGGTCGACGCTGGGCACCGATCCGATCAGGCCGATCGTGTAGGGGTGCCGGGGCCGCGCGAAGAGGTCATCCTTGGCGGCCAGTTCCATGATCTGTCCCGCGTACATCACCGCCACCCGATCCACCATGTGGTAGACCACGCCCAGGTCATGGGTGACGAGGATCAGCGCCATCCCGTATTCCTTCTGCAGCGCGACGATGAGGCGGAGGATCTGCGCCTGGATCGTCACATCGAGCGCCGTAGTGGGCTCATCGGCCAGGAGGAGCGCCGGCTGCCGGGCCAGCGCGATCGCCAGCATGACCCGCTGCCGCTGCCCCCCCGAGAGCTGGTGGGGATAGGCCCGGAGACGCCGCTCCGGGTCGGGGATCCCCACGCGCCGCAGCAGGTCCAGGGCGCGGTCGCGGCGCGAGTAGGCGCGCCCCCAGGGGAGGGCCTCGGCGATCTGCGCTTCCACCGTCAGCACGGGGTTGAGGGCGCTCATCGGATCCTGGAAGACCATCACGAATCCGCCGCCTCGGATCCGCTCGAGATCCCGCTCGGGCAGGCGGGCCAGGTTCCGTCCCTGGAAGATGACGCTGCCGCCGCTGATGCGTCCCGGCGGGTGGACGAGCCGGAGGATCGCCCGGCAGGTCATCGTCTTGCCTGACCCCGACTCGCCCACGAGCGCAAATGTTTCCCCGCGCTCGACGGTGAAGCTGACGCCCCGCACGGCCTGGACGATTCCCCGCGGGGTGGGGATCTCGACGCGCAGGTCTTCGACGGCGAGGAGCGGCGCGCTCACTGGCCCCGGACGCGGAGCAGGTCGGCGACCCCGTCACCGAGCAGGATGAAGGCGAGCCCCGCGTACATGCACGCGAACCCCGGCATGGTGGCGACCCACCACCCCCCGGACAGAAACTCGCGTCCTTCGGCGATCATCATCCCCCACTCGGGCGCGGGCGGCCGGATTCCCAGACCCAGAAACCCCAGCGCGGCCGTGGTGAGGATGACCAGGACGACGTCCGAGGCGACAAAGGTGACCGCGGGCGGGATGGCGTTGGGGAGAATGTGGCCCATGATGATGCGCCAGCGGCGGAATCCCAGCGTCCGCGCCGCGGCGACATATTCCAGATGCTTTTCGCGGAGGACCTCCCCGCGCACCAGGCGGGCATAGGTGATCCACCCCACCCCGCCGATGGCGATGAAGATGTTCCGCTCCCCCGGCCCGAGGAAGGCGACGACGGCAATGACGAGGACCAGGAAGGGGACGGCGGTGATCACGTCGACCGTCCGCATCACCACGGCGTCGACCCAGCCGCCGGAGTAGCCGGCCACCGCGCCCGCGATCGATCCGAAGACGAAGGGAAAGATCACCGCCAGGACGCCGATGCGCAAATCGATGCCGGCCCCGTACAGCACACGCGTCAAGACGTCCCGGCCGAAGTTATCCGTCCCGAACGGGTGCGCGGGGCTCGGCGCCTGGAGGAGCAGGTCGAAGTTCTGGCCGTTCGGATCGTAGGGGACGAGCCACGGGGCGATCAGGACGGCGCTGCCGAGCAGGAGCAGCATCGCCCCCCCGGCGAGGAGGCTCGGCGGCAGGCGCGGGGCGATCCCGGGGGGCGCCACGGCTTCCTGGACCACCGCGCTCACGGATGCCGCCTCCTAGCCCATGCGGACCCGGGGATCCAGCAGAGGGTAGACCAGATCCGTGGCGAGGTTGATCAGCATCACGCCCATGGCAAATGCCAGGGTGAGCGTCTGGACGACCATGTAATCGCGGGCCATGATCGAGTCCACCATCCACGACCCGAGGCCCGGCAGGGCAAAGACCGTTTCGATGACCACGGATCCCCCGATGGCGTAGGAGAGCCGCACGCCGATCAGCGTCACGATGGGCAGGAGCGCGGCCCGCAGCACGTGCCGGAACAGCACGACCCGGCGCGCCAGCCCCTTGGCGCGGGCGAAATCCACAAACGTGGTCCGCTGGACATCGATGAGGGAGGAACGGAGGTTGCGGGTCAGCACGGCGGTCAGAAGATTGGAGAGGGTCAGGGCGGGGAGGAACAGGTGCCTGAGATGTCCCACGACGCCTTCTCCGTACCCGGCCGCGGGGAACCACCTGAGCCGCAGCGCGAACACGATCAGCAGCAGAATGCCGACCCAGAAGGCCGGGGAGGCCAGGGGCAGCGTGATCAGCCCGCGCACCAGCTGATCCGGCCAGCGATCACGGTGCCCCGCCGCGACGATCGCGAGCGGCACTGCGATCAGCACGGAGAGCAGCATGCTGTAGAGGACCAGAAACAGCGTGACGGTCATGCGGTGGGGCAGCAGCTCGACGACGGGCGTCCGGTAGCGCAGCGACTGCCCCAGGTTGCCGGTGAACAGGTTTCGCATGTAGGTCGCGTACTGCTGCCAGAGCGGGCGGTCCAGGCCCCACTGCTGGTGCAGGGCCCGGACGGCCGCGTCGCTGGCGCGCTCCCCGAGGATCGCCGTGGCCGGGTCCCCGGGGAGGAGCTTGATGAGCAGAAAGATCAGGAGCGTGACCAGCAGGGCGACCGGCAGGGTCTGCCCGATGCGCCTGGCCGCGTAGTTCAGCGGATCCAAGAGTGCGCTCCTACTCCCCGACCGTCACGTTCTTGAAGAGCCACGGCCCCGTTGCCATCTGCACAAACCCCTTCATCTTCTTGTCGATGGCGATGGTGTACGGGGAGTAGTACAGCCAGATCTGGGGAGAGTCTCTGAGGGCAATGTCCTGGATCGTGTAGTAGATCTGCCGGCGCTTCTCGGGGTTCATCTCCCGCAGCCCCCGCGCCAGCAGGTCGTCCATTTCCTGGGTGTGGTAGCCGCTGTGGTAGGACTGGCTCTCGGTGAAACCCAGCTCGTAGGCGCCGAGCTGCGACGGGTCCGGGATGTCGTTGGTCCAGCCGGTGATGTAGACCTGGAACTGGTTCGAGCGGTAGCGCTGGGTGGCCGCCGCCCGGTCGAGCGGCTCCAATTCCAAGTCTATGCCGGCTTTGGCCCACATCGCTTTCAGGGCGATCGCCGTGGGCTGGGCCACGGCATCGCCGGACCGGTAGAGCAGTTTCAGCGGCAGCGGCGTCGGAACGCCGGACTCCTTGAGCAGTGCTCGCGCCTTGGCCACGTCGTAGGGGTACCCCTTCGAGCTCTTGTTGAAGTACGGCGTCGTGTTGGGCAGGAATGTCGTCGCGGGTGTGCAGTACCCAAAGCAGACGGCCCTGACGATCGCGTACCGGTCCGTCGCGTAGGCCAGGGCCTGCCGGACCTTCACATTGTTGAGCGGCGCCTCCCGGATGTTCACGGTGAGATGACTGACGGCGGTCGAAGGGTTGAGCTGCATTTGCAGCCGGGAGTCGCGCTTCAGCTCGGCGACGCGGGAAAACGGCGGGTAGTCGACCCCGTCGACCTCACCGGACTGGACCGCGATGATGCGGGCGTTATCGTCGGGGATGTAGCGGATGCGCAGTTCGGGCGTCTTCGGCAGGCCCGGCTCGAAGTAGTAAGGGTTGGCCTTCATCACGAGCTCCTCGCCCTTCTTCCAGTCGACCAGCATGAAGGGGCCCGAGCCGACCGGCTTGTTGGAGATTTGATCCTGCGTCGCGTCCTTGAAAATTTTCTCGGACAGCACGCTGTTGGAGAAGAGCGAGACGTCCGCCAGGAACGGAGCCCACGGCTCCTTCAACGTGATCACGACGGTGAAGTCGCCGCGGGCGGAGATATCCTGGACCGGTTCGAGCGCCCACTGCCACGGTCCCTTGACGTCATGGGCCCGCTTGAGCGACCAGACCACGTCGCCGGCCTTGACCGGGTCGCCGGTGGAGAAGCGGGCATTCCGCCTCAGGGAGAAGGTCCACGTCTTGCCGTCGGCGGACGCCGTCCACCGCTCGGCAAGGTCGGGGTCGAAGCCGTCGCCCTGGACATTGACACGCACCAGTTGCTGGTAGATCTGCATGAAGGCCCAGATATCGGGGTTGGCGTCCTGGGTGACCGGGTCGAGATTTTCGGCCGCCCGGTTGACGCCGAAGCTGATCGCCTTCTTGAACTGCTGCGCCGACGCGTCCGGTGCGGACACGCCCGCGAGCGCCAGCGCCGAGATGATCGCGCAGGCAACGATCCCACGAAGGCCGCGCATAGGCCTCCCCCCCTTGATGATGACGTAGAGCCGCACATTCTGCGGGCGTGAAAGCATGTCCTGTCAGGAGGCCGCCAGGGCCCGGGAGACGTCGATCTGCTGAAATGCTCTGGCAAACCGGGAGACGTAGTCGGTCAGCCGCTCGATGGAATCCTGGCCGCGGCGGCGAAGCGCCTCCAGCGCTTTCTTGTCGATCTCAGGCGGGCTCTCGATATCGATGTCCCACGCATCGACGGGGATGGTCACCGGCGCGCCGGCGAATTCGAACGCGTTGAAACCCTGGGGTCTGATCGCCTCGCCGAACAGGGGCCGCAGCGGAGGCTGGGAGCCCCACTCTCCCTTGTACCCGCCGCCCCTGAGGTCGGCGATCTCGGTCCCGCCGATGGCGATCGCCACCGCCAGCTCCCAGATGTCGGTCCCTTCGGGGAAGAGTTCCGGCATCAATTTCCTGCCGATCGACCACCATTCCACGATCGCGGTCAGCATCCCCAGCTCGCGGACATTCCGGCCCGCCCGGACCAGGACCTCGCGGTTTCCCCCGTGGCCGTTGAGAACAATGACCTTCCGAATGCCGTTCCGGTGGAGGCTCCGGAAGACGTCGGTATAGAACGCTTCCAACACATGCTGGCTGATGGCGATCGATCCGGGATAGGCTTTCATCTTGTCGTTTTCCCCGTAGGGGAGCAGCGGCAGGACCATCAGACCCGTCCGTTTCCCCACCTCATCCGCCAGCCGTTCCACAGAGCTGGCGTCGATGCCGATCGGGGTCGGTCCATGGGCGTGCAGCGTGCCGACGGGCATCAGCACGGTGTCCGCCCGCTTGAAGGCTTCTTCCGCTTCCATCCAGGACATCTCGTGCAGCCGATGCTTCTTCATGGAGACTCACCTCCTCGAATTCGCACGGCATCAGGCGGCCGCGGGCGCCGCGGGCGCGGCGCGGGTCCCTGGGGAGTTCGCTCTGGCTACCGGAGAACCCCGCGGAAGCGGGCGAGGAAGGCCTGCAGGCGCTCCGTCTTCGGCCGCACGAGGACCTCCTCCGGGGGCCCCTGCTCGACGATGACGCCTTCGTCCATGAACACGACCCGGTGGGCCACTTCGCGAACGAAGATCATCTCGTGCGAGACGACGAGCATCGTCTGGCCGCTCCTCGCAAGATCCTGCATCACCGAGAGCACCTCGCCGATCAGTTCCGGGTCGAGGGCGGACGTCACTTCATCGAACAGCATCACCTTGGGCTGCATGGCGACCGCGCGGGCGATGGCGACCCGCTGCTGCTGTCCTCCGGAGAGTTGGAACGGATACGACTTTACCTTGTCCAGAAGCCCCACGCGCTCGATCCAGGACAGCGCGATCCGGTCCGCCTCCGCCCGCGACTTTTTCTGGACATGCACGAGGCCGAGGGCCACGTTGTCCAGCACGGTCATGTGCGGAAACAGGTTGTAGCTCTGGAACACCATGCCCAGCCCGGCGCGCTGCCGGGCAATCCTGGTCTCCGGCAGCCGGATGCGGCGGCCGTTGAGGTCCTGGTATCCGATTTGTTCCTTCCCCAGGCTGATGGATCCCTGATGGTAGTCTTCCAACGCGTTCACGCACCGCAGCAGGGTGGTCTTGCCGGATCCGCTCGCGCCCACGAGGGCCACCACCTGCCCGGCCTGCACCTCGAGCGAGATCCCCCTGAGGACCTCCAGGGGACCAAACCGCTTGTGCAGATCCGAGATGGTCAGGATCGCGGCCATCTTGCCTCTTCCGCGGGGTCAGTATTTGAGGTACGCAAACCGTTGCTCCAGAAGTCCGCCCAGCCGCGAGACCGTAAAGTTCACGGCGAAGTACAGGAACGCGGTCACCCCATAGAAGGGCAGAGGGCTGAAGGTGACGCCGACGACGTTCTGCATGGCCAGGAGCAGTTCGATGATGCCCAGCAGCGAGAGCAGGGCCGACCCCTTCACGATCTCCACGGCGACATTGACCCAGGGCGGGACCATGCGGCGGACCGCCTGCGGGAGGATCACCAGCCGCAGGCGCTGCCAGAACGTCAGCCCCACGGCCTTGGCGGCGTCCACCTGCGCCCCCGGGATGGAGTCGACGCCGCCCCGCACGATCTCGGCGATGTGCGCCGCGGCGAAGATGCTGAGGGCGGTGACCCCCGCCTGGAACGCCGAAAACCGCAGCCCGAAGGCGGGAAGCGCAAAGTAGATCGCAAAGATCAGCACGAGCACCGGCAGGCCGCGGACCGTATCCACGTACACCCGTGCCGCCAGGCGCACGACGAAGCCGCCGTACAGGAGCGCCAGCCCGACCACAAACCCGGCCAGGGACCCGGCGAGGACGACGATGGCCCCGATCTCCAGGGTGACACCGAGGCCGCGGAGGAGTTGGGGCAGCGCGAAGGACAGATCGTGCAGCATGCCGGTCCTCAGCGGATGACCGCATAGCGGCGCTCGACGCGGCGCAGGATGAACGCGATGCCGTACCCCGCGAACAGGTACATCACCGTGGCGAACGTCCATGCCTCGATCGTCCGGAAGGTGTTGACGTTCAGCCACTCGGCGGCGTAGGTCAGCTCCGGCACGGCGAGCGCCGAGGCCAGAGCCGTGTCTTTGAACAGCGAGATGAACGTGTTGCTGAGCGACGGCAGGATGATGCGGAAGGTGACGGGGAGCGTGATCAGCCGGACGCGCTGCCACGGCGCGAGGCCGACGGCTTTGGCCGCTTCCGTATAGCCGACCGGCACCGAGTTCACCCCCGCGCGGAAGACCTCCGTCAGGTAGGCGCCCGAGTACACCGAGAGGGCCACGATGAACGACCAGAGGTTGTCGAACACGTAGATCCCGAGTTTGGGAAGGCCGTAGAACGCGAAGTACACGAGCAAGAGCAGCGGGATGTTGCGAATGAACTCAACGTAGCAGACCACGATCAGGCGGAGCCAGGCCGGCCCGAAGCTCCGGCCGAACGCCCCGGCCATCCCGACGACGCTCCCGATCAAGAGCGAGAGCGCGGCCAGTTCCAGGCCGAGGGCCAGGCCCCAGTAGAAACGCGGGAAGGCCTGCCACGCCAGAAACCAATTGAAGTGGTAGGCGCCCATCGATGCGCCCCGGGCCGATCTCAGCGGCCGCCCCGGGCCCCGGGAGCGAACGTCCGCCGCTCCCGGAGCGCCGTCAGCGCCTACTGGAGACGGAGGTGACCCGTGGACTGGTAGAGACGCAGGGCATCGGGGAATCCGACCGGCGGGTCGGCCAGCGTGATGCCAAAATACTTCGCGTATTCGTCCTTGTAGCCCGGCCAGGCGAGCCCGCCCATCGCGTCGAGCAGCACCGTGTTCACGAACGTCAGCCAGATGTCGTCGCCGGGTTTCACCGAGGCGGCGTACCAGTTGGCGAACCATCCGAAGCCCGAGTCCTTGTACTTCCCGGGGAATTTGATCGTGAGCCAGCGGACCGTCGAGGCGTCGACGGCGCCGGCATCCACACGGTTCGAGTCGACGGCCTGGATGGTGTTGGCCTGGCTGTCCAGCTGGAGCACCTGCGCCTTGGGCAGCGCCGCATGGACCATGTCGTCCGCGGTCACATTTTGTAACACGGACACCTTGACACGATTCCCGGCGGCGAGCAGCGCGTTGTAGTCCTTGTAGGGGTTGGATTTGTTCATCAGCAGTCCAACGCCCTCGCGGTAGTACGGGATCGAGAACTCGACCTGCTGCGCGCGCAGGGCGGTGATGGTCATGAACTGGAAGTTGATATCCACCTTGTCCGTGAGCAGGCTCGGGATCCGGGCATCGGCGGCCTGCACCACGAACTGCACTTTGGTTTCGTCGTTGAAGAGGCCCTTGGCCAGGATCCGCGCCAGCGAGATGTCGAACCCGGCGTAATCGCCTTTCTCATCCTGAAAGTGCCATGGAGGATTCCCGTTGCCCGTCCCCACGATCAGCGTCTTCCGGCTGATGATGTCGTACAACCGGCTCTTCGTCTGCTGCTGGGCCGCGGCGTTTGTCGCCAGAAACGCCGTGGCCAGGGTCCCCGCTCCGGCGGCCGCCGCCCACCGGCTCACCCCGCCGGCCGCCGCGGCGCCTGCCGAGCCGGCCAGCAGGGCCCGCCGGGTCACCATCGTATCGGCCAATCCATCGAGTGCCTTCTTCGCGCTGTCCTCGCCGCTCATTCCCTCACCCCCCGGTCTTGGTCAGAGCCGCACGGTGGCGCCGGCATCGCCAGACGACCCCGGGTGGTGCCGGGCGCCGAGCACCTGTTTCAGGCGCAGGGCAACGATCTCCTCTTCGCCCGGCTCAAGCGTCTGAGGATTGAGCACGAGCCCGCCGCGGTGCTCGCCCACCACGACCGCGGGGTCGCCGGATTGCAACGCCGTGATGACCGCCTCCGTGGGAGGCGCGTCCGGGTGCAGGTCGACGTAGGCCCGCGGGATGCCCACGGGCTGGATGCCTGGATCCGTCGGACACACCCGGCGGGCGGCGACGCCGCGGATCCCCTGGACGGCGTCGACCAGGAAGGCGACCTGCCGCTCCCAGCGGGCCGCCTCCGCCGAATGGTCGAGCGCCAGGTAGCGCTCCACCGCCGCCACCAGACCCACGATCTCTTCCTTTCCGGCCTTCATCGGCCGGCCGATCCGCTGATTGGGATTGCTGTTCAGGCGGCAGGCGCGGACAAGGTCGGGGCGGCCGGCGACGAGCCCGGACGCCTGCGGGCCGCGCAGGTCCTTCCCGCCGCTGAAGATCGCCAGCGCCGCCCCGCGCTGAATGAACGCCCACAGGTTCTCGACAGGAGGGAGCTCCGCGGCCGCGTCCACGATCACCGGGATGTTCCGCTGCGAGGCGATCCGCACAACGGTCCCCAAGGGGAGAGAGCCGCCGGCGCCCTCGAATTGCGCGACGAAGGCGACGGCCACGACCTCCGGGGTGAGGACGGCTTCGAGTTCCCACGGCTCCGTCCGGTCCGCGCCCCCAAACTCTGCGAAGACGGCGCCCGGCAGCCGCAGACATTGATCGTACCGGTTCCGATGAGAGCGGTGGATGGCGATGGTGTGGGGGAGCCCGCCGGTGTCCGGGAGCCGGGCCATCCTCGCCGGATCCTCCCCGGCAATGCAGGCCGACGCCGCGAGCGCGAGGCCGGCGGCCGCGCCGCTGGAGACAAATACCGCGGGCACGCCCAGCAGGCCGGCCAGGTGATCTCCGGCCCGTTCGTGCAGTTCGTTGACGTCCACGAAGGCGTGGGCCGCGGCGGCCATCGCATCCAGCACCTCGGGCGGCATGAGCGATCCGCCCACGCGGGTCACGGTTCCCCAGGCGTTGATGAGGCGCCGGACCCCGAGCGGCGCGTACGGGTCGGAGTTCCGCAAGACCTGGGTGCTCCGCGTCATCGATCTTCTCCCCTTTCGACTCGACCTCCCCGGGCGCGGGCGGTGTCCGGGCCAATACCACGAGGCCGGCGGTGTGCCGGCCTGGCGGCGCAGGGCGATGCGGTGCTCTAGCGGGATCCTAACGCGTTGAGGACTTCCCCAGGCTCGGGATGGCGGCCCAGCTCTTTCTTGGAGAAGATCTTCTTGCCCCCGGCCGTCACCTCGAACACTCCGCCGGAGGATGGGATCAACCGGAGGGATGTGACGTCCTGCTTCTTTGCCTTGAGGATTTCTTCCGCCACACGGACGGCATGCGGAAGATACCCTCAGCTGGTGCAGTACTCGATGGCAACCTCGAGCTTTCCGGCCATGCGACGGTACCTCCTCTGGGACATCTATTGTAGTATCGCTCCTCGACGGGCCGATGTCCAGATCGGTTTGAGGGTCCATTGAAATGCCAGGAATATTGCGCCTGCCCGCACCCTATGGTACGCTCAATTTCGCCCGGATCAAGCCTTCTGGGAGGGCCGTCGTGGAGCACCGCTGGCCGCTCACTGATGCGCGACGGCTCGTTGACGTAGTCGATGTCACCGAGCCGAACCTGATGCGGGAGCAGTTCCCGTACGAGCGCCCGCCCAAAGTGCTGTTCGATGGCGTTGACGTTCCCCTCGATCCCCCCGACGAGATTCTCATTACAGACACGACGTTCCGCGACGGACAGCAGGCTCGGGCGCCGCTCGAGATCGCGCAGATCGCCCGGTTGTTCGACCTGCTTCACCGGCTGAGCGGACCCAACGGGGTGATCCGGAAGAGCGAATTCTTCCTGTACGGCGTTCGCGACCGTCAGGCAGTGGCTCAGGTGTTGTCCCGCGGGTACCGGTACCCTGAGGTCACCGGATGGGTTCGGGCCAAGCGTGAGGACCTCCGCCTGGTGCGGGAGGCGGGTCTGAGCGAGACGGGCATCCTGACCTCCTGCTCCGACTACCATATATTCCTCAAACTCGGGTGGACCCGGCGCAAGGCGCTCGATAACTACGTGGGAGTGGTTTCCGAGGCGCTGGCCCAGGGGCTCCGCGTGCGCTGTCACCTCGAGGACCTGACCCGGGCGGATGTCCATGGGTTCGTCGTCCCGCTGGCTCAACGGCTGATGGCGCTGGCCGAGCAGGCCCGCCTTCCGGTCATTCTACGTTTGTGCGACACGATGGGGTACGGCGTCCCCTACCCCGGCGCGGTGCTGCCGCGCAGCGTCCCTCGCCTCGTGCATGCCATGACCCATGACGCCGGCGTGCCGACCGCGTGGCTGGAGTGGCACGGCCACAACGACTTCTACAAGGTCTTGGTCAACGCCAGCACGGCCTGGCTGTACGGATGCGCCGCCGCCAACGGCACCCTGCTCGGCTACGGCGAGCGGACCGGCAACACTCCGCTCGAGGGGCTGGTGTTCGAATACGCGGGGCTCATGGGCGGGCTCAACGGCATGGACACGACGGCGATCACCGAGATCGCGGAGTACATGGAGCGGGAGTGTCAGTACCCGATCCCGGCATCGCAGCCGTTTGTCGGCCGCGCCTTCAACGCGACCTCGGCGGGCATCCACGCGGACGGGGCGATGAAGAACGAGGAGATCTACAACATCTTCGACACGGGGGCGCTGCTGAACCGCCCGCCGGCGGTGAATGTGACCGACCGGTCGGGCGCGGCGGGAATCGCGCTGTGGATCCGGCAGCACACGGGGCGCAACCTCTCGAAGGACCACCCGGCCGTCGAGGCGATTCACGCCTGGGTCAACGCGCAGTATGCGGCGGGGCGGACCACCGCGATTTCGGACGAAGAGATGGCCGAGCAGGTCACACAGCATCTGCAGGAAGTCACGCTGTCGTGACCGGTTCGGCCCGGGTCTACATTTCTCCCCGGGTGGGCATAGGACTGTTGCATTCACAACGAGGTGTCGTTCGTGGAGCTCCGGCCTGTTGAAATCGCGATGCGTCGGTTCTCCAGGACCCCCTTTGGGCTGGATCCCAAGGAGGTCAGGGAGTTTTTGGCCGAAGTCGCCGCGGCGGTTGACCGTCTAAACAGCGAGCTCGCCAAGATTTCGATGGAGCGGAAGACGGCGACCACCGGCGCCGACGAGCTCCGGCGGCAGCTGGAGGCCGCCAACGCGAAGATCGCCGAGTTTCACCAGAAGGAAAGCCTGCTCTCCAAGGCCGTCCTGGATGTGCAGAAGGTCACCCAGGAGATGACGGAGACCAGCCAGGCGGAAGCCGAGCGCATCGTCGCCGATGCCAAAGCGACCGTGGAAGAAATGATGCAGACCGCCCGCAAGGAGGCTGCCGACCTCCTCCGGGACGCCCGGGCGCGCGGCCAGGAGGCGGTGCACGCGGCCGAGCGGGCCGCCGCCACCCGGCTGGGCCAGGTCGAGGAAGAAGCGGAGCGTCTGCTCGAGCAGGCGCGGCAGGAGGCCCGCGAACTTTACGAGGCTGGGGAGCAGAAACTGCAGGGCTTGATCAGCAGGATCGAGGGCGCCCTGTCGGATTCGGACCGGACGGGGTTCTTCCAGCAGCTCGAGGTCCTCTCGGAGACCCACACCGATGCGCTCGAGACCGTGGAGGGGCTGCAGGCCGAGGTCAGCGAGGTTCTGCCGAAGCTGCGCCAGCTGCTGGACGACATCAAAGACGGAAGGACGAGCCCGGCGGCAGCCGTTGCGCCGGCCGCGCCGGCGGCCGGCGGCGTGCGCCGCCGGCCCTTCACGCGTCCGGTCACCGCTCCCGCGCCTCCCGCGGAGGCTGCGCAGCCGGTCATTCCTCGGCAGCCCGCCGCCCCGCCTGTCGATGCTGATTTCGCGCCGAGCCTGGAGCGTGAGCCGGAAGGTCCCCCGGAGGTTCCGGAGCCGGTGGTGCTCCCACAGCCCATTGCGCCGCCTGTCCTTGCCGCTTCCGCGCCGGCCCCGCAGCACGGGCCAGAACGTCCCCCCGCAGTTCCGCCGCCAGTCGCCCCGCCCCCGCCCAAGGTGGTTCCGAAGGCGGTCCAACCGCAGGAAGAGGCGGTTGCTCCCCCACCGGCGGCACGCGCCGGCGGCGAGCGAGACTGGAATACCATGCCAAAGGGTGAGGTGGTGGTGAGCCCGGTCAGCAGCTACCTCCAGGCCTCGAAGCTGATCACGGCGATCTCCCGGATGACCGGGGTGAAGGCCGTCCGTCTGCGGACGTACGCGGCGGGAGTGGTCACCATCGAGGTGGCGACGGAAACCGGGACCCTCGCAAGTTTTGATACCGCTCATATCGATGGTTTCCCTCTGGACGTGGTCGAGGCCACGGACAAGCGTCTCGTGCTCCGCTTCAACAAGGGATCGTCGCACGCGAAAGCCCGCTAGGTCAGCCGCGTCCGCTCAATCTTGCGGCGCGGGCCAATCTGTCTCGCAGCCTTGACTGTTGCCGGGAACTTGGCGCATTATGTTGAGCAGAAGGGCTGAGTGCCCCGGGTGAGTCTGCGCGAGCACGAACCAACCCGCATCCGCTCCCCGTAGATTCATGCCCAGCCGAGGTCGCTGTTGGACCCTCGGGCATCGTTGGAGGGTTGCCAGATGTCGTCACAGTTGGATCGCATTGAGTCGATGCTGCGGGCGCTCTGCGCCCATCTCGGCGCGCAGGTTGAGGAGCGAACGGGCAACGGGGCGGGCGAGGGTGCGGGCCAGGAAGGAGGGCGCCGCTACACCGGGGTCGTCTCGCGGTTCGAACATGGCTGGGGGTTCATCGAGTGCGAGGCGATGAACCGCCATTACTTTGTGCACTACAGCGACATCGAAGGGACGGGATTGCGTTCTCTGGATCCGGGCGAGGCGGTGTCGTTCGAGCTGGCTCCCGGGAAGGACGGGCGCCCCAAGGCGGTGCGGGTGCGCCGGCAGGGGGCTTCCCGCCCGTCGATCAAGCCGGCCCGAACCTCAATCGTCTCCCCGCTGGTGACCGCCGCCGACCTTCCGGACGAGGATGGCGAAGCCGTCCCGCAGAGGATCGCGCGGCCTGGGCTCCCGCCCGCTGTGGAAGGCGAAGAATATCGCCGCTAGCCCTTGACCACCGCAAGGGGTTGGAGGCGCGCGATGCTGCGCGTCAGCCCCGCGCCATCGCTGGTCCTGACGACGTCGGCGACATCTTTGTAGGCTTCGGAAGCCTCCTCGGCGAGTAGGTCGCGGCTCACCGCGCGGACAAGGATGCCCCGGCGGGCCAGCGCATCGGCCACATCGACTCCTCGAAGCAATCGCTTGGCTTCGGACCGGCTCCGCATCCGGCCTGCGCCGTGCGGCGTGGACCCAAAGGTTTCGGCCATGGCCACGGCCGTCCCAACGAGCACGTACGAATACCGGCCCATATCCCCTGGGACCAGGACCGGATGGCCGACGTCCCGGTATTCTTCGGGGACCTCGGGATGCCCGGCGGGAAAGCCGCGCGTGGCCCCCTTGCGGTGCACACAGACCTGCATCGATCGCCCGTCCACGGTGTGCTGTTCGATCTTGGCCATGTTGTGGGCGACGTCGTAGACGATGTCGAGGCCGATCGACTCAGCGCTCCGGCGCAGGACTTCTTCGAAGCTCTCGCGGACCCAGTGGGTGATCACCTGCCGGTTGGCAAAGGCGAAGTTTGCGGCGGCCGCCATCGCCCCGAGGTAGGCCCGGCCTTCGGGCGAGGCAATCGGGAAACACGCGAGCTGGCGGTCGGGGAGGGTGATCCCGTAGCGCGGGAGGGACCGGCCGGCCACCTCGAGGTAGTCATCGCACACCTGGTGCCCGAGCCCCCGGGACCCGCAGTGCATGAGGACCGTGACCTGTCCAAGGTGCCGCAGTCCGAAGGCCGCGGCGGTCGCGGGATCGTAAATCTCTTCCACCCGCTGGATCTCGAGGAAATGGTTGCCCGAGCCGAGGGTCCCGAGCTGGTCGAGGCCGCGCGTGAGGGCTTTCCGGCTCACCTCCTCCGGGAGGGCTCCGGGGATGGCTCCCGCGGATTCGATGCGGTTGACGTCCTCCGCCCGGCCGCAGCCGCGCCGCACCGCCCATCCGGCGCCGGCCTGAAGCACCTCCGGGAGCTCAGCGGCGTTGAGCCGAAGCCGGCCGCGCGCTCCGACCCCGGACGGGACGTTTCGAAATACGCGATCCGCCAGCGCGCCGAGGTGCGGGCGGATCTCTTCGTCGGCGAGGCCGGTGGAGAGGAGGCGGACTCCGCAGTTGATATCGTAGCCGACCCCGCCGGGGGAAACGACCCCGTCGTCCAGCCGCATCGCGGCGACGCCTCCGATCGGGAAGCCATACCCCCAGTGGATATCGGGCATCGCAATCGCCCGGCGCACGATCCCGGGAAGGGTGGCGGTGTTTGCCAGCTGCTCGACCGCCTGATCCTCCTGGATCTGCCTGATCAGGCTCGCGTCGGCGTAGATGATTCCCGGGACACGCATCCCCGGTTTCGCGGTCGGCGGGATCTCCCAGCGATACGCGTCCAGCTGCACGAGAGGGAATGTCGCCTGGGGCATTGGCCTCACCCCCTGTGAGGTAGGCTAGAGGTCCAGGATCATCCGGGCCTCCCACAGGCTGTTCGTCCGGGACAGGGAGAGCCCGTGATAGGTCGCCGCCTTCACCATTCTCCGCACAGTGTGCCGATCCGGGTCGACGGCGTCTCCCGTCAGCTCCGCGGTGAGGGCCGTGTCGCTGAAGTGCGTGATCCGGACACGGCGGGGGAGAAACCCGTCGGCGTCCAGGACGTAGAGCAGCTCATTGAGCCAGGCCACCAGCAGGGCCTCGAGGTCGGCCGCAGAGACGGTGACCGTCTTATGGATCATCTCCGCGAGCCCGGCGGGGTCGACCGTCAGATCGACGAGGGCGTCGGCGGCGTTTGCGAACAACTCCTCGAGCGTCCGGCCGCGGATGACGAGGCCGACGTCTGCGGTGTGATCGAACGTCTCATATGTCCGCATCGGTGGTTTCTTGACCGTGATATAATTGGTGGCGCCGGCAGGGCGATGTGCTCCGCGGGACACGGGCCCGTAGCTCAGTGGATAGAGCGACCGCCTCCTAAGCGGTAGGCCGCGGGTTCAACTCCCGCCGGGCCCGCCAGGAAAATCAGATCTTCCCGCCAGATCGCCGGCGGATCACACATTTCGAGGCGTGTCCGGTTTGTCGACGGGATCGGGCACCTCGACCAGGACGAAATAGGCGCAGTTGCACGGCCCCGTCTTGTCTGCGCGAAGTGCGGTACATCGCGCAACCATGACGCCCGCTGTGCCTATGTGGCTGCTGTGGCACTTATCGCACGTGTAGGTCCCGGTGACGGTCCAGGGCAATCCGGCCTTTGCGCGAACGCGATTGGACACCACGCATCACCCGCTTTGAACGTAAATTATACACGTGTGTTCGAGGGTTGCCAAACTTTTTTGTTGTATACAGGCGCAGAATGTGTCATACTCGACCTGCATCAGCAGGCCGCAGAGCCGGTTGGTAGCTTGAGATAAAGGTGGGAGATTACATGCCGCTAGGGGTAGTCAAGTGGTTCAACTCAGAAAAGGGCTACGGGTTCATTACTCCGGATGACGGAGGCAAGGATTTGTTCGTCCACTTCAGCGGGATCGAGGGCGAAGGCTACAAGTCACTGAACGAGGGCCAGAAAGTGGAGTACGAGGCCACGCAAGGACAGAAGGGCCCCCAGGCAAGCAAAGTTCGTCCCGCGGGCTAAACCGAACCTCAGCACATTCCCGGTGACATAGACGAAGAGGGGGGAATTCCCCCCTCTTCGTTGTATAATTTCGTTGCTTCAGCGGTACATAACTGCTATACTTTGTATTGTAGCCTTCCTCTCGAAGACGGTCCTCTCCCACGGCGACTGGCCGGATCCCCGAAGGTACGAAAGCCGGAAACTCTCTTGAGCGAGGAGTGGTCGGGATGGCCTTCGACAACGATCGCAACCGGGTGTTACTGTCGCTGCGGGATCGGCCGGATGGAGCGGACAGTCCGACATTGATCGAGGCCGTTGGTCTCTCCGAGGCAACGATCAAGCGCCACCTCGTGTACTGTGTCGACTACGGACTCGCAACCTGGATGCGGAACAGGACGTCGACGCTGGCCGTGATCACGACCCGGGGCCGCGACTACCTGGCCCGTCAAGGATTCTGAGACGCCATGCGACTGCGAGCCCCGACCGAGCAGGTGCTGGAATGGCGGGAGCGGACCGCAAGATTTCGGTCTGCGGCCCGACAAGGCAAGACCCCGCTGGAAATCGCCGAGTTACACGACCTCCCCGTTGCCGCGGTCGAGCGGGTGCTCGCACCGATAGAACATCCTCGTATTTCTGATCCCGTACGGTTGCTGCGGGGGCAGGGCAGCATCCCCGGGACGGCCCCTGCGGACGTCCAGCTGTACTGGTTGGGGTTCCTCATGGTCGCGGGCCACATCTGGGGACAAGGCAGCTCCCTCGCGCTCGTGGTGACGCTTGGCGAGGAGTCCCGAAAATACATCGAGACCTTCACGGCCGACATCACGCTCGACCGCATCCACTGCGAGTTCTGCTACAGCAGCACCGTGGGGTGGCAGGTCTATCTCCGCGATCAGGGTCTGTGCAAGGCGTTGTTCCCGTGGGGGGTCCCCTCTGATCTTCATGGAGATGATTCGGCGCTGCTCGACGATCTCTCAAAGGAGTTCGCCATCCCGTTCATTTGCGGATACGTCGATGGGAACAGGTCCTTCGCCTATTCCTCGGACCGGCTGGGGAGTAACAAATTCACGGTCCACGGAACGGCAGCGGTCCTTGCCAGAATCAACTCAATGGTCGAACGGCATTGGGGGGTCTCAGGCCGGATCGTGACATCGCGACAGGATCGATCAGAATTGAGGTTTTCGGACCCCGCGGGCCGCGCAATCCACAGTCAACTGGACACGTTTACCTCCCGATCTCGCGCCTAAAGCAAAAGACCAGTCGTTCGGTTCCCTCCGAGCCCGCCCGACACCCTCAGAGTCGCATGCTCCTTCGGCGCCACATCGCCGCGGGAAGGATTGTTATCCACGCCGCCGGAAAGGGATGCGTATGATCACGTGCGCAACCTTCGAGACAGCTCAGCTACCGGCGCTCCTCGCAACGCTGGTGTTTGCGGCCCTGGCAATGCCGGCGGATGCGGCCGCGGGCGCCCCGGTTCATCCGGTCGCCGTCATCCACACGACACTCGGGGATCTCCGATGCGAGTTGTTCCCCGACCGAGCCCCCAAAGCCGCGGGCAACTTCATCGGCCTTGCGACCGGCAAGAAGGCGTGGACCGATCCGCGCACCCACAAGATTCAGCACAACCGGCCGTTCTATGACGGCGTCATCTTCCACCGGGTCATTCCGGGATTCGTGATCCAGGGCGGCGATCCGCTGGGGACCGGAACCGGCGGGCCGGGCTACCATTTCGAAGATGAACTGCACGCCGATCTCCTCTTCGATCGCCCCGGACGCCTCGCGATGGCCAACGCCGGCCCCAATACCAACGGCTCGCAGTTCTTCATCACGGAAGCGCCGCTGCCGGACCTCAACCCGTGCCTCGACGAAGGCGGATGCCAGCGCGGGGCCCGCACCGTGCCGAAGGGAACGGGGTACACGATCTTCGGGCAATGCAACGACCAATCGGTGGCACTGGTGAAGCGGATCGCCCGGATGCCGCGGGATTCGAACGACCGGCCGCTCAGGCCGGTGGCGATCACGCACATTGACATCACGGGGACCCCGCGGCCGTAGGTCGCGGCCTAGTATGCCTCTCTCTCCGGACTGGTCTCTTCCTTGGGGCGCCACCGGAGGAGATAGGCCTCGGCAGCATTGATGGCCTCGCTGGAGAGCACGACGATCAACGCCACGATCACGATGCCCCCCAAGGCGCCGGTCGTGGAGAAGAGCGACGTCTGATAGTTGATGAGATAGCCCAAGCCCCTGCTGGCCGCGATGAACTCCCCGACGATGGCCCCCACCAGCGCATAGGGCACGCTGATCTTGAGCCCCGCGGTGATCCAGGGAATCGTGGCCGGGATGGTGACCTTGACGAGGATCTGCCGCTCGGTCGCTCCCATGATGCGCAGGACGTTCTTCAGCTCGATGTCCACCCCCTTGATCCCCGAATACGTATTGAAGAACGTCAGAAAGAAGACGACGATGACGACGAGGACCACCTTCGAGTTGGGCCCGATGCCGAACCAGATGATGAACAGGGGGGCGAGGGCGATCCTGGGGATTCCATTGAAGGCCACGATATAGGGATCGAGCACCTGGGCGATAATCTGCCGTTGGGCCAGGAGGACGCCGAACCCGATCCCGGTGACCGCGCCGATGAGGAAGCCGGCGACGGTTTCGTACAAGGTCACCGCGAGGTGTCCGAAGATGGAGCCGTCCCGGACCACCTGCCGGAGAAACCCGAAGACCCTGGACGGGCTTGAGATCCAGAAGGGGTCGATGAGCCTCCCGGAGATCAGCTGCCAGGCGGCGAGCAGCAGCAGGCCGAAGAGAAGCCGGTAGATCAGCAGGTGGCCGCGCGGGCTCATCGCAGGAAGGTGTTGTTGGCGACCTCGGCGTACGGCGCGCGTTGCTTCAAGATCCCAGCCTGCTGTAGCACGTCCTCCGTGATCTTCACGCCCCGCTCAGTGGTGCGGCCGTCGCGGCTGAGGGCCGGCAGTGTGGACGCGACCCCGCTGAGGAGCACCTCCGGCGGGGTGGCGCCCAGGAACGGCCTGAGCGCTTCGGCGACCTGGTCGGGCCTGTGACTGAGCGCCCACTTGTTGGCGTTCACCAGCGCCCGCGCCATCCGCCGCACCAGGCCCGCATTTTTCTCGACCACATCCGGCCGCGTGATCAGACACTCCATGAGGAACTCGGGGATCGAGGGGTCCTCCCCCTTCGCGTTGTTGATGAACATCATTGCGTACCCCTGACTGATGGCGGTTTCGGGGACCGGAGTGGCCGTCAGCGCGACATCGACTTTCCGGTTCTCCAGCGCGGCGAGCCACGTCGGTCCGGACCCGACCGGAATCACGTTGACATCTTGCTGCGGCACATAGCCCGCCTGACGGATCACAAAGCTTGCCAGGTGCGCGGTCAAAGCCCCGGCCTGGGTGACGCCGACCGTGAGCCCTTTGAGCGCCCTGAGCTTCTCCGCCAACGGGGTCGTCTCGGTGATCCCCCTGGCCCGGGCGACGTCTTTGTGCATCGCCCAGTTGATGATGAGCCGGTGGAATCCCGTCATCACGATTAGGGTGCGCTTGCCTTCCTGGTACGCGAGCATGACATTGTCGCCGGGGGTAAACGTGAAATCGACGTCTCCCGCGATCAGGGCTTTGATGTCCGGCCCGCTTCCATTGGTCATGATCATCTCGACATCAAGCCCTTCCTGCGCGAAGTATCCGCCGGCCTTCGCCACATACACCGGCGTCATGGACAGGGCAGCGACAGGCATGGTGAGCCTGATCTTCTCCGCGGTCAGCGGATAGGCGGGACGAGAAGCGAAGATCAGGGAGCACACAGCGGCAAGCAGCGCGCCCGAGATGCACCGCCTCATGCGGGAGCCCCTCCCTTCCACGTGTCGGCCAGGTCGACTTCCGGCCTCAACTCTTTCCAGAGACGTTCGTAGATGGAGCTGAACTCGTGATGACGATGAATCTGATAGACGTTCCGTGGACGTGCGATCGGGACGCCGGCGACGCACTTGACCTTTCCTGGGCGAGAGGTCAGCATCACCACCCGGTCTGCGAGCGCAATGGCTTCCACCAGATCGTGTGTGATGAAGACGATCGTTTTTCTTGCGGCGGTCCACAGCCTGAGGAGCTGGTCTTGCAGCACGATTCGGGTCTGGGCGTCGAGCGGGCCAAAAGGCTCGTCCATGAGAATCAGCTGCGGGTCATAGATCAGGGTCCGAATGATGTTGGCCCGCTGCCGCATTCCCCCCGACAGTTCATGAGGATAGTGATCTTCAAACCCGCCCAGGCCGACCTGGTGAATCAGGTCTGCCGCCCGGCGCTTCCGTTCTTTCGGCTCCACCCCCCGGATCTCCAGCGCCACCTCCACATTGGCGGCGAGGGATCGCCAGGGCAGCAGGTTGTCTTTCTGGGTCACGTAGCCGATCTCGGAATTGATCCCGTTGATGGGCCGGTCGCGAAAACGAATGCAGCCTGCGCTCGGCCTGAGGAGGCCGACGATCAGATTGAGGAGGGTGGACTTCCCGCATCCGGACGGGCCGACCACCGTGACAAACTCTCCTTTCTCGACGGCCAGCGTGACGGAGTCGAGGGCCAGGATCCGTCTTCCCCGGGCCTGAAAATCCTTGCTGACCCCTTCAATGGAAAGGAGTGGCGCCATGGCCGATGCGGAACAGCGCCGCGGCATTGTCGTGGATAATTGCCTGACGGTCGCGGGCGCCGACCCCGGCGCGATCCAGCGTGTCCAACGGCGCCGGATCCCCCATATCGAACGGGATGTCCGTCCCCAGCAGCACGCGGTCCGCTCCCACCAGGTTGACGAGGTAGCGCAGCGCCTCCGGGGAGTGGACCACGGTGTCGTAGTAGAAGCTCCTCAGATACGCGCGCGGCGCCTGCCGCGGGCCCCGGCACTCGGGGCGAACCGCGTGCCCGCGGTCGAACCGCCCAAACTGGTAGGGCCAGTAGCCGCCCCCGTGGGCGAGGATGAGGACAAGGTCCGGATGGCGGTCCAAGACGCCGCCGAAGATCAGCTGGGCGGCGGCCAGCGTCGTGTCCAGAGGGTTGGCGACGAGGTTGTGGAGGTAGTAGGCTTCGACCCGCGGAGTGGGAATGGTGTAGGCCGGGTGGAAGAACACGGGGGCCCGCGCCTCCGCGCACGCGGCCCAGAACGGCTCGAGGCTCGGATCCGACAGCTCGCAGCCGCGCACGTTCGTGCCGATCTCGACGCCCAGCAGCCCGTGCCCGAGCGCCCAGTGAAGCTCCACCGCCGCGGCGCGGCCCTCCTGCAGCGGCACCGTCGCCAGGGCGGGCCGGCCGGCCGCCGCGGTGTTCAGCAGCCGCGCCCACCGTGCGCCCCGCTCGACATCGAGACCGTATCCGAACAGGTCGACCCACGGTGAGACGATCTGCAGCTCACATCCGGCAGGCGGCTGGGGAGCGAACAGCCCGGGCGCCATCGGCCGGCTGATTTCTCCCGATGCGAACTCGACCCGGCCATCGGACCGCAGGCGGACCCCAAGCCGTTCGCCGTCCGCGGCGAGCCGGTCGCGCAGGTCGGGCGGAACCTGGTGGGCGTGCGCGTCGATCATCGAGGCCTCCTGAGCGGGCAGGCCCGACGTAGATTCCGCCCCCGCCCAGGCGAGACCTCTTCCGGCGAACGCCGGTCTGATCCTGTGAAGTCGAGGGCTCGCTTACGGGCCGGTTACGGGGGCGGCGGGTAGCCGGACCGGCGGGCCAGCTCGTCGAGCGAGAGCGCGCCTTCGACCAGTTGGCCGTGAAACTCCCAGGTGGGGAAGGCCTGGATGCCGCGGACGCGGCAGCGCTCGTACTGAGAGTTCTCACCCCTGGGATCGCACTCGACGTAGGGAAGCAGGGACGCCGCGGGACCGAAAAGCGCCTTCTGCTCGCGGCAGTGCGGGCACCAGTACGTACCGTACACGACCGCCCCGCTCGCGGCCAGGTGGCGGGCCAGGCCGGTGGTGTAGACGGAGCCTGCCGGGCGCGTGGGTGTTCCCACATAGATGATGGACAGGACGGCTGCGGCCAGGACGGCGGCGACTCCGGCGTCTATCCAATGGGTCCGCGGGCTGTCCTTCAAGACGAGATACGCGAGCGCGAATGCCGCGGCTTCGGCGGCGAGACAGGAAGGGCACACGGCGTGGATGACGGAAACTTGGATGGCGACAAAGACGGCTGCTCCTCCCGCGCCCGCAGCGGCCAGGATCTCGAGCACGCGGCCGCGCCAGGCCGTGCGCGTGGAGCTGAGACCGAACGCGGCCGCAAAAAAGATCACGCCAACGGCCGCGACCGGGATGCCGAGGATTCTGCCGTAGGCGCTGCTGCGGACGATCTCGCATGTGCCTCGTGTGACGCAAAAGGCTGCGGCGTTGAAGCGGTCGAGAACCAGCAGATAGGCGGAGATGGCAAGGCCCACCGCCGAAGGGATCCAGGCGGCGTCGCGCTCCACCGGGCGCCTGCGCTTCAGACTTCGTACCATTGATTGATCTCCTCCTCAAGCGTGCCCGGGTCGGGATAGCGCCGTTCCACCCATTCGATCCGCGCGGCCGCCTCCTCAGGGGCCGGCACCACGTCGTGCGCGGCGATCGCGAATTCATACACCGAGATGGACTCGCTCCGTAGAGGCTTCTCCATGGAAAGGATTTCCGCATGGCGGTGCCTGAGGACCCGCCGGTAGATGCGCCCATAGAGCGCGGGGTCATAGGGCAGCGGCCGAGACCCCTCGCGGACCGCATCGATGCCGAGGCGGGGCGCGACGCCGGCCAGGTGTTCCCAGAGTTCGCGCAGGAGGTGGGGCGGGGCGTCCTCGCGTTCCCGCGCATGCGCCGGCCGCCGCGCGCGCCGGTCTCGCGCGGCTTCAAGAAATCGCCGCACGTCCCGCGACGGGACGGGGATCACAAAGCGGCATGAGGTCGCCGCGAGCAGCGGCTCGGCCGCGTCATCCAGACGCCTGGCCAGTTCAACGAACCTGCTGCCGACGAGCGGCGTCTCGCCGATCAGCAGGTCTCCCGATCCGGGGCAGCTCTTGTCCCACCGCGCGAGCGCATCCCGCACCCAGACTCCGAGCGCCTTGCGGATGACGCTGTGGGTCACCCCCCGGCGCATCGGGTAGCGCCGGCCCGCCGGACTGGCCTCGAACACCGGGCGCGCCGTGTCCCACTGCAGGAGGTGCACGGTCCGGCCGGCGGCCGCGGCCAGGTGCGCCAACTGGTGGACCACGAGGCTCTTGCCGGTGCCGGGCAGCCCCGCCAAGAACGCCATCCGGCAGTCCCGCGCCAACTGCTCCAGCCGGTCGTGGAGGCCGGGATCTTCCTGGACGATCAGAAGTCTGTGCGGGACGTCCATCGGCGAGACACAGAGGATACCTGGAACGTTTAGGCGTATCGGGTTCTTCACCGGTGGAAGGTTTCCTGCGGAGCGGAGAGATTGGAAATCTACGTGAGCCTCCGGCTGAGAACGGTCTGCAGCGTCACCGAGATGACGATGATCAGTCCGTAGATGAGCTGGGTCCAGAACCCGGTGAGGCCGATGGCCACCACGCCGGCGTTGATGGCCCCGATGATGAAGCAGGCCACGAGCGTCCCGGCGATGGTGCCCGTGCCGCCGAACACCGATGTGCCGCCGAGAAACACGGACGCGATCGTGGTGAGCAGATATCCGTCGCCGAGCGTGGGCCAGTAATACGTCACCTCGAGGCTGGCGATCAGCCCTGCGAACGCGGCCGCCACCGCCATCAGCACAAACAGGGCCGTCTTCCGCTGGCGCACGTTGATGCCCATCAGCCGCGCGCTTTCGATGTTGTCTCCGATCAGGTAGACATGCGCGCCAAACCGGTGGCGGTTCAACAGCAGCCCCATGAGGAGCGCCACGAACACCGTCCAGAGCATCTGCGCCGGGACCGCGCCGCCCACGCGCCCGACCATCGCGCTGTAGAACGCGGTGTCTCGGGTCGGAACGAGGGAGACGCCGCTGCCGCCCGTGCCGACCAGCACCACGCCGCGCCAGAAGAACTGCGTGCCGATCGTGGCGACCAGGGACGGGATCCCCAGCCCCGCCACAATCGCGCCGTTGACGAGGCCCGCCAGGATCCCCGCGAGCGCGCAGGCGGCGGTGGCGAGGATCAGGCTGTTCGTGTACAGCAGCGTGAACGAAAACGCCCCCGTCCCCAGGGCCATCACCGCGGGAAACGACAGGTCGATCTCCCCGGCGATCACCACCATCGTCAGCGGCAGGGCGACGAGCGCGAAGAAGGGCGTTGTTGACATGAACGCCTGGTAGATGTTGGGCGACAGGAACGTCCGGGGCGCGCCGACGACGAAGATCAGCCAGATCACCAGCCCGACGGCGATCGTGGCGAGCTGTGTGGCGTGCCGGCGGCCGTAGCGCGCGAGCCCGGCCCAGCCGCCCCCGGCCGGTCCGCGCTGCGCTTCAGTGCGGGTGACCATCGCGCGCCGCCGCGGCCTCGCTCACGCGCGGGCCTTCCTCAGCCCTGCGCGGCGGGCGCGCCGTCGAGGCTGCCCGTCTGGGCGACCTGCTGCAGCCTGTGCGTGAGCTCTTCAAGGGTCACGTCGGCCTTCCGGAACTCCCCGGCCACGCGCCCCCGGTCGAGGACCACAATCCGGTCCGCGACCGGGTATACATGGAATACGTTGTGGTCGATGAAGATGCACGCTTTGCCGGCCCGTGTGATCCCGCGCACGAAGTCGAGCGCCTTTCGGGTCTCCGAGATGGACAGCCCCATCGTGGGCTCGTCGAGGATGATGAGCCGCGCCTGAAAGTAGAGGGCGCGCACGATGGCCACGCCCTGCCGCTCTCCCCCCGACATCGTCCGCACCGCGGTGTCCGGCGTGACGGCGGCCGAGGTGAATCCCATCTCCTCGGACATGAGCCGCCGCGTCTCCCGGCGCATCCGCCGCAGATCGAGCAGGCCGAGCGCCGTCACGAGCTCCCTGCCCATGAAGATGTTGCGCCAGAGCGACTGCTTGTCGGCGAGCGCCTTTTCCTGGTAGACGGTTTCGATCCCGAGGGCGCGCGCCTTGGCGACGGTGAGATCGGCGACGCGCCGCCCGTCGATCACGATCTCCCCGCCTCGGTCTGGGCGGTGATACCCGGTGATGATCTTGATCAGCGTCGACTTGCCGGCGCCGTTGTCCCCGAGCACCCCCACGATCTCATTCCGGCCGACCCGAAAGTCGATCCCCTGGAGCGCCTGCACCTCGCCGAACGTCTTCGAAATCCCGGTGAGCCTCAACAGATCAGGGGCATCGACCGCGTCCGGCTCCCGGCGGATCCTCGCATCGCGGCCCGCCGGCGGCGCGCCGGGTCGGGTCACGCTATCGTACTTCCTTTTCGGCAAGCGGCGCGAGGAAGTTGATGTTATTCTTGTCGGCGAACCCCCCGCCGGTGTCGATATGCAGGCCAGAGAATCCGTAGACCTTCGTCAGGCAAATGTTCAAGATTGGGAGATATCCCTGCAGCCAGGGCTGCTGGTCGATGACCAGGTTGGTCCACCCGCCGCGGATGCTGGTCACGGTCGCCGGCGACAGATCGAACCCGGCCGCGTAGATCTCCCCGGGCTTCTTGCCGGCGGTCTTCAGATAGGTTTCGACCGTGGCGGTGAGGCCGCCGTGATCCGTGATGACCAGTTTGACGTCGGGATGCGACGACACATAGCCGGTGAACGTGGGCGTTCCGGCCTGCGGGTCCGCGTTGGTGGCCGAGTCGATCTCGAGGTAGTCGACCGTGAGCCCGGCCTTCTTCAGGGCGTCGATCGCGCCCTTCGTCCGCAGGCCGCGCGTCGGCTGCGACAGGAGTCCCCAGACCATCGCGCGGGACCCTGCTTTGAGGCCGGAGCGCCTGAGCGCCTCGGCCGCCAGGGCGGATCCGGAGCCGTAGAGATCCTGGCCGACATACCCGAACCCCTTGGCGGCGTAGCGCTGTTCCATCTTGGGCAGCTGGGTATTCCCGCTGGTGACGATGATCCCATTGGCCTCGGCGTCTTCGATCAGTGGGTCGAACGCGGCGTCTCCAGGGTGCCCCATCACCGCGATCCCGTCCGGCCTGGTCGCCGCGGTCTCCTTGAACTGCTGGATCATCTTCTGCGGATCCCAGTCCGAGAAGACGTACTGCACCCGAGGGCCGAGATCGAGTTCGGCCTGCCGGGCACCGTTGTAAACGTTGTTGGCGAACACCCCTCCGGCCGGCCCGCCCGGGAAGAAGACGATCTTGGCGCCGCTGCACCACTTCGCCTGCGGTGTGAAGCGGGTGGCCGGGCCGAGCGCGAGGAGCCGGGAGAATGGCTCCGGCGGCTGCTGGGAAGCGGCCCGCCGCGCCCCCTGCGTCCAGACGGCGACGGTCATCACCGCCGCCAGCGTCAGCACAATCCAGATCCGTCCGATCCGGGATGGCTTGGGTCCTCGTTCCATGCGACACCCCCAGGAAGATTGGCCGCGCGCCGCACATCGGAAGCCGGCCCGCGGTCCGCTTGAACGCGACCGGGGAACTGTACGAACACGCTACGACGGTAGCCCGGATAACCCCTGTTGAAAGACAGGTCCCCGGTGCCTGGACGGGCGTGTTCTAGCGGAACAGCTTGAACAGATCCTGCAGGGACGGCGGCTGCGACTGGTCGGACGGCGGCGGCTGGGGACTCTGGTTGCGGATGAACTGCGGGGTGCCGGCCAGAGAAAACTTGGGATCGTCCAGGGTCCCGCGCAGGGAGAACGGCACCTGGGCCCCCGTCGCGCCCCCGGCTCCGGGCGCCAGCTTGCCGAGCATTTGGCCCACCGAGGGCAGGGCGCCTTCCGAGGTGGATGCTCCCGACGCCAGCGCCTTCAGCACGGCGACCCCTGTGTAGTCGAGCGTCTTGTCGAAGCCGAGGCTGCCCCCGGCCGTTCCGTCCAGGTCGTCCCCGTTCAACCGGAGGGAGCTGCTCTGGACTCGCTGCCGGGCGATGCGCAGGTCCCCGCCGAAGTAGCGGAACCGGGTGTCGCCCGCGGGCACGTTGAGCTGCAAGACCCTGGCCATCTGCGCCATGCTGCTCTTGAGGTCCAGTCCCGGAAACGACCCGTTGCGCACCGCGAACGTGCCGGCCCCGGTCAGGGCCGCCTTTGGGTCCCGCCCCACGGCGGTCGCCAGCCTCAGGTCGGCGTCGAGCGTGCCGGTGATCTTCGCGTGGGGAGAAAGGGTGGTCACCATCCGGCCGAGGTTGATCCCACGCGCCTGTGCGGTCGCGGCGAGGGGGAGGGTGGCGGCCGAGGTATCCACCGCCGCTCCACCCCGGATGAGGCCGCCGTAGGCGGAGAGCGCGAAGGAGTCCAGCACAATCGCGCTGGTGTACACGCTCAGCCTGCCGCTGATCCGGGTCGCTTCGAGCGGGGAAGACACGAGCCTGTCGACGTTGACCTCTCCGCGCGCCAGCAGGTGCCGGGGCGTGGGCGTCCGTCCGGCCGCGGCGGGCGTTCGGGTCGCCGAGGCCCCGCGGGTCGTGCCGCCGATCCCCAGACGCTCCAGCCTGTCGAGGTCGAGCTCGGGGACGGCGATGGTAAAGGTGATGGACAGCGGGTCGAGGCCGGCGATCACGGCGGTTCCATTGGCGCGCACCGTGTCCAGCGACGCGGAAAACGCCGCCCGTCCTGCGGCGCCCTTGAGGATCAGCCGGCCCGTTTGGAACTGCACGGGTTTGGCCAGCGACGGCGTGGAGAGCCTCGCTCGATCCAAGCTTGCCTCGATGTCGAGTTTTCTTGGCCAGTCCGGCGCGTTCATGTCGATGGAACGGATCCTGGCGTTCACCCCGCTCAAGGTCAGAGAGGGCGCTGCCTGACCGCGGTCCGCGCCGGAACTCGCGGCGGTGATCGTGACATCCCTGACCGTCACCATGCCGATGCGGGCGAGGCTCAGCAGGGGGGCGCCCCGCTGCGCCGGGGCGCGGCCGGAAGCCCGGACGCTCTGGGGAGCAGCCGTCTGGTCGAAGTTCGTCCGGCCGTCGGGATACTGGACGAGGTTCGCGCGGACGCCCTTGACGGCGATGTACGTGATCTCCACCTTCCGCGAGAGCAGGGCACGCGGCGCGACGCCGATATCGATGGACTTCACGACGGCCGCGTCACCCCGCGGGCGGCCCGGTGGATTCTTTATGCGGACATTCGCCGCGTGGATGTGCACCACCGGCACCAGATAGAGCCTCAGGGCGTCGATCTGGATCGGGTACCCGGTCGCGGCCTCGATCTGCCGCACCACCAGCGGCCGGAAGCGGTCCACAGGGACGAGGAAGGGCACGGCCAGCGCGACCGTCAGGCCGAGCAGCAGGATCACACCCCCGACCCGCGCCCACGTTCTCCGATGCCACGGGTCAGGCATGCGCGTCGTGCCTATCAACGCCACACCATCGTTCGTACCCAACTTTGGCCCCTCCAGCGCGCGCCGGCAAGGGGCTCCGCTTCCCTGCGGCGCCCGGTACTTAGTATACGGCTCCGCTCCACCTGAGGGTTCGTACCCGGGTCAGGTCGCTCCCGGGAATGTTCACTGCTTCACGATCACCTTCGCCTGCATGAACGGGTGATCTCCGCAGAAGTACTCGTAGGTCCCCGGCCTGGTCATCGTCATTGTGAAGCTCCCGCCCGGCACCAGCTGGCCGGACGTCCACCGCAGGTCCTTCGCCGTTGCGGTGTGCGGCACAGGATCACCGTTGATCCACGTCACCCGCTGACCGACCCGGACGATCACCGCCGACGGGCCGAAGGCGAACGTGGCGACGCGAATCTGAGTGTCGCCGGGTCTGAGCGCGGCGGGCTGAGGCGGCCGTGCCGCGAACCCCTCGGGTGCGGGCGCGGTCGAGGGCGGCATGTACGCGCTCATCGCCCCCGGGCCCCGCTGCAGCGAGATCTTCCTGGGTCCGTCGCCGACGAGGATCGTGGCAACGACCTCCTGCCTGGCCATGTTCACGACCGAAACGGTGTTGTCGCCCTCGTTGGTGACGTACGCCAGAGCGCCGTTCGAGGTGAGCCCAACCCAGTGGGGGAACCTGCCGACCGCCACGTCCTTGACGACCTGACGCGAGGCGGCATCGATGATCGCCAGCCGGCCGGTGGCCTGCACGACGGCCAGCGCATACTTCCGGTCCGGCGTGAACGCGATCTGATGCGGGATCGGGCCGACGGGGATCCGGGCCGTGATCGCGTTGGTCGCGGTGTCCAGGACCTGAATGTCGGCGCTGTTGGCTTCGGTGAAGTACACGGACTTGCCGTCGGGGCTGACGGTCAGCCCGCGGGGCGTCTGATCCACCGGCAGCCGCGCCGCCACGCGCCGGGCCGGGATGTCCACCACCACGACCGCGTTGTGGTTCGGGACGTCCTGCGAGCCGACGTACGCGGTGCGTCCGTCGGGCGAGAGCGCAACGCCGTGGGGCTTCGCGACCGGGACCTGGGCCGCGACCTCGAGCGTTGAGGTGTCAATGACATCCAGCCTGCCGATGTCGAACATTCCTACCAGCAGCGTCTTCGCGTCACGGGACAAGGCCATCCCTTCAGGCGTCCTTCCGAGGTCGAGCGTCTTGATCACCTTGTCGGTCGCGGTGTCGATCACGCTGAGCTGGGTCGCGTCCTCGCTCGAGACATACACCCGCCGGCCGTCCGGGGCCACGATGACCGCCTCCGGCCCGGCCGGGACCTTGATCGTATGGAGGATCCGTCCGGTCGCCGTGTCGAGCACGCCGATCGTGTTGTTGCCGTAGAGCCCGATGTACGCCTTGGGCGCGGCCACCTCGGCCGCGGGACTGGGGGTGAGTGCTCCGCCGCCGGTGAGGCCCGTGACCAGAACCAACGCGGCGGTCAGTCTCCGGGCGGCGCGTGCGCGTGTCAGCCCCCGCAGGCGCGCGGCATGACATTGAATCGACTTGTCGCTCATGACCAGTGGCCTCCCCATTCGAAATTCTCGCCGTCCCCCGCTACCGGCGTCTCGCGGGCCGATCTCCGGGTTCCGCTCAGTTTCCGACGACCACCGTCCCCTGCATGAACGGGTGAATCGCGCAGGCGTACGTGTAGGTGCCGGCCTTGTCGAAGGTCATCCTGAAGCTCGTGCCGGGCTGGATCGGACCGGAGTCCCACTGCTTGTCCTTGCCGGTGCTCGTGTGCGGGATCGCGTCCGCGTTGGTCCAGACGACGGTGGTTCCCGGCGTCACCGTGATCGGCGCCGGGGTGAAGGCGAAGTTCTGGATGCGAACCGCGCCGCTGCCATCCGCCATGGCCGGCGCGGCGGAGACCGACGCCCCGGGAGCGGATGCGGTTACAGGCGGCGCCTGGGCCCGCGCGTCGGCGGGCGAAACGGCTGCGTCCTTGGCGGCGTGCACAGGCTGCACGACGATCTTGCGCGGCGCGTTGCCGACGGGAATGGTCGTCAGCACTCGCTGCTTTTCGACGTCCACGACCGTGACGCTGTTCGAGCCTTCGTTGGTCACGTAGGCGGTATGACCATCAGACGATGCGGCGATCCAGTTGGGCTGCTTGCCGACGGTGACGGTCCCGACGACCGTGTGAGTCCCCGGGTTGATGACCGCCAGTTCGCCGGGTCCCTGGCTGACCACGAGGGCATACTCGCCGGTCGCAGTGATCAGCGGATGATGGGGCGCGGCGCCGACCGGGATCTGGGCGACGATCCGGTTCTGCCTCGGGTCGAGCACCTGGACGGCGTCGGAACCGGCGAGGGTGCAGTAGAGCGCGGCGCCGTCGGGGCTGAAGGTGAGGGCGCGCGGGGTTTTGTCCAACGGAACGGTCCCTACCTGCCGTTGGGCTGCGAGGTCCAGGATCGCAAGCTGGGCCGCCCCCGGCTGTTGGGAAGCGACGTACGCGGTGCGCCCGTCGGGGCTGATGGCGATGTTGTGCGGGTTTCCCACCGGAACCCTGGCGACGACTTCATTCCGGACGGTGTCGATCATTGCCACCTGACTCGCGCCGAAGACCGCGACCAGCACCAGGCTGCCGCTCCGGTTGATCGCCATCCCGTGGGGCGCCTTGCCGACGTCGATGCTGCTCACCACGCGGTCGGTGATCGTGCTGATAACGCTCACCTTGGAGTCGCCATCGCTGCTGGCGTACACGCGGAGTCCGTCCGGAGAGATCACCAGGCCGTGCGGGCCGGCGGGGATCGGGATCGTCGTAAGGACACGGTTGGTGCCCGTATCGATGACCGCGACCGCGTTGTCGTTGAAGAGGCCCACATAGGCCTTGGGCGCGCCGCGCATGGCGGCCGCGGCCGGGGTCCTGATCGTCCCGGCCCACATCGTCGTCGCCAGGCCGGCCACGACCACGAGACTCGCCAGGTGTTTCAGCCGCTGCCGGGCGCGCCGGGCAACCGGGTGTGACGTGTAGGAATGTGACGCATGGTGTCTCATCTCACTGTCCTCCAGTCGGCGTTTGCCGAAGTTGAAGCCCGCCGCCGGCCGCCCGAGGGGGGGCGGGCGGCCGGCGGCGTCACACGGGGCTTATCTGCTCCCCTCTTGCTCGTGCCAGCGAATTTCATTGAACGACGGCGCGCCGGAGCCCGCAAACGTGCCCAGGGTGACCGGGTCGTTCTGGGTGGTGACCTGCGGAGCCGTGGGCTGCATCGGCATCGGTTCCACCGCGTCAGACTCGGCAAACGCGGTCGCGCCGGTGAGCGCGATGGACGTGCCCAGGACCAGCAGAGCCAGTATCTTGTTCATTGTCCTCCCTCCTTTCGTCGATGATGTCCTCATGAACCGTTCGTCTCCTAGTACACCGGGACTCGGAGTCTGGATTGGAGCACGCCGCAGGAACCGAGGGCATCGCGAGTCGAAGACGCGCCCGGGACTCGATGCTCAAGAGGGGGACGATCGCATGACTCGGTCCGACCGACCGTCAGGCGCGGGGAACGTTGGCGGGAAGCTCGACCGGCGGGGATTCCTCCGAACCGCCGGGGCCGGATTGGCGGGGGCCGCCATGCTGGGAGTCGATCTTGCCGCGGCGCCGCAGCGCGCGGTCGCGGCCGGCGCCGGCAGGGACCAGGGCCCGCTGATCGTCGGCGGGAGCGCACAGTTCCGGACGCTGGATCCCGGGCGCACCATCGAAGTGACCGGGATGATGGTCGAGAAGGTCACCTACGACACGCTGGTCACCTTCGACGGAGAAGACCTCCGGAACCCCCGGCCGCATCTGGCGACCGGGTGGAAGGTCGGCGCCGACGCCCGCACGTTCACGTTCACGTTGAGGCCCGGCGTGCGGTTTGCGGGCGGCAACGAGCTGACCTCGGCGGACGTCAAGTGGACGTTCGATCGGATCCTCAACTTGAAGGCGAACACGATCTTTCTCTTCGACGGCGTCGAGGCGGTGGACGCGCCCGATCCGCGGACCGTGGTGATCCACACCAAGGCGCCGCAGCTGTCCCTGATCCCCATCCTGTCGCACCCGGGATTGGGGATCCTCGACAGCAAGGTCCTCATGCAGAACGGCGGAGACGCCGGGCCGGATGCCAAGACTACCGATCACGCGGAGCCGTACCTGTTTCAGCGCTCCGCCGGAAGCGGGCCGTTCATGATCCAGAGCTACACCGCCGGCCAGGAGCTCGTCCTGGTGCGCAACCCGCGCTTCTGGGGCAGTCCCGCCAGGCTCGAGCGCATCGTCATCCGGGACGTCCCGGACCCGGTGACGCAGGCGCTGCAGGTGATCCGCGGGGACCTGGACATCGCCTCGAACATCGGACCGGACCAGATCCCGCCGCTCAGCCGCGTCCCGAATGTGGTCGTCAGGGCGAGCCCGGCGGCGACGACCTTCTACGTGCTGATGAACAACAATGCCGGCGTCGGCGGGCCGTTCGCCAACCTCAAGGTCCAGCAGGCGGTGCGGTACGCGCTCGACTACGAGGGGATCATGAAGATCGCCGGCAAGGGCGCGGTGCGGCTCGCGGGGGTCATCCCGACGCTGCTGCCGGGATCGCTCCCGAGCACGGCCGCCCCGAAGACGGACCGGGAGCGCGCGAAGAGCCTGCTCAAGGAGTCGGGGCTGGGAACGGTCAGGGGCAAGTTCTCGTATTCGAGCGATGCGATTCAGTTCGGCATCCCGACCGCGCTGCTGGCGCAGAAGATCCAGTCGGATCTCGCGACGGTCGGCATCGACCTGGCGCTGGATGGGCTGCCGACCGTGACCTCGCTCACGCTGTACCGAAGCGGCAAGGACCAGTTTGGCGTGTGGGGGTGGGCCGCCGACTACGCGGACGCCACCGACTTTCTCGTGTGGGCCCCGGGCCGGGTCGTCGGGAAGCGGGCCGGCTGGGTCCCGGCGGCATCCCCGGAAGCGGCGAAGCTGGCCGCCCTCGCGGACACCGCGGAGGCGGAAGTGAACGACACCAAGCGGATCGCGCTCCTACAAGAATACGAGCGCACGCTCGCGCAGATCGGACCGTTCGTGCCGCTGTTCCAGCCCGCGATCCCGTACGCGTTCCGGGCCAACGTCCAGGGCGTCGCCTACAACAGCGTCTGGGCCTTCGACCTGTACCCGATCCACAAGACCGCGTAGCGCTCGTCACCGATGCGGCGCCGGACGTTCTTGACAGCGGCTGCGGCCGCGGCCGGGCTTGCGCTGGCCGGGCGGATGCGGGGAGCGGTCCCTGCCCGTGCGGCGCCGGCGGCGGGCCAGAAGACCCTGATCATGGCGCCCAACTTCGTCATCCGGAGCCTCGATCCGGGGCACACCCTCGAGCCCGACGGCGAGATGGTCACGCATGCGTGCTACGACGCGCTGGTGACGTTCGAGGGCGCGGATCTGTCGACCCCGAAGCCGCACCTCGCCACGTCCTGGAAGGTCTCCGACGGCGGCCGGCTCTACACATTTGCGCTGCGTCCCAACGTCCGGTTCGCGAGCGGCAACCCGGTGACGTCGGCCGATGTCAAGTGGTCGTTCGACCGGGTCATCAACCTCAAGTCGAATCCGGCGTTCTTCCTGGCCAACGTTGACGAGGTCCTGGCCCCCGCTCCGGAGACCGTGGCGGTCCGCCTCAAGCAGCCGCAGCCATCGATCATCCCGATCCTCTCGAACGGCGCGCTGGGCATCATGGACAGCACGCTGGTCGCCGCCCAGGGAGGGGACGCGGGCCCCGACGCCAAGACCAAGGACCAGGCCGAGGCCTGGCTGCAGTCGCACTCCGCGGGCAGCGGGCCATTCATGATCCAGAGCTACACGCCGACCCAGGAGCTCGTGCTCGCCCGCAATCCGAGTCACTGGCGCGGCCCCGCGACGCTGGACCGCGTCGTGCTGCGCAGGGTCCCCGAGGCGTCGACGCAGGCGCTGCAGCTCGCGCGCAGCGATCTCGACATCGGGCTCAGCCTCGGTCAGGCGAACCTGCCGCTGCTGCGCCGCGTGCCGTCGGTCACGATCCAGTCGAGCGTCGTCGCGACATCGTTCGTGATGATGGTCAACATGGATCCCGCGCTCTCCGGCCAGCTGGCGAACCCCAAGGTGCTGCAGGCCATCCGGTATGCCCTGGACTACGAGGGGATCCTGGCGATCGCCGGCCCCGGCGCGCAGCGCATGGCCGGCGTGATCCCGAACGACCTGCCCGGGGCGCTCGATCCGCGGGAAGCCTTCAAGACGGACAAGACCAAGGCGAAGGCGCTCCTTAAAGAGGCCGGGCTGACGGAGGCCAGGGGCCGGTTGATGTTCTCGAGCGACGCGACGTCCTACGGCATCCAGTACGCGCTGCTGGCGCAGAAGATTCAGTCCGATCTCGCCTCCACCGGTATCACGGTCGACCTGGATGGGCTGCCGGGCACGATTGCGCTCGGCCAGTACCGCGCCGGCAAGGCGCCGGCGCTGTTCGGCGGCTACGCCGCCGACTACCCGGACGCGACCGATTTCCTCGTCTACCTGCCCGGTCAGCTCGTCGGCAAGCGCATGAACTGGCCGGCGGACGCCAGCCCCGCGGCGCAGGAACTGGCGCAGTGGGGCGACCGGGCGACGCAGGAGGGGGATCCTGGAGCGCGCGCCACGCTGCTCCAGAAGATCCAGCGGCGCCTGCTGGAGATCGGTCCCTACGCGCCGCTGTTTACGCCGGCCCTCCCGTTCGGCTACCGTTCGGACCTGCGCGGGGTGACCTACAACAGCGTGTGGGAAGTCGACTTCTACCCCATCCGGCGTGTCTGACGCGCAGGCGCTCGCGCCCGCGTTCCCCGCCTCCGGCGCCTTCCCGCAGGGACGATGAGATGCCTCCGTAGCGCGCCGGCCGCCGGCCGCGCGGAGGCGGCGCCCCCATGAACCTGCTCGGGTACGTGGGGCGGCGCGTCCTCCTGCTGCCCGTGATGCTCGTGGGGATCACGGTGCTCAGCTTCGTCCTCTCGCACGCGGTGCCGTCGGATCCGGTGGCCGCCAACCTCGGCGAGCGGGCCGCCGCGAACCCCGAGGCCGTGGCCGTGTTTCGACACCGCTGGGGACTCGATCGCCCGCTGCCGCAGCAGTACGTCATCTATGCGTGGAATCTCCTGCACGGAGACATGGGGGCGTCGATCTCGACGCACCAGCCGGTGCTGACGGACCTGCGCCAGCACCTGCCCGCGACGATCGAGCTCGCCGTGGCGGCGATGCTGCTGAGCCTCGCGGTCGGCATCCCCCTCGGCATCGTCTCGGCGGCGAAGCGGGACGGCCTCGTCGACCAGGCCGCCCGGACCGGATCGCTCGTCGGCGTCTCGATGCCGGTGTTCTGGCTGGGGTTGATGGCGCTCGTGATCTTCTACGCCCGCCTGGGCTGGGCGCCGTCGGCCGGGCAGCTGAACCCCCGCCTGCCCACCCCGCCCTTCGTCACGGGGTTCGTAATCATCGACGCGCTGCTCGCCGGCCAGGGCGGCCTCGTCCCGGATGCGCTCGCGCACCTCGCGCTGCCGGCGCTCGTGCTGTCGTCGTACAGCATCGGGGTGATCACCCGGGTGATGCGCGGCAGCATGCTGGAGGTGCTGGGCGAGGACTACGTGCGAACGGCGAGGGCGAAGGGGTTGTCCCGGCGGATCGTCACGCTGCGCCACGCCGCCCGCAATGCCCTGCTGCCGGTCATCACCGTCATCGGTTTGGGATTCGGCGGCCTGCTGTCGGGCGCGGTCGTGACCGAGACCGTGTTCGCATGGCCCGGACTCGGATCCTATGCCTTTCAGAGCGCCACCTCGCTGGACTTTCCGGCGATCATGGGGGTCGGCATCGTCGTGGCGTCCGTGTATCTGCTCGTGAATCTGCTGGTGGACATCGCCTATGCCGTCGTGGATCCCCGGCTCCGGATGAGCTGACCGGGGGTGCTCAACGCCCGCGCGTTCCCGGTGTCCCGGCGGCCGTTCCTGTCGACGCGGCTGCCGAGGGTGTTCACCCGCTCCCCGCTCGCGCTCGGCGCGCTCGCCGTGGTGACCCTGTGGGTGGCCGTCGCCATGGCCGCCCCCTGGCTCGCTCCGTACGGCCCGCTCGCCCAGGACATCGGGGACCGGCTCATGCCGCCGACGTCCGCGCACTGGCTCGGGACCGATCCGCTCGGCCGAGACATCCTCAGCCGCATTGTCCACGGGGCGCGCCTCTCGATTCCCGTCGGCATCGCCGCGGTCGGCCTGGCGGTGCTATTGGGCACGCTGGTCGGGAGCATCGCCGGCGCGGCGGGCGGCATCGCCGATGAGGTGATCATGCGGGTGACGGACCTGATGCTCGCGTTTCCGACCGTGATCCTGGCGATGATCATCTCCGCCGCGCTCGGGGCCGGCATCCGGAACGCCGTCATCGCCATCATGGTCGCCTGGTGGCCGTCGTACGCCCGGTTTGCCCGCGGGCTGGTCCTGGCCGCCCGCGAGCGCGAATACGTGGAAGCGGCCCGGGCCGCCGGGGCGTCGTCGGTGCGGGTGTTCCTCCGGCATATCCTGGTGAACATCGTCTCGCCGATCGTCATCCTGAGCATGCTGGACGTCGGGCACGCGATCCTGACCTTCGCCTCCCTGAGCTTCCTCGGGCTGGGACCGCCCCCGCAGATCCCGGAGTGGGGGTCGATGATCGCCGCCGGCAGGGACTACCTCGATCAGGCCTGGTGGATCGGCACGTTTCCCGGCCTGGCGATCCTCACGCTCGTGCTGGGGCTGAACGTGGTGGGGGACAGCCTGCGGGACGCCCTCGATCCCAAGCTGAGAAAGGGCTGAGGCAGGGCGGGCGCTCCACGTCCCGCCAGCCGGGCGGCCGGCCGATGGGGCGGTGGGGCCCGAAAAGGGCCGGCGCCCGCCGGAGGCGCGCGTCCGGCCTGTCTCCCGAGGGTTGATGTCAAGGAAGGGTATAAATATGTCTATATTGTCTATCTCCATCCTGTGATACAATTCACCACTCCTTGCTCCCGGGGAGGTCCGGATGTCCCTGCATCCTGGGCATTAGAGTGTCAAGGATCGCGGGAGGCGGGAGATGAGACTCGACGACCTCGATGTATCTGCCGAAGAGCTTCGCAGCTGGGGTCGTGCCATTCAGAAGACCCCGACCGAAGAGTTCTGCCTCGACGAGCTCCCGTTCGGCAGGCAGGTCGTCGCGTGGATCGATCAGACGATTCTCGCATTCCTCGAACACGGCAGGGACGAGGCGCTGCATTACAAGCGGGCCGCGGTGATTGCGCGGCGGGCCACCGCGCTCGCGAAGATGACCCGGGATCCGGGTCCGATTGCCACCTACAAAATTGGCGAGCGCTGGCTGATCAAGCTTCTCTGCGAGTTCGGCTGCCGCATCTGACGCTTCGCCCGCGCTGGAAGCCATCACGCGCGGCGGCTTCGACTCCGAGCTGACCCCGGCCTGAGCTGCGTTCACAGGGATCCCGCGCGCCCGACTGGAAGGAAGCATCCATGGCGCGCACAGGTTCTCCCGATCCACCGATCTTCGACGGCCACAACGACACGGTCCTCAGCCTCGTCAAGACCGGCCGGTCGTTCTTCGACCGGAGCACGGAAGGCCACATTGACCTTCCCCGGGCCCGCGAGGGCGGGCTGGGCGGCGGCTTTTTCGCCGTCTACATCTACGATCCCGTCAACGCCGAGCATGCCAGGCCCGGCCGGGCCGACCCGGACGCGGGGATGACGATCTACGGCGACGAGCGGACGTGGCCGGAGCCGATGCCGCTCGACTACGCGCAGTCGGCGGCGCTCGACCTGCTCGGCCGGCTGCTCGAGACCGCCCGGACATCCAACGGACGGGTCGGGATCGTCCACACCGCCGCAGAGCTGCAGCGGTGCCTCGACGCGGGCATCTTCGCCATGCTGCTGCACTTCGAAGGCGCGGAGCCGCTCGATCCCGACGGGCACGCGCTCGAGGTGTTCTACGCGTCGGGGCTCCGTTCCGTCGGGCTCACGCACAGCCGGCGGAACCGCTTCGCCCGGGGCGTGCCGTTCAAGTTCCCGCACTCCCCGGACACGGGCGAGGGCCTCACCGATGCCGGCAAGACGCTCGTCCGGCAGCTGAACCGCCGCAAGGTCATGATCGATCTGTCGCATATCAACGAGCGGGGGTTTTGGGATGTCGCCGGCATCACCGACGCCCCGCTCGTCGCCACCCATTCCAACGCCCACGCCCTGTCGCCGTCACCGCGCAACCTGACGGACAAGCAGTTCGACGCGATCCGCGAGAGCCGCGGGATCGCCGGCCTCAACTTCCACGTCGGGTTCCTCAGAGAGGACGGCGCCCGGGAGCCCAACACCCCCATCGCGCGGATGGTGGATCACATCGAGTACATGGTCAAACGCATGGGGATCGACCACGTGGCCCTGGGCTCCGACTACGACGGCGCGACGATGCCGGCCGAGCTGAAGGACGCCGCCGGGCTGCCCAGGCTCATGCAGGCGCTCCGCGACCGGGGCTTTGGGGGAGAGGACCTCCGGAAGCTCGCCCACGGCAACTGGGTGCGGGTGCTGCGCGAGACCTGGGGCGCGTAGGCGCGGGATCCTGCGGGCCGGGGTCCCCGGGCGATGGCGAGCGTTGCGGTCCTCGACGACTATCAGGGCGTGGCGCTGGAGATCGCGGACTGGCGCGCGCTCGGTCCGGCCGCTGACGTCCAGGTGTTTCGCGACCACCTCAAGGACGAGGATCGCCTCGCCGCTCGTCTTGCGCCGTTTCATGTGGTCGTCGCCATGCGCGAGCGCACGCCGTTCTCCACGCGGTTACTGGAGCGGTTGCCGGCCCTCCGGCTGCTGGTCACGACCGGGGCGGCCAATGCCTCCATCGATCTCGATGGCGCCACGCGCCTGGGGATCCTGGTGTGCGGCACGCGGGGACTGAAATATCCGACCGCGGAACTGACCTGGGGGCTGATCCTGGCGCTGGCGCGCCACATCCCTCGGGAAGATCAGGCCACCCGGGGGGGCCACTGGCAGATGACGCTGGGAACGGGCCTCCAGGGGAAGACGCTCGGCGTCATCGGCCTCGGCACCCTCGGATCGCAGGTCGCCGCGTTCGGCCGCGCCTTTGGGATGCCGGTCATCGCGTGGAGCCAGAACCTCACCACCACGCGGGCCGCGGAATGTGGAGCGGTCCTTGTGTCTAAGGAGGGGCTGCTGAGGCAGGCGGACATCGTGACGATCCACCTGAAGTTGAGCGACCGAACGCACGGGCTCCTCGGCCGACGCGAGCTCGCGTTGATGAAGCCGACCGCCTTGCTGGTGAACACCTCTCGAGGGCCCATTGTCGAGGAGGAGGCCCTGGTGGAGGCACTCCAGCGCGGCGCCATCGCCGGGGCGGCCCTCGACGTGTTCGACGACGAGCCGTTGCCCTCGGACCATCCCCTCCGGCGTCTGGAGAACACCGTGATCACCCCGCACCTCGGGTACGTGACGCGGGAAGGCTACGAGGTCTTCTACCGCGACGCCGTTGAGGACGTGCGGGCCTTTTTCGATGGGAATCCCGTACGCGCCCTCAACCCCGACGTGACGTCCTCCCCCCGGTACCGGGGTTCCCGCCGCTGACCCGCGCTCCCGGTGCCGCGGGATAGGGGTGACAGGGCGGCGCCCCGTGGGCGCCGCGGCTCCTGTGAGTGGTCCCGGCGCTACGCGAGCCGGTACACGCCGGGCTTGACCTCGGGGAATTTCTTCCAGACCTCCCCGTCGTGGCCCGGGCAGATGCGTCCCTCATCGCCCCCGGCGAGGCTCTTGATGCGCGCCATCGCCCCGAGGCACTCGGCGACGCTGTTGAGGTGGATCGCGGGCGGGACCCAGTCGCGGAGGTTCCGGTAGGTCGTCAGCGCATCGTTCCCGATGACAAACGGCCCGGTGGCCGTTTGGACGACGACGATCTGCATGCCGGGAGAGTGGCCGCCGACCCACTCCACCCGGACGCCCTCGACCAGCTCGAGGTTGCCGTCGATCACCTTGAGGCGCCCGGCCGACCGGATGGCCTCCAGGTCCTGGGCGAAGCAGTCGCTGAGAAACCTGCGCGTCCAGGGGTCCTGGCCGCCGAACCCGTGCCAGAAATCCAGTTCTCGGCGCTGCACCCAGAACGTCGCCGCCGGGAGGAACCCTTCGAGGTCGAAGTGGTCCCAGTGCAGGTGCGTGAGGATCACCATCTTGACCTCGTTGGGGTTGACGTCCGCGGTGTCGAGCAGTTCGTCGCGCGTGCGGAGCTGCTCGACCGGGAGTCCCTTGTGCTTCCCGAGCCGGGCGGTGAACCCCGTATCGATGAGCAGCGGGCCTGCCGGGCCGCGCAGCAGCCAGAGGAAATAGGCCGAGGTCGTGGTCTTGCCGATCGGCTCCATGAAGAGCCTGGTGGACCAGTCCACCTGCCGCCCGCCCGGGCTGAGCGCGTAGATCTCATAGGTCGCGGCCATCTGCCCCTCCTCGCTCGTGGGTGTCGGATCCCGGGTTCATACGACCCGGTGCGCCACCTCGCCTCTGGCGAGGTAGCGGGTGACGTTCTCGGCGCACAGGTTGAGCCCGTTCGCAAGCGCTTCAGGGGTGGTGCCCGCCGTGTGGGGCGTCAGCACGACGTGGGGGGCCTCCAGGAGCGGGCTGCCGGGGGAGACCGGTTCGGTTGCGAACACGTCGAGCCCGGCCCCGAGCAGCCTGCCCGAGCGCAGCGCCCCGGCCAGCGCGGCCTCGTCCACGAGATCGCCGCGCGCCGTGTTGATGAAGATCGAGCCGGGGCGCATCCGGGCGAACTGCGGCGCGCCCAGCAGTCCCCGCGTGTCGGGGCTGGACCGGAGGTGAAGGGAGACCACGTCCGACTGCTCCAGGAGCGCATCCAGGGTCGGGACGTAGGCGAACCCCGCCCGCCTGGCCTTGTCCGGGTCGGGGTGCAGCGTCCAGGCGATGACCCGCATGCCGACGGCGCGCCCCAGTTCGGCGAAGCGGGTGCCGATGACGCCGGTGCCGATGATCCCCAAGGTCTTCCCCAGGCACTGAAACAGCGGAACGCGGTCCCAGTTCGCCCGCTTGACATTGGCGTCCAGATCGGTGAGTTGGCGCGCCACGGCGAGGAGCAGGGCGAGGCAGTGCTCCGCGATCGCGTCGGTGGCGGTGTTGGGCGTGTTCGAGACGACGATTCCCAGCCGCCGGGCCGCGGTCAGGTCCACGTTGTCGGTGCCGGTGCCCCAGATGGCCAGGTGCCGGAGCGCGCCGCGCGCGGCCTCGAGCACGCGCGCAGGGAACTTGCAGTACCCGCGGATGTTCACCACCGTATGCGCGCCGTCGATCCGCCGGAGGAGATCGTCCTCGGAGGCCGGCGGGGAGGTATGCACGATGACCTCGGCGGCCGCGCGCATCCGCTCGAGCGCCGGCGTGCCGGACATCACCGGAGGGCTGTCGTCGGGCACCACGATCCGCACGGACTGAGAGTTCGCCGGCGCGGGCGGCCGGCCTCTTCGGGGAGGATTCGGATGCCCCCCGCGGAATGGGTCCCGGGGATCCTGGAGTACGTCTTCGCTTCAACCGTCATGGAGATCCAAAAAACGGCCGATACGGTCATCATCGGCGGGGGCATCGTCGGGTGCGCCGCCGCATACTATCTCGCCGCCCGGGGCGTTCGGGTGCTGCTCCTGGAACGCGGCGCGATCGCTTCGGAGGCCTCCGGGGCCAACCTGGGGGCGGTCGGGGCGTCGGCGGGGGTCCCCGGACTGACCCTGGCCCACACCAAGAAGAGCCTTGAACTGCTGGCGCGTGACGCGGTCGAACTGGGCCCCCCGGTGGAGTTCGTTCGCGCGGGGCTGCTCCTGCTGGCATGCGGCGAAGCCGAGCGGGCGGAGGTCCAGGAGTTTGCCGCGACCCGGCGGCAGGAAGGGATCGAGACCCATCTCTTGCCGGTGGATGAACTGCGGAATGTGGAGCCCGGGCTCGGGCCAGGCATGGTCGAGGGGGCGTACGTACCGGGCGACGGCCACATCAATCCATTCCTGCTGACCTACGCGTATGCGGCCGCCGCGCGGCGGCGGGGCGCGGAGATCCGGGAGGGGATCGAGGTGCTGCGGTGCGATGTCGCCGGTGGTCGGGTGACCGGGGTCATGACCCCGGCCGGCCGGGTCG